>Ga0209125_1000164_pt1 | contig 110022 bp, 94 predicted proteins | sample BarGraIncub1131A_FD_184503 | JGI IMG/M metagenome (GOLD analysis project Ga0209125, IMG submission 184503) | Arctic peat soil microbial communities from Barrow, Alaska - Barrow Graham LP Incubations 11-31A (SPAdes) (version 2) | ecosystem: Environmental > Terrestrial > Soil > Wetlands > Peat...
AGTGTTTTGCTCGCTGACTCGAAGCCAGTAAGACGATCTCTGTAAATTGGGTTATCCTGCAAAAGGCGCAAAGACATACCGAATGGAATACCTTTTCAAGGAATTTCAGATGGCGTGCCCTATCGTTGACGCGCCAGAAGGCGGTTCCGGAGTCTGGCTCTCATCCGTCAACCTTCCGTATCGTCGGTATCCAAGCCATGTTTACCTATGATAGATTGTTTCTTGCAGGCAACCATGAGTACGAGTGATCGGATGAGTTCGCATTGGTTCTTGGCGGGGCGACCAAGTTCCGGGTACAAAGGCTTGATGACGGGAAACAGGGAGTCCAGATTGAGGAGCGACAGTTTGAGAAGACTGTTCTGATGCAATTTGAACAACCTGTTTTCTCATGAGGTGAAAGTGAATCAATTTCCCGATTCAAAAGAGAAAGATAATCGGAATGTGGCGTCCATTTCTTAAGCATAAAAACCTCCCAAAATTGATTTGTGTCCGTGAAAGCGGCATTCAAAAAAACTTGGGCGACATTTGAAAATGTCAATAAACAGCAATATCGCACTGGAAAAGAAATATAAAAAGCCGCACGTTGGGAGGCGAAGGCGGATGTGTATGGAAAACGAGAGCATTGAAGGTGAAGGAGAATCACTGGTAGAACTGATAGAGGAAGCAATGAGAATATGAATCGAATGATTCGAAGATTTGTACCAAAAGGAACGGACATAGGCTTACTGGGCAAGCGAGAAATAAAGCGCATTCAAGATTGGCTGAACAACTATCCCAGGAAGATCTTGAACTACCTAACACCTCAAGAAGCCTATCTGCTGGCCGCTTAAAACTTTGTAGGAGAACGCGACACTTAATATTGCAATTTTCCAAGGTCGTTGATTTGACAAAAAAGCATTGACACGGAAAGAAGTTAGAGTGATAATCAAAAACGTTGCTGACTACGGTCAGCGGCCTTGAAAATTAAAACATTGGACCGGGGAGCCTTCATTGGCTGAGAGGGAGCGTCATGCTTCGACCCGCGGAACCTGATCTGGATCATGCCAGCGAAGGAAGTCCTGGATTGTATATAAACCCTTTTTGGGTTTTTAAACGTCCGGCTGTTCGCGGCCGGGCGTTTTTTTTGCCGGCTGCCGGTCCCCATGAGTTTCGGGAAAAACCGAAAGGAGGGATTTTTATGTCTGAACCGGACTATTATCGATTGCTGGATGCCAATCAAAACCGGGTTTGTGAAGGTCTGAGGGTTCTGGAAGACTGGTTTCGATTTGCCAGACCAAATTCTGATCTTGTCTCTTACAGCAAATCACTGCGTCACAGAATTCGGCAGCAACCGGCTGTACTATGTCCACAATTGCCATCGCTGCAACTCAGTCGGCGCGATTCCCTGCGTGACTGCGGGCCAGAAGTAACCAGCCAATTGCAAGAACTTGGACAGACACAGCAAGCGTATTCCCATTCGAATAATTTGATCACGGCCAATTGCAAACGAATTCAGGAAGGTCTGCGTTCTTTGGAGGAAATCAGCAGGCTGATCGGACAGACAGGCCTGTCCGATTTATTCGAACAATGTCGTTATCAGTCCTATGAGCTGGAGAGAAGGTGCTTTCTTTCCAAAAAGGCGGAGGCGGATAGGGATTCGAATCCTGATTGGTCCGGGCATTTTCGCGGCCTGTACGGCATCACGATGGCTGATCCCGTGCGCGGCCGCGACCATGTCGATGCCGGACGCGCTCTTCTTTTAGCCGGAGTCAGAATTCTTCAGTACCGGAATAAAACAGATGACATGAAGAAGCAGTACGAAGACTGCCTGCTTTTGGCTGAAGCATGCCGTTGTGAGGGCGCTCTGTTTATTGTAAATGACCGGCTCGATCTTGCATTGGCAGCTTCGGCTGACGGAATCCATCTCGGTCAGGAAGATCTGCCCCCGGCATCGGCCGGACGCATCATTCAAAATGTGCGTCAAAGGACTGGATGGCAGACGGATGGCAGGCCGTTTCTGATAGGACTTTCCACTCACAATCCCGGACAGGCAGAAGCGGCATGTTCAGAGGCTGTTGATTATATCGGAGTCGGGCCCATCTATCCGACAAACACAAAAACGGATTTGAAATGTCCTGTAGCCGGACTTGATTATCTGCATTGGGCTTCCGGAAAAATCAGTCTGCCTCAGGTTGCAATCGGAGGGATAACGATGGAAAACCTGGCAGATGTTCTGGACAATGGAGCCCGTTGCTGCGCTTTGATCAGCAGTGTTATTTTGCAGGATGATATAACATCCGCTGCCCGTCGGGTACACGCACGAATTATCGAAAAAACTAAAGAAATAGAGGAGAGAAATTATGATGATGATGAAAAATGACCGCAATTGGACAACACAGATGGATGCTGCACGAAAGGGTATTATTACCGGACAGATGCTGACGGTTGCAGCAGCAGAAAACAAGCCGGCAGAAGAAATATGCCGATTACTTGCCGCCGGACAAATCTGCATACCGGCCAATCATAACCACGATACGCTGATCGCTTCCGGTGTCGGCACCGGCCTGCGCACCAAGATCAATGTAAATCTTGGGATTTCCGGAGATCTCTGCCAGTATGGGATGGAGCAGGATAAAGTCCGGACGGCGATTGCGATGAAAGCAGACGCCATTATGGATCTGTCATCCGCAGGTCTGACCAAAGAATTCCGTCAATGGCTCATCAAGGAGTCGACCGTCATGATTGGAACGGTTCCCATGTATGACGTAATCGGATTTTTGGATAAAGAACTCAGTGATATAACCGCTGATGAATTTCTGGAGGTCGTGGAAGCGCATGCAAGGGACGGTGTCGATTTCGTTACGATTCACGCGGGTCTGAACCGCAAGACGGCAGAACGTTTCCGTAATAACCCGCGCCTTACCAACTTGGTGTCCCGCGGCGGCTCGCTGCTATATGTCTGGATGGAGCTGACCGGTCAGGAGAATCCGTTCTATGAGCATTTTGACCGCTTATGTGATATTTGTGCCAGATATGATGTCACCTTAAGCCTTGGGGATGCATGCCGTCCGGGAAGTATAGCCGATGCGTCGGATGCTTCGCAGATTGAGGAACTAATCACGCTTGGAGAACTGACAAGACGTGCCTGGGAGCATAATGTCCAGGTGATCATAGAAGGTCCGGGTCATATGAATCTGTTAGAAATTACCGCCAATATGCAGCTGGAGAAAAAGCTCTGTCACGGTGCTCCATTTTATGTTTTGGGACCGCTTGTTACGGATATAGCACCGGGCTACGACCATATCACCAGTGCAATAGGAGGTGCGATTGCCGCTGCAGGAGGTGCGGATTTCCTGTGTTATGTCACACCGGCCGAGCACCTGCGTCTTCCTGATTTAGAAGACATGAAAGAGGGGATTATTGCTGCAAGAATTGCAGCCCATGCAGGAGATCTGGCCAAGGGGATTCCGGGCGCATCAGACTGGGATCATGCAATGAGTAAAGCTCGTCAGGAAATTGACTGGGAAAAAATGTATGCCCTTGCCATCGATCCGGTCAAGGCAAGAAAGATGCATGAAAGCGCCCAGCCCAAAGATCAGCATACCTGTACAATGTGCGGAAACTTATGCGCTATGCGTAATATGAACCAAATTATGAACGGTGAAAAGGTCATGCTGCATCAAAATAAATAAAGAAGAAAAAACTAAAAATCTACAGGAGGATACTATGAACGGAATTATGAATTCATCAACTTCCCCGGTAGAATCGGAAATGACAAAATCAAGGGCACGTCTGCAGAAAATGATACTTTCCGCCCTTCTGATTTCTTTGGGAGCAGCAGGCTCCCTGATGCCTTTCGCAACTTTCCCGATCGGTCCGAGCCGCTGCGCCCCGCTTCAGGCTCTTATTAATGTACTTGGTGCGGTTTTGCTTGGGCCTGGATATGCTGTCATCAATGCATTTCTGATCTCCCTGCTGCGCAATCTGATGGGAAGCGGCACTCTCCTGGCTTTTCCCGGAAGTATGATCGGAGCCCTTCTTGCGGGACTCATGTTTCGTTGGCTCCATAAGGATTGGCTGGCCGTCCTCGGCGAATTCACAGGAACCGGACTGATCGGCGCAATGGCGGCTTACCCATTTGCGCGCTGGCTGATCGGAAGCGCACCGGCTACCGTTTACTTTTTCGTGGTGCCGTTCTTGATCAGCAGTGGAGTTGGGAGCCTCTTAGCATTTCTTCTGCTTCGGATTCTGCAGCGTGCAAAATTAATCCATCCATCAGTATGAAGAAGGATATGGATATGTCAGAGGATGCAGTGATCGATCAATATCTTGAAAGGATCAGGAAAACTCGCCCGCTGATCCACCATATTACCAATCAGGTGACGATGAATGACTGTGCCAATACTTCATATGCCATTGGTGCACGCCCGACAATGGCGTTCTATGCGCCGGAAGCGAAACTGGCCGCAGGACAGGCGGACGCTGTAGTCTGGAACCTCGGTACCTTTCACCCGGAAATGGCTGCGGCAATCCGTGGTTCACTGCAAACGGCCGGTCGACGGCCGATACCTGTTGTCATTGACCCGGTTGCGGCGCAGGCTTATCCGGGGCGCAGGGACTTCCTTCTGGAAATACTGGCAGCCCTCGAAGTAATTTATCTAGAAAATCAATTGAAGTGCAGGATAATCATCCGCTGCAATGCCGGTGAACTGGCCTGCCTGAATGAAGCGTTGAGAAAGCCTTATCCTCAGATCATCGACCCCTCCCTATCGGGGGGAGTCGATGATCTGACTTTGCCCGGTGATCACATAGGGATATGCCGTACATTCCTGGAAATTTTCCGTGAACGGCTTCCCATTTGTGTCGTAATGACTGGGCCGACCGACTATATCGGATGGACAGATCCAACCAGTACTGAATCCTGTTCGCATACGACCGGTTATCCCCAACTCACCTTATCCCAGACCTGCGGCCTGCTGACCCGCATGACCGGTGCAGGCTGCATGAGCAACACCCTGATTGCCGCTTTTGCCAGCGTCGTTGATTCGGACGCAGATACAGGGGTTGCCGCTCAAACTGCGCTGGCCTTTCTCGTCCAATCCGCACAGGCAGCTCAGAAAAACTGCCGCGGTATGGGTTCATTCAGGATGCACCTGATGGATGAACTCAGCTGCAGTGTAATGAATTGAATTTCATGTTGTTTCTGTGGCACGAATGAAAAGTCCAGAAAAATATGTCCATTCAATTTTTCGGATTTTCAAGTCAATCACACTATATTTTTTATTCAGTTGGACAACCAAATCATTATTCTAAGATATGATACTTTCGAATATAAGAAAGGAGGAGAAAACGATGAGGGATCGACTGGCATGTGGAGATATCGGAAAAGGAAAGTGATTCCCTTGGGTGGAGACTTTTCCCTCAAAGTCATAGAAAATGATAAAATATAGAAGTGTTTAGTTTGCAGACCTACATATTGCAAGGATAGAATATTTCCGTCCGCAAAATTGGCGAAAGGTTATTATGTTGCCTGTCTGAAATCTGCCCTGTATAGTGGACTGGAAAAGATCTAAGAAAAGATAAAAAATCTCCTCGAATATTTTGACGAGAGAAAAAAGGAAAAATTTCTGAAGGTTGGAGGTACAATTGATGCTTAGTTCAAATTTAGAGAGACTGCATAAAACCTTTGATGAGCTATTAAACGTTGACAATGTAAATAATATAGAATTTTGGTATGCAAGAGAATTGCAAGAATGCTTAGGTTACATAAGATGGGAAAATTTTATTGTGGCAATAAATAGAGCAATAGAATCCTGCAAAAATACTAGTGTTGAACCGTCGGACCATTTTCGTGGTATCACGAAAATGGTTGACCTCGGCAGCGGTGCTAAGCGAAGCATTGAAGATTACATGCTCACTCGGTACGCCTGCTATTTGATTGCACAAAATGGCGATCCAAAAAAAGAAGAGATAGCATTTGCTCAAAGTTATTTTGCATTGCAAACAAGAAAGCACGAACTTATAGAAGATAGAATGAATTTAATTGCAAGAATGGATGCGAGAGACAGATTAAAAGAATCAGAAAAGCAATTGTCTCAAAATATTTATGAGCGTGGCGTTGATGACGCAGGGTTCGGACGCATGCGTTCAAAAGGGGATAAGGCATTGTTTGGCGGCAGAAATACTGGTGACATGAAAGTCGAATTAGGCATAAGTGATAATAGACCGCTAGCTGATTTTTTGCCCACCTTAACAATAGCGGCTAAGAATTTGGCAACAGAAATGACTAATCATAATGTAAATGAAGTCAATTTAGTGGGAGAAGATAGTATAACAAGAGAGCATGTTCAAAATAACTCGAGTGTTCGTGATATGCTGGGCAAAAGGGGAATTAAACCGGAAAAGTTACCACCTGCTGAGGATATTAAAAAGCTTGAAAGACGAGTTAAGTCCGAAGAGAAAAAATTGGCTCATAACGCTGGGAAATTGCCTGAAAAAGGAGAGGTTGAGAAATGAGTGAGTGGAGAGTGGTACAAACTTCGTATTAGCATGAGTCGTCAACACTTTTTGTGCGTTGTCCCGTTTCAATGTAACCGTAGAGTAATCGCAGTAACCGTAGGATTAACTTTTCGCCTCAAAAGGCCCGAAAACAGGCTGTTTTACCATGAAAGTAAACGTCAGGTTAACTTTGGGAAAATCCATGGTAAGGATCAGGTCATCAGTTCGATTTTGATCAAAGAGTCAAATCATGACAGTTATGGCTACATGACTTTATAATTCCAATGGTTGTTAAGTCCAAAAACCACCTGCAATAAAACGGCCGTTTTATTTGCAATTTTACGAGCAAAAATAATAGTCAAATGAGTTCTCTACCTGTCAATAATCCCAGTAAATAAATCTATGTAAAGATATTGATGTAATAAGATGTTTGATTTATAAGCAATTCTCCCGTGACGCCTCTTCGATGCAGCTTCGACTTGCTTTTTCCAGTTCTTTCTTTTTCAGCCTGCAGAGCATCTCAAAATTCTTCTGAAATAATAATATTTATGATGAGTTCATATAACTTTTCCAGTTGATCGTCCGTTTGCCTCAGAAGGACACAATGACACACAATGTCCATTGTGCGTCACTCATCTAAAACCTGTAAGCGCCCTTGCAGCGGCGGTTTCAAGTAATTTTCACAAAATAAATTAGTTTTCTTCGTTTCAATGACGCACAATGTTACAACGGGGCGGAAAACCCACCATGTTGGGTCGGGCGATTGGTGAGTTTGGCCGCATCTACAAGACGCAATATCTCCTAACATAATTGGATGATCCGGATTACCGCCGTAGAATTCTGACACAGTTAAACCGTGGAGAGTCTCGGCATAGCTTAGCGCGCGCTATTTTCTATGGGAAAAGAGGAGAGCTGCATCAGTCCTACCGCGAAGTCCAGGAAGATCAATTGGGCGCGCTTGGACTTGTAGTTAATGCTGTTGTAATCTGGTACACGAAATATATTGAAATTAGCTCTCGATGCCATTAAGCAAACTGGAGAAATGGTTCTCGACTCAGATGTTCAACGGTTGTCACCTCTCGGATATGAACACATCAACATTGTGGGCAGTTATTCATTTGGGCTTCCGAAAGAGATTGAGAACGGCGGACTGAAATCACTTTTATCCGCCGACAAAATAAACAGCAGCATAAGAACGCTCTCTGAATGATTAAATGTCATTCTCGCGAGCGTTCTTATGCTGCTGGTATAATATGGATTGCTTATTCCGGTTTTCTGTTCCATTACTACTCAGACCCCTGAATCTGATTTTGTTGATCGGACGTAAAAAGCCGATTGAACCTGTAGAAGAGAAAGCTGCGGCATAATCCCATAAGTGAGATTTGCCCGGTGCGAAAATTGTTCTGAATCTATTTAAGAAAATATACAGTATAAGTCGCCCTTTGAAGAGCTGATCTGCAAAGGGCGGCTTTTTGAAATGACCTGTCAGATTTTCTTTTTTTGTTGCTGGTATTCTTTAGGTGTCATGCTGAAATGTCTTTTGAAGACAGTAGTGAAATGTTTGTCGCTGATATAACCAACTTGTTCGGATATGGTGTAAATTCTTTCGTCGGGATTGGATTTTAGAAGTAAAGCCGCCTGTTCCATTCGTATCCGTGTTAGAAATTTTGAATAGGTTTCCCCAATATTTTTGTGAAAAACATCACACAGATAACTTGCTGACACACCCAGAATGTCTGCGACCAGCGCAAGGCTTATTGGTTCGTTGTAATGCATACAGATATATTCCTTGGCCTTGTCCGATAACACCCCGTATTCATTTCCGTCTGCATTCGGCGAATTTTCAACCAGCGCAGAAACGGATGCCAGAAATAATGCAGTAATATTCTTATCGTCTGCAAGATGATTTTCAGAAACTGTATTCAGGAGCCGGATCATTGGCTTCAAAGACTGTTCAATTCTTTCCTGCCTGTCTTTGTTTTCACCGGCGAGCCAGCTGATCAGGAAAAGACCAAACCGTAGAATTTGCTCAAGTCCCGGGTTATCAGGCATCAGTGCAGTGTAGTGAAAGAGGTCGTTGTACAAGCGGGAGGAATCGTTGTCAGTTAAATCAGTATCAATTGCCTTTAATGTCTCATTAAGGTTGTTCAAAAAACGACGCTGACTTATGAAACGATTTGGAGATATCGGTGAAGGTATCCTGAAAAGTGCCAGTTTCAATGATTCTGAGGCTGTGTCATATGCCGTGTGTAACTGGAGGATATCCTCGACCGGTTCGCCGAATGCACAAATCAGCTTAATATCGGATTGACTTTCAAGCTGGCGGCATATTTCCTCAAACAACTTTCGGCATGCTGCAGTAATGGATTCGACATCTTCTCCCGTTATCAGCACAACGGTGTTGTCTGATTTGTCATAACAAACGGGGACATGGTTATTGCTTTTTGTAATTTCAATGATCTTCTGATGCAGAATCATTCGGTATATCGGCAAGTCTGCAACAGATTTCCTGCTCATGAAAATACTTGATTCATCCAGGGATAATATGAGTGCAGTTGCAAGGCCGTCAATAATATTAATATGCAGGCTGTGAATGAGGGGATACAGGGTTTTGATATCGGCATGATTTTCCTCAATAAGAGCTGAAAAGAAATTGGAAAGCAGCTCTTCGGTTGAATTTTTCGGAAGACTGCTCATTGTTTTAAGAGTTACGTCGAGTGCCTGCTGTTTCTCAATGCTTTTTGCGACACGGTCCAGGGCTTCCATAATGTTTTCATCCATCAACGGTTTAAGCAGGTAGTCGTGCACGTTGCAACGCACAGCCTCCTGGGCATATTGAAATTCATCAAACCCGGATACGATTATGACCTTTGTGGAAGGATAATTTTTCTGAATATGTTTGGACAGGGCAAGACCATCCATTTCCGGCATTTTAATATCAGTAATAACAAGATCGAACGACTTGTGTTTCATCAGTGCCACTGCCTGTAAGCCGTCTTCCGTCTGACCGGTTACAGTCCATCTGTTATCGATATGGGACAGATTGTCAGCCATATATTTACGCATGAGAGGCTCGTCATCAACAATTAGAACATTATACATAGAGGTCATCTCCTAACTTCTGAATGCAGCGGCAAGTGGAGAGTAATATGTGTTTCGTGGTCGATTTCCGACTGGATATCTATTCCATATGCTTCGCCATATCTCAGCTTAATACGGCGGTTTACGTTGATCAGACCTATGCTGTTTGACGTGCTGTTTTCGGTCGGTTCGATATTCTGACATTCGGCCAATTTTATCTGCAGCTCACTTAGCTTGTCTGCAGCTATTCCCGGACCGTTGTCCGTTATATGGAAATAGAGGCTGTCCGCATCGGTTGAATCGTAAAGATTGATGAAAGATTCACCGCGTGTGGCTTCACAGCCATGTATAACGGCGTTCTCGACAATCGGCTGCAGAGTAAGGGCTGGAATCAGATAGTCTTTATAGCAGTCGTCAATATCAATTTTGTACTGGAGATTATTCCCGTATCTGCTCTTTTGCAGACTTAAATAGGCGTCGACAATTTTTAGTTCGTCAGCAACAGTAATTTCCCTGTCAATATTCATAATCCCGCGGAGAAGAAAAGAAAGCTTTCCGATATCCTCCACTGCTTTTTGCGGCTCGTTGCATTTAATCAGAAGGTTGATTGTATTGAGTGTGTTATAGAGAAAATGGGGCTTAATCTGGCTGCACAGCGCATTGTACTGCGCCTCTTTCTGCAGATATTTCACTTCGTAAACTTCTTTGACCAGCTGGGTATTGCGTTCCATCATATTGTCTATCTGGCCGATCATCTGGTTGAACGACTCGCCGAGATATCCGATTTCATCATGATTTTTAATTTCGTAGCGGGCATTCAGATCACCTTGCTGTACTTGCTTCATCAGATTAACAATCTTAAATAAGGGACGGAGAAAACTGTTTACAAAAAATATGGAAATGAAAACGGCAAAAAGTGCGCAGATAAAAGCCAGAATGAATGCGGCATTCCTGGTGGAGGTAAAGTATTGATTCATAGCGGAAACAGAATTTACTTTCACGATCTGCCAGTCGGTTGCCTGCATGGACTGTGAACTGACAATATATTTCTCCATCCCAGAATTCATCGTCACGCTGTTGTTTTCAGCAGATAGTGCCTTGTCGAAAAAACTCTCGCCGCTGATGCCCAAGCCTAACTGACTGTTTTGATAGACGATGTTTTTTTCTTTATCAATCACAAAAAGCGCACTGCCTTTCTGCAGCTGTACCTTATCGCATATTGACTTGATTCCCGTATAATTCGCATCAACCTTAATTGCGCCAAGAATTATTGAATTGTCTTTTGTACTTCTTAAGCGCTGTACGATAGAAAAAATCCGGATTGTATCATCACGAAAAGCGGATTCCTTGTGCACGGGAAGAAAGACGGGACTGCTTGTTGCGATTGCCTGTTTATACCAGTCGGAGTTTGTATTGTCGACAGAAATATCTACGTCATAGTTTGTTTTATTGCTGGAATAGGTGCCGTCTTCCGTCACGATATATACACGCAGGATATCATTTCTTGGAATGGTCATTACCCCACTTAAAAAATTCTCAATAATGCGGCGTTTCTCCAGCTTTTCCAAATCAGTCTGCACATTCGTCTCTAAGGCGGACATAATATCACTGTTATAATATGGGGAGACACTCAGCCTGAATAACTCATCTACATACGTATCCAGATTGATTCCGATCTGTTCAAGAATCTGCTCAGTCTGCCGCGTGCTCTGCTCGTTAAAATAACTTGTATACCGGCTGTAAGTCAGTATAGATACAAGCGTGACAGACAAAAGAATAAGAATGGAAGTAAAGGCAAGCAACTTCCTCTTCAAACTCAAATTTTTCCAGAATCCATGAGTGAATGTTTTCAAAGCAGCGGCCTCCTTCATTTCCTCATTCTCCATTCATTATATAGCCCGGACGCCTCTATGCAATTAGCACAAGAAAGAATCGAAAAAATGCGAACTTTTATCTAAAAATCTGAAAATTTTAAACGGGAAAAATCAGGCATACAATAAAACCATAAGGCAGATGAAGCCTACACAACTGAAGGAGGATAACTTATGAAACGGGTAATGGCAATCCTATTATGCATGGTTCTTCTTACGGGTCTTGCGTCATCATGTTCCGGCACAAAGGCCGTAACAGTCACGACAGAAGCGTCAGGTGCAACCGGTACGACCGTTACGGCCGGTACGGACAGTACGACCGCTAAGGCGACTGAGGGCAGTACAGAGCGGGTTACGCTCACGTTCTTCACAGGAAAGGTTGAGACCATTGATGTAATGAATGAAATCATTAACGGATTCAACGAATCGCAGGACAAAATAACCGTTGTCCAGGAATATCAGAAAGATGCGAGCAATGTCATCAAGATTAAATTTGCATCAGGGGATGTTCCGGATATTATGACAACATATGAGCAGGGATATGCGGATCAGGGCAAATATCTTGATCTCTCCGGAGAAACCGCATTATGGGACAGACTGATCCCTTCCATGAAAGTGAACTGCACGGATATTAACTCAGGGAAACAGTACCGCGTCTGTACCAATATGACTATGGCCGGATTTTTCTACAACAAGACTATTTTTGAAGAACTCGGACTGAAAACGGCGACAACATGGACTGAATTTACAGCTAATCTTGAAGCCATCAAAACGGCGAAACCCGATGTTACACCCTGGTTTATTTTTGGAAGTGAAGCATGGCACCTGGGCCACCTCGTAGAGTTTATTCCCCATGGCTATCTGAAGCAGAAGTATGGAACACTTGAAATCAAAAAAGCTATGCTTGCCAACGACCAGTCCATTCTTGATTTCGGATCCCCCACCGGCAGCATGGCTGTATTCGCTCAGAATCTTCTGGATCTGAAAGAAAAAGGCCTTATCAACTCCGACGTACTTACAGCAACCAGTGACAACTGTGTTCAGGATTTTGCAAATGGCAAGGCAGCCATGCTGAGCAATGGCATGTGGGTTCTCTCCAGCATTCTCGCAGCCAATCCTGATATGGCGGACAAAATCGGATTCGCACCGTATCCGGCATATATGCCGGACGCCAAGCCGGTTGTTCTCGTCGCGGAAGATTCAGGATACTGTATATCTTCCGAAACTAAATACCCGCAGCAGTGCAAGGATTTCCTGAATTATCTGTTCTCCGCTGAAAACCAGAAGAAGTACAGTGAAGCCTCAGGAGCACCAAGCGCATTTAAGGATGTAACGGCACAGTGGGCTCCGGAAGCCATTGTTACAGAAGTTAACAATGCAGTAAATACAGCTGTAAACATCGGCTTTACCAATGAAAAGCCTGCCGGGTTCACAGGCGATGACGCAGGCCGTATGGTTCAGGATCTTCTAAGCGGAAAATATACCGCGATAACCTTTGCAGAAGCATACAAAAAGGCATGGGATGCAGGAATGAAGTCTTAATCACTTTTTTGGCAGGGTACAGGGGCATCTCAATGGGATGCCCTTGTATTTTCCGGAAGACAGGCAGGTAAATCATGTTAAAGATGTTAAAAATGAAAAAAATGGGTCTTCATACCTTTATGGCCGTACCCGCATTCCTTTTATTCACGCTCTTTTTCATCTATCCTCTCACCAAGGGAATTAATATGAGCCTGAGCGACTGGGACGGTTTAAGTCCGGCAAAATTCATCGGATTTCAGAACTTCATTGATTTTTTTACGGATGACAGAGCGATCAGCGATATCAAAACGACAGTACTGTTTGCCCTTATCAGTGCACCTCTCCTGAACATAATCGGGCTCCTTTACGCGCTGCTCATGAATGAAAAATTCAGGGGCAAGGCAGTTGCCAGGGTCATTATATATTTGCCGGCAATTATCAGTCCGTTAATTATGGGATACATCTGGTATTTTCTGCTTCAGCCCGAACGGGGATTCCTCTACCATGCGCTCGATCTTGTGGGATTGTCATCCCTGCTGGGAAACTGGATGGGAAAATATTCCGCCGCAATGTTAGTTCTGGTTCTCGTCAATGTATGGCAATATGCAGGAATGTCCATGGTTATATACCTGGCCGGTCTTCAGTCCATATCGGAAGACCTCTATGAATCGGCAAGGATAGATGGAGCCGGATCCTGGCAGCTTTTCCGTTATATCACGATGCCGCTTCTGATGCCGTCAATCCGCATCAACATAGTAACCAATATCATAGGATCCCTGTCGGTTTTTGACATTGTCATGTCTTTAACCAGCGGAGGACCGGGATATTCCACAGAGACCCTAAGTATCTACATAATGCGTATGTGTTACGGAAGCAAGACAGGATATTCCACAGCTGTTGCATTGATTCTGTTCGTAATTATACTTGTTCCTGTTATTGTGTCGATGCGGCTTACGCGATCAAAAGATTAGGGGTAGTAAAATGAAGTACGTAAAGAAAACTCTTAAAATCCTTGCTGTTATACTTATTTGCGGAATGTGCCTGATCCCGTTTTACATACTGATTGTATTGTCGCTCAATACTCCGCAGAGAGTGTTTTACGAGGGGAATATGTTCATTCCGGAATTTTTCTTCGCCAACTATATTGATGCCTGGCACAAATCACAGATCGGAACAGCAATTGCTAATTCAGCCGTTATCACGGTATCATCGCTTTCGATTATTCTGGCCCTCGGCGGAATGGCGGGATACGCTATTGCCCGATTTGAAAATAAATTCAATAAGGCAGTGTTCAGTATTTTTCTTGTCTGCATGATGATTCCGGGCATAATCAATACCGTGCCGCTCTATACTCTGATGCGCAAAATTAATGCGATTAATACCTTGTGGGGAATGTCCCTGGTATGCGCAACACTGGCACTGCCCGCCGCCGTTTTTATCTTTACAGGATTTATACGGTCACTTCCCCGGGAAATTGAGGAAGCTGCGATCATTGACGGATGCTCATGGTTTTCTGCATTCTGGAGGATAACTTTTCCGCTCCTTAAACCATGTATCGCAGCTGTTGTCATTTTAAATGGTTTTGGTATATGGAACAACTATGCACAGGCCGTGTTTTTCCTGCAGGAAAGAAGCAAACAAAATATTCCCCAGGCGTTGTCGGTATTCTTCCAGCAGTTCGCAGGTGCCAAATGGAACCTGATGGCTGCGACCGCAGTGATAGCAGTCGTTCCGGTCATTTTTGCCTTCCTGGTTATGCAGAAACAGCTTATGAAAGGCCTGACAGCCGGTGCACTCAAGGGATAATCAAATTACGGAGGCAGATTATGATCATAGACCTGTATCCCAAAAAAGCGCAGTACCTGACCGGGGAACCAATTAAAATTATCGCACTGCTTAGCCCGGATAATTGGGAAGGGGAAAATGCGCAGTACAAGGCGGTTCTGACAGTGACAAAAGCAGAGCAATTCCAGTTTGTGTGTGAAAATCCCCTGTCAGATATTGAAATAGCGCAAAGGCGTATTAGTTTTTACTTACCTGGCATTCAAACGGACTTTGGCGGGTTCGGTGCCGAACTTTCGATCTATAGGGATACCATGCGCGTGCAGACATTTTCTACAGCGTTTGACGTTGTTTCTGACAGTGGACGGGCGGTCCGGTATGGTTTCTTAAGTGATTTTGACACTTCTGATTCAGATTACAACAGTGATGTTGAGAACTTGTGCAAATATCATATCAATATGGTTCAATTCTACGACTGGTCATATAAACATGACAATTTTATTGCTCCGATACCTGTCTACGAAGACATGATGGGTCGAAGAGTGGATGTAAGGACCGTAAAGAACAAAATCGAGGCGTGCCGCAGTCTGGGCATGAAATCCCTCGGATACGGAGCTGTGTATGCAGCTTCGAAGAGTTTCCATGAACAGCATCCGGACTGGGGACTCTATACCAGTGACGGTTCTCCACTTATTTTCATTGATACCTTTTTTATTATGAATGTAAGCAGGGAGTGCCCCTGGCATGCACATATTATTGAGCAATACCGGCTGGCTGTTTCGGAAATCGGGTTTGACGGCATTCATATGGACACTTACGGATTTCCCAAAACGGCCGTTTCAAAATACGGTGGAACGGATGTGCTTCTTCATCTCGAGGATAAGTATCCGCTCTTAATTGAGGATGCAAAAAAAGCTTTGTCCGATATTCGTTCCGATGCCCGGCTGATCTTCAATAATGTCGGAAACTGGCCGGTAAAAACAGTTGCCGATTCTCCGCAGGATGCTATTTATATTGAGGTCTGGGCACCTTACGAACGATATTTCCACATCAAACAGATTATTCTTGACGCCAAGGCCGCCGCCGCTGAACCGAAACCGGTTGTTCTTGCCGCGTATCTGGAACCATTCCGTAAGGAACCAACTGAAAAAGCTGAAAATGCAGCCTTTCTGCTTACAGCGGTTATTGCATCGAACGGAGCATATCACCTTCTCCTGGGTGAAGAGAACGGTGTGCTGACACAAGGTTATTATGTGGATCATTCTTTCCTAAGAGATACACAGGTCAGAAGAATGCGGAATTACTATGATTTCGTAGTGAGATATATGAATATTCTCTATGAGGATTCACTTACAGATGTCTCAATGACCCATATAGGATGGGATAATACGGAATATCAATGTGTCAATAAAGCGTGGAGTGCCTATGGTGAGCCGGACAGGATCTGGCTGAATATCCGGGAAAACAGCAGTATGAAGGTAATCAATCTGGTGAATCTTTGCGGATGTAAGGATGACTACTGGAATCAGGGTAAAGATACCCCTGTTCCTCAGACAGATATTAAAATTCATGTACAGCTCGACGGACCTGTGGAAACTGTTTTTCTGGCTTCTCCCGACGACAATATGGGAGAAGCAGCATTTCTTGATTACGAAATAGAAAAAACTGACAGAGGATTGACTGCAAAGATAATGATCCCGGAAATAAAACTCTGGAGCATGGTATGCATCCGTCTCTGCAAATAGGAGATCTTATATGTCTAAAAAAACGAAATATATCCCGACAGGAAATCAATATATATCTCTTCCCGAAATCAAGGAAAATGACGCGGCAATCATGGGTTTTTCATTTCTTCATATGGGATACAAAGGTATGATTGAAGTGCGGGGCGATGACGAAAAGGAGCCCTTGCTTCAGCCGTATGTATTTTGCAACGGTCAGAATATTCCGATAGAAAATCTCTCCTGGAGGCTGTTGGATGATTGGATACCTCAGTTTACGTTGGATGACCCGGGAATATTAGTAACCGGAACGATACTTGCACCTATTGATGAACGTGGTTTTGTATATCAGCTATGCATTAAAAACATATCAGGTACCAAACGCAGGATACAGGCAGGCCTGAAAGGAATCTGGAAAAAAACGCTGCATGAAATCAACGAAACAAAAGAAATGAAGGCAGACAAACATGTATACCCGAGCAACTGGAACCATAGTGTGGTTTTCGATTTACGGCGTGAAGTTTCCATTTTTTCTTTTGCCCCTATCTTTGAAAAAGATGTGGAATATGAATACGGCATCGACGACTGCGGATCGCCCGTTTTCGATTTTTCCAGGGAAAGCTCTTTGGATCCAAGCCAGACGCTTACTTTTGACTTCGTGATAGGTATCGGGTTTGAAGAAGTGAGTGCTGCGACATCTGCAAAAGAAATTATGAGGCAGACGTTTGACTGGGAACTTAATCATACGAGAGACTGGCTCCGGGCAAGGAGAAAATCCGTCTCAGATGTTTGTCTGGATAGGATTCTTAACCGGAATATGTTTTTCAATCTGTTCTTTGCAACGGGTATTACCCTGGATACGGAAGAACTTGTGCTTACCACCTCCCGAAGCCCTAGATATTACGTGAGTGCGGCATATTGGGACAGGGACAGTCTGCTGTGGAGTTTTCCGTCTGTACTCATGGCGGATCCGGAATATGCACGAAAAATGCTTTTGTATGTATTTACAAGGCAGATCAAAAACATAGGTATGCACAGCCGATATATTGATGGCACCCTATTGGAGCCGGGGTTCGAACTTGATGAGCTTTGCGCTCCGGCTATTGCCCTGTACAATTATGTAAAAGTTTCCGGAGACAGGGATATCCTCCGCGATTCATATGTGGAATCGGGCGTTGGATATATGCTTGCACGGCTTGATACAAAAAAACATGCAAATGTTGATTTGTATGAGACTTTTCTGCAGCCGACGGATGATGAGCGGGTTTATCCCTATATTACTTATGACAATGTTCTTGTGTGGCGCATGCTCACCAATCTTTCTGAACTATATAAAGATATTTGGAAACAGGAAAGGATCGTTCAACTTCAGATAGCTGCTGATGCTGTAAAAGATGCTGTTTATGAGCACTGTGTCAAAACGTATAACGGGAAAGAAATATTTGTTTGGTCTGCAGACCTCGCCGGAAACTGGGATGTGTATGATGAACCGCCGGGAAGCCTGCAGCTTCTGCCATTTTATGGCTTCTGTCCGGCGGATACGAAAATATATATGAACACTGTCGATGTCATCCGGTGCCCGGATTACCCTTATTCCTTCAGCAGTTGCAATATTGCCGAGATCGGCTGTACCCATGCGCCTCATCCATGGGTCTTAAGCATCGCCAACGGACTCCTGTGCGGAAGAACATATATTGGCAGAAAAATTCTTTTAAAAGCAAATATGGACAACGGGATTGCCTGTGAAAGTGTAGATGAAAATACAGGGGAAAGCACTTCAGGAGATGCTTTTGCTACCTGTGCGGGATTTCTCGCCTATTCGATTTACCATTCCTTCCGGCGGCAGGGGGAACAGGATTTATTTGTCCTTTAGGTTGCGTAAATCGCCGCGCTCTTTCAGTTCTCCGACTATTTTGTCGAACATTCCCTTGTCAATCTTGAATTTGGCGCGATATACAAGATATTCGGCCACAATAAAGAGAAGAGGGAGAATGAGCATGCGGATTTCATAATCAGAAGTCCCTCGGCGGTAACATCTTCCGGTGTGACGGCAGTATTAATTCCTGTGATGACGACCGTTATACTGACAATTCCATTGGCGACCGCACCACCGATTTTGTTGATAAAAGGCTGGACTGAGAAAGTGACGCTTTCGTTTCTCCTGCCGAGCTTCCACTAGCCGTATCTGCGACCATTGATTTTGCCTTAAAATAGCTTTGATATATTCCCCGCATACGCATGGTTCGAAAATCAGTTAAAGACATAACGCTGTTCTCTCACACATTCATTCCTCTAGACGCATGTTGAGAGCGTATTGCTGATGGAAAAAGTACAGGTGTTAAATCGTAATTAAGTTTGCAACAAAAAAAACGGAGCTCTTAACCTACAAGGAAAACGGCCGTTTGCTTTACAAGTTTTGAGAGTTTTAATTACAAGCGAATAGACTCTCTTTTTGTCATCCCAGTAAATAAATCCAAGTAAAAGCAATGGTTTGGCGAGACATTTGATTTACAACAATCTCATAAGTTTTATATTTTGCTTAATTATAAAAAATTCAAAATATTTTATTTTTCCCCTTTCCGGATATGTGCAAAAATGTATAATCATATTTACAAACATATTTGCAAATAAATGAACTTTTTTAAACACATTAACCTCAACAAACAAAAGTGCAGAGGGGGCTCAAAAAATTCAATCTTGCGCGAGGAGAAATGCATGAAAAATATATCCAATATTAATAACATTCCGGAAGAAAATATATATGATCCCGATTTTCAATCCAAATTGAAAACAGTATGCATCGGGGACGCAATCGGAAGTGAGAAGTTATATGCAAATATGGATTATATCAAACCGGGCGCGGTCAGCGTTAAATATCATTTTCATTCAAAGCAGGAAGAATTCTATCTTATTATGAGCGGCAGCGGACTGCTGAGAATAAACGGGGAAGAAATTCCTGTTAAGGCGGGGGATGTTGTTTCAGCACCGGCAGGCAAAGATACCGGTCACCAGTTTATCAATAACGGTTCAGAAATATTGCAGATACTCGATGTCGGAACACGCGAAAAGGATGATGTTATTACATACCCTGATGAGAATATGATTTTAATAAAGGACCAAAAAATGGTTTTCAATATTGACTCCAAAATAGAAGGATGGACATCCGAACCGAACAGCGAAATGCCCTTTAGTGAAAATTAATTATTTTTCCGCAGCGTCCGCAGGATGCCAAGCAGGGAAGGGATAATAGATTCCTTAGCGTCCGCAGGACGCCTAACAGGGAAGTGATAATGCTTTTCGAGTAGATTCCGCAGGATTGCAAAGCAATCCGAGGACTGACCGAGCTCGAAAAGCATTATTACTTCCCAACCATTCGACATCTCCAGCTAATAAGTGTAAAGTATTTTGAGAATCAGATTTACACTGCAAGTGTAAAGTTATCATTTCCCATATGGAGGATCCCCGATGAGCAATCAAGAGGAGAGCACGAATTCTTTATCCGATTTCTGTGAATGCAGCATTATTCACGAGGACGTTGTAGAGCGTGTCAGGAAGCAGATGCTGCCGCCTGAGCTTCGCGCGGAAATGGCTGATTTCTATAAAATTATGGGTGACAATACGCGTATCAGCATTCTGCATGCATTGTCCTTTTCCGAAATGTGCGTATGCGATATTTCGATGCTTCTGCAGATGAACCAGTCTACGATTTCACATCAGCTAAAGACACTCCGGCAAACGCGTCTGGTCAAAAACCGGCGCGAGGGTAAGGTGGTCTATTATTCGCTTAATGACAATCATGTACAGAAAATTATTGAACTTGTTCGAATTCATCTTATGGAGTGAGGTAAAAAAATGCTTACAGTAACTTTGTGTATTTCGCTGGTTTGCGGAGTAGTTCTATGTTTTTTTGGATTTCGCCTCTTCCGGCTTGCCATGTCTTTGGCCGGGTTTGTCCTGGGCGCCGGAATCGGGTATTTTATCTATAGCCTTGCAGGAAGTTATCTTCCTGCGGCAGGCAGCGGCGTATGGATAATGGTGTTTATGGGCGTGGGCGGAATTCTTATGGGAATTCTTTCCTACCGGATTTACAAGGCGGCGCTGTTCTATACTACCATGTTACTTACGGCATTTGTCGTCCTTAAGACGTTCCTGCTGACCATGGGTTCGGGTATCGGGGTTACGGCATTTTTTATGACTCTTATCGGAAACACCAAAATCGGCGGAGTCGCAGATTCGATCACAGAGGTTTCCGTCGGAAAGGGCGGCACCGTCGGTACAGCAGTGGCCGATGCACTTGCCAAAATTCCGGGGTCAACACAGAATGAGAAATTCTGGATCGTGGTCGGAATAGCACTTGTTGCCGGAGCGATTGTCGGCGGTGTCGTCTGCCTGATGCAGAAGCCGGCCATCATAGTGATAACAGCTGCTTTGGGCGGACTTTTAATCACACAGGGCATCTTTTCCCTGATTCAAAGCCTCAATACTTTTGACACAAGCGCGCAGACTATTGTTAAATCCTTTGCAGTCGGAAACGGCAGGCCGGCGTTGTCGGCACTCGTTGCCGCAGCCATTGTCGCCCTTGGAATCATAGCACAGTTCAAAACGGCAAAAAAGAGCTGAAAGAGGCTGATAAAGCCGGATACAATCTTGATAAAAGCACACCGCAACGCAGAAGAAGATGCCCGCAGTGTGCTTTTTTGCTGTGATTTTCTTGACAAAAATAGAATTTGAGGTATTCTAAGTCAGTGCTACCTTACGATAGGTAGGCAAATTGAAAGCGAGATTTTTATGGAAACAAAAAAGAAAATTATGGATTCTGCTTTCAGGTTGTTCGCTGAAAAAGGAAATGAATTTTCGTTAACGGAAGTTGCAAAAGAAGTTGGTATACAAAAGCCTTCGATCTATGCTCATTTTGCAAGCAAAGATGTTTTGTTATATGCAGTTATTGATCGGGAAATTGAAGCGTATTTCTTTGAGATCAATGAACAAAGCCGTGATTTGAAGAGCATATTCTTTATGATATTGGATTATTATAATGAACCTGGATCCAAGCTGTATTTTTGGAAAAGGCTTTTGCTTTTTCCGCCGAAAGTGTTTGAAAAGACACTGGTCCAAAAAATAGAAACATTATCCAAAGAACGCTTTGAAATAATAAAAGAAATAATCAGAACGAATATGGATAAAGGCTCTGTAAGGCGTCAGGATGCCCAGATAGTTGCATATTCATTTCTCGCCCTGATTCATGGTTTATTATCAACTTCAATTATTTATCATTCAGAGGATTTAGCACTATATTATGAAGATATATGGCAGAATTTTTGGAAGGGTATAAATTAGGGAGGGCAAATCATTGTTACTGACAATTCAAAATATAGGAGGACAAGGCACTTTGTTTTTTGCTTCGATTTTACTTTATATTCTTGCTGCTGCTGCATCCCTTGCACTGATGAAACGGCACAAATTTTGTAATATTGTATCAAATACACTTTGTATTCTTGCTGGAATAGCGGGGACTGCAGGATCAATTATCAAGATATTTATTGATCAGACACTAACAGATATACATATATTTCAATCAACAATTCCCCTCATATCAATTGACATAAAAATTGACAGGCTGTCCGCTTTCTTTGTACTTTGTTTATCCGTGCTTGTGGTTTGTGTCTCCCTATACTCGATAGGGTATATTTCGCACTATTACGGCAAAAGGAATGTAGGACTTTTCAATTTTATGTACGCAGCCTTTATTCTATCCATGCTCTTTGTAATGATATCAGGCAATGCTGTGTTTTTCTTTATCGCATGGGAAGTCATGGCTATGATTTCATACTTTTTAGTCGTTTTTGAATCTGAGCAGGAAGAAAATCAACATGCCGGCAAAGTGTACGTCATCATGACTCATATAGGAACTGCTTTCTTATTAATCGGATTTATGATTATGTATAGCTATACAAAATCCTTTGATATGTTCGCAAGTTCCGCAGCTATTCCGCCATTTGCTAAAAACATTATATTTATCATGTTTCTGATTGGCTTCGGAACGAAGGCCGGAGTAATCCCGGTCCATATCTGGCTTCCCCATGCTCACCCGGCCGCACCAAGCAATGTGTCTGCCCTTATGTCGGGCATCATGATTAAAACAGCGATTTACGGAATTTTGCGATTCGTATTTTCTTACCTGGGCATACAAAATACCTGGTGGGGAGTAACAATCTTGGTGATTGGTATTGTCTCTGCAGTTCTTGGCGTGGCATATGCTTTCGTGGAGAAAAACATAAAAAGACTTCTTGCCTACAGCAGTATTGAAAATATCGGAATCATTTTCATAGGTCTCGGTGTTGCATTTATTGCACAGGCACAGGGCAATTCCACAGTATGTGCACTCGCGATAACAGCGTCCCTTTTCCACTCTTTTAATCATACGCTCTTTAAGGGGAGCCTATTCCTTGGTGCAGGATCGGTACATTATGCAGCGCACACAAAAAACATGGAAGAATTGGGCGGCCTTATTAAAAAGATGCCTGTTACCGCTCTGTTTTTTCTTGGCGGAGCACTGTCCATTGCCGCAGTTGTACCATTTAACGGTTTTATAAGTGAATGGCTCACGTATCAGTCGCTCTTTGCAACGATTACTCCAGGTCAGGCAGGAATCAATATCCTGTCCATACTTACGGTAGCGGTACTTGCAATGGCCGGAGCTTTGGCGGCAGCAAGTGTTATTAAATTGTACGGCATTTCCTTCCTGGGGCTTCCGCGGAGCGATCATGCATCACAGGCAAAGGAAGTACCTTGCGTTATGAATGTTGGAATGGGCATTCTGGTGACCCTTTGCCTTTTGGCAGGACTTTTCCCGATGGCTATTCTGCAGGGAATTGATAAGGTTACGCTTCATTTGACAGGTCAGTCGATAATCGGCCAGCTTAAGGGCGGCTTTTTGCTTGCCTTCTATCCTATGAACATTTCCGGAAATTCTGTGTCACCTGTCGTAATCTTTGGCGTATTGATTGGTGTGATTTTAACTGCGCTGATTATGACAAGAATTATCGGCGGCAAGTACATCGAAAGAAAGTATGGAACCTGGGACTGCGGCTTTGAGGCGCTCAGTGAAAGAATGCAGTATAGTGCCACCGGTTTTTCCAAACCGATCAAAATTGTTTTTAAAGCACTGTTCAGACCAACCAGAACAATAAAAATTGAGGGCGACTTAACGTACCATCCTGAATCAATAGAATATACGGTATCCGCTGAGCCGATTTTTGAAAGGTATCTGTATGGCCCCCTCGTGCGTGCAATTAAGAATTTTTCGAAGAAAATTAAATTCCGTATCCAGACGGGAAGTATTCACACGTATCTCATCTACATTTTTTTAGCTATGCTGGCATTGATGCTGTATAACAGACTTTCATAGGAGGAGCGCCCATAATGATAAATGTTGTTTATGCAGTCATTCAAATTATTGTTCTTGTTTTGGCTGCACCTTTGGTAAATGGAATCATAAAAAAAGTGAAAGCTTTGACGCAGAAAAGAAAGGGTGCTCCCCTTTTGCAAATGTATTATGACTTGATTAAGATGTTTAAGAAAACTGTTGTTGTTTCCGATGTATCTTCCTGGATACTCAAAGTTACGCCATATATTGTGTTTTCAACGGCTGTCGCTGCAGGCCTTTTGGTTCCCGTTACGACCCTGATTCAACCGGGATGGTTTACCGGGGATATTATTTTAGTGGTCGCCATTTTTGCACTTGGCCGGTTCTTTATGATGCTGGCCGCTTTGGATACGGCAAGTACATTTGGCGGCATGGGTTCGAGCCGTGAAGCGATGATTTCCTCTCTGATAGAACCATCCATTCTCGTTACCCTTTTTACGATAGGACTTATTGCAAAATCAACCTCCCTTTTCCCGATCATGAATTTCATGAAAAGCACGGGTACCCCTCTAATTCATCCGGTATACATCACAGCTTTCATTACATTTTTTATCATCATTATTACAGAAACTTCAAGAATACCTGTGGATGACCCGTCAACACATCTTGAGCTGACTATGGTGCACGAAGCTATGCTTCTTGAGTATTCGGGCAGAAATCTTGCGCTGATGGAGCTCGGTGCGGCGATTAAGCAATTGGTATTTATTACCCTTCTTGTCAATATTTTCATTCCTCTTGACCAGTTTATCGGTGTAACAGGAATTGCCGCGGTGGCCGTATCCCTTGGGCTCTATTTGATAAAGGTTGTTTGTGTATCCATCATCATTGCTGTAATCGAAGTAAATACAGTCAAGCTGCGTCTTTTCAGCATACCCAATCTTGCCGCTCTGTCGTTTATCTTATCCTTTCTTGGATTTTTACAATATTTCGTTTTTGGGAGGTAAAAATGTCTGACTATCTTGATATTTTGTCCGTTTTAATTTTATTGTCATCGTTTATTCTCATGGCTAACAAGAGAACTAAATCCCATATCAGGACTTTTCGAATTCAGGCAGCTATGATAGCTCTTGCTGCAGGAATAATGGGAATAGACAGCCTATATAAAGAAGGACAATTTGATCTTCTTGTGGTTTGCGCGGTCATTATAGCAATAAAGGTCATTTACATTCCTCGTCTTTTGAAAAAGGTCGACGCGAATGTAGAGTATAAGGTTGAAAAAGATTTTTTCCTGAATATACCCATTCTCATTATCGGATGCTGCTTCATTGTTGTTTTTACCTACTTCTCCATTTCAACATCAGAAGGAATAAATGCAGGTACACTCAACATGCGTGTTGTAAATTCGGTTTCGCTTATCTTAATAGGCTTGTTCTTTATGATCAGCAGAAAAAAGGCAATCGGACAAATAGTAGGATTTCTCGTAATTGAGAATGGAATTTTTGTCACAGCGATGTTTGCGACGCAAGGCATGCCGTTTATTGTCGATATGGGTATGTTTATCGACCTGTTGTCAGCGGTAATGATACTCGGTGTCATGGTGTTTAAGATAAATGAAAAATTCAAATCAGTTGACATAAATAAACTTAAAAACTTGAGGGGATAAAATAATGGGATTCGTTTTACTGGCTGTTCCGGTCATTGCAGTAGTATTGTTCCTGCTTATCAAGAGTAAGAAACTGCAATATGCAATAAGTGTATCTGCATCAACGATCATAATGATAGCCGCGGCACTTCTGACCCGGGAGGCAATGCTTTTTGGAGTAGTTGAATATTCTGCTTTGGGCGGAGTTTTCTATATTGACTCTTTGAGTATTCTTGTACTCGATATCGTAGTCATTATCGGGTTTATGACAAGTATTTATTCGGTTGGCTATTTGGAGGAAGAAGTAAAACACGGGAAGCTTGATCCCGGCAGAATCCGGATCTACTATATTTTGATGTACTCCTTTATATTTACTATGATGCTTGCCCTGACAGTAAAAAACATGGGAATTATGTGGATTGCTATTGAGGCGACTACACTCGCCTCAACATTTCTGGTTGGGTTTTATAACGGGAAGGATTCTATTGAAGCAGCCTGGAAATATATAATTATATGTTCGGTCGGAATTGCTATTGCACTTTTGGGCATAACATTCCTGCAGCTTTCTTCCATTGATGTATTGAAAGGCTCACAGTTTCTGGATTGGACGGCTTTGTATAACAATGCAGCGGCACTCAACAGTTCAACACTGCGATTTGCATTCATATTTATACTTATAGGCTTTGGAACCAAAGCCGGCCTTGCCCCCATGCATACATGGCTTCCGGATGCACATAGCCAGGCCCCCTCGCCAATCAGTGCGCTGCTGTCAGGTGTTTTACTGAATTGCGCAATGTACGGAATTATAAGAACGATAGCCATAGTAAACCGCAGCTTAGGGAGCAGTGTTTTTACCGGTAGAATTATGATAACTTTCGGCATTTTGTCCATCCTTACCGCAGCAATATTTATTCTTACGCAAAAGGACTATAAAAGACTGCTCGCGTATTCAAGTATTGAGCACATGGGAATTATCGCCGTTGCCATAGGTATTTTTACTCCGCTGTCCATTTTTGGAGCATTACTTCATATGATAAACCACTCCTTCACCAAGTCCATGCTGTTTCTATCCTCCGGCAACATATTGCAAAAATACGATACAAAAGAAATTTCGAAAATTAAAGGTATGCTGAAGATTCTTCCGGTTACAGGGACGGTATTTTTACTCGGGCTGTTTGCTATAGCAGGAACACCTCCATTTGGTGTATTCAGCAGTGAGTTTGTGATTATTACAGCAATTTTTCAAAAAAATAATTTTTGGATGGGGATACTTATCGTCGTTGTTCTTGCCGTCATTTTTGCCGGAATTGCTCATACTATGTTCAAAATGTTTTATGGAACGAATACTTCTGCGGAAATACCATCGGGTGAACTAAATATCCCGGGTGTTATTGCCATTGTTGTTCTGTTTGTTTTAATAACGGCTACCGGTCTTTATATACCTAATGTACTGAAAGAACTCATAGAGAAGGCCGGCAATATTATAATTGGAGGACAGGTGTAAGATGTTAACGGAAATATACGAAAATTTGATGAAAATTTTCCCTGCTGATATTTATGGCCAAAAGTGCTGCAATGAGAACGAACTTTATTTGCATGTAAATTCTGCCAAAATACTGGATCTTTGTACGCATATAAACGCAGGAATGGGATATTCGCTTACTTCGATGTTTGCAAACGATGAAACGAGCCTGTGTGGAAATTATGCCATATATTATGTGTTTTCTGACAGGGAAAAAGGGTTGTTTTTGACTCTTATTACAATGATTGATCCGTTGAAAATGGAATTTGTATCTATCTGCGAAAAGGTTCATGCTGCAGCGCTGTATGAGAGGGAAATAAAGGATCTGTTTGGGATGGATCCCATCGGACACCCCAATGCCAAAAGACTTGTATTCCACAGTAACTGGCCGGACGGGGAATTTCCTTTGCGCAAATCGTATGATGTGAAGCACAAACCGGATTTTGCAAAAGAGAACATCAGCTTCAACAAAGTGACGGGCGAGAGCGTTTTTGAGATTCCTGTGGGGCCGGTTCATGCAGGAACGATAGAGCCGGGACATTTCCGGTTCAGCGTTGCAGGTGAGCCGATCATTAACCTCGAAGCACAGCTGTATTTTACTCACAAGGGCATTGAAAAAATGTGTGAGGGTGAGAGCATTGAAAGATGTTTATATGTGTCGGAGCGAATATCCGGAGATGAAACCTTTGCTAACTCATACGCCTATTGCCAGGCGATAGAAAAAATCGCAAAAATGAAAATCCCGCCGAGGGCCGAATATACCAGAGTTATTTTTGCCGAACTTGAAAGGCTTACAAGTCACCTCGGCGACCTGGGAGGGATTTGCCTTGATACTGCGTATGGTTTTGCTTCCTATCAGTTTACAATGATGAAAGGCTGGGCTTACGGGATCGCAGATGAACTTTGCGGTATGCGGTTTTTACGTGGTGTGAATAAGCTTGGAGGAGTGAAGCTTGATTTTGTTGCAGGAAAAGAATCAAAACTAATTGAACAGCTGAACAGAATAAAAACGGAACTTGAGGATACTTTAAAAATCATGAAAGCAAACAGTCTGTTTATTGACAGGGTGGAAAATACCGGAGTGCTTCAGATGAGTATTGCTGTTGATTTGAATGTGACGGGTCCTGCAGGGCGCGCATCAGGCATTCGCTATGACGTAAGGAAACCATTCGCAAATGATGCCTACAAGCAGCTCGCATTTAGTGTTCCGGAGCATAATAACGGCGATGTAAACTGCAGGATGAATGTGAAAATAGAGGAATGCTTTGCATCCATTGGTCTGATTTTGAAATCACTGGAAATGATGCCGGGCGGCAAGGTACTGGAGCCCATTTACTCTGTTGAACCCTTTGCGTTTGGCTTGGGAATAACGGAGTCACCAAGAGGAGAAAATATTCACTGGGTTATGACCGGAGAAAACAACACGATTTTCCGCTGCAAAATCAGAACACCCTCCTTTTGCATCTGGCCAGCTGTGTGTCATGCTGTAAAAGGCAATATTGTCCCTGATTTTCCGCTGATTAACAAAAGCTTTAACTTATCCTACGCCGGCAATGATTTATAGACCTGGAGGACTGAAATGTTTAAAGTAATTAGGAAAATAATAAAATATCCAAGACTTGCACAGGATTATCCCCGGAAGCCTATTGATTTGAGTCTGTTTATCGGCAGACCGGAAATTGACCTGGAAAAATGTACCGGATGCGGTGAATGCGTAAACCGCTGCCCATCCCGTGCAATCGTTTTGGATAAAAAAGAGAATGACATAGGAATAAATTACGACGAATGTGTTTTCTGCACTTTGTGTGAAGAAATTTGCCCGGTTGGTGCTGTAAAAATGACAAATGAGTTCGAGCTCGCTGAAAAAGACAGAAAACTGCTTAGAAAAAGTCCTATTATCATTGAAGAAAGAAATCTTCCGGATAAATCCTATGAAGTTATCTGCAGTGACCTTACGCTGCATATCAGGAAGATGTTCGGAAGAAGCCTTCAGATAAGGGAGGTGGATTCCGGATCATGCAACGCCTGTGATTCTGAGATCAACGCTCTCAACAATCCATTTAATGATATAGAGAGGCTGGGAATCAAGTTTGTTGCTTCGCCAAGGCATGCAGATATGCTTCTGGTGACAGGTGCTGCGACAAGAAATATGCAGCTTGCACTCGCAAAAACCTATAATGCAGCCCCTGACCCGAAGCTTGTCGTTGCTGTAGGTGCCTGTGCGTGCAGCGGCGGAATATTCAAGGATATCTATGCCACAAGTAATGGAATTGACCGCATTGTGCCTGTTGATGTTTATGTTCCCGGATGTCCTCCCAGACCGCAGGCAATCCTCTATGGAATATTAAAGGCATTGGATCGAGTGTAGCACGGGATTCCGCAGGAACTTTCGATGAACCTGCGGACTCTGGTTAATGAGAGTGAAAAATTCGCTGTGGAGCGCTATTATCAGGAGAATGCTGAAGGGGACGCGAACGCAATTACGTGATCGACCCATGCATCCCACTCAGGATCAGGGATCTGGAGATCCGGACGCTTCATCAGAAAGGACAAGGACTGGCGAACACCCTGATCGAAGCGGATTGCTGCACAGAAGCCTGGCACCAGCCGCTTGATTTTGCTGTTATCAAACACAACCGTATTGCTCTTGTCACCAAGAAGGGGTCCTTCAAGGGCCGGCATAAAATGAATAAGCGTGTCGCTCGATATGTGTATCAGCTTTGGTTTGACACCAAGCGCCTGACCTATAATTTCGTAAATCTGATTCCATGTCAGGGACTCGTCCGATGTGATATGCACCGGCTCGCCAATAGCGTGCGGATTGCCTAAAAGACCGATATATGCCCTGGCAAAATCCATACTATGCGTGACTGTCCAGAGCGATGAGCCGTCTCCTGGAACAATGACCGGCTTGCCGGTAATCATACGGGATATATCGTTCCATGGACCCCTGTCTGAGTGCATCGCGAGCGGAATGCTGCCGTCGGCATAGGTATGGCTCGGGCGAACGATGGTAACGGGGAACCCGGTATCCCGGTAAGCGTCCATAAGAACCTGCTCGCATGCGATTTTGTCGCGCGAATACTGCCAATGGGGATTGGCAAGAGGGGTACTCTCGGTTATGGCATAATGCGAAAGCGGCTTCTGATATGCCGAAGCAGAACTGATAAATATGTACTGGCGGCAGCGTCCCTCAAAGAGGCGGATATCCCTTTTGACCTGCTCCGGTGTATAGGCGACAAATTCACCCATAACATCAAAGTCCTCGCCGGCGAGGATATTTCTGATTTCATCTTCATTATTAATGTCTCCCGTAATCTGTCTTACGGAGGCGGGAATATTAGCTGTTTTATGGCCGCGGTTCAGAATGGTAAGCTCATAACCTTCTTTTTCAGCCAGCTGTCTTGTAATAGCGCCGCTGATTGTACCAGTTCCTCCAATAAATAATATCTTCAAAATGCATTCCTCCTGCGCTTTTTCTGCTTGTATTTTTCCCACAGGGAAAGTATAGCATGTTTTGTGCGTGCTCTTTATCGGAATAGTGTCTGGAAATCAGACACTTTTGTCCAGTTTGTCGTGTTTTTGGACACCTGATGCCTAGGTTGCTGTTTTTGAGTAAATGCGTCAAAATGAAAGCAGCTGACCAATTGGTTCGGCTGCTTCTTTTTTTTACTGCGAGGAGGACAAACATGGACTCATTTGATGATCTCTACCAAAAGGCGGTTGAGGCCGCGGTTCATAATAAGGTTGAAGAGGAACTGAAGAACCCGCAGGCCAATGCAAAATATGATAAATACCAGCTTGATTGTCTTTTGAATCCGGAAAAACACCCGCTGGTCCTGCGTATAGGTGACTGCCTCTGTACGAATGAAGAGAAGCGGGCCTGCCAGGACATATGTTTTTTTGACGCGCTTCAAAAAGATGAAAAGGGAAATATTATCGTAAATCCGGAAAGCTGCATTGGGTGTACGGCCTGTCTGGATAACTGCAAGATCAACAATCTTGTCGAGAGAAAAGATCTTCTGCCGGTATTCGAACTATTGAATCATTCCAACGAACCGGTTTATGCTCTGATCGCTCCTGCCTATATCAGTCAATTCAGCGAAGATGTGACGCCTGGAAAACTCCGCAGCGCATTTAAGCATCTTGGCTTTGCGGGTATGATTGAGGTCGCTCTTTTCGCCGATATTCTCACTTTGAAAGAGGCAATGGAGTTCGACCGGTCCATAAAGACGGATAAGGATTTTGTTCTGACAAGCAGCTGCTGCCCGATCTGGATTGCAATGATCCGTAAGGTATATAGTCAGCTGGTCCCTCACATTCCGCCTTCGGTGTCGCCGATGATAGCCTGCGGCCGGTCGATAAAGCTTCTGCATCCGACTGCCAAAACGGTTTTTATCGGACCCTGTGTTGCGAAGAAAGCGGAGGCCAAAGAAAAAGATGTTGCAGATGCAATCGATCATGTACTGACTTTTCAGGAAGTAAGGGATATTTTTGACATGACCGGAATCAATCCGGAAGAGGAAGATGAGGACTTGAGGGATCATTCTTCGACAGCGGGGCGCATCTATGCGCGCGCCGGAGGCGTCAGCAAGGCAGTCCAGAGTACGGTAGACCGCCTTGCTCCCAACCGCGCTATTCCTTTGCGGTCTGAACAGGCTGACGGCGTACCGGCATGCAGGGCGCTTCTTGCCAGGATCATGGAAGGGAAGCTGGAATCGAACTTTGTGGAAGGTATGGGGTGCGTCGGGGGATGTGTCGGCGGACCCAAGGCACTGATTCCCAAAGAAGAGGGAACCGACCACGTTAACCGGTACGGGCTGTCTGCCAGTTGTTATACACCTGTTGATAATCCCTATGTTATGGACCTTCTTCATCGCCTTGGACTGGATTCGATTGAGGCGCTCCTCGAAGACACAAGGATTTTCTCAAGGCACTTTGACACATGACTGCCTCGCTTTTACTTGCTTTATGCCTGTTTTGGAAGTAGAATCGAGTTGATATATTTGTGGTGAAAGCTTCTTTCCTGCAGATAGGCATTTGTACGAGGGGTACGTATGGCAAAGGCGTTGAGATTCCAATGGAATATCAACGCCTTTGTGATGTAACAAGCAAATCTGACATCCGGTCTTTACGATACTACATTCTTCGGGTGGCCAGAAATAAAACTTTGCAGATTGTCATAGACCGTATCAAGAAGCCGCTGACGGGTTTCTTTCGGAGCCCAGGCAATATGAGGCGTAATAATGCAGTTTGGTGCCCAAAGAAGCGGGTTATCTGCAAACGGAGGCTCTGCCGATAAAACATCAACAGCAACTCCTGCCACTTTCCCGTTTTTAAGGGCTTCCGCCACGTCGTTCTCTTCGAATACGGGTCCGCGTGACGTATTTATAAGAAGTACCCTGTCTTTCATGCGTGAAATTGTTTGTCTGTTTGCAAGCCCCCTTGTTTCGGACGTAAGCGGGCAGTGGAAGGAAATCACATCGCTGTTTTGCAGAAGTGTGTCGAAAGATGCATAATAAACACCGTCCGCGTCTGCCGCATCAGAAGAAAGTTCTCCCGATGCCAGCCGTTTTTCAATTGACCGGCTCGTTGCGAGTACTTTCATACCCAGAGCCTGTGCAATAACAGCGACCCGCGCGGCGATTTTGCCGTAACCGACAAGTCCCAGTGTCTTTTGGCACAGTTCGGTCAAAGGTCCGCTCGTAAAACAGAAATCAACACTTTTTGCCCACCCGCCCTCATGTACGAGGAGGTTATGCCGGCCGGCCTGATTGGATAGCTCAAGAAGAAGGGCAATGGTCATCTGCGCGGTCGCGTACGTCGCGTACTCGGGCACGTACGTAACCGTAACACCCATATACCCGGCAGCTTCCACGTCAATGACATTGTAACCGGTCGACATGGCACCGAGATATTTCAGGTTCGGTAAACTCGCGAAAATCTGCCGCGTAAAAGGCGTCTTATTCGTTAATACAATTTCCGCATCCCCGATTCTTGATAGTATATCGGATTCCGGGGTGCGGTCATAAACCTTCATTTCACCGAACTCTTCAAACGGTTTCCAGGAAAGATCCCCGGGATTTGCCGTATATCCGTCTAAAACAACGATTTTATTCATAGACTTTTGATGTACTCGTCAATTGATGCGGCGGCTGTTTTTCCGGCGCCCATTGCAAGGATAACGGTGGCAGCACCGGTTACGGTATCGCCGCCGGCATAAACACCCTTTCGGGATGTTGCCATCTTGTCGTCCGCGACAATACAGCCCCATTTGTTTGTATCAAGACCGGCCGTGGTGCTTCGGATCAGAGGATTCGGGGATGTGCCGATCGCAATGACGACAGTGTCGACTGCAAGGGTGAAATTGGAGCCCTTCTTTTCGATGGGGCGGCGTCTCCCGGAGGCATCGGGCTCGCCGAGATCCATCTCGACGCACTCCATACCAATTACTTCGCCGTTCTCTCCCCCGATAATTCCGACTGGATTATTTAGATTTTTGAAAATAATACCTTCTTCTTTTGCATGGTGAACTTCTTCAAGACGGGCGGGCATTTCCACCTCAGAACGGCGGTATACAATATAGACTTTACCGGCACCGAGGCGCTTGGCTGTACGGGCGGCATCCATTGCGACGTTGCCGCCGCCAACCACTGCAACAGCCTGACTGTTGCGGATGGGTGTATCATACTGGTTGTCATATGCTTTCATCAGGTTGGCACGAGTCAGATACTCATTGGCGGAATAAACACCGACCAGTGATTCACCGGGAATATTCATAAACGTGGGCAGGCCTGCGCCGGAGCCGATAAAGACAGATTCATATCCCTCTTCAAAAAGCTCGTCGATCGAAAGCACTTTGCCGATAACCATGTTTGTCATAATTTCGACGCCGAGCGCCTTAACATTTTCAATTTCCTGGGTAACCAGTGCCTTCGGAAGACGGAACTCGGGAATTCCATAAACAAGCACGCCGCCCGGTTTGTGAAAGGCTTCGAAAATGGTAACCTGATATCCGAGAAGGGCAAGATCACTTGCACAGGTAAGACCGGCCGGGCCGGCTCCGATGACAGCGACTTTATGACCGTTCGGTGCGGGAACAGAAGGAACAGCCTTGCTGTGTTCCATATGGTAATCCGCAACAAAGCGCTCGAGACGGCCGATTCCGACTGATTCGCCCTTGATGGCACGGATGCATTTCTCTTCGCACTGCGACTCCTGCGGGCAGACGCGTCCGCATACGGCAGGCAGGCAGTTTGTGGTCTTGATAATGTCAAAAGCTTCTTCAAACTCGCCTGCGGCGACCTTTGTTATAAACTCAGGGATCTTCACACAGACCGGACAACCTGCGACGCACGGCTTGTTTTTACAGTTGAGGCAGCGTGTCGCTTCCTCAATCGCCATTTCAGGTGTATATCCAAGGGACACCTCGCTGAAATTCTTATTCCTGACATCAGGATCCTGCTCGGGCATGGGAACTTTTTTTAAAGACATATTAGGCATCTTCCTTTACCTCCAGTCCAATTCTGCAGATATGGTCGGACTGTGCAATCTCCTGCTTCCTATATACGGTGTTTCTTCGCATGAGTTCATCGAAATCCACTTGATGTCCGTCAAAATCGGGACCGTGCACGCACGCAAACTTGATTTCGCCGCCCACGGTTACGCGGCACCCGCCGCACATTCCCGTGCCGTCGATCATGATCGGGTTCAGGCTGACAAGTGTTTTAATCCCATATGGTTTTGTGACAGCGGCCACCATCTTCATCATGATAACAGGTCCGATTGCAATGACAAGATCGTACTTGTTGCCTGCATCAATCAATTCCTGAAGCTGATTGGTGACAAATCCTTTCAGTCCATAGGAACCATCATCCGTCGTCAGGAAAAGCCTGTTCGAAACAGCTTTCATTTCTTCTTCCAGGATGACAATGTCTTTGTTGCGGAAGCCGGCAATAATGTCAACTTCAGCGCCGTTATTGAAAAGAGCCTTGGCGGAAGGATACGCTATCGCACATCCGACACCGCCGCCGACCACACAAACCTTCTTATATCCTTCGATCTCGGTCGCTTTACCAAGCGGGCCGACAAAATCGAGGATCGAGTCGCCCGGTTCCATGGCAGCAAGCATCTTTGTGGATTTGCCGACACCCTGGAAAATAACGGTGATCGTGCCTTTTTCCCTGTCAAAATCAGCGATCGTAAGTGGAATTCTTTCGCCGAATTCGTCAACACGAAAAATGATAAATTGTCCTGCCTTTGCTTTTTTAGCGATCAGCGGCGCCTCGACTTCCAGTAAAGTAACGACAGAGTTCAGCTGCCTTTTTGAAATGATTTTGTACATATCTATTCTCTCCCGGCCGCAAAGGCCACATATTTATCGGCTTTTGAGCCGTAGGATCACAAATGAATATTTCCCTCTACTTTTTATAGCACGAGCAGGACAGGAAAAGCAAGGTAAAAGGTATTTCCGGACAAGACAAGTATCAGGCAGGGCATGAGCGATTCTACCGGGGGTTTTCGTATTCCTCAGGATTATCGAGCATATGTACGATCTGACGCAGGACTCCGTCCTCGTAGTTGGCGGCAGCCTGGAAATTGGCATGCTGAAAAAGATCCGGATGTGAATTCGCCATTGCGTAACTGTACGCTGCATTTTGAAGCAGTTCAACATCATTCATAAAATCGCCGAATGCCATCGTCTGGTCCCGTGATATTCCGAAATAATCCTGAACATGGGCAAGGGCGACGCCCTTGTTCGCGTTGGGCTGTGTAATGTCCACCCAAAATAAACCGGACACGACAACATTGAATCGATCTGAAAAAGATTGAAAGGCCGGAAGAGCTATTTCTTCCGCTCCATCAAACGTACATATCGTGAATTTCAGGATGTCGTCATCAATGTCGGTAAATGAATTGATAAATTCCTTCTTCGAATAATACTTGGCAATTTCCTCGAGAAATTGTGCGCAGTCAGGATCGTCGCTTTTCTCGATATATGCCGACTTGCGTCCGCACACAACCATTGCTGTATTGGGAATAGTTCTTCCATGGGCGCAGAGCTCAAGCACATCAGCCATCGGAATCGGATTCAAATAAAGGGTCTTACCCTGGTATACGACGCATGTTCCGTTTTCTGCGATAAAAACAACCCTGTCACGCATATCATGAAAACGTTCCAGCAGGTTGCTGTATTGGCGTCCGCTCGCTACGGCAAATAAAATATTGTTTTCTTCAAGTCTGTTAAATATTTCCTGGAAATGAGACGGGATCAATCCCTCGCTGTCCAAAAGGGTACCGTCCATGTCCACGGCGATCAGAGAAATCATATGAACCTCCACTATCTGTCACTCTATTATGTCACAATCTGTCGGCACTATTGTGCCACTAATTTCTCCGCGTGGAAAGCCTGCAGTTTGTGATATTATAGTAGAGCAAACTGCAGAACAGATACTGCCGACTTACAAAAATGCAAGTCAGCAGTAAGTCAGATCCCGTGCGTCCCGCTGCCGGAACTGGTATCATATAGCAAACTGGTCCGCTGAAACGCTGCAGAATAAATTAATCGAAGAAGGTGCTCAAATCCATGCCCAAAAAAAATGTGAACGGCAAGAAATCAATTAACATGCTGTCCAGCGCATATAAAATTAAAGGGCAGGGCGTTGGTTCCGCATATGAAGAGCAGGTTGGTCTGGTGAAAAGCTATATGGCCGACGATTTTGAAATTTTTGAAAATAAATTTATGTTTGCGGATATTACGCACTTCCACACGATTGATTACAAGCATTACCTGTTTTTGGGACTCATCAAGAGAAAAGGCATTACGGTAGGGTATGTGCACATGCTTCCGGAAACGGTCGAAACCAGCATACAGCTGCCTCATCTGATAAAGCATATATTTTACAAATACATGATTTCTTTTTACAAAAGAATGGATTATCTTGTAACTGTTAATTCTTATTTCATCGATAAACTGGTTAAGTACGGAGTTGACAGGAATAAGATAACATATGTACCTAATTATGTATCGGACAAAGTGTTTTTCAAGTGCTGTTCTGATGACAAAACAGCGCTCCGGATCAAGTACGGGATCCCACAGGATAAATTCGTTGTTCTCGGGGTAGGTCAGCTGCAGGTAAGGAAGGGAATCTTCGATTTTATTGAAGTAGCCAGCCGTATGCCGCACATTCAATTTGTGTGGGCCGGCGGATTCTCTTTCGGAGCGATTACAGACGGCTATTCACAAGTCAAAAAAATCATGGAGAACCCGCCTGCGAACGTACGCTTTCTTGGAATTGTTGAGAGGGATCAAATGCCTGAAATATATAATACGGCAGATGTGATGTTCCTTCCGTCTTTTGAAGAACTCTTCCCGATGACGGTTCTGGAATCCATGAGCTGCCATGTACCCATGCTTCTGCGGGATCTTGAAATATATGAGGATATCCTTTTTGACTTTTACCTGCGGGAGAATAGTGTGGAGGATTTTGTGAAAACCCTCAAAAGGTTATCAGAAGATCCCGGATATTATGAAGAAGCGTCAGCCGCTTCTTCAAGGGGACATGATTTTTACTCCAAAGAACATGTATTTACTATGTGGAATGACTTTTACCGTAAGTTATATGATATCAAAGAGAGGAAATATGAAAAAAGGCGAAAAGGGCATCAGCTCTAATTACTTCAATCTCATACTATGTGCTTTCTCCCTGGTTTTACTGATTGTATTTGTCACTCGTTCCGGCGGCTTGAATAAGATGGTTCTTATCATCAGGAATGTTCATGTCGGTTGGCTTATGGCTGCCATTGGCTGCATGGTTGTGTATTGGCTGCTGGACGCCTGTGTTCTTCACATGGCGATAAAGCCGGTGCATCCTTCCGAGCGCTTCCGGACCACACTTCGACTTACGATGATTGGACAGTACTTTAATAATATTACTCCGTTTGCCTCCGGCGGGCAGCCGTCCCAGGCTTTCTTTCTTGTCAAAAGAGGAGTTCCTCTTGGCGAGACAATGACCGCACTCATTACCAAGTTCATTGTGTACCAGATTACCCTTACATTCTATTGCCTGGCGACGCTTATTCTGGAATTCAATTTTTTCATGGGTGAAGTCAAAGCGCTGATGATTGCTGTTATGGTTGGCTTTGCGGTACATACGGCCGTCACCCTGATGCTGATCGGCGTGGCCTTTTTCAAAACCGGTACGATCAAAACCGCTAACTTTTTCATTACTGTTCTTGCCAGGATTAAGATAGTCAAAAATCCGGAGGCCAAAAGAGAATTTGTCGACAATGAGCTGGAAAATTTCCACACACAATTCAAGTACATGAGCAAACACAAGCTGCACCTCCTCAAAATGAGCTTTCTTACGGTCGTACAGCTAACTGCTTATTTTCTGATAGGTAATGTCATCTACCTGTCATTCCATTTAACCGGAGCAACAACCCTGAAGCTTATTGCCGCACAGGCCTTCGTCCTTATGATCGCAGCCTTTGTTCCGATCCCGGGAGCCCTGGGGGTGGCAGAGGGCAGCTTTTACATTTTTTTCATTCTCTTTTTCAAGGACAAGGTTGATATCGCCATAGTATTATGGCGTCTGATGACCTTCTATCTGCCGATTGTTGTCGGACTTGTATTTACGATTGTTGAGAAAAAGAGAGACAATAAACTCCCTCTTGAGCAAACCCCGGTCACGGATGAGCTTGCTGAAAGCGGCGGTGAACCGATCTTTCGGGAAAAGGAACAATGAGCATCTTTTCCTCGCTCCACGTCCTCGGAGACGGAATGTACTTTCTTTCTCGCTCCCATGTCCTCGGCTTACGCCTGCGTAAGGTCGCTGCGAAAGAAAGCGCATTCCTCTGCAAAGGCGCTTCGCGCCAAGGAAATTGAAAATTCATTGCACCCGCAGGGTGCCACACAGGGAGAAGACCCGTTACTAGAGCGACCTTACGCAGGGCGAAGCCCGAGGACATGGGAGCGAGAGTAATGGGTCTTCTCCCCGAGGACAGGGGAGCGAAAGTCAAAAAGATAAATTCATCAGGCACCCACCGGGTGCCAACACAGGGTGAGAACCTATTACTAGAGCGACCTTACGCAGGGCGAAGCCCGAGGACATGGGAGCGAAAGTAATAGGTTCTCACCCCCGAGGAGCCACCATGATTAACAGTAAGAACATCGATAATAATTTGAAGCCTTTCAAAAAAACGCTTTTCGAAATAAAGAAGTATTATTTGTCAAGTCTTGAAGATTCTCAAATAATGGGCATGTCGCAGAATTTGAAAGAACGTGCCGTGAATGGGGAGCCGCCGCAGGCACTGATGCCTGAAGCCTTCGCAATTGTTTTTGAAGCGGTGAAACGCACGCTGGGCATCACACCCTTTGATGTTCAGCTGATTGCAGCCGCAGCAATGGCGTCCGGTCGGATCATTGAGATGCCGACAGGTGAAGGCAAAACACTGACTGCGGTTTTTGTTGCGTATTTGAGGGCTTTATCGGGCGAAGGGGTGCATGTTTTAACCTTCAATGATTATCTGGCCAAAAGAGACGCTCTCTGGATGAAGCCGGTATACGAGTTTTTGAATATATCCGTTCGCTATATCAATGAGGGTATGGAAATCAAAGAACGTAAAGAAGCATATGATGCAGAGATTACATATGTCACGGCAAAAGAAGCCGGGTTTGACTATCTGAAAAACTTTTTGGCTTATGATACGGACTCCATTGTCCAGCGTGCATTTCATTTTGCGGTCATAGACGAAGCGGACTCTATTTTAATCGATGAAGCACGCATTCCCCTTGTTATCGCCGGGGATATTCCGTCGATGGTTGAGATAGAAAAAAAGATTTTCAATACGGTTTCCACACTGGAGAAGGATATTCATTTTGATACGGATGAATATGCCGACAATATTTTTTTAACGGAGAAGGGTGTCGCTTTTGTTGAGAAAGACCTGAAGCTGAACAATCTTTATGAAGAGAAAAATATTGATATCCAGGCAAAGATTAATGTGATACTGCAGGCTCAGTTTCTACTCAAAAAAGATGTCGACTATATTGTTAAAAATGATGAAATTCTGCTTGTTGACGAATTTACGGGACGTATTATGAAAAATCGTCAATGGCCAGACGGTCTTCATGCCGCAGTGGAACTCAAAGAAGGCTTGATTCCCAAATCACGTGGAATTGTTATGAATACGATTACGCTTCAAAACTTCCTGAAGCTCTATCCGGTTATTTGCGGCATGACAGGTACGGCTTGTTCGGCAGCTCCCGAATTTCGTGAATTTTACAATAAATCAGTCACTGTTATCCCGCCGGACAAGCCCGGTATCAGAATTGACCATCCCGACGTGATTTTCACACATAAGGATGCAAAATTCGAGGCTATTGCAGAGGAAATCAGGAGAGTACATGCAACAGGCAGACCTATACTTGTAGGAACAGGCAGTATAGAGGAATCAGAGTATCTTGCCGAAATGCTGACAGCGGATATCAAGAATATTTCTGTGCTGAATGCCAAAAAAGATGAAGAAGAAGCAGGGATTATTTCAAATGCAGGTATGATCAATGCTGTTACCATATCAACCAATATGGCTGGACGCGGTGTCGACATTCATCTTGGCGGCAGGGAAGCCGTAGACCATGCAAAGGTTTGCGCTTTGGGAGGTCTTTATGTCATCGGCACTAACAGATATGAAAGCGTGCGAATCGATAATCAGCTCAGAGGGCGCGCAGGCAGACAGGGCGATCCTGGTGAGAGCCGTTTTTTTATCAGTCTGGAAGACAATTTGATTGTTAAATACCGCATAAACGACGTTATCCCCGACGAATATAAGGACAATAAGCAAAACAGCCCTTTACAGAATTCTGCTGTAAACAAAGCTATCGTGCATACGCAGAGAGTCGTCGAGGGGCAGATTTTTGATTCAAAGCTGACACTATCAAAATACTCCTATATTGCCGACGATCAGAGAAAAATCGTTCACAAAAAGCGCGAAAATATTTTGCGCGGTATTGACGTCCTTTCTGTATTTGAGAAAATAAATCCTGATGCCTATCGAGAGCTTTTAAAACAGATATCGGAAATTGAATATTTGCGTGCCCAAAAGGAAATTGAACTTTTTGCAATGAATAAATGCTGGGCTGATCATCTGCTCATCATCGAGAGTGCCCTGGACGGAGTGCAGATCATCAGTATGGCCAAGGGAGATCCTTTTCTTCATTACAACCAAAAATTAATCGAAGGCTTTGAAAAACTGGAAAACCATATACAGGAAGTGATCCTGGGAATTTACGGGACTCTCATCATCAGGGACGGCCATATTGATTTGAACAAAATGGGTGTTAAGGGGCCATCATCTACCAGAACGTACCTGGTTCATGATGGAACTGAGCTGCAAAGTTCCATGAACGAAATTGCCGTAAGTGCCGTAGCAGCACCAATGTATACTTTATATATGCTGTTTACCCGGTTTGTGAGACGAGATAAAGGCGAATCGTAATCAAGAAAAGAATTGTCCAATCGTATTTTGAAGCATACAGTGAATTTATATAACTCATTAATTAGTAGTTTTATTTTGATATACTTGAATTTTGTGTTTTTCGGGAGTAAAATATTTTTGATATAGTCTATCATGAAATGAAGTTATCAATCTTGATAGATGTTTTCCTTGTTGTTTTTTGTGTGAAATGTTAAAATTGTTGTGCTTGCCGATAGTATTTTTTAATGCTTCTACAAGTACCTATAAGTTATATTTCTTTTTCGTTTTTTTGTCTGGCCGGTATGTATGGAAAGGGAGGATGTTATCATGGATTTTTTAACCCCTATTTTTCTTGGGGTTCTTGCATGGTTTTTTTTGCGATGCGTTCTAGGCGGGTTCTATATTGTGAACCAGAACGAACGGGCGGTGAAGACGATTTTCGGAAGAGCGCAGCGCATTGGTACTAAGACGACGCTTGATGATCCGATATCCGATAAGCTCAGGGAGGATGAACAGGAGCGGTATACATATCCTCAGGTAAAGGTAATTTTGCCGGGCGGCCCATACTTCAAGTGGCCCTGGGAGAAGATTTACAAGGTTTCCATCGCGATTGAGACTACAAATATGGCGTACGATCCGGAGTATCCGAATGCAAACCAGCGCAATACCGTGCTTGATGCGGTTACAAAGGATCAGCTTAATATTGCTCTCTCCGGACAGATTCGTTACCGTGTATCAGACCGGAATTTGTATGCATATATTTTTGGAGTCAAGAACCCGATCGCCCATATCATGGGTTATTTTGTTTCTGTACTCCGTGAGAGAATTGCCAACTTCGAAGGCAAAGAGACAATCCCGGAAGCAGAAATTATTCTCGTGCCGCCGGTCGATGGCTCAGCAGCAGCTTCTGATGCCACCGGAACATATTCCACATACGCTGCCTTGCAGTCGTCGGCTTCGACTGCTGTTCAGGGGATATCTATAAACGATTTACGCAAAAACCTTCGTGTCCTGAATGATCATATGGATGAAGAGTGCGGGGTCTCCGCCGCTCGCTACGGTGTAGTACTTGAAGCATCACTGATTACGCAGATTGATCCGCCGGCCGAGGTCGAATCAGCACTTGCGGCTATTAACACCGCACATAATCAGGTTTCTTCAGATATCAGCCTCGCGCAGGCTTCGGCCGATCAGAAGATCGTGCAGTCCAAGCGTGCCGTTGAGATCGAAACATTAAAAGCACAGGGTGAAATTGAGACTCTGCAGAGGCTTTCCTCACAGCTGAAGGAATTGAAGGAACAGGGAGGGAAGGAAGCTCTGAATGTGTATGTCCGTAATGTGAAGCTTGCCCTTCTGGATCAGACAAAGAGAATAGTAAGGAGGGAAAAGAGATGACTTTTGATAAAGTATTCGGGTTTGCGCTAAGTTCCGGGGACCGTCTGACGATTTCCATAGTCGTATTTATCGCGTCTCTTGTTGCCGTAACTATTCTTATCCCGATTGTTTTTGGAGTTCTTCGTCTTCTTGGCGTATACGTTATTGTCAGGGAGCGTCAGGCTCTGGTATATGTTCTTTTTGGTAACGTGGTCGGCACAATAACAGAACCGGGTATTCATTTTCTATGGAAAGACCTTGGAATACGGGCACTGTTTGTGAACTGGATCGGCAGGAAATATGTTGTGGACTTGCGTCTTGACCAGGAGTATCTCAGGAGCCAGCCGGTCAATTCGGAAGAGGGCGCACCAATGGGTGTCGGTATCTGGTATGAGATGTATATTAATGATCCGTTCGGGTATATCTTCAAAAACACGGATCCGCGCGGTTCCCTTGCAGCTAATGTCGGCAATTCTACGGTGAGAAGTCTTTCCAATCTTCCGTTGGAGCGTATGATGGTAGACCGTCATTCAATGAGCCAGACGGTACGCGCTGAAGTATCTGCCAAATCTACAGAGTGGGGTTATATGCTCGGCTCCTGTTATGTCCGTAAGGTTCACTTTCGTGATACAGAAATGATTCGTCAGATCGAGAGTAAAGTTGTGAACCGCCTGCGCCAGGTTACTTCAGCAATAAAGCAGGACGGCGCCAATCAGGTCAATATTATTCGAAGTACTGCCGATCGTACAGCTGCATTGGATTTCGGTAAAGCAGCCGCCATCCGGCCCAAAATTGTCGGTGAGGCACTTCAGGAAATATCCAGGGATCAGGATGTCTCCATTTCGATGTTTGAGATTCTTGAAACAACAAGAATTCAAAATGCCGGAATTCCAATAGAACTGATTCCGGAGGACTCCGAGTTCCTTGCAGAGCTTCTTGTGGCAGGAAAAGTCCCGACTCCGGCACCTTCTCCTGCAAAAACAGGATCAGCGGTATCACAGGCTGCGCCTCCTGTGAATACTGCACTTGGGAATGCATCTCATTCCTGAAATTTGGGATAAACAACAGCAACAACATCAAAAAAACTGCGGCAAATTGGAATCATTCCATTTTGCCGCAGTTTTTCGTTGCAATTCACACATAAAGGATAGTGTGTTTCCAGTATAATTAAACAACAAAAACAAGAATATACATAAAACCAAAAAATGAGGAATGTCTTTACATGCGCAAACATCATGAACCGATACAACCGGCAATTCAACAAAAAAAGAAGAAAAAGAGCCGCTTCACGGTGCTTTCTTTGTGTAGAATAGGGTTGCAGATTCTATTTTTCATCTGGCTGCCGTCGCTGTATATCAGTGCTTTTGCAGGTCTTCAGGAACTCTTTAATTCGATTGTGACATTATCATTCTCGCTGTCTGCCATTTGGCCGGATCTTCTGGCCCTGGTTGCTATCGTTCCCTTTACTATTTATGCCGGCCGCTTCTTTTGCGGCTGGATGTGTGCCTTCGGTTCCATTACGGACTGGGTATTTCAACTTTTTTCACGATGGACTAAATCCAGAATTAGACTTTCCGCAAAGGCAGATCGTGTTTTAAAGTTCATAAAATATATCGTTCTTATTGTTCTTCTGTTGTTAGGCTGGTTTGCCGGTTCGCTGTCCGTGTCGGCTATGAGCCCGTGGGATGCTTTCGGTATGCTGTTTACAGTCGGTGCTGCTCCAGCGCTGGTCTTTGTGTTGAAGAGCCTTCTTCCCGGATTCGTTCTACTTGTGTTGGTTCTTATTGCATCGGCTTTTGTAGAGAGGTTCTTCTGTCGCTATCTTTGTCCGATGGGTGCATTTTTTGCAATGATCCCTTTCAAACGATTTGTGTATATAGATAAACCTCGTGACAAATGCGGAAAGTGCCAGATCTGCACAAAAAATTGCGCCATGGGAATTCCGTTGAATCAAATGGATCAAGTGCAGAGCAAAGAGTGCATCAACTGTATGAAATGTGTCGATGTGTGCCCGAGAAAAAATGTAAAAGTCCGCGCAGGAGAAAGCCTGCTGTATCCGCTGGCGATAGCTGTAACGATGGTGTTTTTAGTTGCCGGTCTTTTTATGATTGAAACGGTTCTCACTGACTCGGCGAATCAATCAATCGGTTCGGGAACGGTTTCTGCGGCCATCGTAACGACAACAACCGGGACAACAAACACAGCTGCTTCGACTACGGAAGCAGCACAGCCGTCAACTGCGAACCCGGCTGCCGGAAGCACGACAGCGCCAGCTGCTGCCGGAACCACAACTGCGCCAACGTCAGCTGCAACTACAGCTGCCACGACAGCAGCCGTTGCAACAACAGCAGGCCTATATAAAGATGGCACCTATCAGGGATCCGGGACCGGGTTTCGAGGTACAAGTACTGTAAAAGTTACTGTCAAGAATGGACAGATATCCAATGTTGCAGTAATTTCCTATCGGGATGACAGACGATATTTTGACAGAGCTTTTTCAACAATTTCTGCGAATGTCATTTCAACACAAAGTGGGGCAGTCGATATTGTGTCACATGCTACTTACAGCAGCAATGGAATAATCGAAGCAATAAAGGCAGCACTATCGACAGCGAAAAATTAGAAAATAAGTTCCTCGGCATCCTGCGGATGCCCAATCAGGGAGGCAGGATGCCTATCAGGAGGCAGTATGTTTGTCGAGGCGACATTCGCCGGACGTTAGTCCAAGAGAGCCGAGACAAATATACTGCCTCCCCGTCCAAGAGAGCCGAGACAAATATACCGCCTCCCCCAACAACAAGACAAACTTGCTTAAGTTTGATATCATATCTCTTGGTATAATTAACTGACATGTACACGAATACGCGTGTTTATATGTTTGTTTTTGCCGGGAGGGTCACAATGCTTGTAGTTTCACATTTAACCAAAAAATACGGTTCGACTCTTGCAAACGAGGATTTGAGTTTTTCATTGGGTGCGGGCGAAATCGGCGTCCTTCTAGGACCAAATGGTGCCGGTAAATCCACAGCAATTAAGTGCATAATGGGTCTTTTACGGTTTACAGGATCAGTAGAAATCGATGGAAATCCTAATAAGAGCGAGACAGCGAAGAGAATCATGGGATATGTTCCTGAGATGCCTGCTTTGTACGATCTTCTGACTGTTGAGGAACATGCTGAATTTATTATTCGCGCATATAAATTGGATAAAAGTGCCGGTGACTACGCCAACGAACTCATGGAACGGCTTGAATTGTCAGATAAGCGCAAGAAACTTGGCAAAGAGCTGTCAAAAGGAATGCAGCAAAAGGTCAGTATTATGTGCGCATTGCTCCCCCGCCCGAAGATGATTCTTCTTGATGAGCCGCTTGTGGGACTTGATCCCCATGCGATCAAAGAACTAAAGGCAATTTTGATGGAACTTCGCGATCAGGGTTCCGCTATTTTTGTATCTACGCACATGATTGACAGTGTGGAAGGCTTGTGGGATAAAGTTTTTATCATGGTAAACGGACGTATTGTCGCGACAAGGGACCATGACCTGGAAGCATTAAGCGGAAATGAGAGTCTTGAGGATCTGTTCTTTTCTATTACGGAGGGACAGGGATGAGGGCGCTATCCTATTTGCTTCTGACAAGTATGAAAAATTTCTTGCGCCAGCTTCTGAAAAAGCCGGCACTGATAGTCATATACGTCCTTGTTATCGCCATGATGGTATTTGCCCTACTTCCCGGAGGAAGAAGTATTACCTCTAATTCCGATATGTTACCAATTCTGCGCGCGATTGCCTTTTGTATTTTTGGATTTATTGCGTACACGAGTATTTCAAAAGGATTGAAGCAGGGGTCCACTTTTTTTGCGATGCCTGATGTAAACATGCTTTTTACTTCTCCGATCCGCCCCCAGTCCGTGCTTCTGTATGGCGTTATAAAGCAGATGGGAGTCAGCGCGATGGCGACGCTCTTTATGTGTTTTCAGATTCCGAACATGCGCAACCTGCTTCATCTGAACGGGACGGGTATTTTTGCAGTGACAAGCGCATGGTTTATTATTCTTGTTTGTGCACAGGTTGTGTCTCTGTGTACATATTCACTGACGGCTCCTTATCCGAAGCGCCGTCGAATCGGTAATTATGTAATGTATGGACTTATCGCTGCGGTGGTTCTCGGACTGGGTACATATCTCCTGTCCCGCGGCGGAGAGATGCAGGCTGTTATTGACTATTTCGGTCTTCCCGTTATGGATTATATTCCTCTTGTCGGATGGATTAACACCTATATGATGGGATTGATCGGCGGAGAAACAGGAAGAGCCCTTATGTTTTTGCTGCTTGCCGTTTTTTTCCCAGCCCTCGGTATTGCTTTGGTTCAGCGCACGAACTCCGATTATTATGAGGATGTGCTGCAGGCAACAGAGCGGACTTATGTGACAAAACAGGCGATAAAGGATGGAAAGATCGGCGCCAAAAACATGAGTGAAAATGTCCGCGCCGGGAAAAGCGGAATTGTCGGAAAAGGGCAGGGCGCCAGCATTTTTTTCTACCGGCATTTGACAGAACAGAGGCGTACTGGGATGATTATCCTGGATAAAGGGTCTCTTGTTGTTATTGTTGGTGCAGTCATCGGCGGTATTATTTTCAGAAATCTCACAGCAAAAGGCGAAATTACACCGTTCATATCAAGCTTGATTGCGTTCGCAGCTTTGGCGTATATTCTGTATTTCCTGACCGTCTCCGGTAAGTTCACACAGGAACTGACACGACCCTTTATCTATCTGGTCCCTGCACCGGACGTCTTAAAGCTTCTTTATTCCAATTTAACGACTGTACTTAAAGCATTGGTCGAGGGCCTTATTGCCTTTACTATACTTACCGTGCTGGCCGGGCTGCCGTGGTGGTATGTGCCGATGGCAACCCTGACGTATGCCACGTTGTCACAGGTTTATATCAGCATGTCTATTCTGACGCAGCGGATTCTGGGCGGATCAAATTCGAAAGTCTTAAGTACGACCCTGTATCTTGTCAGTGCCAGCATTCTGCTGGTTCCCGGCGCCATTATTTTCGGCGTCCTGCAGGCGGTTTTTTATTTCAACGGGCAGCAGTTCCTGTTTGTTTCATATATTGCTGCAATTTGCTACAATATAATTATTTCAGGACTTGTCCTCTTTCTTGGAAAAGGTATTCTACGGGAAGTTGAAATATAATTTGCAGCAGCTATGTGAAGTGAGGTGCGTATAAATGAAGAATACGGATATTTACCTTCATGGAATGATACTGATGACGACCAGCCACCTGCTTCGGGACAGCTTCCCGAGCCCTGATCAATATGCCGAGATCAGTAAGACTTATTCTTTTCCGGGCGGAGAGACCGGATGCTGTGCCAATGTTCTCTCAAGCCTCGGACTTTCGGTAAGGATGGACGGAAATTATCAGGGCAGAAGAACGTATGGGCCGATTGTGGAGTATTTCAAGGACCGGGACGTAGATACATCAAGGCTGTTTGATGCGCCGGATTTTGACGGTGTTGAGGATATGGTCATTATTGACAAGCACACGCGTACAATTTTCGGCAAGTTCGGCGCGTTCTATGAACGGGAGATAAAGCTCTGGAGTTTTCCGCTCCGGGAAGATATTGAAGCTTCATCGACGGTAGGAATTGATCCCTTTTTTGCGGAAGCTTCCGAAGCGGCTGCGCAAATAGCCCATGATCTTCACAAACCATATGTGACGATTGACTGTCCCTATGATGCTCTCCTTCACAGGCTTTCTTCCGTGAATGTAGTGTCCAATGAATTTATCGGGGGGAGTTATCCGGACGGGGATATTGACGGACTATTTGCAAAATATACGGCAAACACAGATGGACTGGTTGTTTTCACATTCGGAAGCCAAAAAATCATGTACGGCCGTAAAAACGAGCCGGTAAAATACTTCACGCCTTATTCCGTAAATGCAGTAAGTACGTTAGGTGCAGGAGACACCTACAAGGCAGGCGTTATCTATGCCCTGCACAGGCATATGGACGACGATGAAATTGTGCGTTTTGCTGCAGCGGCAGCAGGCGTTGCCTGTGAGAATTATCCGATAGCACATTATCCGCCCACTCTCGAAAAGATCCATGAACTGATGAATCGTGCTGTAACCTGATATAGAGCAGACAAAAGCAGGCAATCAGCGGATGTGGGGCGCACGTACTACATAGTGTCCATCTTCAGCGTGTCGACAATATTGGATTTGTTGACACGTGAGACAGAGTACATCATGGTCGTGAAAACCAAAACGAATACCAGGAGAATAGCAACAGCATAGCTGATCCACGGGAGAGAAAAAGCAAAACTATACACATACATTTCTCTTTTGTACAAATAAAAGGAAATCAGCATACTGATCGGCAGGCCCAGGATCAAAGCCTTGAGCCCATAGAAAACACTTTCAAACCGGATCATCCTGTTGAAGGATTCAGGCGTCATTCCGACTGACCGCAGCATTGCGAATTCTTTCTGCCGCAGGGCCACATTGGTGGTGATTGTATTAAAAATATTGGCAATACAGATAAGACTGATAAGCGTGATGAAGCCATACACAAAAACTCCGAGAAGGAACGTTGTTTTCTGGTCCTGTTCACGGGCGCTTGACAAGTTATATAGACTGGTCTGGCTGGTCGGAATTGTCTTTGTTATTTCACGGATCTGTTGCTCCAGTAATTTGCTGTCGTCTGTCCGGATATATGTCACTGGATAGACGGCATTATCCGCCATTCCGGCTTTGCTGATGAGCGCCGTATGAAGCGATTCGGGAATGACAAGTATCACACCCGAAAAACTGGCATAGGGAGTTCCGACAGGTAGTTCCCTGGTAATCTTACTTATCGTAAAAGCCGTGGAGATTATGTCGGACGCAGGTTCCATTCCCTCTTCCGTCGGATAGGATGTATCTGTATAGAAACCGGCTTTCAGAGTACTTCCCTGCGAAATCGAAAGTACATCGCCGATCATTTTTTTACCTGTATCAAAATTATATTCAATTGCATAATTAATAAGAATTCCTTTGGAATTTGCAGAATTGACATAATCCTTCGGGTCTTCCCCGATGGAACGGGCATACGCGGCAAAACTTTCATCATCATAGGCAGCAAGAGTGACATATGTAGTTCCGCCGGAATACTGTGAACTTTTGGTAATGTCGGTACGAATGTCGCTGTCGGATATCAGAAACATACCATCGCTGCTTACCGTTGCGATGCTTTTTGTGCCGGGAAGATCGGAAATCTGATCAATCACGTTATTTCGTTCCGCTTGCGAAATGTTATCAATTGCAAAATATATATCATAATCAATCTGCTTGGCACTGCTTTGCGCATACATGGTTCCGAACTGAACATAGGACGAGACGGTTAGAAACAGAACCAGGCTAATAACAAGCGATACGATCGTTGCACGGTATTTCCTTCTGCTGCGGCGAAAATTTTTCATGGCCAGTTCGGCTTCAAATCCGAAAAATCTGCGGAAAAGCGGACTTATGCGGACACTTCGCGAAGTTAGCCTTATCTCCCTGTATTGTCTGATCGCATCGATCGGCATAATGCGGGAAGCTCGTATCGCCGGAACAAGAACGGAAATATAGACGGTTGCAGCGGAAAGGAGGGCCGTTATTCCGATTGTCCAGCCGGAAACGATGGTGTGGATTTCAATATTGTTCCACTGCGTCACACTTGCGAAAACAGGCTGAATCAGCAGGAATGTGCATTTGATGCCGAGAATACCAAATAGAATACCAAGAGGGATTCCCATCATTCCGACAAGAAATCCTTCGAAATGCACATGTACACGCTTCTGCTTCCGGGTTGCTCCCGCACTTGCCAGAAGCCCCAGGTGCCGTGTGCGCTCAGAAACGGATATGGAAAAAGCATTATATATGAGGGAAACGGAAGCAATAATTATAATTCCTACAATGACAAATACCAATGTGAACATCAGATCCTGACCGTTGCCGGAATCTGTTACGGCACAATAACGCAGGTAGGCATCATTGAACTGAATCTGGTCAGAAGAATAGCCCATGTCTGCGGCCTGTCCGCGGATTTGACTGTAATAGTTCAGCGCAACTTTCTGGTTCCAGATGTACAGATTGACATTCCCTGCAGCTGAGGAAAGAAAAGCAGAAGGGCTGTCGACAGGAAATGCCGTAAAGCAGGAATATCCGGCTGCCCAGAAAGATTCGGTAATGGCCGGGGAGATGAATCCTACGATGGTGTACGTCTGTGTTCCGGTTATGGAAAGGCTCTCCGCACCCATATCTGTGGAACGACCCGTCTTTTCATCATATTGGTAATATTCTTTGGTATAGGAAGAATCAGAAGGCGCAGGTATACCGTCAGGGAACATCCGGTTACCCAATTGCAAAGTGATCGTATCTCCGATGGAATAATGTACGCCTGCACTTTCCTTGATTTCGTCCGGTAAAACAATTTCCCGATCGTTGACCGGAAGACGCCCGGAGGTGATTTTGATAAAGAAGTTAGAAAAAGACGCCTCGTCAAACTGACTGACGTACAGATATGGCTTGGCGGCATTTTTCGAACCGTCCAGTTCAGCGAAGCCAACTTCCCTTTGCATCATGACATCATTTCCGGATGAAGCTTCCTTCCATAAAGCTGCATCCGAGGCTGGTACGTCCTTGAAATGGGCGGTCCATTTTCCGTAGTCTGAAATCTCCTGACGCTGCAGCAGATCCATAAACGATGCGGTAAATGTTGTCACTCCGGAAAGCATGGCGGCAGAAATAATAACCCCGAGTACCGTGACGATTGTCCACTTCTTATGGATTTTCATGGTCGAGAAAGTAAATGACTGCAGAACGTTCATGAGCGGATTACCTCGTCTTTGGATATCCGGCCGTCAGTAATAGTCATGATACGGTCCGCCTGCAGCGCTATATTCTGATCATGTGTGATCAGAATCAGTGTCTGGTTATAGTGCTTGTTGGAAAACCGGAGAAGTTCCATCACGTCCGCGCTGTTTTTGCTGTCCAGATTGCCGGTGGGTTCGTCGGCAAGGACGATAGCTGGATTGCTGATCAGAGCCCTTCCGATGGAGACGCGCTGCTGCTGCCCTCCGGAGAGCTGGTTGGGAAGGTGGCGCGCCCGATCTGTAACAGACAGCATGCTGAGAATTTCCTTCAGGTGATCCGGGTCTGGCTTTCTTTCGTCTAAAAGAAGAGGAAGAGTAATGTTTTCTTCCACATTTAATACCGGAATCAAATTGTTGAACTGATAAATGAGGCCGATCTGGCGGCGTCGAAATATAGCGAGCTGTGATTCGCCGAGGGAATAAACATCGGCACCTTCTATAAGAACTTTTCCGGAAGTGGGGCGGTCAACACCGCCGAGAATATGCAGGAGGGTCGACTTGCCTGATCCGGAAGCTCCTACAATGGCGAGAAACTCTCCCTTCCTAACAGAAAACGAGACGTCATCAAGAGCGACCACACGGGCATCACCGCTGCCGTATATTTTACTTATATTTTGAACACGAAGAATCTCCATATATATATTGCCCCCCTGCCGTGCCTTAAGACACGCTGCATCTATTTTTAGCATAACAGGCAAAAGTGACCGTCGGGTGACATGGATCGTGACGATATCGTCACATTATCTGTAAAAATTTATCGTAAATGTGGTTCCTTCATTTAGTTTACTGTTAACCGTTATACTTCCGCCCTGGGATGTGATCATACTTTTTGCCATAGCGAGACCGATTCCGACGCTGTCTTCCCCTGCGTTTCTGCCGCGGTAGAAACGCTCGAATATATGAGGGAGATCAGCAGGATCAACACCGCTGCCGTTATCGGCAATAATGATCTGTGTATACAGAGGATTTTGGGTGCAGGAAATACGGAGGCACCCGCCGACGCCGGTGTGCTCCACACAGTTTTTTAAAATGTTGAGAAGAGCTTCCGCGGTCCAGTTAAGATCACACGAAAGAGTCATCTCCGTGTTATCAATGACAAGTGCCTGCCTGCGCAGTTCGATCGGGATGAGAAGCGGTGCGAGAGCCCTGTTAAGAAGAACGTCCATTTTTACAGGGACTTTGTAGAAGGTGATTGTGCCCGCATCAAGCCTGGAAAGCTTTAGAAGCGAAGTCACCAACCACTCAATTCGTTCGAGCTGTGCACGGATGTGTCCGGTGAATTCAATCCGTTTATCTGTTGGAAGACTGGGATCGCATAGAAGATCTGTCATTACCAGCATCGAGGTAAGGGGCGTCTTAAGTTGGTGGGAGATATCGGACATAGCGTCCGCCAGTTCGGATTTCTCTTTCTGAAGAGCTTCTGCCTGCACACAAAGCATGATAGTCGCCTTGTATATTTCGCTTTTTAGAATGGAAAGTTCGCCCTCGTCGTGATCCGGAACTTCCAGATTATAATGTCCGCTGTTAACGCATTTCAGATATTCGGATAATTTGGCTATTCGTTTGTAGCGCCAATTTGCGAAAAAATAGGCAGTCACAGCAAAAAGGAAGCACACTATGCCTGTGATAACTGCGCTGATCCAGGAATAGAATGCAGAAGCGGCGATCCCGGCCGCAGAAATAAGAACAATAGAAACAAAAAAAATACGAAATTCTTTATTGCGAAACCACCGCACAGGTTACCTCCTCTTTGTGCCGATTCGATATCCCATTCCGCGAACCGTCACAATGATTTCCGGGTGTGCAGGGTCATCTTCGATCTTTTCCCGCAGGCGTTTGATGTAGACGGTTAGGGTGTTGTCATTCACAAATTCTCCGCCGATATCCCATATCCCCTCCAGAAGCTGATTTCTCGACAATATTTGACCCTCGTGGTTGAGCAGTGTCAGAAGAAGCCGGTACTCAAGTGCTGTCAGAAGGACGTCGATATCCTTGTGGTACACTTTTCCCAGCGCAGTATTGACCTGCAGTGAGCCGATCTGGATCGTACTTCCTCCCTCCGGACTGCGCTCTGTTCTGCGAAGTACCATTTTGATGCGGGACAGGAGTTCCCGGAGCCGGAAAGGCTTGGTAATGTAATCATCGGCACCCATATCAAGACCCATAACGACATTGATCTCATCATCGCAAGCCGTGAGAAAAATAACGGGTGTCTCAGACATGCGGCGCGCCATACGGCATACGTCATAACCGCTTCCGTCCGGAAGCGTCAGGTCCAGGAGAACCAGATCAAAAGGCTCTTTCTCAAGAAGGCTGCATGCACACAGCACAGTTGAACAGGGTGTCACTTTAAACCCCTCCGTTTCGAGGGAGTAGGACAGTCCGAGCAGGATGGATTTGTTATCTTCGACTAATAGTATGTTTTTCATAGACGTATTATAGTACATTCTCCGCAAAACGGACAAGCACACGGATAATATTACCGCTTGCCCTTTAACGCGCGGAAAGATTTGTAATCATTACAAATTGGTGTTGTTTTTTCACTTCATAGAGGTATAATGAAAACATATAAAATAATCGCAAACGAATCTGATAAGATACCACCCTGAAACATTAGGGGTTGTATCTTTTTGGATCAGCAAAAGGAGTGTATGTTTATGCTTTCTGATAAAATTACCAAACTAATACATGAGCAGATCAACAAGGAATTTTATTCCGCCTATCTGTATCTGGATTTCGCAAACTTCTACAACGTGTCCGGACTGACAGGTTTTTACAATTGGTTTTTGGTACAGGCACAGGAGGAACGTGATCACGCGATGCTTTTCACCAAATATCTCCTGAATAACGCAATAGCACCAAAGTATTTCCCGCTTGAGGCACCCACAGGAAAATATGCCGACTTCAATGCGCCGCTTCTTGGATCCCTGGAGCACGAGAGATTTATCACAGCTTCGATTTATGACATTTATGCAGAAGCCAGTTCGACGCATGATTTTAAGACAACACAATTCCTGGACTGGTTTGTTAAGGAACAGGGAGAAGAAGAGATGAACTCTGAGGATAATATCCGTAAATTTGAGCTCTATGGGAAGGACAGCAAGGGACTTTATATGCTGGATGCCGAAATGGGCGCCAGAATATACGCGCCCCCGACGCTTATTATCTGAAATCCCGCATCCCTATGAGGAAAGGGATTCTATAGCAGACCTAAACACAGTACGCCGGCTTTGTTCTTTTCGTGAAGAACCAGCCGGTGTATTTTTTTTGAAAATTACTTTAGAGCATGCTCATCAATAATAATTTATCGAATATCAATAAAAATCTATTGCTTTTCAATTATTCTAGAAGTATGATGATCCATATATTCGTGCGAAAGGCAGGTTCATTTATGCGGGTTATTGGCAAAGCGAGTCTTTCATTTTGTGTCCGGATTCTGACAGATGTTCTGATTGTCGGGAACATCGGCACACTGATATTTCTGCCATGGGTTCTTCGGTTTCTATATGATCTCTGGTTAACTAAAGCCTATTTTCAGGAAGATTATACATTTATGACTTGGTTTCTATATATTTGCGGGATACTGACGCTCGCGGTGCTGGTTTTTGGGCACCTGATTCTGCGCACGATTGAAAAGGGGCTGCCGTTTGACTTCAAAAATCCCCTGTACTTTCGATATGTCGGTATTTCTTTCCTGCTTTTATCCGTCGCTTTTTTCATTAAACTGTTTTTTTATGGAACGATTCTTACGTTTTTCTGTGCCGGGTTCTTTTTGATTTTTGCGCTTCTTGCCGTAATCATGTCTGAAATTTTCCGCCAGGCCAGTCTGATTTGGGAAGAGCATCAGCTGACAATTTGAAGAGGGAGACGCAAATGCCGATTATTATACGTTTGGATGTGGTAATGGCCCAAAGGAAGATGAGTCTGTCGGAGCTTGCCGAGAAGGTGGACCTGACACTTGCCAACCTTTCCGTTCTGAAAAACGATCATGCAAAAGCAATCCGTTTTTCAACACTTACAGCAATTTGCCGGGCGTTGGAGTGTCAGCCCGGAGACATTATGGAATATGTACCGGAAATAAGGGAGGAAAAATAATATGAAGTATATGCGTGCATTACTGGCCTCGGCTCTGGGAGCTGGAGCACTGGTTGAATTTCTGTTCTGGGGCAGCGCCGGTGTTGGATTTACCATTTTGTTTTTGATTCTTCTGGCGGCCTATTATATTGCCTGCGGTTTTCCAAAGGCCGGTGTACGGCATACCGCAGAGCATATCGCTCTGGCCGTAATTATTGTAGCCCTTGCTTTGTGCTATTCACTTTTCGCCAATGAATCACTTCGCATTCTGAATTTCCTGGCGCTGACATTCCTGATGGGTCTTCTGTTTCTGCAGGGAACCGTCGGCAAAAACCTTGCCTGGGATCTGCCTGTCTTTCATGCCGAATTATGGGCCGGATATTTTGTGCGTCCTTTTGCCTGCATAACAAGGCCCTGGAAAGAATTTTCAGATCTGCGAAACAAAAAGAAAGCGGATGCTGAGCATACCGGATCAGCAGCGAAGCGGAAAATTATGTTTCAGGTTCTGGCCGCCCTTCTGGCTGCGGTACCGCTGCTTTTCATATTAGTTTCCCTGTTGGCGGCATCGGATCCAGTCTTCCGAAATATATTCAAACCAATAACGGACTGGTTTATGAATCTTCATATAGAAGAAGTGGCCGGTAAAATTGTTCTCTTTTTGTTCCTTCTGCCTTTTGTTGCGAGCACTGTCTGGAGCTATCGGGACTCATTTTCCGTCAGTGCTTCCGCCGGATTAAAAACGACGATAAAAACACCGCTTATTCCCCCGGCATCCGCTATTACGATTCTCGCCATGGTCAATGCAGTGTATCTGCTATATGCGGGCATTCAATTTGCTTATCTTTTTGGTGCCTGGGGCGGCAATCTTCCTGACGGGCTGACACCCGCGGAATATGCACGCAGCGGATTTTTCGAACTCGCATTCATATCCTCTATCAATATTATTCTGCTGCTATGCAGTATCCGGCTGACTCGGCGCGAGGGCAGGTCGGGTCTTGTGATCCGGTGCCTTTCGACCTGTCTTCTGGCATTGTCTTCGGTCCAGCTGATTTCCGCCATGCTCCGTATGCGTCTATATATTCAGGCTTTCGGGATTACTCAGCTGCGCTATTTTGTGACGGCATTCATGATCCTGATGGCCGCTTATTTCGTGTTCCTTTTGCTTCGAGAGTTTGTGTCCGGATTTCCACTCCTCCGGTGCATGCTATTTGCCGGTGCGGCAGCTCTTGTCATCCTGAATTATTCGGTTCCGGATGCACAGATAGCACAGTACAACATCAGCCATTACGAGTCGGGGGAACTGAAGACACTGGATACGGAATATATCATGACGTCCCTTTCTGCAGATGCATATATTGTTCTGCTTGAGAACGAGAACGCGCTTGTCCAATACGACAGCGCGATGAAAAGTATGTATGTCGAGATGAGGCAGCAGCTGGATCCTACTTATCCGGAATACAGCGGGCGGAGCTGGAAATTGTATAACATGAACGAAGAAAGGGTTGCACAGTATTTTTGAAAATTCATGACATCCAGTAATGAGATGCGGTATACTTTTGCTGAAAAGACGGGCGAGATAATCCCGAATTAGAGCAAAGGGGTATCTTTATGGGTAAAGTTTACGATTTGATTATTATCGGCGGCGGATCTGCCGGATTGTCTGCAGGTATATATGCGGGCCGGTCTAAGCTGGACACATTGATACTGGAGAAGAAACAAGCCGGAGGACAACTTCTGAACACAGCGGAGGTTGCCAATTATCCGGGTGTCCGCCATACGACCGGGCCGGCTCTGATGCACGAAATGCAGCAGCATGCCCGCGATTTCGGGGTGCAGTTTGCCGATGCGCAGATAGACAGGGTTGAATTTGCCGGCAACATCAAAAAACTATATGCGGGAGACACCAAATATGAAGGCCGCGCGGTCATTCTGGCTACAGGGGCGCTCCCCAGACAAATCGGTTTCCCCGGTGAAGAAAAATATACAGGGCACGGGGTGTCCTATTGCTCGACCTGTGACGGAGAATTTTTCGACGGCCTGGATATTTTTGTGATAGGGGGAGGAAATGCGGCGGCTGATGAAGCTCTCTTTCTCACGCGCTTCGGTAAAAGCGTCACGGTAATTGTCCGCAAGAAAGCTTTCTCATGTGCCAAAATAACGGCTGATAAAGTGCGGACCCACCCCAGAATCAAGGTTCATTTCAACACCGAGATTATTGATGTCCAAGGTGATGAGCTGATGAAATCGATCACATTCAGGAACAACAAGACGGAAAAAACCTTCGCGTACGAGGCTTCCGAAGAGGACCGGACATTCGGCGTATTTGTATTTGCAGGGTACGAACCGGCAACAGCTCTTTTTGCCGGCCAGGTCAGGATGGACGAATCAGGCTATATACTGACAGATGACCAGATGCGTACAAGCGTACCCGGTGTTTTCGCTGCGGGGGATCTTCGTCCGAAGTCATTGCGTCAGCTCGTTACAGCAGTAGCGGACGGAGCGATCGCCGCAACATCAGCGGACAAGTATGTTACCGAAGAAAAGGACCGTCTTGGAATAAGAGGAAAATACAGCAAGACCCCTGCAGAGGCAGCGGTCGCTTCAGCTGATGCAGCTCCGGCTGCGCCGGCACCCGTTGCTTCGGATTCCGCCCCGGCAGAGACAAAAGATGTTCCCGGGGATTTTTTTGATAAGGAGACAAAGGAAGAACTTCTTGGAATGTTCGAAAAACTGACGGAAGATATGACGATTGTATCTATTGTGGATCCGTCAAAACGCAAATCCCTTCTGCTTCGTGACTTTATCGAGGCTGTTGCCGCCCTGAATCAGCACATTCATATTGAGATTCACATGAAAGATGAGTCGCCGGAGACAGAGAAGAAGATTCATGCGGACAAATTTCCGGTAGCTGCTTTTCTTGATGCGAAAGGAATATATCGCGGCATAAAATTCCACGGTGTCCCGGCTGATCAGGAGATTCGTTCCTTCGCTCTGGCGATTTATAACCTGGCGGGTCCGGGACAGCCGATAGATCCCGAAACAGCTGCTAAAGTGAAAGCGGTAAAAGGTCTTTTCAACATAAAGGTATGCGTATCCATGGACTGCCATATGTGTCCGGATGCCGTTGCTGCAAGCCAGCGCATGGCGCTGCTGAATCCTGGGATCGAATCTGAAATGATTGATGCCTTTTCATTTCCTGACATACAGAAAAAATACAGGATCATGAGCGTTCCAACACTCATAATCAATGATGAAGTCACGCATGTAGGGGGAAGGACGATTCCGGAAATTCTCGGATTTTTGAACTGATACCAACGTATTTATTATTGACACAAAGAGAAAACCAGCGCATCGTGCGTGCTGGTTTTTTCTTGTTACAGGAAAGCTCTTTTGTATTGCTCCGGATATTCGATAGGAATATTTCTTTTTTTGGCTTCGTTTATTACAAAATAGGGGTTTCGCAATAATTCCCGGCCGAATGCGACAAGATCCGCCCTGTTGTTTGACAATATTTCTTCAGCCATGTTCATGTCGGTTATCAGACCAACAGCTATGGTTGGTATATTGCATTCGGATTTTATTGTGCTGGCATAATTGATCTGGTATCCGGGGTACAGCGTGATATCAGCATGTACCAGACCGCCTGAACTCACATGAACAATATCAATATATTCCTTGATTTCATTTATTATTTGAACCATATTTTCAACGGTAATTCCGTTTTCTTTATAATCACACGCGGATACCCTTACAAATACCGGCTTCTCTTTCGGCCATACCTGCCCGACAGCCTGCAGTATTTCTTTTAGAAACCGGGTTCTGTTTTCCCGATTCCCGCCATATTCATCCGTCCTGTGATTGGATAAAGGTGAAAGAAACTGATGAATCAGGTAGCCGTGGGCGGCATGTATTTCGATGGCGTCAAATCCTGCCGAATCTGCTCTATGTGCGGCGTTTTTATAGGACAAAATAAGTTCGTCTATTTGATCTTTGCTTAGTTCCTCAGGCATATTGCTTTCTTCGTCAAATTTTACAGCACTTGGCGCAACAAGCTCACCGGATCCTATATGTTTTCTTCCTGCGTGGTTGAGCTGGATTGCGATTTTGGCGCCGTGTTTCTTGACACGCGAAACGATGGATCGGAGGCCTTCAATGTGTGAGTCATCCCAGATGCCCAGATCATTGTCCGAGATTCTTCCGTTTGCCGTCACCCCGGTTGCCTCCACAATGATAAGTCCGACTCCGCCTATTGCCCTCGCTTCATAATGAGTATAGTGAAACTCATTTGCCCTGCCTGATTTATCAGAGGAATACATGCACATGGGCGGCATAACCAGTCTGTTTTTCAAATCCATGTTTTTAATGCGGCAGTCCTGAAATACTTTCATAAAACACCTGTCCTTTACATCACCTGTGATATTTCTTTCTGAATTTCGATCGGCCTGATTCCCAGTGTTATCAGCGCTTCTGCGATATTTACTGCCGCCGGCATGAGCCGCCGCGCCGCCGCACGGGCAAGGTCGGTCGTGGCGCTGTCTCCGAGAATATCCACCGCTGCAGGAATCAGGTAATTCTTCTCCAATTTGCTGAGGCGGGGACGGGCGCCTATAATTCTTGATCTGAGTTCGGCGTGGGCTGTACTCTGCCGTAGAAGGATGTATTTCTGACTTTCCTCCTGGAACTTTGCTGTGACGGCATACTGCAGACGCTCGGGCGTATAAATGCGGTAAGGGTCAATGCCGTACCTTTGTCCCGCTGCTTCCAGACCGTCAAGTGTATTCTGTCCATACTTCCTGACAAAACGTGCCGTGCTTCGGACGGAGAGGTAATAGAAAGAGCCTGCAAGTTTGCCGAATGCCCGGTAGGTGTCAAGACAGCCACGCCTCATGCTCAGCTGCAGGACCTTCGGCGACATATCAAAGAGACCGCCCAGCGGCGTGAGCGGCTTGATTGTAATAATATCGGTTTGCTGCAGTGCTGTATTTCTGATAATCCCCATCCCGCCGATATCGACAAGGATCAGATGTGTATATCCCTTATTTGCCAGCATGTCGGCAGGCAGATTGTTATATACACCGCCGTCGATAAATTTTAACCCGTCAATCACAACGGACTTGAATACAGGAAAGCATGCGCTGGCCATAAGATAATCATAAAGAGTCCCGTCAGGCATATCACTTTTGAAGATCTCCACAGGTTTTCTGTTTGTTATATCATAGGAAATAACGCCGAAATCAATGGATGAACGACGAACCTGATCTTCATCAATATATTTCTGGAGGAGCTCCCGAACCGGCTCCATATCCAGACCTTTTTGATGAAATATACTGTGCAGAACCTGGTTGATGTTGCGGACGTCAAATAGGTTGTCCGGATAGGGCAGGTCATCCTCAAGGACAATCGCGTCATGAAGATTCAGTTTGCGCCAGACTTCCTGGGCCAGACGCAGATTGCCCTGGGCGAAAAGGGCGCCGTTAATCGACCCGATTGAGGCACCGACAACAGCTCCAATATGAATATTCATTTTTTCAAGAGCTTTCCAGGCACCTATCTGATAAGCTCCCTTAGCGCCGCCGCCTCCGAAGACAAGACCGTATGTGTTTTTGTTTTGCATAGGGAATCCCCGCTTTCAAGACAAAAAATAGATCAAATTCATTTTATCACTAAGTCCCCTGCATATTTGAATGAATTAAAAAGGATTCATTTATATACATTACAAAAAGATGATTCAATTCATAAAAATTATGACAATTTCAATACTGATTCATATAGAATGGAAAAGATAACGTAAGAATGCTGGAAATCACGGAGTGATATAATTGGTGCATGTGCAAAAACAGCATAACTGACGGAATCTGTAAGGGTCAATAACCCCTGGCTGAAGCCAGAGGCTTGAAAGAGCCTGAGTTGACTAGCCTAAGCCCGAAAGGGCTACGTTACGCAAGAATATATAGGCACCGGCGAATGTGGTTCCCAAGTTCGCCGCTCTGCGGATAGCGGTTAAACAGTTCTGAGGGTAGGAAGAGTGCTGCTATCGAAAAACCTTGTGATAACTTCGGCGATGGGAAACCTAACCGGGCGTATGTCCGGCATTATGGCTTTACTGCCATAAGAGAGGAAGTGACGACATGGTCTATGTAATAAGCAAAGACGGGCAACCCTTAATGCCGACCAGTCGGCACGGCAAAGTCAAACATTTGCTGGGGCAGGGCAAGGCCAAAGTTATCAGGAGGACGCCGTTCACCATACAGCTTTTGTACATAAGTGAACAGTATATCCAACCGATAACACTTGGCATTGACGCAGGAAGCAAAACAGTCGGCCTTTCCGCTGTAAGCAGCAGCAAAGAACTTTACGCAGCACAGGCGCAGTTAAGAACGGACATAGTAGACTTGCTGTCAACAAGACGGCAGAACCGACGTACCCGAAGAAACAGAAAAACCAGATATCGCCCCGCCCGGTTTAACAACCGAGTAAAAAGCAAGCACAAGGGCTGGCTGGCTCCTTCTGTAGAACGAAAGGTACAACAGCATCTGGATCTGGTCAAAGAAATCTCTTTCATTCTCCCCATCGCCCGGATCGTTATTGAAACAGCGGCCTTTGATATCCAGAAAATCAAAAACTCGCAGGTGCAAGGTACCGGCTACCAGCAGGGTGAACAGCTCGATTCCTGGAACGTCAGGGAATATGTGCTCTTTAGAGATAATCACCAGTGCCGGCACTGCCACGGCAAAAGCGGCGACAAGGTATTAAACACACATCACCTCGAAAGCAGAAAAACAGGAGGGGATGCACCAAATAATTTGGTTACACTGTGTGAAACCTGTCACAAGCTGCTGCACAAGGGTAAAATCAAACTGGAGATGATTCGCAGCGTGTCGTTTCGTGATGCCGCTTTCATGGGAATCATGCGTTGGACGGTGTACAACCGGCTCAAGGACGCTTACCCGGATGTTGGTATGACATACGGGTATATAACCAAACACAAGCGCATACACGAGCTTGGCGAGCCGAAAGCGCATGCCGTAGACGCTTTTTGCATTGCAGGAAACCTGCAAGCCGTGCGCATCAGAAAGACATACCTGCAAAGGTTTGTAAGACGACACAATCGGCAGATCCATAAGGTAAACACAGCAAAGGGCGGCATGAGAAAAAGAAATCAGTCAGCACCCATTATTAAAGGTTTTCGGCTGTTCGATCATGTTTTGTACAAAGTCCAGGAATGTTTCATTTTTGGCAAAAGAACGTCCGGGTATTTTGACTTGCAGACATTGGACGGAACCGTGATCCACCGCTCCGCCAGCTGGAAGCAAATCAGAAAACTACAAACATCGCAGACGATGCTTGTACAGTAAGAAAGGAGAGCCACTTCATTCCCCAGCTAAAGCAAGGGGTGTCCGTGGCGCATGTTGGATGAAAAAATGCTTTCTTTTTATTTAGCCATTATCGATAATATCGAAGACAAGTGCAAATTCGAGGAACTCTATCTGCTCTACCGTTTCACGATGCTTAAAACAGCTGAGAATGTTCTTCGCGATTTTTCACTTGCAGAAGACGCTGTTCATGAGGCATTTTTGCGGATTCTTTCTCATATAGGAAAAATTGACGAAATCGACTGTAACAAAACGCGTGCTTTCGTCGTTATAGTAGTGAAGAACATTTCGCTTGATATGCTTCGCTCTCAGAACCGCCACCCCATAACAGAATTGGAGGAATGGGAGGAATTGCCGGCAGGACATGATACGGATCCGGAACAGGAGCTTCTGGGAAAAGAGAGCAGGGAAGCATTTTCGCGTGCGCTTTCCGTTATGAAGAAGACATACGCAGATGTTCTCGCACTATCTATCGTGTACGAACTGAGCGACAAAGAAATTGCCGGAATACTTGGTATTACGGCGGCGAATGTACGTGTCCGCCTGTGCCGCGGGAGACAGGAACTTATCCGGAATTTCAGGGAAGGGACGAAGGAACATGGATCTGAAGAATAATCTGCAGCTGAAATCAGCACTGGATGATTATTTGTATGGTTTGACAGCCGATTTGGCGCCGGAAAGTACTTTGGCGACGACTATGGTCTGTTCTGAGCGCTTTTACCGCAGGATGAGCCGTCTGATCCGGAAGGCAAAGAAACTGGAAGTAAAACACAGCGTCAGTATCCACTCAGGCACGGACCAGAATGAAGAAGCAAAGAATGATCAGCCGGTCAACCGGTGGAGAAAGAGATTTGTGCTTGCTGCTGTTATCATAACGGTTGTGCTATCCGCGTTCAGTGCTGTAGCGGCACACGATAAAATCACCGAATTCTTTATTACGATATATGAAAAATATACCAGCATTGTATTTGATATGAGCGGCGAATCTGCGGGAGCACCGGATGAAACATTAACAGAAGCATCGGACGGATCACAGGCATACAATATGCCGACATATATTCCCGAAGGATACATGCAGACAGAGTTGGAGATATATGGCGAGCATGCACTCGTAATATACACCAATTCCTCAGAAGATGACCTGATATTTGAGGTGAACGAACCAAAGAATCTTCAAATTACAATTGACAGTGAAAATACAAAAGGTGAAAGCATCATGATTGGCCAGTTGAATGGGTTTTATTATGACAATAAAGGAACCCAAAATTTAATATGGCAGGATTCTGAATGCGTCTATATGATTACGGGACAAATCGGCAAAGATGAAATGATAGCAATGGCTGAATCAATGTATTAATTATTTTTTGTTTCCCTGCAAAACTGTAACAATTCTACCTTCTAAAACGTTTATAGAGTATAGGCATCCAAAGCCAATATGAATAGCAGAAAGAAGGATTTGTTATGAAGGGGAAAAAAACAGTAAAAGGCCTTGCAGCGACATGTCTGGCACTTATGATACTGCTCGTAAGTACAACGGCCGTGCAAGGTGATGCTCCTTTGAGAAATGCGGTCGTCACAGTCGCGAAAATTACACCATTTATGCTTTATACAAATAGTACTACCACAGGATTCAGCATCTCTGCATCCGGTTCAGCTGAAGGATATGCATCTGTTATCGGATACAAGGGAACAACCACCAAAATAGTAATCTATCTGTATCTTGAGAAATATGCAGGCGGAACCAGGGTCATTGACGGCAGTTGGAGTTCTGTAACTTTCTCATACAGAGCCTCACTGAATTTTTCAGACACGGTTATGCACGGATACACCTACCGGCTGAGAGGATTCTATTATGTGTACAGCGGATCCGCATACGAAAGAACAAATGTAACAAGCGAGTCACAGTACTATTAGCAGAATTTAAATGAATCTTTCCTGAATGATTTGAGCAAAAAAGTCCGGGTATATGCCCCGGACTTTTTTGTGCAGGATATTTGAGGAGGGGCGCAGGGTTAAAACACAAGGACTCACTTGGTTATCATATAACCTAGTGAGTCCTTGTGTTGGAATTATGGGTGGAGAACACAATGGTTATTAGCCACTACTTCGACATTGTAAATGCAATTTTAGATTTTGACTAGGTTGAATTTTTCTCATCCCGGTTAATGAAGAATAAAACATGAAGTAGTTATAAAGATTATATAAATAATTTTGATTTAATATAGAATTGCTGAATTTTCCGGCGGATTAATGGAAATGTCCATAAGCACCTCCAAACAGGATATAATACGAAGTAATTATTATATAAACTTATGCGTAATGCAGTGCCAAAGCACATTGCGTATTTTTTTCGACTGGATAATACGAGTTGAATTCAGATATAATAGACCTCAGTACCGGGGAACAGGCCATGTGGTCTATACGAAGAATATCTGCATAAAGGATGAACAGGAGGGTGTATATGAAGTATTCATATTTTGCAGTAACCAGGGAGGGACAGGCACTGGCCGTGCGTCTGCGGGAACGGTTCAAGGGGGAACTTCAGCCGATATCGGAGATGAAGGCTGCCTATGGCAAAAAGGACGTTCTTGTTTTCATCATGGCTGCGGGAATTGTAACGCATCTCCTGGCGCCGCTCATTGAATCACAGGCTACTGATCCTGCCGTGCTGGTTATCGATCAGAAAGGCAAATATGTCATACCGGTTTTGTCCGGACATCTTGGCGGAGCCAATGAGTACGCAGAAGAACTTGCCGGATTTCTCGGTGCGCAGGCAGTAATTACAACAGCGACTGATTTGTGCCAGGTGTTGTCCTTTGAAATGGTCGCCTCAAAAAACAATCTTCTGATTGAAAATCTTCCTGCTTTAAAACAAGTGAGTTCTCTGCTTTTGCAGGGCGCAAGCGTGGAACTTCATACTGATCATGAGATTGAATGGGAAAGCCTTGAACTCGACAGGAATTCGCTGCGCGTCCTGCATTATGACCCTGAGGATGAGCGGGCCATTCTTCGCGGCTATCAGATGTGTGCCAAAGAAGACACTGCTGCGGTTTTTCTGACGACAAGGGCCCTGACTTTACGCGAGGACGGGACATATCCGCCAAATATTCTGATATTGCGGCCCAAAGACATCGTTGTCGGGATCGGCTGCCGCTCCCTTGTAAATGAAGAGTATGTGTATCACGCCCTGCAGACGGCACTTGGACGTCAGAATCTCCCGGAAAGTGCAATCTGTAAGCTGGCTACCACTCCCCTGAAAGGAAAGGAACCTGCGGTTATTTCGTTAGCACAGAGGCTGGGAATTCCTGTTGAAATGGTGGAAGCAGAGGATATCCGCAAAGCGGAATATCTTTTCATACAGTCGCCATTTGTCCAACAGGTAACCAGTGTTGGAAATATCAGCGCTCCCTGCGCATACTTAGGATCCGGCAAAGGCCGGATGCTTATGGTCCGTACGACATTTCCGGGAGGCGTTACCCTTGCCATAGCGCAGGAAAGAAGAACCATCTTTCTATAAAAATGACTTCGGGAACAAGATGAAGAGAGGCAATAGTGATGAGTGACTCTGCGAATGAAGCCCTGTGGGAAAGAGCGAAAGCCGTTATGCCGGGCGGTGTTAACAGTCCGGTTCGTGATTTTACCGGAATCAACCGCCAGCTGGAGAATTCAGAGAAACCCATTTGTCCTCTTACTATTGTATCGGGAAAAGGAAGTCATATCACTGATGCTGACGGAAACACATATGTTGATTATTCGTGCGGCTTTGGCTCAATGATTCTCGGGCACGCCCATCCGGAAGTTGCAGCGGCAATTTCACAAACCGCTCAGAACGGGAGTTGTTTCGGGACAAATACATCCGGGGAGGTGGAGCTTGCCGAACTGATAACATCTGCCTATCCGTCCGTCGAGAAGGTCCGGCTTGTTTCTTCGGAAACCGAAGCCGCGATGAGTGTGGTCCGTCTGGCGAGAGGCTTTACCAAGCGCACGGATATTGTAAAATTTGCCGGATGCTATCATGGTCATCCGGATGAACTTCTTGTTGCAGGGGGAGCCGGGTTTCTTACTTCGGGAATACCGGACAGTGCAGGGGTTCTTCCCCAGTCCGTCGCCCGTACGCACGTACTTCAATATAATAATATTGAGGCTATCCATTATTTGTTTTCACATATGGGCACCAAAATCGCCTGTGTCATTGTCGAGCCGATTGCTGTAAATATGGGGCTCGTTATTCCGGTGGATGGTTTCTTGCAGCAGCTGCGGAGTGTTTCCGAAAAATACGGAGCACTCCTTATATTTGACGAGGCAACAACAGGATTCCGGCATACTTTCGGAGGCGTGCAGGGGAAAACAAAAATCAGGCCCGACCTGACTATCTTCGGCAAAATCTTGGGCGGCGGACTTCAACTGGCCGCATACGGCGGCCGCGCAGACATTATGAACTGCATTTCCCCGTCCGGTCCTGTCCAACAAACAGGAAATTATTCAGGTAATCCCGTTGCCATTGCTGCCGGCCTTACAACGCTTACTGTTCTGCAAAAGTCACCTGAAATATATACACACGTTTTCAGTCAGGCAATAAGCCTGCAGGCCGCGCTGCTTTCTGCCGCGCAAAAGAAAGGGATAGCGATTCAAGTGCCTTTGTCAGGTTCTATGCTGTCATTATTCTTCAGCAAAAATACAGTTAAGAACGAGACAGACGCGCAGCACACGGATCTGCACATGTTTGCCAAACTCTACGGGCTTCTTCTGAAAAGAGGTGTATACCTTGCACCTTCGCCTTATGAGACAATGTATATTTCGGCTTCACTTTCGTCAGAAGACGTCAGCAAGACATACGATGCCATTTCCGAAGCCTTTATGAGCCTCTAAATCCGGATGAATCACGTATGTTCGCGAATATTCACGCCTGGTTATTCTTGTTCACGCTGACTGCGGCTTGAAAGACCGAGGCTGCTTTTTTGCGCTCTGCCGGCCATTTCCAAGGCTTGTTCCGAAACTTTTTCGAATGAAAGAGAAACACAATTTAACCTAAAATTTTATTGAATTTTGAGAAAATGTTTATTTGATTATAAGTGTTTGGTATGATGTACTTTTAAATAGGGGGCGGACATATGGATAAAATCGATAAGGCAATTCTACACTTGCTGAATAGCAACGGACGCGCAACAGCCTCAGAAATCAGTCGTGAAGTTCATTTATCCATACCCGCTGTTGCTGAACGAATCCGAAAAATGGACGAAGCAAATGTGATTGAGAATTACACGGTCAGGATTAACCGTGAAAAGGCGGGCTGGAATATTATGGCCTTTATCCACGTAAGTGTAGATGACACGGAAAATATAGCAAACTTCCGGGAGGAAATTTCCCGGTACCCATGCGTCCTGGAGTGTCATCATGTTGCCGGAACGTATGACTATCTTCTCAAAGTTCTGACCGAAAATATGGCGGCACTTGATTTTTTCTTGTCGAATTCCCTTAAAACAATTCAGGGAGTATCCAGTTCCAATACGACAATTGTACTTTCCACTCTTAAAGAGACACTGAATCCCCTATAAAGAATCTATTTCATAACGAAGGAGGGTCACGGCTATGTTTGGCAAAGGATTTAGATACGGCATGCTTTTGCAGCTGGCGGTTGGTCCTGTCTCGCTTTTGGTTTTTAAGACAGCAGGAGCAGCAGGATTTGGTATGGCTCTTGTTCTGGTTGTCGCAGTGGCACTTGTTGATGCGGTCTTTATTGCTATTGCCGGCGCAGGCGCGGTGTATTTTTTGAAGAGCGAAAAAATACAAACGGCTTTCAAAATAGTCAGCTGTCTGGTATTGGCCATTTTCGGAATCAATATGATTCTCGGAGCCTTTGATATATCGCTTGTGTCCGGAATCAGCCTTTTCTCGGAGGTGAAGCCGGAAAGTATTTTCCTTCAGGGTGTCCTTCTGACAGCTTCCAATCCAATGACCATTCTTTTTTGGAACAGCCTTATTACGGCACAGACGCGCCGTCACAAAATGAACAGCCGGCATATTTTCTATTTCGGGACAGGCTGCGTCCTTTCGACGGTTGTTTTTTTGACTTTTGTTGCAGCCACAGGAAGTATGCTTAACCGGTTTTTACCGGATACCCTGACACGTGCCCTCAACGTTTTGATCGGGCTTGTACTGATCGGGTATGGTGTTGTCCTTATCAGGCAAAAAAGAGCAAAAAAATTAGCCGACTGCCCGAAATAAGTTGGAAGAGTGCAAACTGAAAAACGCGAATCAAATAATTCTGAGAGATTATTATAGTAAGACATGTAACTTAAAAACTACTGTGCCTGTATTTCACGTGAAATAATACAGTGGTATTATGATCGAACCGGATGTATATCTATTTACTTGCAGGCAAATAAGCTGCAGGCTAATGGAAGGACTCTGTTTTCGTTCCCGCTTATGGCGGAGAATAATGATTGCATGAGGTATATCAGTGATTCATTTGAAACAACTACACATATCATTAGTTACAAAGAAAAACAACAAATTTCTTAAAGTGCTGTTATTTTCGCTTTGTCTTACGTATATATTTTCAATGGCCGGATGCGCACCGGATTATAAAGTCGTTGCCAACCAGAGTGAAGGCACGACGGCGCTGACACAGGGAATCACGAAAAGTACGGGCGAAGCCTCTGCTATAACAGAAGGCAGTTCTGCAGGAAAGGTTGAAAGCACTGCATCGACAACTCCTGCACCTTCAGAACCGGCCTATTTTTCAGTGATGGAACTTGATTTCTATAAAGGAAATGAAAGTGACATGGTTTCCGTGAAATCGGTTATCCCGTCCGGAGATATACTGGCTATACTGATTCAGGTAACCCCAATATCAGATGAAACTGTTTCAGGAGGCAAAAATGAAAATCCTCCCGGTGTAGATGCAGTGAGGAGCATTTTTCTAATCTATGACAGTTCCGGCAGCCAGATATCTCAAATTGACCTGGGATCGAAAATCGACGCACAGAGCACAGTTCTGTGCTCTGCTGTTAATGAGTCTGGCAACTTAGTCTGTATTGCCCAAACCGGAAATCCTGAATCCGATACCGGAACAAGGTGGCTGTATACATTCGACACAGACGGAAACCCCATCGGTGAACCGAAACAAATTTCAAGCATGCCATCTTCTTTTTATCCGCAGGGAATGGTTGTTGATCCTTCCGGACATCTGTTCATATCCGCCTTTGGCAGAATATTGGTTCTCGACAGTCAGGGAGAAGTACTATGTGATATTGAGGACACCAACTTTAAGGGGAACATCTTTCCTGTTGGTAATATGGTGTATGCAGACGGAATCAAATATGATGCGGATGGACTTGGGACATACGAGTTTTACAGCATTGATATCGGGACCGGGACACTTGGCAGCCCGATAGGGATAGGCGAACAATATACAAATTCACTATATTCCAGTAATGGCAAACTCTATACTAACGACTCAGTTGGCCTTTACACAGTTGATTTGAAGACGATGGAGAAAAGTGAAGTTCTTTTGTGGAAAAATACCGGACTGCAGACTGGAGACAGTACCAATACTTTTTATACCCTTTCCGGAGATAAAATTTTCTGTCTGAGTGAAACATCCGCTTCTTATCCATCCGCTTCCGTCTTTCTTCTATCCCGCGAAGCAGAAAACCCGATCACGTGAACGAAGACAGCAGCTGCAGACATATAAAAATCGAACAACAAAAAGAGGCGGCCAATTTCCGGACGCCTCTCTTAATGATTGAATTATGATTTCAAGAGTGTTCTGGGATGAAGCGAGCTGTTACTTCTCCCATAGAGGTGTGATTCCAATAGCCGATGATTTGGAACGGTCAAAGATGTGAACCATCAGGGGACTTCCGTCTTCCTCGGACATTTTGAGATCAAGTTCGCGCAGCTCAGCCTCGAACGAGTCATACATTTCCAGATATTTGCGGGCTTTTTTGGCGGGCAGAAGCCGACAGATGATTTGCGTACCGGTTATGAACTCCACCTTAGCGACTGCATCTGCATCAAATCGCTCATACAGTCGTCCTGCGCTCATCGTACCCCGGATAACAGACCGCGGGCTGTTCGCGACATAGCCTACGTTTCCGATATAGGGCAGGTGGGCAACAATGGCTTCCGCATCATACGGATTCTCCGGGTCCTTCTTCAGGTAGATGATCTGACCTTCCTCAAAAGGGATTAAACCATAGGCTTGTGAAAAACCGGTAATAGTAAGATGAGCCTTTGCCATAATCAGCACCTCCTTTGCAATGAATATTAGGTTGCCTATAAGATATCAAAAAGAAGAAAGAATGTACATCCAAAAGAAAAAACGGTTTGTTAACGAATCAAGGTATTTTTGCGGAAAGGTATATTTTTTGAAATGTATATATATATTTGAATAACCTCTATACAAAATATTGCAAGTAAGGCACAATGATTTGTAGTTTGTCAAGAAATTTTATGAAAGATGTCCTGAAGAGGAAAGGAGCACTCGAAATCATCCTCCGGACGAATCAATGAAGAAACAATTAGCATAGGTGACTATATTGTCACAGTGCAAGTCACTGAAAAGTCACTTGTCTTTTCTAAAATATAGATAACCGATACTATGAACAAAAACAAATTATCATTGGTCATATATAGAAAAAGCGATTTTGAAATGAGAAAGAGGTAATGAAATGAAGCATTTTGAAAAAACTTCCGATACACAGACAACGCATAAATGCAGGAGACTCCTTTTACAGGGAACCAGTATAGGTCTTTGTCTGGCGATGGGCCTTTCCATGGCCGGATGCGGTAATAAAAATACAGACCCGGTTAAAACTGTAGCAGCTGACGCCGTCTATTTCTCTGCGGCGAATCTTGATTATTATAAAGCTGCAGAGAATGAGCAGAGCAATCTGGTTTCTGTTACTAACTGCAAAGATAAAATTGCCATGCTGATCAGTGTTTATACATATGATGATTCCTCCCCTATTATATACAAGGAAGGGTCTGCAACTGTAGCTATGGCAGCCTCCAATACAGATGAAACAGCGATGGTCGTATCAAATACTGCTGAAACGGCGGCCGCGACTACTGCCGCGACAACGGATGCGGCTGCGGACTCTTCGCAGCCGGCTGCAGATACCACAGATACCACGGCAACAGACGGTACTATGGTTATTACAGACGAGACACAAGATCCGAATGTAAATGTTGCACCCACAGCCAAATATATTGTTCTCTTCTATGATAACCAGGGAAAATTGACCTCTCAGGCGGATCTGAGCAGCTCTTTTGATGCAAATACTTCCGTAATGAATATGGCCAGCGACAAAGACGGCAATCTGGTCATCCTGGCACAGTCCTTTGATCAGGTCACATATGAATCCGCATTCATGCTTTTTTCTTTTGATACAGAGGGAAAACCGATTGGGGAACCGAAAACCCTTGCGTTTGAAGCAAATGATTACCCTAACCAGATGGCAATCGATAAAGCAGGAAACATGTATTTTACCGGGTACGGGGAGCAAGGCGCAACAATTACCGTTCTCGACAGTAAAGGGAATTCCCTTTATAAAATTTCGAACGGAACAGAAAACTTAAGCGGTACTATGTTTCAGATCGGCGACAAAATGTATGTCGATGGATATGAGGCCAGTGATAAAGAATACAAATACTTATTCTATCCGCTTGACAGCGCCGCCAAAAAGCTCGGTGAACCGATTGATATGACCAGTCTGGCCGGTATGGGGGGCTCAGGATTCTATGTCGGTACGGACGGCCTCTATTACAGCGACAGCATCGGTGTGTTTCAGATCAATATGGAAACCAAAGAGAAAACAGCTGTTTTGCTTTGGAAAGATACTGATATTGAGAGCGATAGGAATGGCAACCAAAAAGTAATTATACTTTCTTCGGACAAAATAATGCTCGTAAGTACTATATATAGTAATACGAGCATGGAGACGAAGGTGTCGCTGCTCTCACGGGAAGATAAGAACCCCAATGCAGGCAGGAAGATTGTTACAATTGCCGGTGTAGGTATCACGTATGATTCCAATGTCCTTTCAGCAGTATATAATTTCAATACGAAGAACACAGAATATCGAATAGAGCTTCATGATTATATGGCGGACCAGACTGTGAACTCGGAAGCGGACTACGCTAAAATTATCAATACGATGAACATGGAAATCCTCTCCGGAGATGGACCTGACATCGTTTATGGAAGCAACCAGTCCTTCTCAAACTATGAAGCAAAGGGACTTCTTGTTGATCTCTATACACTGATGGAAAAAGATACTGCTTTCAAAAAAGAAGATTATATCCCGAGTGTTTTCAAGCTCTGTGAGTCCGACGGACATTTGTATCAGATCGGGACGAGTTTTATGATTCAGGGATTCGCCGGGGCGAAGTCCGTTATCGGAGACCGGAAGGGATGGACGGTTGATGAGTTCAATGAAATGGTTAATTCGCTTCCGACCGGCATGGCCCCCCTTGCCAACCAGACGCAGTCAAGTCTTCTGACATCCTCGCTGTCTGCCTCGATGGATGCATTTGTGGACAATACTAAGAGTGAAGTTACCTTTGATACCCCTGAATTCTATCAGCTGCTGGATTATGCAAAAACATATGGAACAGATGATGACAACAAGGACGGCGAATATGTTGATGAGCAGACAATGATGCAAAACGGCGAGCTTGCCATGACATCCGCATATATTTCTGACCCGTCCTCCTATGCACAGTATGTCACCATGGTCGGAGGCCCCGTTTCCGTTACCGGTTTCCCGTCATCGGATAAGAGAGGCCCTATGTGCTACATGAGCACAATGCTTGCCATATCTGCCGAGTCCGGAAGTAAGCAGGCTGCATGGGATTTTGTGAAATCTTTCCTGAGCGAGGATTCACAGAAAAAAGTCGTGGATAATTATCAGATTCCGGTTTTGACATCTGCGTTTGAAGCACAGATCACAAAGGCAATGAATCCGGATCAGAACGGCGGCGGAAATATAGTATATGACAAAATGGGCCAGATTGTACCGATGACCGAAGAAACGGCACAGGCGTACAGGGACCTGGTCAACAGCCTTGATACCCTTGCCAGTTATGATCAGGAAATTGTTGGCATTGTTATGGAGGAAGTGCCTGTATATTTTAACGGCCAGAAGTCGGACAAGGATGTTGCAAAAATCATTCAGGACCGCGTTCAGACACTCGTTAACGAAAGACAATAATTGATTGTGGGGCATGATACATGACAAAACCGGAAGACAGGGCTTTGCGTGTGCAGCTGCTGCGCAAACAAGGGGCAAGAAAGAGAAAGAGAAGGGATTGGCTCGTACATACGGCCTATCTTACTCCCAGTTTAGCGGGAGTTATGCTCTTTTTCTTTCTGCCGCTCATCGTGATTGTCTATAATTCTACACTTAAGAGTGTTTCCAACAGTACGTTCGTCGGGCTTGATAACTACAATAATGTTCTGGGCAATCAGGCATTCGTCCTGGCAACTAAGAACACATTTCTGTTTTCGGCTTTGGCTGTGCCGCTCGCCGTTCTGCTGTCCCTTCTGCTGGCGCTTCTGCTCAATACAAAGATACCGGGAAGAAGCTGGTTCCGCAGTGTTTTCCTGAATCCGATGATGGTTCCCGTTGCTTCGGTTGTGTTGATATGGCAGGTCTTTTTCAGTTTCAACGGTACGCTCAATTCCTTTTTGGGCGGATTCGGGCTGGAAAAGATCGACTGGATGAAATCAGACTGGAGCCGTCTTGTGATACTCCTGCTGTTTTTATGGAAAAATCTGGGATACAACATGGTTCTTTTCCTGAGTGCGCTTAACAACGTTCCTGAGGAATTACTTGATTCGGCCAAAATCGACGGTGCAGGAAGCATCAAGAGATTCTTCCATGTCAGCATGGTTTACCTATACCCGACAATTTTCTTTGTCGGTATTATGTCGCTTATCAACTCTTTCAAGATTTTCCGCGAGGTCTATCTGCTGACGGGAGCGCATCCGGTTACTGCGCTCTACCTCCTGCAGCATTTTATGAATAATGCGTTCGCAAAACTGGAATATCAGAAACTGTCTTCTGCGGCTATTATCATGTGCCTTGGCATGATTGCCATTGTAGGTGTGTTGTTTATTGCCGAGAACAGACTGGGAAGGGACGTGGAGGAATAGTATGCATAAAGCGAATGCCCATATATTCCCGGACCGTTCCGATGAAAAATCGCCCGGCAGCCCTGTTATTTCCGATGATTCCTTCGAGACCGGGGATCTGGTCCCCGTAACGTCATCATATGAAGAGTTTACAGGACAGGCACTACCGGCGGAAAATGAACCCGTCGCCCCCGAAGATGTGGCTGTAACTCCGGTGTACTCCGACCCAGGCCGCATCCGTATGAATCCGTTCCGTACAATGACGCGATCAAGGATTACCTATAATATTTCGATGACGATATTTTTTATTATTGCAAGTATCGTTGCTGTATTTTCGCTGATGCCGATCGTACTGACGATCCTGAACTCGTTCATGTCGACCAAAGAAATCGTGACGAATTACAGTGCGGTTTTCAGCAGTCTTTCGAGCAATGTGTCAGATACCAAAACATATCTGTCCACTGAAGCGCACCTGAAACTGATTCCGGATATGGCAAGCCTCGAACAATATGCGACGGTTCTTTTCAAGAGTCCGACGTATCTTATAAAGTTCTGGAATTCCGTTGCCCTTGTCGTACCGATTGTTGTATTCCAAATGGCGGTCGGGTCATTTGCTGCCTACAGCTTTGCCCGTTACCGCAGAAAGAGAAGAGAAGTCCTCTTCTTTTCATACATTATTCTGATGCTGATGCCCTTTCAGGTTACGCTGGTTCCCAATTATCTTATAGCACAGCAGCTTGGTATCCTGAATACCCCGCAGGCCATTATTCTTCCGGGCATTTTCTCGACTTTCAGTGTATTTCTCCTGAGCAAATACATGCGGCAGATCCCGTCATCGTATATTGAAGCCGCTAAGCTTGACGGCGCCGGCGAATGGCATATATTTACCCGGATCTGCATGCCGATGTGCAAAAGCGCCCTATATGCGATGGGTATCCTTTTGTTTATTGATTACTGGAATATGGTTGAACAGCCTCTTGTGCTCCTTACTGATCCGGAAAAACAGCCGCTGTCCGTATTTCTGGCTGAGATCAACAGCGGTGAGGTTGGAATCGCTTTCGCCGCATCATTCATCTTTATGATTCCGCCGCTGCTGATTTTCCTCAACGGGGAGCAGTATTTGATAGAGGGAATATCAAGGTCGGGAATTAAATAGCCTGATGCAAAAAGGGAAGAAATAACCCGGGCCGGGTGGGCGGCCGCAAAGAAAGCAGAGTTATATCTGCCGAAACCAGGAGGATTATTATGAAAGAGATCAAAGCATTTCCAAACAGAAAATGGGTTATCAAGGCGGGCATCGCGTTTCTCGTAGTTATGGGGATCCTGACCTTTTTCTCCAACACCATAATGAATTATTCACTTCCGAAGGTTACGGTCGTATATTCATCCGGCGGCTCTATGACAACGGCGATCAAAGGTACCGGAACGATAGAGGCGATTACGCAGGCAAAAGTGACCGCACAGGGTGCCCGCAAAGTCGACCTGGTTAAGTTTGGTGTTAATGAGGATGTAAAGGAAGGGGATATCATCGCCACGTATGCCCCTGCAACTGATACAGAAAAAGAAGAACTCAAGGCAGCGCAGGACGCACTTGATGCTATTCTGAAACAGCAAAAAACGGATGATCTTCAAGTCCCCGTATATGACTACAGCATGGATGAGCGTTTGATTTCGGATGCGCAGGAGACACTCGATAAGGCTAATACAACGCTTACTTCCGCGCAGGGAAAAGATGCAGCCTTTAATGCAGCGCAGGTGGATATTACCGCAGCGCAGAGCAGTATTGATTTGTTGAATGGAGAACTAATTCCGCTGAACGATACTAGAGATATTAAGTTTCAGGCGAAGTTGGATGCAGAAAGTGTACAAAACACTGCCCCTGCGGCACTAATTGAAGCTGAAGCAGCTCTTTCAACAGCCCAGACAGCACTTGCGTTAGATCCTAACAATCCCGATTTGCTGAAAACTGTAAATGATGCACAAATCGTAGTGAATCAGGCACAGGCTACTGTGGATCAGGCACCTGCCGTTCTCACCCAGGCGAATACAGATCTTGCCGCGGTCGATCTGCAGGTCAAAGACAAGAATGCTTCTCTCAAAACAGCCACAGCCTCACTTTCAACAGCCAACGACAAGCTTGCTGCCGCTCAGGCGCTGCCTTCCGTTACAGACGCTGCGGAAGCGGTCAAGATGGCGCAGCGTTCTGTAGACGATTTAAAGAAGGCCCTTTCCGATAAGAAAAAAGCAGACGGAGTGCAGCAGCAGATTGCTGCGATGTCTGATGAAGATAAAGCGAAGGCTCTTAAGGATGCCCAGAAGAAAGTGGATGATCTTACAGCCCTTTCTGAACAGACAACCATAGCGGCCCCGAAAGCGGGCAGAATTTCTTCTGTAGTTGCAAGCGGGACCGAAACGGTAAAGGGCGATATCCTGGTCATGATTGATGTTATTGATGAAGGATTCAAAGTGCCTATTTCGTTTACAACCGAGCAGGTCAGCCAGATGCAGATCGGAATGAGCGCGCGAATTGACGGTTGGGGCGGATCCAATGAGGATGCAGTTGTTGTTTCCATTAAGCCGGACAGTACAGATCCGCGCAATAAAAAAACAGTAATCTTTAAGCTCAATGACCCGAATAATAATTACTGGTTCTCTACCGGCACAAGCATTACGCTTTCCCTCAATAACAGAAGCAAGGACTATCAGTGCATTGTTCCGTTAAGTGCCATTCACGAGGAATCCGGCGAAACATTTGTGTACTCCATTAAGACAAAAAGCAGTCCTTTGGGCGAACGCTATATTGCCGTTAAAGTTCCGGTTACCATCCTGGCAAAAGACGATACAAATGCAGCTATTGATCCGTCGGCACTGGGCCAATACGGTTCTTCCGTCATTACGGAAACAAATGACAAATCATTCAAATCCGGAGACCAGGTCCGCCTGGCCGAGGGACTATAGGAGGCTGCATAGTGGAGATCAGCAAAGCCAAAATAAAGGCATTCTTCAGGAGAGGCCGCGACAACCTGAGCCGCCGTACCCAAAGAACACTCACCGCACTGCCGTATGTTCTGCTCGCTGTTGGAATAGGTCTGGGCATTTTTTCCGGAATTCGTATTCATCAGATCAGGGATTCGCAGAAATCACAGATTGCAGCAGAGCTTTGGTCCGGGGATTCAGGCAAAAAGTATCGTCAGATTACATGTTTTGCGGTCGGACAGGTCCAGACGGGCGGTATTCCGGATCTGTATCTGTCCCCTGCTGTCAGCCTGAATACATTGGATATTGAGACTATACATGCCAATCTTGATAAAATTGTCCTTGCAGCCTCCGGTCAAAAAGACAATACAAATAACAGTAATACTACTCTTTCCAAAAGTGAAGATGCACGGCTTTGGATAGATGCGTATTCTGCCGAAGCGACGTGTACTGTCGTTCACGCGGCGACGGAAGTAAAGCCGGAGGTAAGTGCTGAGGTTACCCTGACAGGTGCAGGCGGAGATTATTATCTCTTTCATCCGCTGACACTCATCGACGGTGCCTTCCTTTCGAAAGATACACTCGATTCCAAAAAAATTGTTCTTGACAAGGAACTCGCCTTCAAACTTTTCGGTTCATATAATGCCGTAGGGTCGGAAGTTTCTATTAATCAACGCAAATACACCGTTGTAGGTGTTGTGCAGCATGGTGATACGAAGATTGATAAAAGCACATCCGGTGATCTGGTACATGCCTATGTTCTTTTCGATGAACTCAGTTATTTGTCGGCCGCCGCGAATCCGGCCGGTATTTCGATGAATGGAAACGTATCTGCCGATGGGACGAAAACGGACGCAGCAGTTACTTCTGACGCAAATCCTGCTGGGGACGCAGACCCTTCGACATTGGCCGTATTATGTTACGAAGTGGTTTTGCCCAACAAAATCGACGGAATTGCCATGCAGAATTTCAAGAGTTCCATGGAAACGGCGGGCAAAGTTAATAAAAATTTCCTTTTTGTCGATAACACAGATCGATTCTCCTTGTTAAGACTATATGATACTGTTTTCCCGATTGGAGAAAACACATTGAAAAGACAGCAGTATAAACTCCCGTTCTGGGAACTTTCGGCGGAGACGGCAGAATCCGTTTCGGTATTCTGGTGGGTTACCGGTATGTCGGGGCTTGCAGCGGCACTTATATCCGGGCTGGCGATATATACAGGCATCCATAAAAGAAAGGTATACAGGTTATGAACGCAACCGGACTGGTACATCTGTATTACGGAGACGGTAAAGGCAAAACGACAGCGGCTATGGGACTTGCTGTGCGTGCCTTTGGCGCGGGTTTCGATGTTCTGGTGGTACAGTTCCTGAAAGACGGCAGCTCGTCGGAACTGACTGTGCTCAGGGACCGGCTGGGTATTTCTGTCCTGGCAGAGCAGATAACATCCCATATGTCCAATAAAATGACGGATGATGAGAAAGAAAAAACACTCGCATGCCACGGGCGGATTTGGCAGAAGGCTATGGATTGGGTTGGGAAATCCCAATCTTCCATCGATATCAGCGAACCTTTCGCCGATATCAGGGAACCTTTCTCCGGCCGTATTCTGATTCTTGATGAAATATTGGGTGCAATTGCGGCAGGGCTTTTCCCGGAAGAAAAGGTGCTCACATTTTTGGATCAGCGGCCTTCGGACCTTGAGATTGTTCTGACGGGACGAAGCCCGTCCCTTGCGCTAATGGAAAGAGCGGACTACCGTTCACAGATTGTCTGCGCCGGACATCCCTACAACATGGGAATCGCAGCACGAAAAGGAATCGAATTCTGACGGAGGCATATAATGATGATAGATAAAAACAAATTCAGAAAAACAGAGACCTCCAAAGAGAATGAATATATGGATGTTCGTCCGGAGGAAATGGAAACAGAGAGCTTCGCGATAATTACCCGTGAGCTTCATAGCCAGAAAATCCGAATATCCTATGAGCAGGCTCCCGTGATTCTTCGCTGTATTCATACTTCGGCGGATTTTGAGTATGCCGGAAGCCTGCGCTTTTCGAAAAATGTAATTCCTCTGGCTAACAAGGCACTTTTAGCCGGATCGAAGATCATAACCGACACACGCATGAGCTATTACGGCATTAACAGAGCGGCTGTGAAAAACAGCGGCGGAGAACTGCATTGCGATATGGATGATCTTGAGATTGCTGCGGAGGCAAGACTGCGAGGATTGTCCCGTGCTGCGGTCAGTATGGAGCGTGCCTGTGAGGAAGCCCTGCTGCATCAGAAAGAGGATTCGAAGCCGTGCATTTTTGCGATCGGCAATGCGCCGGCAGCCCTTCTTGCGCTTGATGTACTCATGAATGAGAATGAGAAATTCCGTCCGGCGCTGGTCATTGCAGTTCCTGTAGGATTTGTTAATGTCGTTTATGCCAAAGAAACCATTCAGAGCACTATGGACCGTCTCAGGATTCCATACATTCTGGCTTCCGGGCGTAAAGGCGGAAGCAATATAGCGGCTGCGATCGTCAATGCTCTGCTTTTTCAAGTAAAAAATCAGACACCGAAGAGATAGGGTCAGCCGGAGCAGACAGCCGGCACATCCATGATGATATGCGTCCAGCCTTCCGGTGGACAGTCAGGCCACCGGAGAATAAAAGCCTTACGGCTTTGACTCCGATAGGAAGTGTGACACGGGGTCACCGATTTTGCAAGGTAATCCAACAAGCTCTATTCCGGAAATGACAGGGTCTGCTGCCCGGAGTTTTCGCAGAAGTCCATATTTCTGACGGCCCAGCAAGGGGTCATAGGGGAATGGTTTTTCGCGGGGGGCATACGCTGCAAGATATTTTTCAAGCTGCGCGCAGAAATCATCTTCCGGTCCGGGGCCGGCGGGGACCTGAAATTTGATGCCCAATATCGGGTTCTCGATACATATGCCGAGTTTCTCCGATCGACAGGTAAATATAACCCGCTGGTTTTTGTATCTTTCGAACCGGCGGATGAGATTAAGGCCTCCGACAATATTTGAGTCAGCGGAATATCCGCATTTTGTACAGATCATCAGGCCGGGCAGGAAGCGATTGCTTCCACTGCAGTGCCCACAGGCAGGGCATGTCTGAAACAAGCGGGTAGAGCTTATGGATATCGGCTTGGGAAGTCCTGATTCAGCTGCTTTACAAGGAAGAAGCGAGCAAAGCTGTTTGTATTCAGGGATGGTCAGCGAAGCAATTTTCCCCTGTGTGATCATGGACGGCTTCTTGTTTTTTCCTGCGGGAGCCGGTGCTCGAAGGAGATCCGTACGGCGCGCAAGCCCTTCGTATAGGATCTGGCTGCTATTTTCTTTGGCTATCAGGATGATTTTGTTGGCCCAGAGGTGAAGCCTGGCTGTTTCATCGCATGCGTCGACCGGTTCTGTGAGTCGGAAAGATTTTTGCAAAGATGAGCCGGGACCGGAGATCGAAAGATGAAGCGGACAGTCGTAGCCTCTTGTAAGTCCGAGAAGTGTCTCTGTTTTTTGCTCGGGCGGTGTATTTTGTGAAATGCTTACGGCAAGGTAAAATTTGCTGCTTCTACAGAAGATTCTGGCTGTGCGAAAACATGACGGGTCTTTTGCTGCGTCATCCAGAAGAGCAGCCTGCTTTTTGCCGCATGAGAGAGGGAAAATCAAATATCTTTCGCGTTGTTTGCGCGTCTCAAGATAGGCCGCGTTTTCCGCAACATACTTAAGGGCGAGGCGGCGGGATTCCGTATAGGTCCGGCGAAACTGGCTTGATGCAGGGAAGAGATAGACCTTTGCATAGAATTTTCCGGTCAGTTCATCCCGCAGAAAACAGAAGTCGCGTCCCGTGTCATAGCGTCCAAATAATAGCGTGCGGGATGACCGGTATTTGGAAAGCGCAGTCACTGCTTTTGCGGCGGAGGGACCGGCGCTTGAAAAGATTTCGTCAATTTCTGTGTCATCTGTGTATACAAGAGGATATGAGGTCTTTCGCGTTGCGGAAAGGGAAAGATAACTGCTGACCAGCATGGCAAAATCAAGCTTGAGGGAATCCTTGAAAGGCTGCATTTCAAATACATTCAGGGAGGCAAGGGCGTCTTTGTCAAGAACCTTCATCAGTTCAAACTGGGTTGGAAGCATACTTAATGAATGTATGTCCTCGACGGCCGGACGGTACCGGTCGAGAAGATACTGAAGCGCTTTCGCATAACGGTCCATGGTAAGAAGCAGGAGACTGCACTTGGTCTGACTCGGCATGAAAAGTTGGACAGTAACCGTTTTGGTAATCATATTAGCTTCCTTCAGAGTTCATCTGTGCAATTTCGCATCGCGATATTACTTTTGTTAATAATATTTGATATTGCTGTTGACAGTCAAAAATATTTTAGGTAAAATTGGGTTACCTTTGAAATATATGTATTCGTATAACAGTAATCAATAATAGTCAATGGTGACGGACTTGCCCATCGGAAGAAGTGAACCTGCGTACATTCGTCCATTAGCAATTTTGCCAGAGCGGTGGCCCCATCTTGCCGCTTTTCGTTGAAGCCTGTAGCTCCCCCTACAGGCTTCTTTTTGCAATACGGCTTACGATCTGTGAGGTTGTTCCTCCGCAGATAATTTTTTTGCCTTTTTCACTGAGGAAAGCACGAACCATTTGTGCTTGCGCATGATACGCTCATACTCGCGCGTTACTGCATCAGTACCGACTGCGGTTTCCTCCACATGCAGGAACCCCCAGTTTTTTGAGTGCTGAAGTCATCGCAGGAAAGTCCTGCTCGGGAAAAGCGGCAACAAAAGAAGGCGCCAGGGAAACATACACCCCGTTCACAGTGCCTGATCATGGTTAAGTGTACTCATTTCTAAATGGAATAGCAACGAAGACAAAGCATGGAGAGATACTGCGTCAGGATACTATACCGTTTAAGACGGCGCAGGAACCTTCTATATTGCAGGCGGATCCGATACATACATAAATATCATTATAGATATGGTGAAAATCAGAGAAGGGGCCAGGCAGCATCGCGCGGGCGTGATTTTTGGGCCTGAATCTGATATGATAACGGGATATTTAACTGTATTTTTCAGGAGGAATCCCGATATGACCTGCAGACAATTATCTGTATCTGCTAATGCAAAGACTTCGAAATACCGGATCGGCGTACTGCTGGTCTTTCTTGCTTTCCTTTTGTCCGGCTGTGGTTTGACTCCGGTCATATCCGGCCCTTCCGCTGCGGCCTCTTCGACCGGGACGGCCTCATCTGCAGCGACGGCAACGGTTGATTTTTTCGCGATGGATACATATATGTCAATTACGGCCAACGGGACCGATGCGCAGGCAGCGGTCGATGCGGCCGAGGCTGAAGTATATACGCTTGAAAATGAGCTTTCCAGGAATCTCCCGGCAAGTGAAATCAGCAAAATCAATACACAAAGCGGGCTCGGACCCGTAACGGTTTCGCAGGAGACATTTGACATCATTTCTGATGCAGTCTCTTATTCGGAAAAAACGAACGGGGCCTTTGATATTACGATTGCTCCGATTATGGATATCTGGGGTTTTACCGACAGCAAGTTCCGCGTGCCGTCAGCAAGTGAAATTCAGGCGGTGCTTCCGCTGGTCAACTGGCAGAAAATTGTTCTGGACAAAACGAAGCTTACAGTCGAGCTTCCCGTCAAAGGGATGGAGCTGGATCTGGGCGGAATCGCTAAGGGATATTCTTCGGATAAAGTTCAGGCAGTCATGCGCGGATACAATATCACATCAGCACTTATTTCTCTGGGCGGAAATGTCGCCGTATTTGGAACAAAAGCGGACGGCTCTCTTTGGAAAATAGCGATTTCAGACCCGGCGGCGCCTGATTCTTATATTGGGATCCTTACAGCGACGGATGTGTCCGTGATCACTTCCGGAGGATATGAGCGGAATTTTACACAGAACGGAGTCACCTACATTCATATCATGGATCCTGCTCTGGGCACACCGGTGCAGAGCGATCTTCTTTCTGTCAGCATCGTAACTGCGGATGGGGTGCAGGGCGATAGTCTTTCGACCGCGCTTTTTGTAATGGGAAAAGATAAAGCGATTGCATACTGGCAGGCGCACAAAGATTTTGCCTGCATCCTGGTTACGGGGACAGGTGAAGTTTTTGCCAGCACGGAACTCAGGAACACGTTTTCACTTACGGATGCAAAGAGATCCCTGACCTTTTTTAAGTAGTACACCGAAAGGATATCAGAAATGAATCTGGAAAAGAAAAACGGAACGGCCTATGAGCCTAAATACCGGTTCTGCCGCTTTGATGCGGCTGTTGTTTTGCTTGTTGTACTGATCGCGGCAGCTGTGGCATTTCAGCTTTTTCAGACAACACAGAAAAGCATAACGGCGACTTCTCATCTCGAAGCCGTACTGACGGTATCAGGGGAAGAGGTCTGGCGGTCGAACCTCTCGGATGTAACATCGCAGCAGACGCACAAGGTAACGGTGTCTGCCGGAAGCCTTACCGTGCTGGCCGAAGCAGGGAAAGTCCGTGTAGCTTCATCGGACTGTCCGGATCAGATATGCGTGCATACCGGCTGGCTTACATCGGCCGGGCAGACCGCCGTATGCCTGCCGTTCAAGGTGGTTCTCAAGGTCATTTCGGTTGACAGCCAGGGCGGTATTACGCAGGACACAAGCGCACTGTATGATGCGATATCCAAATGAGCGAAAGGAGCGGCAGGCCTATGAAGTATTCGATCTATGATATAACTCGCTGGAGTATCCTTACGGCGCTTGCCCTGACGCTTTCCGTGACAGAAACGCTCTTTTTTCCGAGCATGCTGTTTCCGGTTCCGGGCATGCGCCTGGGACTGTCCAATATTGTAACCCTTCTGGCACTGTATCTTTTCGGTGCGTTCCCGACAATCCTGATTGTGTGCATCCGCTGCCTTATCATGTTCGCATTCGGCGGCAACCTGACAAGCTTCCTCTTTTCGATGGCCGGCGGACTGCTGGCTTTGGCAGTCATGCTATTGCTGCGCAATTTCAGGAAATTTTCACTCTTTGGAGTAAGCGTGGCCGGTTCGGCGGCGCATACAGTCGGACAGATATTGATTGCGTGCCTTATGACAAGGACCTGGGCAACGATTTCTTATCTTCCTGTACTGATGATGGTGTCCATTGTAACGGGAATTGTGATTGCCGGACTGTCCATACCTGTCTATAAAGCCGTGACAGCTATTCATCCGGGGGTGGAAAATTGAAAGATAAAGCAAGATCGAATCTTGCAAAAGCGGCTCTTGTTCTTGCAACAATCATATGGGGCGGCTCTTTTGTCGTTCTCAAAAATGCAATCACTACGATGCCCCCGTATTTTGTGCTCGGCGTGCGAAGCCTGATGGCAACGGTTATCCTGTCGGTTATTTTCTGGAAACGTTTTAAAAAGATGAACCGCACATACCTGTGGGAGGGCAGCATAATGGGCGTACTTCTTTTTGTCGCCTTTGCTTTCCAGACCAATGGGCTGATGGGAACAACGCCCGGCAAAAACGCCTTTCTCACATCCGTATATTGTGTGCTCGTGCCGTTCTTTTACTGGATGTTTACCCGTATACGTCCGGATCGATACAACATTCTTGCGGCGTTCCTGTGTATAATCGGTATCGGCTTTGTCTCCCTTCGCGGGGAGTCGCTGGCTGCAGGAGGGGAGCTCATCGCAGCGGGCGACATACTGACACTTATCAGCGGCATATTTTATGCTCTCCATATCGTTTCCGTAGCCAAATTTGCTTCGGGAAAAGATATAATCCTTTTAACAATTATTCAGTTTATCGTATACAGTATTCTTTCCTGGGGCATGTTCTTCCTGCTGGAAAAGGCTCCGGATTCGATCAGCTTTACAGAAGGTATAAGCCTTTTGTATCTTGGCGTATTCGCTACGGCTGTCGCTCTTCTGCTGCAGAATATCGGCCAGAAATTTACGCCTCCCTCACAGGCTGCCGTTATCATGTCCCTCGAAGGCGGCCTCGGCGTGGCTTTTTCCATCGTTTTTTACCACGAACAGCTGACATTCCGGCTGATTATCGGTTTCGCACTCATTTTTGCATCCGTTTTAATTTCCGAAACGAAATTGAACGTACATCCCATAGCGTATTTTCAGACTGTATATGCTAAAATAATAGATAAAAAGAACTTCCAAAAATAATTCGAATACTGCATTTCACTGGCGTTGGGGGCGTGTGTTATGAAGCAGCCGGACAATCCCTTTTGGCCCAAAAAAAGCATTCTCTTTCCGGTCCCTCCAAGGGAGACCTTTGTTCCTGTCCGCCGCATCCGCAAAACACTTACGCGGGAAGAAATGAAGGCGGTCGACAAGGCCGCTGATGAGAAGTACTGCATCCCGCTTGTTATCCTGATGGAGCACGCCGGGCTTGCCGTTACGGAGATCTGCGAGGTTATGGCCGGCGCAAGAACCACCCCGATACACGTTTTTGCGGGCAAAGGCAATAACGGCGGAGACGCCTATGTAAGCGCAAGGCTTCTGTACAGCAGAGGTTACCATGTTAATGTCTGGGACTGCTTTCTAGGATTCAATCATACCGGTGTGGTCAAGATGATGAGGGAGGCCGTGCTTTCCCTCGGAATCCATATCCGGCCGGCTGAAGAATTCGAGCCGCAGAAGCTGCAGAGCGGTCTCTCCCGGATGATCGATGAAAAAGTGTCGGGCATGCCCTGCGTCATTATTGACGGTATTCTCGGGACGGGTTTTGAATACTCCAGACCGCTTCCTCCCCAGCTGCGTGCGATTACCACCCGAATAGAGGAAGGTCATCTTCGCGGCGCTCGGGTCATTTCCATAGACATCCCCACAGGGGTGGATGCCAATACAGGTGAAGCCGATCTGCGTGCCGTTGCGGCAGATTGTACGGCGACCTTTATTCTTCCGAAGGCGGGACTTTTGCGGGGCAGAGGGCGTGAACTGGCAGGACAGGTGAGGATTTTTCCGATTGGCCTCCCGATTGACTTTGCAGACCGTGCTCTTCAATAGAGTCCGGATATGCAGTAAAATTATAGTATCGGAAAAGGAGACACATATGTCGCAAATAGCACTCGACAAAATCACATACGGTCTTTATGTAACAGGGGTACAGGACACCAACTGGTATGGCGGAAACATCATTGATGCATTTATGCAGACGACACTGGTGCCGCCGACTATCATGTACAGCGCAATGAATAAAAACCGCACGACCGAAGTAATCCTTGAAAAAGGCGAATTCACCGTATCGGCACTTCCGGCTGATGTTCATCCCTTCTATATAGCCAATTTCGGATTTCAAAGCAGCCGCAAAGCCGACAAGTGGTCAAACGTCCCCTTTGAAGTTGTTGACGGCCTTCCGGTCCTCAAGGATGCCGCAGCCTATTTCCGTCTCAAGGTGATTGATTCGCGAAATCTTCAGACACATACAGTATTCTATTGTGAGGTAGTCGATGCGTGGGCTGGTGACAAGGATTCACTCGTATACGCCGATTATCGGAAATCAATGAAGCCCGCCGCGATGTCTTCCTTCCTTGAATTTCAGAAGACTCAGAAATCCCCCGTTCTATAAGTCGGAATTTTTGAACAAGATTTAAAATGCCAGTCCAACAGGATTGGTCCACTAAAGCCGCACTGATGGAGGATCATTTTTATGAAAATTGCGTTTTACGATGCCAAGCCCTATGACCGTGTCTGGTTTGACGATTATGTCATCGAATACGGTTATAAGATTAAATATATCGAGAGCCGTCTGTCCCTGGAGACCGCGATTCTGGCCAAGGGCTATGACGCAGTCTGCGTCTTTGTCAATGACACCGTTGATAAGGATGTCATCGATGAGCTCAGCGAAATGGGCGTGAAGGTGGTTCTTCTGCGCTGCGCCGGCTTTAACAATGTTGACTTCGAGACGGCCTACAAGAAGCTGCACGTTATGCGCGTACCGGCTTACTCGCCGTTCGCTGTTGCTGAGTATGCCTGCGCACTTCTCCTTTCGGTCAACCGGAAAACGCATCGTGCCTACGCGAGGACCAGGGACTATAATTTCAACATCAACGGGCTGGTCGGAATGGATCTTCACGGCAAGACTGCCGGCGTCATCGGTACCGGAAGAATCGGACGCATCATGATCGACATCCTTCATGGCTTCGGCATGAAAGTGATTGCGTATGACCTGTTTCCTGCCAGGGACACGGATTTTGAATATGTGACGCTCGATGAGATCTGGAAACAGTCCGACATCATTTCACTGCACTGCCCGCTGACTCCGGAGACAACTCATATCGTAAATGAGGATGCTTTTGAAAAAATGAAAAATGAAGCAATCCTGATTAATACCTCCCGCGGTGCACTTATTGACACAGCGGCACTGATTGAGGCGGTAAAGAACCGTAAAATTGGCGGCGTCGGACTCGATGTATACGAAGAGGAAGACGATTACTTTTTTGAAGACAGATCCAACGACATTCTTGCAGATGAGTCGCTCGTACGCTTGATGAGCTTTCCCAACGTACTTGTTACTTCCCATCAGGCATTTTTCACTAAAGAAGCGATGCAGGCGATTGCCAGAACGACGCTCGACAATCTTCAGCGTTTTGAGCGCGGTGATTTTCTATTAAATGAGATCTGCTACCAGTGTGAAGACAAGGGGAGCTGCGAACGTGAAAAGAGCCATATTAACTGCTTCTGAGACAGACCGCAGATGACAGGATCTGCTGTTATTCCGATGCTGCCGATAACTTTTTAGCTGATAACATGCATTATTATAGAAGACTCGTCGATTCCTTTGGAGGCCGGACAGTTGATAAAGGATTACTTTTTTTCTCTTTTGCAGCTATATGGGAACCCGATCCTCTTTGTTTGCCTCGCTGCCGAATACCTGGGCCTGCCATTTGTGCCCGGCGAAGCGATGATGTCATTTGTAGGATTTCTGGGGCTAAAAGCTTCCGGTCCTGCTGTCCTGTTTTCAATAATATTCGCGGCGGCAGGAACATTCACCGGATCCATGATTGCGTGGCTCATTGCCTATAGATACGGTGAAGCGGTTGTTCTGAAGATTGGCAAACCAATTCATCTGACCAAAGAAAAACTGGATAAGGCAAGAGGATCTTTTGACAGGCACCGGAGATTTATTATCGTGTTCAGCCGGTTTGTTCCCGGTGTCAGGCATGTCATCCCATACATCAGCGGGTTGAGTAAAATCAAAGCAGGAGAATATGCTCTGCTTAGTTTGGCAGGAGCTTTCCTGTGGTGCGGTTCCTTCATTGGTCTTGGGTTTCTTCTGGGTAATAAATGGCAGATAATAGTTGATCTGGCTAAAACATATTCATTAACCCTTTTGCTGCTGGCGATATTCATTGTGGTGACCATATTCTTTTTCAAAAACCATCAGAAAATTATTTTTTCCATCGCTTTTCCATTGCTTGTTTTTATAAAAATCAGCGAAGATATTCTTAAAAAGGAATTAGCCGTTTTTGACAACAGCATGCTAGTGTTTCTGGGCCGTTTTTTATCTGAAAATATGACGGATTTTATGACGTTCCTGACATATCTGGGATCAGGAGTTGTTATGATATTCATCGCGGCGATTGTTATTATTGCTGTCCGGAAGAACAAAAAATATGCGTTCTATGGTTGGCTGATCGGTGCAAACCTTCTTGGCGGATTGATCCTGAATGAGGTGTATGCGATCATTTTTTATAGGGAACGTCCCAACGGTTTAAATCTTTCTGACTTCACCAGCATAAATTTTCTGAATGGGCAGGCGATGACGGCACTCTGCTTTTACGGGCTTTTTGCATATATATTGTGGGTAAACGTAAAAAGCAGGTGGAGATATCTACCGGTCTTTTTCCTTGCGGCATTGATCCTTTCAGTTGGTATCAGCGGAATATACCTCGGGATAAATTACGCCAGTGATGTTCTGGCCGGATTTTCGGCCGGACTTGTCTGGCTCACTGTGTTTATCACGATTGCCAACAGGATGCAAAAAAAAAATGATGGGAAGGGATAATGCTTTTCTCGCTCGGTCAAGTCCTCGGATTGCTTTGCAATCCTGCGGAATCTACTCGAAAAGCATTATCCCTTCCCTGCAGGGCGTCCTGCGGATGCTAAGGAAGATTCAGTCCTCGGATTGCTTTGCAATCCAGAGGATGCTGAATAAATCAAGTGATTTGGTTCATTGCATACTATTTATGACAATACCTCGCCCCGGACAGAAAGTGTTACTACCTGCCATGGGATCATCTTGCCGCAGTTCTTGAGCGCTTCTATCGCAGCATTTGCCAGACCGCCGCAGCAAGGGACTTCCATGCGGACAACAGTGACGCTTGCGATATTATTGTTCTTAAGAATCGCAGTCAGCTTCTCGACATAGTTTCCTTCATCTAGCTTCGGACATCCGATCATTGTGATTTTGCCTTTCATGAAGCGGTCATGGAAGTCGCCGCTTGCGAAGGCAGCGCAGTCGGCTGCGATCAGGAGGTGCGCCCCGTCAAAATAGGGAGCGTTGACCGGAAGCAGCTTAATCTGGACGGGCCACTGCATAAGTTCAGATGCGCCGGTTGTGAAATCATCTGTACGGGGCGCCGCTGCTTGCACGGGAGCCGGGTTCGCCGTTTTAAGGAAAGCGGCCCTTGAACCGGGGCATCCGCCGGGATGACCCTCGTGACGGGCACCGTGGTGCTCGTCGTGGTGTTCATCATGGTGATGCTCGTCGTTTCGAGCGGCTTTTTCTTTCAGGTGCTGATCAACCGCTGCCTGGTCGTATTCATCCGTGTCGCGCGCTTCAAATGTAATAGCGCGGGTTGGACAGACGGGAAGGCAGTTGCCGAGCCCGTCGCAGTAATCGTCGCGCAGCAGGTGCGCCTTGCCGTCTGCCATGCCGATGGCGCCTTCATGACAGGCCTGGGCGCAGAGACCGCAGCCGTTGCAAAGTTCTTCGTCTATTTTTATGATATTGCGTTTCATATATTTACTCCTTGTTGTTTTGCTGATGGGCTTGCTCTTATGTGATAAGAATAGTACATTGGAATAAACTAATCCGTTGTTTTTGCAACCAAAAGGAGTCGATATGAAAAATGATATGAGTATGGAGGCGCTGGAATCTTCGCCGCTCTGGAATGACATACGCCCGGAGGACAAAAAACAGCTGCTCGGCTGCCTCGGTGCTGCCCGTGCCGAATATGGGAAAAAGAGTACCATCTGGTCGAGCGGTGACCTGGTCCCGCGTATGGGCATGGTGCTTTCCGGAGAGATCAAAATTCTCATGGAGGATTTGGAGGGCCGACAGAATGTTCTTGCCAACATTTCCCCGCCGGATCTTTTCGGGGAAGTTTTCGCATTGGCCGGCGCCCAAAGTCCTGTGACTGTATATACGGAAACGGGGGCTGCGGTGCTTTTTCTGGATGTGCAGCGGGTGACCAATATCTGCCGTGACTCGTGCAGCTTCCACAGGCAGTTTGTCTGGAATCTTCTGCAGCTTCTGGCCCGGAAAAATGTCACACTGAACCAAAAAATCCAGTGTGTCGGGCAGCGGACAACCAAAGAAAAAATTTCCGCTTTTCTTTCCATGTACCAGAGCCGAGAGGGAAAGAATCCATTTACGGTTCCTTTTAACAGAGCCGAAATGGCGGACTACCTCTGTGTAGACAGAAGCGCACTTTCGCAGGTACTTGCGCAGATGCAGGAAGAGGGACTGATTGAATATCATAAAAACGAATTCAGCCTGTGTCATCTGGCATTAACGCAGGAAAAGCGCCCGTAGGAGCCGCAGAATCGTGCTTTTTACTGCACCGATGTTCTTGTTCTAAATATAGATGGAATTTGGGTTCTTTTCCACTTGACCACAGTACCGTAACGCAGTATTATGATGAACAGTCGGGGTTGATGTCTCAAATTGGTGGGATTTTCTGCCCTGTTTGTGTTTTTGACAGACGCAAATGCAATATCGTGCCGGATTTCCTGCACAGTTGCTGATTGACTGGAATGAATTTGGACCACAGGGGCGTTGAAACGCACACGAAAGGTAGGGCTATATTTATGAAGATGAAGCGAGTTGTGAGTTTGGTTCTTTGTTTTATGATGGCAGCCGGCGTTCTTGTATCGGGAACGGCTTGCTCAAAAAGCACAACGACAACCAAGACTAAAGTGCTGCGTGTCGGTATGGAGTGCGCATATGCCCCGTTTAACTGGACACAGGGCGATGATTCCAACGGTGCCGTTAAGATTGCCGACAGTGATAACTATGCCAATGGTTATGATGTACAGATGGCCAAGAAAATTGCAGATTCCATTGGATACGATGTCACAGTAGTTAAAACAGAATGGGACGGCCTGATTCCTGCCCTGCAAAGCGGTAAAATTGATATTATCGTTGCCGGTATGTCCATAACAGCAGACCGTGCCCAGGCAGTGGATTTCTCAGATGTATATTATAATGCCGACATCGTGGTACTTACGATGAAGACAAGTAAATTTGCGTCCGCAGCATCCCTTGCGGATCTTGCCGGAGCGAAGATGTCGTCCCAGCTGAGCACAGTGTGGTACACACTTCTCGATCAGGTTAAGGGTGCCGAGATTCTCCCTGCGATGACAGATGTTCCGACGCTTCTTGTAGCTCTTACAGCAGGAAAAATTGATGCATACACAACAGATCTTCCGACAGCCATGGCAGCTTCCGCCGCCAACCCGGACGTAACGATCGTGAATTTTGCAGAGGGTAAAGGCTTCACAGTGAGTACGGAAGACACGAATTTTGGCTGCGCAGTTAAAAAGGGGAATGCCGATCTTCTGAAAGGCGTTAATGCAGCTCTTGCCAAGATCTCCGACAGTGACAGGGAAACCATTATGAAGACTGCTATTGCCCAGCAGCCGCTGGCAAACTAAGAGAGTTCTGATTTCGCAATGATATCCGGCAGGTTTCTCCGATTATTCGGATATGCCTGCCGGTTTTTTCTATGAAAAATTAAATTTTACGGTTTTTTCGGGAAAACAATTCACATTTTGTCTGTCACGTATCATAATAGAAACTCGCAGGGATATCTATTGCGGCTGCTCACTGTGCAGACCGTACATGCGCAAGGATTTTGGACATCGCGGATGAGGGGTAAAGATAATGAATATTCCAGTCATACTGGCAGGCACGAGTAAAAATTTCTGGGAAATGGTGGTTTACCTGATACAGGTGGGCGGCAAAGATTTCCTTCAAGGTGCAGGAAATACAATTCTTCTTGCAGTCGTTGGAACAGCAATAGGTTGCCTCATTGGGTTTATGGTCGGAATTGTCCAGACAATTCCCATCCAGCCGCAAGATCCTCTTATTAAGAAGATCCTGCTTAAAATCGTACGCATCTTCATGTCCGTCTATATTGAAGTGTTCCGAGGTACGCCGATGATTATTCAGGCTGTTGTCATATACTATGGTTCGCTGGCTGCGTTCGGCATTGATATGAAGGCCATGCTTGCCGGGTTTGTGATTATATCCATCAATACAGGCGCTTATATGTCGGAATCAGTGAGGGGCGGCATCGACTCAATTGACATAGGACAAACAGAAGCAGCTAAAGCGATTGGCATGACACACTTTCAGACCATGTTTTCGATTGTATTCCCGCAGGCGCTCAGGAACATTCTTCCGCAGATCGGCAATAACCTGATTATCAACATCAAGGACTCATCCGTACTGATGATTATTTCTGTCACGGAGCTTTTCTATACGACAAGAACTTTGGCAGGTACATACTATGTAACATACGAGCCGTATCTGATTACCTGCGTAATATACTTAGCTATGACTTTCACCTGTTCCCGGCTCCTGCGCTGGTATGAGCGAAAGATTGACGGCCCGGACAGCTATAATCTGGCGGGTACCGATACAACGGGCGCAGCTGCACAGAAAAAGAGGCCTACAGGCGTTACCATGCAGATGATTAACCGCAAATATAATGAACAGAGGAGCGCGATAAGATGAATGACAATACAAAATCCGCTGTCATTGAAGTCAGGCATCTTGTCAAGAATTTCGGCAAGGTTGAGGTATTGAAGGATATTGATTTTAAGACATATCCGGGAGATGTGATCTGTGTGATCGGTTCGTCCGGGTCAGGCAAATCGACACTTCTGCGTTGCATTAACTTTCTTGAGACCCCGACCGGCGGCGACATTATTTTCAACGGCATAAACATTATGGACAGGCATACCAAGGTTACTGATTACCGTGCCAAAGTCGGCATGGTGTTCCAGCAGTTCAATCTTTTCAACAATATGACCGTGCTTCAGAACTGTATGACCGGTCAGATCAAGGTTTTGAAGCGCAGTAAAAAAGAAGCTGAAGAAACGGCTATGAAATACCTGACACAGGTCGGGATGGATCCGTATATCAATGCGAAACCGCATCAGATTTCCGGAGGTCAGAAACAGCGTGTCGCCATCGCCCGCGCACTTGCGATGGAGCCGGAGGTCCTATTGTTCGACGAGCCGACGAGCGCCCTTGATCCGGAGATGGTCGGGGAAGTTCTCGAGGTTATGCGTGAACTGGTCCAGAACGGGCTCACTATGATTATAGTGACGCACGAGATGGCCTTCGCGCGCGATGTGTCGACGCGGGTTGTGTTCATGGATAAGGGCGTAATTGCCGAAGAGGACACGCCGGAAATTATTTTCAACAATCCGACAAACCCCCGCACCCAGGAATTTCTCGCACGGTTCATGCACGATCAGGATTAGGACCCAGGTCAGGACCGGATCAGCAGATCTGGACCGCATCAGAAATTTTGCTGACTTTACCCCATCATCCCGAAAATCATGCCGGACAAATAGGGAATCAGCCAGATGATCCAGACAAAGAGACTGAGCTTGTGGAAGCTCTTGCGTTCTGACTCGCGATTTCTGACAAGGACGGCCGTTCCCCATACCGCATGCACCAGCATCAGAAGAATCGCAAGCGCACCGGTGACACCATGAAAATTGAACTGCAGTGTGTCTCCGGCGAGCTTCGCCATAAGGGTTGTTCCGGTTGTATCGAAAATAATGCCGGCCCAGAACAAAAGCAGGTGCCATTTTTTTAGCTGGCCCTGCATTTTTTCGCTCCAGACGCCTGTCGTATAAAAAACCAGGGCAAGTGTTATTGTTATAATTGCTGCTATTAGAAGAGGCAGGTTCTGTGCCATGGTATATTCCCCCATTTGTCAGATATATTTTCACTATATCATGATACCGTAAATACCGCTGTAATAATCGCCGTGAAACCGCCGTAAAAATGAAACCAGTCTGTAACTTGCCACTTTGTTTAATGAAGCATACAATTTAAACAGTATATCCTTTTGTGAGGTAACCTGAAAATAGGAGGGCGTGGGGATGAAGTTCATTGACCGGCTGAAGAATTCTCTGAAAACAACAGAGAAAGCTTCTCCTGCGGCTGTTTCCGCTGCGCCGGAGATCAGCAGGGGCTCTGCAGAGGACCTCTGGATCTCTTTATGCGATAATCCGAATCTGGAAGATAAGATACCTCTTCTGATCTCCATATGCAGGACAAAGGGCGGGCCTGCGGCCGTATATGCCGCTCTCGAGGAACTATCCGATATTGAGGGCAGCTGGCTTCCGCAAGTCTATCTCGGGCGCATGGCGCTCGAACAGAATGACTTTATTCTGGCATGCCACTGGTATCAGGGGATTCTTGCATCACAGACACCGGAGAACTATGCACTTTATATGATTTCGGCAGATCTCGGCAGGTGCGGCTTTGCGCCGCAGATGCCCGGACTTCTTTCGCCTGTATATGATGTTGATAAGAATGACATTCACATTGGGCTCAATCTTCTGCAGTCCTACCAGGAGATGCATGATCCTGTGTCGGGGCTTGCACTTCTCGAACAAATTCGCTCGTTTAACCGGCCCGAGATACATGAATACCTGGAAGGTTTTGCGGATACCTTTACGCGGCAAACCAGGGAAAACATGCAGCCGCTCTTAGAGACAGCTGAACCGGACGAGCCTTCAAAAATAGCTCCTGAATCAGCGGCAGCTGTTTTGGATCCGGCTCATCTGCCCAGGGCGATTCAGGTTGATGTGCCGATCTGGGGACGTGATTTGGACGGTATCGACAATCTTCTTCCCGTAACGGCCGGCAAAAAACGCGTCGGTATATTTATGTATGCCGACACCTCTGCTGAGGGAACCCCGATTCCGCATCAGGATGACGCAGTTCATCCGTCCGATTTAGCCGTAAGTCTGCCTCTTTTCATTGGGGAGCGGCTGCTTTTCACAACACATTATGCACCGATAGCACTATATCCGGTCTCCCGTGATAACGGACCGCAGACAGTAAGCCTGGAGCCGGATGTGCAGAGTCTTTTTGCGCTGTGTACCAAAGAGGCACTTGACTTCATTATTACCGGAACCGTTTTTCACGATGGAAATGTATACAGGGTCCGTTCCTGGATCCTTGATAAAGCCAAGCAGAGCGCAAGGATTGTGGCAAAGGATCTGCCTGTCGGATCTTTCGGCGAGCCGTTCAATAACATGATCAGCGACATCATGCTGCTGTTCTTTGACAAACGGTATGTCAAACCGACGGGACGGTCGGAATTCCCGTATGAGGTTCCTACGACGGAACTTGTGCCGGTACAGCTGCAGGCACTAAGCTATCTGCTGTCCCAGTATCTTGTCCGCAAGGATATCTGCGACGCTGCCATCCTTCCGGACGACAAGAAGATGCTCGACGTATACGCGTGCCTGGCCGGAACCGAAACCAAAAATCAACTGTACCTGATGATGCTCCTTTCAGGCATGAAAAGTGTCCGCAGGACGGGCTCAAATGTATACCAGTACTATCGTCAGCTCCTATACGAGAACGCCGATAAGAGCCGGTACAGTCCGTGCATCAAAGCGACGATGACAGAGCTGAATGCGCTGCTGCAGGATCAGTGAGACGATATTCGATCAGCTGTGTATGCCCGTCCATCGTAAGAAGCGGGCCGTACAGATCCGGACGCCTGTCACGGAAAACTCCCCAGCTTCTTCTGGCCAGTGCGATGGCATCAAGATCGAAAGTCGCGATGCAGGTTGTTATTTCCTCTTCGCCCAAGCTCTTTACGATCTGTCCCTGCTCGTCTGCGATAAAGGAAGAACCATAGAAACGAATATAGGACTCTTCTTCATGCTCTGTGCCGACACGGTTCGAGGCAATGACAGGTGTCAGATTCGCAGCCGCATGTCCCTGCATCGTGATCTGCCAGTGCGCCCTTGAATTGACTTCCGGTTCCAGCGGCTCCGAGCCGATAGCTGTCGGGAAGAAGAGAAGTTCCGCACCCATAAGCGCAAGGCACCGGGCTGTCTCGGGGAACCACTGATCCCAGCAGATACCGCATCCGATTCTTCCGTAAGCCGTGTCCCAGACTTTAAACCCGGTGTCACCCGGATTGAAGTAAAATTTTTCCTGATATCCGGCGCCATCCGGGATGTGCGATTTGCGGTATACGCCAAGAACTTCTCCGTCCGCATCGATTACGGCAAGTGAATTATAGAAGGCGTTGTTGTCCCGTTCGAAGAAGCTGATGGGAAGAACCAGCTTGTTTTCGCGTGCAATTGTGCGGAAATGCGCTATTGCCGGATTCTCCTCCAGGCTCCGGGCCAGGGAAAAATATTTTTCAAGAGGCTTCTGGCAAAAATACGGTGTCTCAAAAAGTTCCTGCAGAAGAATGATCTGCGCGCCTTTTGCTGCGGCGGAAAGGACAAGGGCGGTGGCTCTTTCGAGATTGTCGGCCGTATTGGATGTACAGGCCATCTGCGTCGCTGCTACGGTTACATTTCTCATGGTTTTACCTCCGGCATCTGCTGTGTTATGCAATGAATATTTCCACCGCCGCGTATGATGTCGCGCGTCATTACCTGGACGACTTTGCGGTCCGGGAAAAGTGCCTGCAGCTGTGATTTGGCGATTTTATCATACTCCGACAGTTCTTCTCCGAAGCCCGGCATTATGATTCCCCCGTTAACAAATACAAAGTTGATATAACTAAGTGTGAGAGGCTGTCCGTCTTCCATGGTAAGGGGCGGCTGCACAATGCTTCGGACAAAAAGTCCCGCTTCGATCGCAGTCTGCCGGGCTGCTGCAAGCCGTTCGAAATTAACATCCTCCGGATTATCCGTATAGGGGATCAGCACGGTTTTTTCGTCCAGAAAACACGCAATATTATCGATATGCCCGTCAGTTTCATCGCCGTCGAGTCCGTTGGGGATATATATTACATGTGATACGCCAAGCGTGCTGCAAAGGCACGCTGTGATCTCGGCCTTGGACAGGGATGGATTGCGGTTCGGATTCAGGAGGCACTCCGCCGTTGTCAGAAGAGTGTCGGTGCCGTTGGTGTGGATGGATCCGCCCTCCATAATAATGGAAACGCAGTATTCCGGCACATGATACCGCCTGCACATATGAAACGGAACAAGACGGTCCAATTGGAAACGGGGATATTTTCCGCCCCATGCATTGAAGTCCCAATGAACCCCGTGCAGTGTATTATCCTCCTCATCAATGACAAAAGTGCATCCGTTATCGCGGATCCAGCAGTCATCGTGCGGTATAACAAGGATTTCAACGTCCGGTCCGCAGAGACCCCCGGCTTGGGCTTCCTCACCCGGGTTCACAATCATAGTGACCGGCTCGAAGGCAGCGATGGCGCGCGCTGCATCTGCAAAGGCTGCACGTGCAAGGTGCAGATTCCCTTTCCATACAGGATCCGGCACAGGCCACTCGATAAACATCTTCTGGTGCGGGGCCCATTCCGCCGGCATTCTGAATTTCATTGCGTATCCTCCATAAGAATAAAAATGGCCGGCTCCCGGACCTGAGAAGCTGACCATCTAATTTATATGATTACATTACTGTCTCGCTGAAAAAATGTCAAGGGTCGGACAGGCGGCACACCGGCAATAAATACTCTGCCAATCGGTTGTCATATGATGGAAATGTGGATATAATTTCATTACATACAGCAGCATTCGCGTGCGGAAAGATAATTGCAGGCGGACGCAGCGCAGACGAAGGAGGCCTTTTATTATGGCAAAAAAATACGACGTTGTCGCTCTTGGTGAATTACTTATTGACTTTACTCCCTACGGCAAAAGCGAGCAGGGGCATGATATCCTGGAAGCCAATCCGGGCGGAGGCTGCTGCAATGTTCTTTCTATGGTCAATCGCCTGGGCGGCAATACTGCATTTCTGGGCAAAGTCGGTGATGATCACTTTGGACATTATTTGGAAGAAGTGGCACGGGAATGTCATATTGACACACAGGGCGTTGTATTTGATCCCCGTTATTTTACGACGCTGGCCTTCGTACATCTCGACGATTCAGGAGACCGAAGCTTTAGTTTTGCGAGAAAACCCGGCGCGGATATGATGTACGTAAAAGACGAAGTACGTACCGATATTCTGGAAAATGCGTATATTTTTCATTTTTCCACCGTTGCGATGAGCAGGGAACCGGAGCGTTCCACGATGCACTTTGCTGTTGAGTATGCTAAAAAAAGCGGATGCCTTTTATCCTTTGACCCGAATATCCGGACATTTCTCTGGGACGATATGAATGAAGCGATAGAGCAGATGCAATATGGCCTTTCGATGTGCGACATACTCAAAATCTCGGAAGAAGAACTTGTGCTGGCAACCGGTACGGAGGATATCAGGAAGGGCGTTGATATCCTTCAGGAGCAATATCCGAATATCCGGATTTTCCTTGCCACACTAGGAAAGAAAGGCTGCTATTACCGGTTGGGCGATATTGAAGGCATGCAGGGCACATTTACCGGCGTTAAGACGATTGACACGACCGGTGCCGGCGATACTTTCATCGGATGCTGCCTCTACAGAATTGCAAAGCAGGGAGGCCTTGATTTTACCGAAATCGGACTTTCCGACATGATCCGACATGCCAATGCCGCCGCTTCCCTGATTACTACCAGAAGGGGAGCGATGCGTGTTGTTCCTTCATCAGAAGAAATTGAATCTCTCCTTCTGAAAAGCTGATTGATATTGATTAATCACATCCAGATCATCTTTGGGCCGAGATACCCGGTCGAAAAAAACGGAGTGTAGAATCATGCAGGTTCAGGTCGATAACAAATATATCTGGTTTCCAGTGCAAATGGGTGCAGGACGCGAGAAGGTGAATATTTATCTGCTGCCGGACCCGGCTGCAGAAGCGGTATCGGATTCGGCAGCAGCTCCGGCATACCCGGCCCCGGCTGCAGCCGCAGGGCTTTCTGCTGACTCACAGGCAAGTCCGCCTGAGAAACTGTATGAGTTTGATCTTCCAGTAGTTTCGGGGCGCGTGGATTTCTATGCGGCCCTGTGTGTCGAGGCGTACCTTGGCAGGACTCTATATATATCTGTCGATTTTCCGGCGGAAGGTATAGGGAGTCTTGGATTCCATGACCAGGAACCGCCGGAGAATACAGACATTCGTCCGATGCTCCATTTTACTTCCGGATTTGGCTGGATCAATGATCCGAACGGACTCTTTTTCCGCGATGGAACCTACCATATGTATTATCAGCATAATCCTTATGATACGAAATGGGGCAATATGCACTGGGGGCATGCCGTCAGTAATGACCTGATTCACTGGAAACAGCAGAAAACGGTTCTTTTCCCGGATGAATACGGGACGGTTTTTTCCGGAAGTGCACTTCCTGACAAGGACAATAGTACGGGTCATGGCTGGAATACGATTCTTTACTATTATACGGCGGCGGGCGGTACCAATCAGTGGTCCAGGAGCCGGAAATTCACCCAACGTCTGGCATTCAGTACGGATGGGGGGGCGACTTTACACAAAGACCCCGATTTTGAGCTTGAAGCATTCGATCGTGAAAACAGGGATCCCAAAGTTTTTTACCATGTGAAGACACGCGCTTATATTATGGTGCTGTTCTTTGACGGGAATGATTTCGGAATATTCCGGTCAACGGATCTGGATAAGTGGGAACTTACCCAGCGCCTTACTTTAAAAGGCGGATGGGAATGCCCGGATCTTGTGGAACTGCCGGTGGAAGGTTCGGATCAGACATACTGGATCTTCTGGACTGCTGATGGTTTCTATTATCCCGGTACCTTCGACGGGTCCCGGTTCATCCCGTCCGGAGAACGAAAAAATGCCTATATCGGAGCGGTTCCCTATGCGGCACAGACATTCTCCGGGGTGGCGGGCAGAGTAATCAGTGTGTCATGGCTTCGCATCAGTCCCCCGGGAAAGCCATACGCCGGGATCATGTCCGTTCCTTCCGTGCTGTCATTTGCCGATACGGACAGCGGCCTCAAAGTGCGGATTTCGCTGCCGGACGAATTGGTCTCAAGACGTGTGCAGCGTTCGCAGGTGAGATTTGCAGGGCAGGGCAGATACGCAGTATCTTTTGTGCCGGATCAGCCATATGAGATCTGCCTGTCCGTCGGCGCCAGGACAAGCGGTGCTCTATATATTGATTACTGCGGTCATACGCTTACCGTTGACTTTGAAAAGAGCCGTATACTTGCGGACTCGCAGGAAATCTTTTTTGATCGCTGCAGTCTTCTGGATATTGATATTCTGGTTGATTATGAGGTCATTGAGCTTCGTGCTCAAAATGACACGCTGTACTATGTGTGCGAAAATGTACAGGTATCGCTCTCCGGCCCGGTTGGCGTTCAGCTTGAAAGTGACACAGAGGGAACCATATCCGTTTTTGATATAAAATAGTTTGCGCGATGCGGAGCACCTTTGATGAGGAACAGGTCGACCAGAATGTCGGCCTGAAGGAGACAAAGGATTCTGGGTGTATGATTTTGCACTTCCCAAACTCGTGCTGCCCGCGCTGTATACTATAAAGCAAAAGTGTACGGTATGAATATTGATTGAAAGATAGTGTATTAAGACGAACCAGCCTGTAAATTCTGACGTTCATATAAGCGCTTTGTAATAATTTCGAAAAGTATTCGCAAAATACGACTATTATTTTCGAAAAGAATCGTGATAGAATGGCGGTATACAAACAGGAAAGGAAACTAAAATTATGCCTGCGTGGTTGGATGATGCAATCTTTTATGAAATATACCCTCAATCCTTTTTTGATACGAATTCCGACGGGATCGGTGACATCAACGGAATTACCGAAAAGCTGCCCTATATTAAAGATCTCGGCTTTAACGCCCTCTGGATCAACCCTTGCTTTGACTCTCCCTTCTGGGATGCCGGATATGATGTGCGCAACTATAAACTGGTTGCTCCGAGATATGGAACCAATGACGACCTGATCCGCTGCTTCCATGCTGCGCATGCACTGGGAATCCGGGTTCTTCTGGATCTGGTTCCGGGTCACACATCCTATCAGCACGAATGGTTCGTCGAAAGTGCAAAGGCAGATAAAAACGAGTTCACGAACCGCTATATCTGGACAGATTCTGTCTGGACATCACCAATGGAACATCGCTTTGTCAGCGGAATGGCCGAACGGGATGCCAATTTCATGGTGAATTTCTTCAGCTCCCAGCCGGCAATCAATTATGGATTCAATGATATCAAAGAACCCTGGCAGATGCCGCCGGCACATCCTGACTGCGTTGCGGCCAAAGAAGCGATGAAGGATGTGATGCGTTTCTGGCTGGATGCCGGATGCGACGGATTCCGTGTGGATATGGCGGATTCCCTCGTGAAAAATGATGAGGAAAAGACACAGACAGCCAAGATCTGGCGTGATATACGCGCGATGCTCGATGAGGATTACCCCGAGGCAGTGCTGATTTCCGAATGGAGCAATCCCGGGCGTGCGCTTAAATGCGGCTTCCACTGTGATTTTTATCTGGATCATATGGGAAAAGGATACCACAGTCTTATGAGGAAGGTTGATTCGGATACAGGTGAACAGACGAGTTACTTCAGTAAATTCGGGCATGGGGATGTCTCGGCCTTCACAGCAGAATACACGGAAGATTACGAAAATACCAGTAGCGAAGGATATATCTGCTTTATTACCGGAAACCACGATACGCCCCGGTTGAGCAGGCAATTTGACTCATCCGAACTGAAGATAGCCTATGCCTTTATACTGACCATGCCCGGGGTTCCTTTTCTGTACTACGGGGATGAAATCGGGATGAAGTATGTCGAAGGTCTGAAGAGCAAAGAAGGCGGCTATTCGCGTACCGGAACACGAACGCCGATGCAGTGGAATGACGGCGTTAACAAGGGATTTTCCGATGCACCCTCCGATCAGTTATACCTGCCGGTCGACGATTCCAGGGATGCACCTACAGTCAAAGCACAGCTGTCTGATCCGGATGCCCTGATCCATACGGTTAAAAAACTGACGGCTCTTCGTCATGAACACAAGGATCTTCATGGCAACGGATCATTTGAAGTCCTTTATGCCAGGGAGAATGTGTATCCGTTCGTCTACCGCAGAGGAAGTCTGATTATAGCCGTCAATCCATCCGGTAAAATGGCACAGGCACCATTCGCGGAGAAAGGAACGATCATTTTTTCTATAGGGGATGAGCCAGTACTTTCCGGAGAGCTGATGTCGATGGCACCCCAGTCGTTTGCCGTGTATCAGATGTAATCCGGAAATTGAGCGCTTCGATCAGCAGGACGTGTATTATCGATTTGGCTTCGATGATAGAAAATCATCCGTATAATGCAGAAAAACAGCCTATAATGTAAATGTATACCGGTACATAAAGCAAACCGTTCACTCACTAATGTGAATAAGGAGGCAAAGAAAATGGGTATGTTTACACTTGTTCCTGTATGGGTGGTCCAGGATGTCATTGTAATCATCCTGGCTGTGATTACCGTGCTTTTTATCATCCGGAAAGAAGAACACCCTGGCCCTGTTATTCTTGAGTTTATCTGCTTTGTCTTCCTGAATGCCGCGGTTTTTGAGAATTTCGCCACGCTCATGGGCTGGTATGGATATGGCCGGTCTGTGCTCATGCTTTTTAACGTTCCTTTGTCCGTACCTATTCTGGAATATCTGGTGGTGTATTCATCGCTTCGTATTCTCGGCTCCATGAAAATCAGAACATGGTGCAAACCATTTATTGTTGGCGCATTCGGGATGCTGGCCGATCTGTCCCTTGATCCGCTTGCTGTCCGCCAGGTCTTTGAAACGCAGGAAAGAACAATAGGGCGCTGGACCTGGTTTTATGATGCGGGAGCGATGAATATATTCCGCATTCCGATATATAATTTTTCCGGATGGGTCCTTCTTTGCGGATATGCAGCGGCCTTTCTTCTGCTCGGACGCTGGTGGTACAGGAAGTCCGATTACTCCTTTGCGGTCGGCTATCTCTATCCGGTACTTGGTATGATTGCAGCCCTGGGCATTCTTGTGACGCCCCTGTCCAATTTTCTTCTCTGGCTTGAGCCGTTCATGAAAAAAGGCAGTACCGCGGAATGGTTTTTGGCTGCCTTCTATCTGTTATTTGCTGCCGCGCTTCTCGCTGTTTTCTGGCGCGGGCGAATGCTCAGAAAACTTAGCTTTGCCGACGACGTACCGATATTTCTGGTGTTTGCGGTAAGCCACGTATCCAATATTGTCTTTGCCCTGATCGGTGGATATTATGATATTCTCTGGCTCCAGATACTTGCAGCGGCAACCCAGACCGGACTGATTCTGCTTGTTTATTTGCGGGGCAGGGGGCTGAGGCGCCGCCTCAGGAACAGCGCAAATTCCCCCGCACAACCGGGCAGTCAGGACAATTCGAACTGTCCTGTGTAGAGCTGATAGTATTTTCCATGCTGCCTGATCAAATCATCGTGGCTGCCGCGTTCTATGATCTCACCCTTTTCAAGCACCATGATTGCATTGGCGTTGCGAACGGTTGAGAGGCGGTGGGCAATGACAAAAACGGTGCGTCCTTCCATCAGTTTATCCATGCCTTTTTCGATCAGGGATTCTGTCCTGGTATCAATCGAACTGGTCGCTTCATCAAGGATCAGGACGGGAGGATTGGCGGCTGCGGCCCTGGCGATGGCGAGAAGCTGACGCTGCCCCTGGCTTAAGTTGGCGCCGTCGGAGTTTAGCATGGTGTTGTATCCTTCCGGCAGATGGCGAATGAAAAAATCTGCATTGGCAAGCTTTGCCGCAGCGTGCACTTCCTCATCTGTTGCGTCGAGCTTCCCGTAGCGGATATTCTCCAAAACTGTACCGGTAAAGAGGTGGGTATCCTGAAGCACCATAGCCAGCGACCGCCGGAGGTCATCTTTCTTAATCTTACCAATATTTATACCGTCATAGCGGATTTTTCCGTCCGTGAGTTCATAGAAACGGTTGATCAGGTTGGTAATGGTTGTTTTACCGGCCCCGGTTGACCCGACAAAGGCGATTTTCTGTCCCGGTTTTGCAAAAAGGGAGATATTGTGGAGGACCGGGTTTTTCTGATCATATCCAAAAGTGACATTTTCGAATTGAACATCGCCATTGACCTGGGTGTATGTTACGGAACCGTCATGGTGCGGATGTTTCCAGGCCCAGATTCCGGTGCGTTCAGGGGTTTCGGACAGCATGCCGTCACCGGCTTTTACTGCATTGACCAGTGTGACGTAACCGTCATCGCTTTCGGGTTCTTCGTCGATGACTTCAAAAATACGCTCAGCACCGGCAAGAGCCGCGAGAATTGCATTAAACTGCTGCGAGATCTGCGTAACCGGCTGAGAGAAGGTCCTGGTATACTGCAGGAAGGCGGCAATGGAACCAATGTCCATATTTCCTGTGATGACAAGCGAGGCGCCTGCGACGGCAGTAAGGGCGTAATTTACATAACCCAGATTTCCCATAATCGGCATGATGACGTTGGCATAGAAATTTGCTTTTGTGGCGGACCGGCGAAGGCTTTCGTTGAGAATGCCGAATTCATTCTTTACTTCATCTTCGCGGCAGAATACCTGCACAACTTTCTGACCCTCAATCATCTCTTCGATATATCCGTTAGCTGCACCGATTGCACGCTGTTGTTTTTCGAAATACCGGGCGGAATTGCCGCCGATCCGTTTGATGATAACTGTCATAATGACCAGCATGACGACAATGAGAAGAGTCAGGAGCGGACTTAATATAAGCATCATAATGAATGTGCCGACTACCGTAATCGATGATGAAAAGAGTGCGGTTACGCCCGAGGATACAGCTTCCCGTAAGGTGTCCACATCGCTCGTGTAGCGGCTCATCAGTTCGCCGTGGGTATGCGTGTCAAAATAACGTATCGGGAGATCCTGCATCCTGTTGAACAAATCGCGGCGAACCATATTCAGGGTCCTGTTGGATATTTTTACCATTAGCTGGCTGTAAAGGAAAGCAGACAGTATGCCAACCACATAAATGCCGCCCATAAGAACGATCATTTTTATAAAAGGAACATAATCCGCCGGCGAAGGATTTTTTCCGATCAGCGGTACAATGCAGTTGTTCAGAAGAGGCTTAATTAAATAGGTTCCCGCAACGCCCGCTGCGGAGCTAATAAGGACGAACAGCAGCACCGCAGCAAGCCGCACCTTATCTTTGGCTATATAGGCCGATAGTCTCAAAAGCGTTCTGCGAATGCTTCTGGGCCTGGCGGTTGTCATTTCTCTTCCCGGCATTTTTCATCAACCCCTTTCTGTTGGGATTCGTACACTTCCCGGTAAATCGCGTTGCAGGCAAGCAGCTGGACATGCGTACCGATGCCGTTGATTTTACCTTCGTCCATTACTATGATTTGATCTGCCTCACTCACTGACGTGATGCGCTGCGCGATGATGATAGTGGTTGTATCATTTCGCTGTTCCTTAAGTGCCTGCCGGATCTTTGCATCCGTCGCTGTATCCACGGCACTGGTGCTGTCGTCAAGAATTAGAATCTTCGGATTCTTAAGAAGAGCGCGTGCAATACAGAGGCGCTGTTTCTGGCCTCCGGAGACGTTCACGCCGCCCTGCCCGAGTACGGTATCGTAGCCGTCGGGAAAAGCCGTGATAAATGCATGTGCCTGGGCAGCCCTGCATGCTTCCATGATCTGTTCATCCGCTGCATTCCCGCTGCCCCATTTCAGGTTATCTTTAATGGTGCCCGAAAAAAGGACGTTTTTTTGAAGCACCATGCTGACAGATTCGCGTAAATCTTCGATCCTGTAACTCCTGACATCGCGTCCGCCGACAAGAACCCTTCCTCCGGTCACATCGTACAGGCGGGGGATGAGCTGGACAAGGGTGCTCTTTGCAGATCCGGTTCCTCCGATGATCCCGACGGTGTCCCCGGAACGGATGGTAAGATTGATGTGATCAAGTATGTTTTCTGCGGCTCTTGGACTATAGGAAAAAGATACGTCTTCAAATGTGACGGAACCATCCGGTACGCTTTGCGCAGATGCAGAAGCGGCGTCAGTAATATCGTTTTTTTCATCAAGTACTTCCGTGATGCGGTTAGCGGAAGCTTTGGAAATAATGATGCTGACAAATACCATGGAGAGCATCATGAGCTGATTCAGAATTTGCGAAACATAACTGATAAAGCTGATGAGTTCGCCCGTTCTCATGCTTCCGGTGACTATCATCCTTCCGCCGAACCACATGATTGCCACAAGACATCCGTACATGGCAATCTGCATGACCGGAAGATTGCACTGCACGATTCTTTCAGCTTTGACGGCGGATTTCATAAGATTGTCATTGGCATCCCTGAATTTAGCTTTTTCATACGTTGAGCGAACGAATGCTTTCACAACGCGTATGCCTACAAGGTTTTCCTGCACGGATGCATTCATGGAATCGTACTTTTTGAGCATGACGCGGAAGCGGGGGAACGCAAAAAACACAATAAGTGCAAGCATGGCGGCAAGGAACGGAATGGCTGCCAAAAAAATACCGACAAGCTGCGAATTAATCTGGTGCGCCATAATCGTTGCACACACGAGCATGACAGGTGCGCGTACCATAATGCGGATTATCATCATATATGCCATCTGCACATTGCTGACATCGGTTGTGAGCCGCATGACCAGGGAAGCCGTGCTGAACCGGTCTGTATTGGAGAAAGAGAAGCCCTGGATTTTTTCAAACAGTCCCCGGCGGATTTCGCTGCCGAATCCCATACTGGCAATGGAAGAAAACCTTGAAGAGACGGTGCCGAGTGTCAGGGATAATAAAGCCATCAATACCATCAGGCCCCCGGTTCTCAGCACATAGCCAAAATCCCTGCCCGGAATGCCGACATCAACAATATCCGCCATCAGAAGCGGTATCCGGACTTCAATGAGAACTTCGAAAATAATCAGGAGCGGAGCCAGAATCGAAGACCCCGCATATTTGCGCATAAAGGGAGAAAAATGTTTAAACATGTATTTCCCCCTTATTTTGTTCCCGCTCGCGATCCGGAGCCGTCTCGTTATTTATATGTATCATAAAAGCCCTCGTCATAAAAAAAGACACCATCTCCTGCGATAGGTGTCTGAATTTGGTGGAGATGAAGGGGATCGAACCCTTTACCTCTTGACTGCCAGTCAAGCGCTCTCCCAGATGAGCTACACCCCCAAAACAACATCCGCATTTTATTACAGTCGGTACATGGTTGTCAATGGTTTTTCGAGAAACAGGAACATTTGGACGAATAACTGGTTTGCAAACTGGAAGGAAGACCTCGATCAATTGGCATTGGAATTGCCCCGCAGACATAAAAATTTGTTCTTTGCATGCGCACAGGAAGACTTTGCACAGCAAAGTTACGCACATAAATGGAATTGGCATCGATGATGTGATAGAAAGAATTTCGGAGATTGTCCCGCGTGAGAATTTTTCGTTCTGGAGCCGTTCATCGAGGAACTTTCAAAAAATCAGAATCTGAACACAAGGGGCGGCATTTTTGTTATTCTCGGAAGGGATACGTTCTCATCGGCTCTCTTGAATGCCTATGCATTTAAAAATAAAACAGCGGCAATATTTGTCGGAGAACCCACAGGCGGCAAACCCAATTGTTACGGGGAAGTGGAATATCTGCGTCTCAAGAATTCCGGGCTTAAAATAAGATTCTCCACGGTGTATTATAATGTCATAGAAGATGACAAACAGTTGTCTTTTTATCCGGAGATTGAATGTAAAGTAACCTTTGCAGATTATCTGGGTAACAGGGATGCATGCGTCGAGTATGCGTTAGCTTTCGACAAGGAGTAATCATATGATTAAAAATCTGTGGTACGGGATATTGGATGCCAGGGAAATCAAAGGCGATAAACCGATAGGTGTTACAAGGCTTGGAGAGAAACTCGTACTCTGGAGAAGTCAAGACGGGAGCATCAACTGCATCTATGACCAGTGCTGCCATCGGGGTGCTTCCCTTAGCGCAGGGAAAATACAGCATGATACCGTTCGCTGCCCGTTCCATGGATTCGCCTATGATACGTCGGGCAAGGTTGTCCTTATACCTGCAAACGGAAGCAGCATGCCGGTTTCCGACCGGTATCATGTCCGCGCGTACAGGGTTGCAGAGAAATACGGCTTTATCTGGCTCTGGAACGGGAACTTCACGGATGATCTTCCTGAAATCCCCTTCTTTCCGTACCTGCGGCAGGGATTCACATACGGAAGCTTTTCCGAGACCTGGCCGGTCCATTATACAAGGGCCGTTGAAAATCAGCTGGATGTTGTCCACCTGCCTTTTGTACATGGTAATTCAATCGGCCGCGGAAACAAA
>Ga0209125_1000165_pt1 | contig 109810 bp, 114 predicted proteins | sample BarGraIncub1131A_FD_184503 | JGI IMG/M metagenome (GOLD analysis project Ga0209125, IMG submission 184503) | Arctic peat soil microbial communities from Barrow, Alaska - Barrow Graham LP Incubations 11-31A (SPAdes) (version 2) | ecosystem: Environmental > Terrestrial > Soil > Wetlands > Peat...
ATTAAAGGAAGAAAGTAATATAAAATTAACAACGTATGCCTTTTAAAAGCCAAGCTCAACGCAAATGGATGTTTGCCAATAATCCAGAAATGGCTGAAAGATGGGCCAAGGAAACCCCCAATGGTAAAAAGCTACCCAAAAAAGTAAAGAAAAACAAATAGCCCACCGCGAGCCATGAAAAGGCGAGACTAAAATCTCGTTTTTTCTTTTTTCTCGATTTTTCCCCAATTTTATGCTATAAATAATAGACGCTTAAATTAATATTAATTAAATGAACCGCCTTAAAGTAATTATAATCTTTGTCGTTATCGCTCTCCTCATTCTGGTGGCCGTCTTTTTTTATGGCCGTTCTCTGGGCAAAGTTGCCGCCGAACTGGCAAACAGACCGCCAGTCGTTAATTCTCAGGTTGTTCTAGAACGAATTACCAACCAGTACTTTTTAGTTACTAAAACTGTGTTTGTAAATAGTAAGGCGGAAATTGATACACCGAAGAATAACGATTGGACAGATTTGTTTATCGGCAAAAAACTGACGGTTCTAGGTCTAATTCGGGTAGATGTTGGCGTGGATATGAAAAATATGCGACCCGAAAATATTGTCGTCGATTCTCAAAATAAAATCGTGACTATTAGTTTGCCTCATGCCGAGATTCTTGACTCATCACTTTCCGGACAACTTGATCTGGTGGCAGATAAATCTATCGTGGAAAAATTAAAAAGTCTTTTGAAGAATACCCAAAATGAGGATTATAATTTAGCTCTTCAAACATTAATTACCAACGCCAATAGTCAGGTAACTGCCGATGAGACTATTTTTAGTTCGGCTAGAGATGATTCAGGAAAATTAGTTCAACTTATTGTATCTGGTATGCTTAAAGATTATCAGGTTGTTATAAAATAAATCTGTGAACTAAAAAGTTGAAACCTTACGTGACGAATTAATAGAAATAGCTAAAAATGTCGATAATATCATTGGTCTTTTTTCAATTGGTTCCTGCGGTAAAGGAATGGTCACTGATGAATCGGATTATGACGTAACGATAATTGTAAAAGATGCTGTTATAGATTATTGTGACGTAAAATTATATGTTTTTTTAATTATATTAAATGATATTTTGTATCTAATTTATTTGAATAGTAGTATGCTTATAAAGAACATTTAAAATTAAAAAATAATTAATATATATAAGTTTAAAATAATATATTATAAGCATATGAAAATTTTTAATATGAATTTAAAATTAGTTACATTAACGGGAGTCGCTATGCTAGTTGGTTTTAGTTTTTTTGGTTCAACGGCAGCACTTGCCGCTGCTACACCATCTTTAGGGACAGCGGCTAGTTTTAGTGTTCTGGCTAATACCTTTACTAGCACAACAATCCCTAATGGCGCTTCTATGTTCGGCGATGCTGGGTATACGACGTTTCCCGGGGTATCGGTATATGTTAGCGGATCAACTCATGTAAATGATGCGACCTATACGCAAGCGGGGACAGATCAGCATTCCGCTTTAGTGACTTTAAATAGTCAAACTTGTGATTTTACTTTTCCGGCCGGTCCAGTTGATCTTGCGACTGATACTTCACATATAACCTACGGTGGAGCGCTTGGCGTTTATCCTCCCGGTGTCTATTGTTCGTCGGGGACGATGAGTATAGGTGGCGGTAAAACTATTACGTTTGATGGCACAGGAACCTATATTTTTCGACCATCAGGCATGATAACCACGTCTGATTTCTCGATTGCTACAACGACTAACGGCGCATCAGCGTGTGATATATTTTGGACTCCTCAGATACCATCGCCGGCATCGACTGTACTTGGTTCGGATACGAGATTTGTAGGAACCGTGATCGAACCGTTAGGACCCGTCAACGCTGATATTACAGTCGGCGGCGGTACACGTTGGGTAGGCAGAGCCTTGGCTTTTAATTGGAATGTTACGACAAACCCAGTTATTATGAAATATGTGACCATTACGGCGCCAACTTGCTTGGTTCCTCCGCCTCCTACTACTACTACTGCTACTTTGCACGTTATTAAGCATGTGATAAATGATGATGGTAGTAAAGAAATAGCTTCAGATTTTATTCTACATGTTAAAGGCTCTGGCGGTATGGGGTCAAGTGAAGTGACTGGAAGCCCAGCCCCTGGAGTTGAATCACCCGGAACTTCATATAGTTTAACAGCTGGCACATATACAGTGAGTGAAGATACGCATTCCGGGTACACTCCAAGCTTTAGCGGCGATTGTGATTCACACGGAAACATCACTTTAACTTCAGGTGGAAGTGGGACATGTATAATTACTAACGATGATATCGCTGTGCCGCATTCAGCGACCAGCACTCTTCACGTTATTAAGCACGTGATCAATGATGGCAGTAAAGAAATAGCTTCTGATTTTATATTACATGTTAAGGGAACTGGTGGCATGGGATCAAGTGAAGTAGTTGGAAGCCCAGCGCCTGGTGTTGAATCACCTGGAAATTCTTATAGTTTAACAGCTGGCACATATACAGTGAGTGAAGATGTTCACACTGGATATACCTCAAGTTTTAGCGGCGATTGTGATTCACACGGCAGTGTCACGCTTGTAGCTGGTGATAGTAAAATTTGTACAATTACGAATAATGATATTGCTATTCCTCCGGTGTCATCGCACCCGGCCACTCTTCATATTATTAAGGTAGTGGTGAATGATGATGGCGGGAAGGCCGTTGTTTCAGATGCTATTGTTCACGTTATGAACGGAGTAGGAGACGTGGCTGGTAGTCCAGCGGCTGGCACAAGTTCACCGGGAAAAGCTTATACAATTGAAGCGGGAACTTATTCAGTTAGTGAAGATTTTTTTCCGGGTTATACAGTTAAGATTAGTGGTGATTGTTCTGACAGTGGAATCGTTAAGTTGGCGGAGGGAGATGATAAGACCTGTATTATTACTAATAACGATATTGCTGGTATTGTAGTCCCACCGGTTATAGTCGTAACCACATCCACGCCCCCGGTAATTGCTACTTCTACCTGCAATATTTGTCAATTATTAACTTACGATATTTATATAATTAATCCAGATGGTTCCGAGCGTCATACTGGCACTCCTTGGGTAAAGGTAACCGATCGAGGAAATGGAATTAAACGTTATTCTTTTGAAGATGCCACGTTAGATCCTAATAATATTTTATTTGATCACAATGACTCAATAGTAGATATTGATTTTAAAGACTGTCAAAGTGTGAAGTTTATGTTTGTGAGTTCCGACGCTTCTTGGAAGCATCAGGTGCGAATCAAAGTTTCTATTGATGGTGTGGCCCAATCTGATACCCTGGTGGCGGTCGACTCTAAATCGGTGGTGGGGACTTCAAAGACTGTGAATGCGACTACGGGAGTAAACACAAAAACCGCTTGTGCTAAAGTGACGCCGGCTGTCGCTAGTCTTAAGGGAAAAATTCTTCTTCAAGTACAGGCACACGGAGAAGCTTGGTACATTTATCCTAAAAATGGCTTAAGATATTATATGGCTAACGGCGAAAAGGCCTACGAAGCCATGAGAAATTTTGGTGTCGGTATAACTAATAGTAATTTAGCTAAAATAAAAGCCAGCAAAACTCTGGCTAAAAAATCTAGTGGTAAGATATTTTTGCAAGTTCAGTCACATGGAGAAGCTTATTATATAGATTTCAGTGGAGTGGCTCACTATCTTAAAGATGGCGCAGCGGCTTATGAAATAATGAGAAGCTTGGGCTTAGGTATCACCAATATTAATTTAAATAAAATTACTATTGGAAGTAATTAATATTTTCTTAATTGTCTAATACATAATTATTAGTTCGGAAAACAGTACTTCTGGGGAGTTAAGCATAAAATAGGCTAATATTAGTCTATTTTTTGTTATGAAACTGAAAAACAGACGGTATTAAAACACGGAGTGTGATGCTATTGTGCAATAAAATTGTAATATTTTTTTTATATAATATTTTCAACCCTGATAAATTTTAATTTACATAATTAAGAATTAATTGTATTATGTATGCATATTTAAATTAATATTATTTTATGTTTTTAAAACAAATAGTTAGGATTATTAGTCTTTTTTTCATACTTTTTTCTTCTTTATTTTTTCAAATCCATAGTGTTAAAGCTGGTATAGGAGATAAAGCATCTATGATATATCCCGTTGGAACAGCAATATTTGATGTTACAACAGAATTAACCCTGAAATGGCGGTTAGATAATCTTCCTTTAAACAGGGAATGTTTGGTGCAGATTTTAAACAGTAGTGATGTAAAAGATTATACTAGAGTTATAATTCCTTGCTATTCTGGAATTAACACTTATAAAGTTACTTTAAAAAAAAGTTCCACCTATTCTTTTAGGCTTATGGTTAGTGGAGGAGAAAAATGGGATGATAATATTCCTCGCGATCTTAATTACGATCTTGATGCTTCGTTCAAAACGACTGATTCAACGGGTGATGTTTTGGGTGAAGGTTTTGTTTTACAATCACCTAAAGATGAATCGACAGTTTCCATTAACCCAACTCTTTCCTGGACGGTTCCGACTGCTAATTTTAAGACAATAGATATGACTGTATGTCTTGCTTATTCACCAACTGCCCCATATCCAGCCAAAGTCGCGGTTACTTGTGATACTGGAAAAACTTGCAGCTACGTATTGGATAATGTTTATCTGGAAAAAGACGATCTCTCAGGAATATATTGGTACGTTGTGGCTGGCAATGATTGTGAGAAGAATAGAAAGTTTTCAGGACACTTTTTAGTTAAAAAAAGTTCATCTACTCCAAATATTGTCACAACTCCTTTAGTTACAACAAAAAATCAGAGCGTTAATAATGATTCTAGTAGTACTCAAAGTAAAGTAGATGCGAAATTTTCCAAATCATTGGCCGGAAAAATTTTATTACAAGTAGAAGATAAAGGTCAGGCTTGGTACGTAAGTCTTAAAGATAATAAGAAATATTACATGGCTGACGGTAATGCTGCTTTCAATATTATGAGAACGTTTGGAATAGGAATAAGTAATAAAGATTTAAACAAAGTTAAGACAGAGGCTGCATACAGAAAAAAGTTTATGGGTAAAATATTACTTCAAGTAGAATCTCATGGTGAGGCTTATTATATTAGTTTTGATGGTAGATATAACTATCTTAAAGATGGTGCGGCTGCTTACGAGATAATGAGAAAATTAGGTTTAGGTATTACTAATGATAATTTAAACAAAGTATCTACTGGAATTAATTAAATTTTTAACTGATATTCTTGATTCACTTTATAATAATGAAATGGGTAGTTTAGAAAATATTTAAAATTATAAAAAATGAAAACTTGCCCATTTTGTAAAAATTTTATTGAAGAAACTCAAGATATTTGTCATCATTGTAGTCGTATTCTGATAGAAAGAGTTGGTCCTGTCATAGCAAAAAATATAAATATTAAAAATGAAATAAAGAGAGAATCTTGGCAAAAGAAGACGAGGGAGTATTTAAGTGGAATAAGTAAAAAATTATTATATTTTGATAAGAAAATTAAAAAATATTTTTGGACAACAGTCGTTATTGTTGGAGTTATTTTGATTTTTGTTTATAGCGATAATAACGAGCCAGTCTATAACTCTAATCCGATTTCTGTTATTCCTGACAGTAGTAGCAATATAGATGAAGCACCAGCCAAAAAAAGTACAAAAGATCCTAAAAGTTATATTTCATTAAATAATGGGACAATATTATCTAAAAATTCTAGTTATTTAAATGGCCCCGGTAAGCTAAAAATAGACAATGGTACAAATTTGGATGCTGTAGCTAAGTTAGTTAATGTTAGAACCAATAAATCAGTTATTACCGTTTATATAAAAGCTAAAAGTATTTATAATATATTAAAAATATCGGACGGAAATTATAAGTTATTTTTTAATTTAGGAAATGATTGGAATACTGAAGTCAAGGCTTTTTCAATCAATTCAAGCTATGAGGTTTTTGAGGAAACTCTTGACTATTTCACATCAGAATCTAAATATTCTACTTTTAGTGTAACGCTCAATCCTGTTATTGATGGAAACGCTGAGACTAATGATGTTAATCCAGTGGAATTTGGTAGTTATTAATCTGTAATTTGTTTAACAAATAAAATGCAAAAAATTAATAAATCAATAGGGTCGCAAATTATTAGTGGTTTTTTAAAATTTCTAGTAGTAGTAGTTCCTATTCTAGTGATTATTGTTATTATAATTCCTTTATTTTTAAGCATCGTCAAAGGAAAGGATATTCCACCTATTGATGACTCTCAGTTACAATTACAAACAATTAATATTCCTAAAGAAGAAAACGCTTTTTATGATCTAGACAAAGTACAAAATTTAATTGATACAAAAAATGTCCCCCAAGGAAAACAATTAGTTTCTGATTACTTAAAAAGCGATGCCTGGAATCAAGAAGTTGTTAAACAGCTTTTAGCTGACAATGAAGGCGCTTTACAGGATTTTACTTCCGCTGCAACTAAAGAAAAGTTTCAATTTCCTTACACAGACGACCCCTCTAAAATATCAAGAGACATGCCTGTTTTACCATTAAATGCTTGGCGAGAAGTAAGCCGTTTAAGTGGTGTTAAATCTATTTGGCTGGCTAAAAATGGTCAAGACAAAGAAGCGCTTGATGAGGCCTTCAAATCAGTCATTATTGGAAATGCGATTGAAAACTCACAAAGTCTTTTAATTACCCATTTAGTGGGCATTTCTATAAAGGATAGCGGCTTAGATGTCTTGCAAAAAGTTATCTCAATAATCCCCAAAGATTCTTTGACTTTATTAGAATATCAATCGAAATTAGAAAACTACCAAGCCAAAGGAAACGCAACTCCTTTTTCAACAGAATATCTTGTCTGCAAACAATCGTGGGATGATTTTGGACAAGATAGTAATATTGAGTTAGGGGCGGGAATAAAAATTTTAATAAAGAATAAATTTTATTTTAAAAAAAATCTAGCCATTAGCTATTGTTTTGATTTTTATAATAATCTAGCCATAGAATCAGAGAAGGATTGCTCAGAGGTGAAAAAAGTTCAAGGATCAGCAATACCGCTAGAAGAAGGTAACCTGATAAAAATGTATTTTACGGAAAATTTCGTAGGAAAACATTTTATGGGATTATATACCGAAAATGAAATAGCCTTAAATAATGTTTTGGAACAAAAATGTGCTACCGAAAATAAGCTTAAAGAAACAATTTTAATTATTGATAGTAGAAAATAAAGTTCTAGATCGGTTAATAAATAAATATGACTTTTCTAAAATTAACAAAAAATAAAACCAGGTTATTTTTGTCCATGATTATTTCATCTTTTATAGCAGGGGCTTTGTTTATTTTGATAAACCGGTTTTTAATAGTGAATTATTACCTAGGATGGTACCAGTCCATTAATTTTTTCATCAGTATTTTCCAGCATATTATTATCGCCTATCTGACAATCGCTTTTTACAAAAAGAAGATTTCACCTCAAGGGGAATATTATACCATCTTTAAAATTGCCATACTTTTAATTATTTTCAGTTTTTTATATCAATTATTTTTGAGTTATATCGGTCGGCAAGTACCGAATATATCTTTTTCCAATTGGGTAAACGCAGGGTTTGTGGTCATTAATTTGGCTTGGTATTATTTGCTGGCTTGCATAATTTATAACTTTGATAAAATTAGGTCTTAGGAAGTCGTCATTTGTTTTGAGGGGGGGGGCAGTTTAGTATACACGAAGAATTGACTTATATTGAATATTACAAGCTCTCCAAAAAGTAATCCATTAAATTGCATTTATAATCAAAAGCTTATTTGCCCTGAGACTAAAATAGTTTCAGGGTTTTTAATTTGTCTAAACTAATTTTAATTAATAAGTATATACTGTAATAATTTCGTAGCTTGTGGTATGCTGTTTTCTGGTAAGTAATTTTTAATTATATGATAATGACACCAGAAAAAATAAAAAAGCTTGATAATAAAGTAAATTCAGTGATTGAGTGGATTGGTTCTTTTCCTTCTCTGATAATTCATACAACTTTATTTATTTCTTGTTTTATAGCTGGTCTAATTTGGAATAATTGGGATACTATTTTACTGGTTTTAACTACTATTGTTTCTTTGGAGGCTATTTATCTCTCCATTTTCATTCAGATGTCTATTAATAGAAATACGGAAAGTTTGGAAGAAGTGGAAAAGGATATTGATGAAATTCGTGAAGATGTGGGTGAGATTGCTGAGGATGTTGAAGAAATGCAAGAGGATGATGAGCAGGAAGAAAGTGAGGATGAACAGCATAGAAGATTACTGAAAGATATTCAGGATAATATCATGAAAATCACACTTGATCTACAGCAACTCAAAAAAAATAAATAAAACAAAGATTAGAGATAAGCCCTGGATTAAAGCAGTTCCAGGGTTTTTTATTTAAATTTGTAGATATTGACAAAAATAAGACCTTTATGTTATTATTTTCTATTACTTTAACAACTTAAAATAGAAGAATATGAAATCTGAAATGACTGTTCCTGGTTATAATCTTTTTTTATCGACCTTATCAGCTGAATATGATCCAAATACCCTAGAGTTGGTGTCTTTTGCCTATATTGTCTCAAAATATGGTCATGCCCAGCAAACAAGGGATGGTGGTGAACGTTATTTTGATCACCCTAAAGCCGCGGCTTGGATTTACATCAACGAATTAGGTGGTCGTGATCCACGTGTTATCTGTGACCTGTTGTTACACGATATTAAGGAAGATGCTTATCTCTTATCCATTTATCGGATAAAGATTAATTGTGGCATAGATGTCGCTCTTGATGTATTGGCCGTTACTAAATTGCCTAAAGGCAAGGAAACTATCGAAGATTATCTGCAAAGGATAATTGATCGTGATCCCAGAGCAATTATTACTAAGTTATGTGATCGTTTGCATAACGTTCGTACTCTGGTTACTTGTACTCCGGAAAAAAGAAGAAAACAAATTATTGAGACTGAAGAAGTGTTGATGCCAACACTTATTAAAGCCCTTTATGCTGCTGGAGATGAATGGTCAATTTACGCTACTAAAATTGAGCAGAAAATGAAAGATGCTCTGGCAGTTTACAAAACAAATAGTTAATAATAGGAGGTTCAAAAATGATTACAGGTATTGTTAGTACTGAAATGGAGTTCGAAAAACTCTTATGTATCTTTAACAGGATAAAGAATTATTGGAAATCCAAAGAGATTACAATCTAATTTCGTTATTTTAAGGAGACATATCCTTGTGGCGAAATTATTGATGGCTATATGGACGATCTTTTGTTCGGCAATCATTTTCAGCATTTTGTTTTATTTGCGGCCATCATTCAGACTGAAAAAGTTAAATTCTGGCTGACTATAGCCGACGAAGAAGAAGGTCCTAAAGCCTTAGTCCAATTTTATCTGAAAGATGAGGATGGTGATTGTGATAATCCTCAGATTTATGAACAAATTGACTTATTTGAGGTCAGGGAAAAAATTTGGATTATCTACGATTTCTTCAATCATGACATCACTGGTTCCATTGAAGAACTTGAGACTGAACTGAACAAAAAACTTGGTTTTTAACTAACTAAATATCTCTTAAGAAGGCCCCAGACTACAACAGTTTGGGGCTTTTAATTTGTCTAAGCTTATTTTTTCAGCAGAAAATATACTACAAATCTAATATTGTAAATAGGCTAAAATTAGTCTATTTTTTGTTATTATATTGACATATATCTATTAATATGATATAATTTGTTTATACTTAAATAGTATTCTTTTCAGAACATTAAAAAACAAATATAAAATTAGAGACCATGAAAAAACATTTTTATGAAAAGACGAGCTATACCGTCTTCGCTGTTTTTGCAATTATTGTTATAATTGGCTGTTTTACTCTAAACAACCTTGGTTATATGAGCATGGAGATATCTAACATCATCATTGGTTTGATAGGGCTTTTTTTTATTGCCATGTTTATCTACATGATTTGTTGTTCAATCAAAGACAAAAAATTAAGCAGTCAAATTCAACGCAGAGAACCCAAGGTTAGTATTGAGCTAGCTCCCGGCATGTTTAAAAAGCCAGAAGATGCAATTATCGACGTTGATGGGTTTAGGTATTATATTGAAAGCCCCTTTCGTAAAGAAGGTGCCTACCCGAGAACAAATGATACTTTTTATTCCTATCTGGCTTCTTTTCGTTTAATAAAGCCATTTTTTAAAAAAATGATTAAATGGTTTAAGAAAGACTTTGGATTATCTGATTCCCCTGTAACTAATGATTATCTTTGTTATTGTTTTAAGGATTTAACTGTTGCTGACTGCAATAATCCCTTATTTCTTTTTTATACACGCAATAAAGAATTTAGATTGATTATCGCTATCGAATTATTAGTCCAAAATTATGTACCCAGGGGTCTGGAACATATTACGGCGTTAATTAACACGGCTAGTGCTCATGAAAGAAAAAACTATGCCGGAAGTGGACTGCTTGATGCTTTTGATTTATTCAAAAATGGTGAAATGACGCCGAAGGTATTCAAACAGGTGAAAAGCATCGGATATTGTTTTTTATGTAAGAATGAAATCTAAAAATGTTTAATCATGGAAATTAAAGAAGTTTGCCCTAATGGCGGCACTAATAAAATGTGGGAACCTATGCATCTGGAAGTAACAGGACTTAATCTACCTGGTATTACTATTCAAGGACGCACTTGGACTCGCGATGGAGCTGAAATATTCATATTTTATAATGGAGAACAAATGAGTAATCATAATTACGATTATCATCGCATTCTTTGTTATCAAAATAAAATGGCACGTGATGCTTCCGAAGATGTTAATTTGATTTTCGAAATATGTGGAATATCAGCGGAGACTTCAATTGATGATCTTTTGCCGATTATGAATACAGTTCGCAACAAATGCGAATCGCGCTATGGCAATCGATTACCAGATTCAGAATATGAAATTTTGGTGATTTTCAACTAAAGATTCTAAGAAAAAAATTCGTGTACAAAACCCTGAAGCTACAATAGTTTCAGGGTTTTTTAATACCTAAATAATATTTGACAAAATAGCATAAATCATGCTAATTTTGGTTGTTAAAACCGTAACTTAAAAACTAAAAATAATCATGAAAAAAGAAACCATTAATATCAGGTCTGATTCTGATGATTGGAGAGGAGCTATTCTTTCTAATCTGGCTCTTACGCCTTTTACAATCGGCGGTCATTTATTTCTGTCAGTAGAAAGTGCTTTACAAGGTATAAAGTTTTTTGATCGAAAAAAGAGGGAAGAAATTTTTTGTTTAGATGGTCTTAGTGCTTTGAAGGCAGGGCGATTAGTAACTAAATCCATTATGGATGATGTTAAGAATTATGTTTTTTGGGATAATAAAATTATTGAATACAATTCCATTGAACATCGCTTGCTAATTGCCATGTTTATCGCCGAAAAAGTTAGGCAAAACGTTGACGTCCAAAAAGCTTTACTAATGACTCAAGGCGCTTTTATCTATCACGATGTTGGAGCGGAAAATCCAAATACTTCTTTACCGGAGAAATTCTATATAGAAATATTACTCGCACAAAGAAGTTTACTTAAAAGATTAAATAACATTAAATAACTTTACAAAATGGAAAAAGACACGATTGTAAATGCTTTAAAAGGCGTGGCTATTGGCGATGCTTTTGGCGTTGGCATTGAATTCAAAAGTCGTTTTTGGATGGCTGAAAATGTGAAATTCGATCAGTTTGTAAATGTCTGGAAAGATGGTAAAAACAATATTTTGCCAGGCACCTATTCTGATGATACTGAGCACACCATTGGTGTGGTTGAAGCTTTGTTGTCAGATGACACTTTCTCTGAAGAGTTGCTCTTAGCAAAATTCATACAAGAGTATGAAAATGACAAACAAGCTAAAGGCTATCCGCGCGATGGACATGGTTCCATTGAAGATTGGTATACCGGCCGAAAAACTATTGCCGAAGTAAGAGCTGCACAAGTAAGTAGGTCTGATCCTGGTAATGCTCCAGTGATGAGAGCTGTTCCTTTGGCTTTTGTGCCTCGAAAAAATTTATTGCCTTATTGCACAATCAATGCTAATTCAACTCACCCCCATGAACTTGGTAGATTAGGAAGTTATTTAACTGCCTTAACCGCTTGGCATTTTTTACGAGAAGATGGTGATGCTGGTAATTTAATTCAGTTTTTGATTGCTAACTTTGATGATGCTGAAATTAAACAAACACTCCAAGCTATCGATGAGTTGCCAGCACCATATGAACTTTCTGAAGATGATTATCTATTTTTACATGGTGAACAACCTTTACCGTACATTAAATGGGATAAAAACATCTATGGTTTGCCTTGTGCTTGTTTAAAAACAGCTTACAATGCTGTTTATGTCTTGCGACATAGCTGGTCACCACTCGATGCTTTAAGAATAAGTATCAATATGGGTGGAGATGTTGATTCTTTAGCAGCCGTCTGTGTTGGCATTGCTACTGGGAGATATGGTCTTCGTTCATTACCGAAATTCTTGTTGGAAAAAACCGAAGGCCTGGCCAGGATGGAAGATCTTGGTGAAAAAATGTATCAGAAATTTTTCAGTGACTGGTGTGATACAAAAGAAGGCATCTCTGAGTCATTAGAAACGTTAGAAGATTTAATGAGTCTTTTATCAGAAAGACGCACGAGATATTTTCATAATGAACAATTGCATGAATTTTTTATTCTCGGGCGCTATCTGTTAGATGGAAAAGGAGAAGCATTAAAAGCTGATCCGGTCCCTAAGGATATATTTCCAGACATTCCCAATGTTTTAACTAAAGAGGAATTTAAAACTCTGACTGGCAGCGACCCTGATAAAATAATAGACGTCAAATTTCATTATGAAGATGTTGTGATGGCGCCTAATTTAAAGTGTCCATTTTGCGGGACAAGCTGGAATATTGATAATATTCACGAAGCTGTAATATCTCGAGAGTGTGAAGATGTTTCATTAGAAGCTTTTATTGGCCAAACATTGCGCGAAGTTCTTAAGACTCTTAATAAGACTGGTGATGGAATATATCGTTTGGCACCAGCAGATTATCATGATGAGGATTTTGTTATTGAGCCAGATTACTCCATGCGTCTTGCTGTCATTAATGTATTTCATCATGATTGTAAAAATAATAAGTGACGCCTTGAAAATACCTAAGCCTTGGACTATAATAGTTCCAAGGCTTTTTTATTAATAATTTCCAATTTATGATATAATTTTTATTATTGCTTTTTAAATAAATTAATTGTTGATAATATGATAAAAGTAGCTGTTGGATCTAAAAATCCTGTTAAGATTGGTGCTGTCAAATTAGCTTTTGCTAAAATGATGGGCGAGTGTGAAATTATCGGAGTGTCAGTATCTTCTGGTGTTTCTGATATGCCAATGACCTTTGATCAAGTAGCTCAAGGCGCTAAGAATAGAGCTCAAGTGGCACTCGAAGCCATTGGGGCAGATTACGGTGTCGGTCTAGAGGGTGGTTTTGATGATACTGATTTAGGAACTTTTTTAATGGGTTTCGTAGCGATTGTAGATAGGCAGGGAACTTGGGGGTATTCACGAGGGGAAGGTTTATATATGCCTGATAAAATAGTTAAAATAGTAAAAGATAGCGGACGAGAATTAGGAGATGTGATGGATGAGTTGCGGGGTTTACAAAATACTAAACAACACGAAGGGTGCGTCGGATATTTTACTGACAACTTAATAGATAGACAAGAGTCATTTGAAAAACCAACTATTTGCGCTTTATCAAGATTTAAAAAAGCAGAGTTGTTTGAATAATATTAATAGTTAGTCAAAATATTGACAAAAAGTATACCTTGTGGTATGCTTTTTTGTTATAAAAAAGTATCTTAAAAATTAAATATTTAACCCAAAAACTGTATAAAATGAAAAAACTATTGATTTTTTTGTTATGTATTTTTGTGTCTGTTCAGGTGGAACTTTTCGCCAGAAGCAGTGGCTCTCATAGTAGTAGCCATAGCAGTTCGCGCAGCAGCTCTCGCAGTAGTAGCCATAGTAGTTCGTCTGGAAAAATTGGCAGTAGCAGTCACAGTACCAGTGTTAGGAGTAGTAGTAAAAACTCTTCTAAAATTAATACTGGCGGATCCAAGGGGATCAGAAGTTTTAGTAAGCCGACTAGTGCTAGTCCGAAGTCTATTACTCGGTATGTCGGTAAGCCGTTTGCGAAGTCTAAAACTATTAACACTTCGCATAATATGTATCGCCGAGCTAGTTACACTTACACTAGGCCAGTCAGATTTCATAATCCTTATATGACGTATTACTTGTTATCCAACCAGCATCATTATTATGATCACAATCGTGATAGCATGAGGGTGGATACGACTGCTTTTCCAGGCTTCGGTAAAGGTAAATCGGGCGGCGGCGGTGCTTCAGCTACTTTTAAAGATTCAATTAAGAATCATGCAAGCAAAGATACCTTAGAAATTTCTGAGTTACAGCCAATTAATTATTTGTCAGATTATGCCGGGATTATTCCTGACAAAGATGAAGCAAAAATTAATTATCTTATTCGTCATTATAAAAAAGTGACTGGAGTAGAGATGGCCGTTTTAACCATCCCAACCTTAGGAGATGAAATTGATTTAGAAGATTACGCACAAGTCTTATTTGACAAATGGGGTGTGGGCGAAGAAAACGTTAATAATGGCGTTTTAATTATAATTTCTTCAGAGGATGAAATTTTAAGAGTACAACCTGGTTACGGGTTGGAGGAATTATTACCAGATGCTATTTGTCGTCGCATTGAGGATGACATTATGGTGCCACTTTGCCTGAAAGATGAATGGGAACCAGCTGTCACTGGCGCTATCAATGATGTTATTAAGCGACTTGGCAGCAAAACCATAGATATCATGAAACAAGAACTGGCTGACAGGAAAAAGAAGGAACATCAAGAAATGATGAATACCCTTTATACTTGTTTAAAAGTTTTAGCAGGCTTGGCGTTCGTGATCTTAATTTGGAAGCTTGTCCGGAGAAAAGATAGAAGAGAAGTGTGGTAACATATTTCTAAGAAAGCCGCATATGTCTAAAAAGCCCCGAAGTTTAGAAAAACTTCGGGGCTCTTTTTTATTATAAAAATAATTAAAATAAGGTATACTCTAATTATGGAGGAATTTTTATTGCAAATTATAAAAGTACTTAAGGGGAAAAATATTACACCAGTTATATATGGTTCATTTGGGGTGTCTAATTACCTTGGTAATTTTAAAATATTCGAAGATATAGATATTTTAATAGATGATGACTTTGTAAAAAATAAGTGGCCGGAATTTAAAAAGTTAATGGAGATGAATGGTTTTATTCTGATTGACGTCAAAGAGTACGAGTTCGAATTCGGTAGTAAAAAAGTAGGCTTCGCATCAAAAGATATATTAATAAGAGATCAAATAATTAATGATTATTCGGAGCTGGTTAAATATAAGGATACCAATGCTTATACATTAACTCCTAAAAGTTTTCTACGAGCTTATCAGTTTAGTCTACGAGATGGTTACCGAATTGATACTAGGGGAAAAAAGGATCAAGATGTAATTGATAGACTGAAGGCTTATATTAAAAGTTAATAAATTTATTTATGTCTAAAATACTAATAACCCCTAAAATTAATCCAGATTTAGACGGCGTAGCTTGTGCTTATGCTTATGCTAAACTGCTTAATGCTTCAAATGACAACAATGAATATGTGGCGGGTATTTTTGGTACCCCGCACAGCGAGGCTCAGTTTTTAATTAATAAATTTAAGATTAACGAGGGCCTATTTTTTAATCCGACAGATGAATTTGATAAATTTATTCTCGTTGACGCTAGTGACTTAAAAGGCATGCCAGGAGTTATCAGGTCTCAAGATGTGATAGAAGTAGTAGATCATCGCGCTACTCATCAGGCCCCAGAATTATTTATTAATTCTAAAATACAAATAGAGTTTGTCGGAGCAGCCGCTGCTTTAATTTGGGAAAAATTTAAAGAGCCTTTAGATATAAACAGTGCTATTTTATTATATGGCGCCATTTATTCTAATACTCTTAATTTAAATCCTGATATAACTACAGCCAGGGATTTGCAGGTTATCAAAGAACTAGAGGTTAATATGCCAGCTAATTTAATCACGGAGATGTTTCAATATAAAACAGATTATATTGCCAACAATCTTGAAGAAGTAATTAGTGGTGATTTTAAGACTTTTGATGGTGGTTTAGGCATAGCTCAGTTGGAAGGTTTTAATTTGGACGATTTAATAAATAATAATTTAGAAAGCATAAAAAATATTTTAACTTCGCTTAAAGAAAAATATAATTTAAAACTTATCTTTTTAACAGCTGCTGATATAGAAAATGGTTATAATCTTTTTGTGACAATAAATGAAGAAACTAAAGTTCTTTTAGAAAAATCATTGACACTTAATTTTAATAATTCAATTGCCAAAAATAACAAACTACTGCTTCGAAAACAAATTTTACCTTTATTAATTAATAATTTATCATAATATGGATGAATATTTAGAATTTGCCAAAGATATCGCCTATCAGGCTGGTGAAATAATGCTTAAGCATTTTAAAGTTGGTGTAGAATCTTTTGAAAAAGAAGATTTGACGGTTGTAACTGAGGCCGACAAAGAAATTAATGATTTAATTATTGCGGCGGTTAATGAAAAGTTTCCAGAACACTCAGTCTTGGGAGAAGAGAATAGTTTAGATAAAAAATCAGCCAATGTTTGGTTATGTGATCCTATAGACGGTACTTTACCATTTTCCAAAGGTCTGCCTATTTCTGTTTTTTCTTTGGCCTATGTTAAAGATGGAGTACCGTTGGTTGGTGTGGTGTTTGATCCGTTTACTAAAAGAATTTATCATGCCATTAAAGGACAAGGTGCTTATTTAAATGATAAGTTAATCAGAGTTAGCGATAAAAAAATTGATTATAAAGCTACCATTAATATTGAATGGTGGCCAGAAGCCGAATACGATGTAGATTCTGTTTGCCACGCTTTATCAACGGAGACAGGTGTTTACGTTTTACATTTAGGTTCATTTATTCACGCTGCTTGTATGGTAGCCTCTGGCCAATATGAGGCCTGTATTTTCGCCGGAACTAAAGGGAAATCAGTTGATGCGGCGGCTGTTAAGGTTATTGTAGAAGAGGCTGGTGGAATAATTACTAATATTCACGGTGAAAATGAAAAATATTATGAAGATATAGAGGGCGCTATTGTTACTAACGGCTTAGTTCATGAAGAATTAGTAAAAAGACTACATAGGGCTTAAATTTTTTTGATTATTCATAAAAACATCGAGGTGATAATTTTTACCACCTTTTATTGTCTTACTGTTTCATAAAATGATATAATATTAGTACAATTAATATAAAATAAATTTTGCTATTATTATAGTAGTTTGTAAAAATAATCTCATGAAGTTATTGAAACGCAGTTTAATTATTGTTTGTTTTTTCTTCTTTTCAGCTTTTCCAGCTCTAGCCTTTCCAGAGAATAATCTTTCCAATCTGTTGAGTGGTAGGATTCTTTTAGATGTTGATAATAAAGGAGAAGCTTGGTATGTCTATCCTGGTGATTTTCACCGTTATTATTTAGGTACACCAACCGATGCCTATAATATTATGAGAAATCTGTCTTTAGGTATTTCTAATGATAATTTTTCTAAAATTGTCAGTAGTACCCCGGATAGATTCAAGGGATTAATTTTGCTCAAGCCAGAAGATAATGGTCAGGCTTATTATGTTAATCCAATTGATAAATCATTAATTTATATGGCCGATGCCGCTGGGGCCTTTGATTTAATGCGTCAGTTTGCGCTTGGTATTACTAGCCAAGATTTACAGACTATTCCCATAGGTAGAATAATTTTAAATGATTCTGGTCAGCAAATTTCTCGAATCTGGCAATATTTAGGTTGGTGGGGAGCAGTGAATAAAAATTATGTGCCGGTGATGTCTGAGCCCAATAATGATTCACAATGGTTAGGAACTTTCTTTATGTCTAATACGGTTAAAGTTTTGGATATGAAAAAAGATGACATTGGCCAGCTTTGGTATCAGATTGACGGAGGAAGATATCCCGGGGCCTATATTAATTCACTTTTTATTAGTGCTATTGCTCAACCGGCCACTGAAAAAGAAATAGTCATCCCAACTCAGGTTAGTCTTGGTGATTATTGGATTGATGTTAATATTTCAAAAAATATTTTGACACTCTATAAATATGATCAGGTGGTTATGGCAACTTACGTCTCCACTGGTCTTAATGATTCTCCTACTATAACAGGAGTTTATAATGTTTGGTATAAAATTGATAAAACCAGAATGAAGGGTGGTCCACCGGTTGCTACACACTTTTATGATTTAGTTGATGTGCCCTGGGTTATGTTTTATAAAGGCTCATTTTCTATTCACGGAACTTATTGGCATGATAATTTTGGAATTAAAAGAAGTGCGGGGTGTACCAATGTTACTATAGGAGACGCTAAATTTATTTTTGATTTGACTAATCCTAAAATGGGAATATTTGACTCAGTTCGTTCGACTATTGATAATCCCGGGGTAGTTGTTAATAATCATTATTAATTTAAATCATAGTAAATTATTTAAAAGTGGGTATTATATTAGTTAACGGGGGGGGCGACGGTAATCAAGCTAATTTATTAAAAATTATGATATAATTAAACAATGATTAAGCAGTTGTCCCAGACGGCTAGAAAAATTAAAACTAGTAAACAAGAAATTTTGCTACAAATTTTATTTGTTTTTATTTTACCTGTTTTATTATTACAAACCGGCCTTATACCTATTAGCGCTCGGATATGGGTATTAGTAATAACTGTCAGCCTTTTTATCATTCTTTTGTTAAAAGAAAAATGGACGTTAGATATGCTTCATATTGAAAAATATAATTTTAAAAAGTTTGTTTTTCCCTATGCTTTATTTACTATTATTAGCGTGATAGTTATTAGTTTTTTTAGTGAGAAAATAGGCCGGGAAGAGTTTGCTCACTGGTGGCTAAACAGTCATTTTATTTATCTTTTTTTTGTAGTTTCTATTTTTCAAGAAGTCGCCTATCGCGGATATCTCATACCGGCTTTACGAAAAATTATTGCTAGTCCAGTCCTGATTATTATTATCAATGCTCTTATTTTTGCTTATATGCATTCTATTTTTGGTAATTATCAACTTAATTTACTTTTAGCTTTCGTTGGTGGTCTTGGTTTTGCTGCTATGTATATAAAATATCCCAATCTGTTGCTTATTACCTTAAGCCATGCCGTGCTTAATTTTTCGGTTGTTCTTTATGGTTTTTTTATTATTCGTTAAATTGTTTAATAGTATAATTTTATGATAATTAAAGTTGATAAATTAGTTAAAAAATTCAAAGATTTCACGGCTGTTGATCAGATTTCTTTTAATGTTGAGTCGGGTGAAATTTTTGCTTTACTGGGTCCCAATGGGGCTGGCAAAACCACAACTATAAAAATGTTAACGACTGTTTTAAAACCAACCTCAGGTAGTGTAATCATTAATGGTTATGATCCTGTTCACGAAAAGAATAAAGTGAGACAGTCATTTGGGATAGTTTTTCAGGACCCTAGTCTAGATGAAGAATTAACTGCTTACGAAAATATGAATTTACACGCAGTTTTATATCGAGTACCATTTCAAGAAAGACCTATAAAAATTCAGGCCTTGTTAGAATTTGTGGAGCTGTGGGATAGACGTAAAGAACGGGTTAAAAATTTTTCTGGTGGCATGAAGCGTCGCTTAGAAATTGCTCGTGGATTATTACACCATCCTAAAGTATTATTTTTAGATGAACCAACTCAGGGTTTAGATCCACAAACCCGTAATCATATTTGGGAATATATTAAAGATTTAAATAAAAAAGAGAAGATGACGGTATTTTTCACAACTCATTATATTGAAGAGGCTGATAAAGTGGCTGATCGAGTGGTGATTATTGATCACGGTCAAGTCATTGCCAGTGGAACGCCCGCAGAAATTAAAAAACAGAATAACACTGATGATTTAGAGGAGGCTTTTATTAGTTTAACTGGACGGCAGATTAGAGAAGAAAAAGCGGATAATTCAGCTGCAATACACAGTCGTTTCCGCCGCTAATTTAGTAAATATTTTAAAATAATATGAATATCATCTTTATTCTTTGGTTAAGGGAATTAAAACGTTATTTTCGTTCTTGGCCGAGGTTAATCGGATCATTAGGCCAACCTCTTTTATTTATGATTGCTATTGGTTTTGGTTTTGGACCAGTTTTTAAGGCAGCCGGCATGGGTGACTACATTCAATTTTTAATACCGGGTGTGATAGCTATGAGTATAATTTTCACTTCTGTTTTTTCGGGGTTACAGATTATTTGGGATCGTCAATTTGGATTTTTGAAAGAAATGTTAGTAGCTCCAGTGTCTCGTTTACAAATTATGTTTGGCCGTTGTTTAGGTGGTGCTACAATTGCTGTTTTTCAGGGGTGTATAGTATTATTTTTATCATTTATTGTTGGTTTTCATTTAGATCATATTTGGAACTTCTTTGCGGCTGTCGGATTTATGTTTTTAACAGCTTTTTTGTTTACTCTTTTTGGCACGGGAATTGCTTCATCTTTAAAAGATGCTCAAGGGTTTCAATTAATTATCAATTTTTTAGTGATGCCCATATTTTTCTTGTCGGGAGCTATCTTTCCTATTAATGATTTAGGACCATATTTATATGAAGCAGTGACACTTAATCCATTAACCTACGGTGTTGATGCTTTAAGAGGTACTTTAGTTGATTTGAATCACTTTAGTTTAATACATGATTTTAGTATTTTAGTTATTGTGATTGTTTTCTTTTTATTTATAAGTAGCTACTTGTTTTCCAAAATTGAGGCTTAATATGTTTATGCAGAAAAAGTTTTTGTTGTTAATAATTCTTTTTTTAATTATAAATTTTGTTCCAATTAAAACCGAAGCCCTTAGTTTATCTGAACGTTTTAAGGGTTATATTATTTTACAAGTTGAGGCTAATGGTGAAGCTTGGTATGTTTACCCGAATGATTTAAAAAGATATTATCTTGGCCGGCCAGATGATGCTTTTGCTATCATGAGAAAATTTGGTTTAGGGGCCACTCATTCTTTTATTACCAGCCAGACAATTTTTCCCGTCTCAGTCAGTGGTAAGATACTGTTGGATGTTGAATCGCATGGGGAAGCTTATTATATTTATCCTAAAGACAGAACTAAACATTATCTTGGCCGGCCAGATGATGCTTTTGCCGTTATGCGACAATTATCTTTAGGTATTACGACAGCTAACTTATCTTTAATGCCAGTCGGCGAAATAAATAATAGTTTTTTTAGTTATGAAAATAAGCAAATAATAGTTGATGGGGAAACTTTTGCAATTAAAGTTGCGACCGTTGATTTAACTTCACCCAATTTAGAAATAATTACCGATACAGCTAGCGATAATAATTGCGATACTGATTGTCCAGTGAAATCACTGGCTGATTACGTGAGTGCTAACGGTGGCTCAGTCGCTATTAACGGCAGTTACTTTTGTCCGACTGATTATTCTTCTTGTGCTGCTACTAAGAATTATTTCTTTTATCCAGTTTATAATTCTCGTTTAGGTAAAATGATTAATGAAAATCAACTCAAATGGCCGACTACTGGTCCGATTTTAGTTTTTAGTACTGATAATCATCCTTATTTTTTTCTTAGTACCCAATTGTTTAAAGATGTGGTTACTTTTGAAAATACTTATGGTGTGAAAATTCAAGCAGCGATAGCTAATAAACCAGCTTTGATTTATAATAGTGTTAATATTGTTAATACTCAAGAACTTGATGATAAACAAAGGACAGCAAAAAGTTATCGCAGCGGTATTGGTATTAAAAGTAATAAAGTTTATTTAGTGGTGGCTAGTAGTGCAACTGTGATAGATTTAGCCGGTATAATGGAGTCTTTAAGCATGGAACAAGCCATGAATTTAGATGGTGGCGGCTCATCAGCTCTTTATTATCAGGGTGCTTATAAAGTTGGACCAGGCCGCAATTTACCAAATGCTATTATTTTTAAAAAATAAATTTATGTTTTTTAATGGACCAGGTCAGCCGACTAAATTAAAAAAAGTTATTTATTTAATTACTTCTACAATTTTAGGTCTTTTTTTGAGTCTTATCGGGCATGCCTTAATTGAAATTAATTATTTAGATTGGACCTTGAGTCAGGGGCGATTAGTATATTTTTATGGTGGTTGTGCTTTACCGCCAGTACTTCAAGCAGCTCTATGGATAATTGGAGGAGTTGGCGGCTTTTTGCTGGGGCATTTCTGGTGGCGTAAAGTTTATATAGAAAGAGTTTGGGCTCAGAAAAAGATGTAAAATAATTAATAAAAAATAAAAAAAGTAGTATCCGGTGCCTTTATTGATTTTTTTTCAATAATAGGTTAAGATAACTATTATTCATTAAATACTTATATGGCCAAAAGAACTACTGGAGTTGGCAAACACAAAGCTGCGCACTCCCATAAAACTGCAAAACGCCTAGAAGTCAAGCGTGTTATGCTTGAAGAAAAGGCTGCTAAAAGAAAAAAATAGTATTATTTATAGTACAAATCTAAATAACCCTCCTGTGTGGGGGGTTGTTTTTGTTTTTGTGACCATTGATGTTATAATTGGCTGATATGACAACCCAAAAAAGATTAAAACCATTTTTAGATTTTATAATAAATGTGATTAATAAATAATATGAAAGAGTCTATTCCTAAAATTTTAGTTGTATTGAATTTTATATTTTTAGTTGTTGTATTATTTATGGTTATTTCAAACAATCATGAGCTTAAAAATGTTAAGCAAAGTTTAGAATTAATCATGAATAATAATAATCAGGCAGTTGTGCCAGATATTACCCAAACTATAAATAATAGTTGGACTGGTGTAGATGACCCCGAGTATCTAAAAGATGAAACAACTTATGTGTTATCAGCGTTTGGCAGTCAGGAAGGTTTTACTACCAACGATAAATTTCTTTTTATAGGACGAGTTCAAGATGAATATGGTTTTACTCATAAACGTTATCAGCATTATTATAAAGGTGTAGTAGTTGACGGTAGTGAATACTTAATTGATGAAAAAGCTGGGCAAATTACTAGTACTGGCGGTCGTATAATTAGATTACCAGAAATAAGTATCACCCCGGTTTTATCAGAAGCTGAAGCGTTATTAAAAGCTAAACAATATCTTAATATGAAAGATGACATAGTTACTCCTGGACAATTAGTTATTTCAGCTTTGGGCGGTAATTATAAGGATGGTCCTTTTGTTTTATGTTGGAGTTTTTCGGATTTGGGGTATTATCATATTTATATTGATGCTAATAGTGGTGCTGAAGTAAATCGTATTTCTAGTATTATTTATTAATTTATGTTTGAACGACCTATGTCAAATTTTGACGTTAAAAAAGAAGCTCTTCGTTTAGCTTCCGAGCTTCATAGTGAATGGCGCCAGTCGAGACGGATAACTGAAGGTTTAGCTCTTGATGGTCTGCCAAAAAGGGAAGAACATTTTAAACCAATTGATCCACAGAATCCAGACGGACCACAAATAGATATTGCTAACACGCCCTTTGAACAACTCCCAGTTGCTTGGCAGAATGAGAATTATCTATCAGCTGAAGTAGTTATGAAAGATATTAGTCACCTTGAATCAGACATCTTAGGTTTGGAGCTTGAGTCTCAAAAAGTTCATGTTGCTTGGCAAAATAGACACCCAGAAGCTAGGGGCGAACAAGCTGAACCTTATGACAAATTATCAACTCTTGAGAAAGATAAAGATAGATTGGTGGTTGAAGAGGCAGTAGAAGATGCGACTGAAGATGGTTATCAAATTAAGTTAGTTAATTAAATAAAAAAGGCCTCGCGTAGATAGATAATAATGAAGTTTAAAGAGGTGAATCATGAAAACACTGCTCAAAAAATATTTTGGTTATGATACTTTTCGCCCTTTGCAAGAAGAGATTATTAATAATGTCTTAAATAAGAAAGACAGTTTTGTTTTAATGCCAACCGGTGGAGGGAAATCATTGTGTTATCAATTGCCAGCCTTAAAATTAACCGGTCTCACTTTAGTTATTTCACCACTGATTGCTTTAATGAAAGATCAGGTCGATGCCTTACAGGCTAACGGTATCGCTGCGGAGTATATTAATTCATCACAGTTACCAGCTAAAATTGAAGACATAAAAAATCGGGCGATAAATAAGGATTTAAAAATATTATATCTAGCTCCAGAGCGTTTTAGTTCACCAGGATTTTTGGATTTTTTAAAAACTCTAGATATTAGTTTAATTGCCGTTGATGAAGCGCATTGTATCTCTGAATGGGGTCATGATTTTAGACCTGATTATCGTAATCTGGGTATTCTAAAAAAAATCTTTTCCTCAGTCCCAGTTATTGCTCTAACGGCTACCGCGACCGAAAAAGTACGCGAAGATATTTTGGCACATTTAAATTTACAAAAAGCGCCGCTTTTTATTTCCAGTTTTAACCGAGAAAATTTACATTTAAGTGTGATAGAGAAAAGACAGGCTTTTCCCAAATTAGTTAAGCTACTACAGAAATATAAAAATGATTCAGTAATCATTTATTGTTTTTCACGAAAAGAGACAGAAGAGATTGCCGATAACCTTAAGCTAAATGGTTTTAATGCCGCCGCCTATCATGCTGGATTAGAAGCTAATAAAAGAAAATTAGTTCAAGATTTATTTATCAAAGATAAAGTAAATATTATTGTAGCCACGATTGCTTTTGGGATGGGTATTGATAAGCCGGACGTGCGTTTAGTAGTTCATTATACTTTTCCAAAAACTTTAGAAGGTTATTATCAAGAAATAGGTCGAGCTGGCCGGGACGGTCTTAAAAGTGAATGTGTTTTATTTTACAATTACGCCGATACGCGTAAACATGAATTTTTTATTAATCAAATTGATGATACTAAGCTTAGACAGCTATCCCAAGAAAAGTTAAGTGATGTTTTAACTTATTGTGAACTGGCTACTTGTCGAAAAAAATATCTTTTAAAATATTTTAGTGAGGATTTAGAGTCTGATAATTGTAGTGCTTGTGATTGTTGTACTACTATCAAAGAATTGTTTAATGCGACAGAAATTACCAAAAAATTATTATCAGCTATACTTCGAACTGATAATAAATATGGTAAGAATTATATTATTGAAGTTTTGCTAGGCAAAAAAACTCAAAAGATTTTGATTAATCATCATCAGGAACTAAGTGTTTACGGAATTGTTAAAGATTTTTCGACTGGTGGCTTAAATCAAATTATTTCTCAGTTGGTGAATTTAAATTATCTTAATAAGACAGAGGGGAAGTATCCTATTTTAAGTGTAACTAAAAAGGGCTTGGACTTTTTAAACAGGGATGAGATTTTAGAACTCTCAAAACCAGAAGCGGATATTGAAGTTGGACCTAAGAAAAAAATTGAATTAGATTATAATGAAGAACTTTTCTTAATTCTACGTGAACTCCGTCGTGATTTAGCAGAAAAAGCCAACGTTCCTCCTTTTGTTATTTTTGGTGATGTATCTTTGCGGGAAATGGCTTATTACTTTCCTAGCGACTCAAAAAGCTTTTCTCATATTACTGGGGTGGGTGTTAAAAAACTGGAACAGTATAGTAATATTTTTTTAGGTGTTATTAATAATTTTGCTAAGGAGAAGAATATTTCCTCCGTAGCTTTTACTAGTAAAAAACAAATTGAGGTAGTTCCAGAAATAAAAATAGTCAGATCAACTTATTTTTTAAAGACTAAAGAATTAATCCAAAAGAAAGTGCCGGTTAACAGAATAGCTAAGCATTTAGACCTTACTCAGGATACCATCATTAATCATATTGAAAAAATGATTGATGCCGGCGAACAGCTTGATTTGGAATATTTAAAATTGCCGCGTGATCGGTTTGAGTTGATGAAAAAAGCTTATACTAAAATTGGAGATGAAAAATTAAAACCTATCTTCGAATTTTTAGAAGAAAAATATTCTTATGACGAATTAAAATTAGTTAGAGTTTTACTTAGAAGCTAATTGATAATAATATGAAAAAATTATTTCAAATTGTCCCGCCTATCTTTTTTTGGGTCTCCATGATTATGGTTGGTATTTTGGGTATTTTAGTAGTCTCTATAAACTATCGAACCATGGTTAATAATTATGCTTTAGCCGTTGAACCGACTTATCAAGTGAATAGCCGAAAAACAGTTGCCGAAGACTTTAATAAAAAAGATGCTATAAATTGCGATTGTGAAAAAACCTTTAAAAAAGCTTATCCAATTCTCTGGAGTGGGAAAGTAATGGCAACTTTTGGGGGTAGTGAGGATATCGGAGTAGAGAGATATAACAAAAAGTCTAAATATAATAAATTTTACGTTGATACCCAGGGTAAATATAGCGGAGAATTAGGCGGTGAGGTTCGAGTTAGAGGTCGACTAATTGGCATGACTTGTGCTTATGCTAACACCATTTTCGGTAAATGTGTCGGTGAGGTAGTCGCTGACGAAATTACTTTATTAAATAAATAATATGCTTCATCATCAAGAACCTATTAATTTTAAGCCTAAGTTTGCAGTAGTTGGTAACTTTGTACAGTATCAAGATGAAATAATTTTGTTACATAGGCAAAGTCATAAACCACAGGGTAATACTTGGGGTATTCCGTCTGGTAAAGTTGACGAAGGAGAAGACCTAATAACAGCCGCTGGCCGCGAAACCTTTGAAGAAACCGGCCTCGCTATTCCCGCAGAAGAGTTAAAATTCTTTAAGACAGTTTATGTTAGATATAATGATTATGATTTTATTTATCATATGTTTTCCGCTAAACTAAATAATAAAGAAGAAATTACGTTAAGTGCTAGTGAACATAAAGAAATGAGATGGGTTAAAGTTCAAGACGCCTTTTCTCTGCCACTGATTGAAGATCTTGATGAATGTTTGAAATTATTTTTTAATATGTAATATTATATTTATATCTGATGAAAAAAATAGACCGCGAGTTGGTTTAGGAATTATTATTGTTAACTCTGTAAGAAGTTTGAATAATATTTAAAATAATAGTAACTTTGTTCTTTTATTACTTTTTTTGGCGTTTTGCGTTATAATATAGTAGATAAATAATAAATAATAAAATTATGAACAAAGCTTATACTTTTTTGATTGCCCTAGGTATTTTAGCTATTGCTGGCGTGGCTGGTTTCTCTGTTTGGTCGGCTACTCGTCCCGATAATTTGGAGAGATTTTCTGTCACTGGCTCGGGCACAGTTTATGCTAAAGCCGATATTGCTAATTTAAGTGTTGGTTTTAAAACAACAGTTAAGAACACGGCCGCCGAAGCTACTAAGGAAAATTCTGAAAAAATGAATGACATCGTCAACGCCATTAAGGGGTTAGGAGTTGATGCTAAAGATATTAAGACGACTAATTATAATTTAAGCCCAGTTTATAATTGGACCGAGAAAGATGGACAAAAACTAATCGGTTATGAAGTATCTCAACGGGCCGACATTAAGATTAGAGATTTGAATAAGATTGGCGATGTTATCGCTCAAACTACTGCCAAGGGTGCTAATCAAGTTGGCGATATCAGTTTTACGATTGATGATGAATATTTACTTAAAAATGAAGCTAGAGCCTTGGCTATTACTAAGGCTAAAGAAAAAGCTGAAATGATAGCTGCTCAAACTGGTATGAAGTTAGGTAAGATTAAAGGTGTTTTTGAAAATTCAGTGCCCAGTCCTATTTATAGCTATACTAACGCTAGCAAACAAATGATGGATGCTAGCGCTGTCCCTGAAATAGCTACCCCAAGCATTGAAAGCGGTCAAAATGAAATTAAAGTTGATGTGACGTTAAACTATGAAATTAAATAATCAATCAAATTAAAGAAGATCGGATAACTCCGGTCTTTTTTTGTCTTTGACAACCTTTGTCTTTTGATTTAAGATTATTTGAAAACCAAAAATAGTAAATTAACAACATAAAATAAGATAATCATGAAAAGAAAAGAAGTGGTCGTTTTTTTGTTAAAAACAGAAGGCGACGTAACTAAGGTCCTTTTAGGTCTTAAACTTAGAAAAGTCGGACTAGGTAAACGCAATGGCTATGGCGGTGGCGTTAAAAAATGTGAATCAGCCATAGCAGCTGCCGTGCGTGAGTTATCTGAAGAGCTTGGTATTTTCGTATCTCCGAAAGATTTGCAAGAAAAAGGTTTTTTAAATATTATTGTTCGTAAAATGTCTTGGAGGAATGATTGTCACGATCTTCATATTTTTACTTTGCGACAATGGCAAGGTAGTTTTAAAGAAGACGAAACTGAAGGAATAATTGATCCCCAATGGTTTAATGTCAATGCTTTGCCGGATGATTTAATTGATTCTGATAAAGCTTGGTTGTCATATGTTTTATACGGAGCTAAAGTACAGGGGTCTATTATTGTTAGAGTTTTCAGAGCTAAGGTCACGACTTTTAATTTCGATGTAATTTATTGATTGCAGGGCGGTTTTAACAACCGCCTTTTTCAATAAAGAACTTTCACTAACGCTCTTTATTGGGCTTTTGACAAACGCCACAGTGTTGCGTTATAATCTTAAATATGACTCTAGATCTATTACTGCAAAAAGTAAAAAAGGTAGGCGGTCGAATAACTAAAACCAGAACCATGGTTTTAGAATTTTTATTATCAGCTACTGAACCGTTATCAGCCACCGACCTTTTATTATTATTAAAAGAGCAGGGGTTAAATATAAATCGTACTACTATTTATCGTGAGCTTAATTTTTTGTCTCACCACCAGTTCTTAAAGGAGGTTAGATTAATTGGTGAGCCTTCATTATTTGAGCTGCAATTAGAACATTGCCATCATCTAGTTTGTTTAAAATGTCATGCGGTTAAAAAAATTAAACTATGTAATTATTTAGAGAGCCAGGAACAGCAAATTATGAAAAAAGAAAAATTTAAAATAAGTGATCACAGTTTAGAATTCTATGGCTTGTGTCACCTTTGTCAGTAATAATTAAACAGATATGTATAAATTAATGTTAGAAGCCGTGCTAGATTCCGTCAAGATGATTCCTTTTTTATTTATCGTTTATGTTATTATTGAACTGGTTGAATATAAATTGGGTAATAAAATTAGAGAGAATGTTCAAAAAGCTGGAGCCGCTGGTCCAGCTCTGGGAGCTGTAGCTGGTGTTTTACCGCAATGCGGTTTTTCAGTGGTGGCCACGGCCTTATACACTCAGAGACTGGTAACCATTGGTACGCTGCTAGCTGTTTACTTATCTACTTCTGATGAAGCTATTCCCATTCTCTTATCTAGGCCAGATAAGATTGGTATTATTCTTCCTTTGCTATTAACTAAGTTAGCTATTGCTTTAGTCGCTGGTTATTTAATTGATTTTTTCTACCGTAAAACCAACCGGGAAATTTTAAAGCATATTAAGAATTACGCTCTGCATCAAGATGATGTTAGCCATCATCACGAAACTATTAAAGATGATGTGGCTTGTTGCGGGCACAGTACTTGTTCCTCGGCTAAAACTTTTAGTTTGAAAGAAATATTTCTTCATCCTTTAATTCATACGCTCAAAATTTTTATTTATATTTTACTAGCTTCTTTAGCTCTTAACTTTTTAATCTTTTTGATTGGTCCAGCTTCTTTGGCTAGTTTATTAGCTACCCATGCTTTTTGGCAGCCTTTTTTAGCAGCCTTAATCGGGTTAATTCCTAATTGTGTGGCTTCGGTGACTATTACAGAACTTTATTTGAGCGGTCTTATTACTTACGGCTCAGTGATTGCTGGGTTGTGTGCTAGCGGTGGCTTAGGTTTATTAATTCTGTTTAAAGAAGAGGCTCATAAAAAAAATGCTTACCGAATCATCCTTATGTTATATGGTATTAGTGTATTAGCTGGTTTAACTTTTCAATATCTATTCTAAAAATACTTAAGAAAAAAGCTACTCGTTGGGAGTAGCTTCTTGTGAGAGAATAAGTTCAAGCATCATAATATTATTTTTTTTATTTTCCAAATTTTTAATATCAATTTGGATACCTTCAAGTACCGACTTTTTTTTGGTCATAGCAGAACTATTTATGCTAATAATTTTTCTCTTTAGATTTTTTTGAAATGATAAATAGAAATTACTATTAAAATCATTATAAAGAGAGGAAGCAAATTCTTTTTGATTATTTTGAAGAGCCATTTTAAATCTTCGCAATTCTCCTCGAGAGTGAGCTAGGTCTAAAGGTTTCATTTTTTGGTATTTCTTTAGAGCTTGCTGTTTCTTAATAATTAGCTTTTGATAGTAGCTTTCCTGACTTTTTAAATACTCTAAATAGTCAGTTTTCTTTTGTTCAAAATTAATTAAATAAGGATGAAAGTGCCAGATGATAATAACTAAGCTAATAAAGTTAATGAATAGCCAATTAGCTTGCAATAAATAACTAGTCACAAATAGACAGACTAGCAAGGGGGTTAATTTAGTTAATAATTTTTGCCTTGAAAAATCATCAATTTGCTTGGCTAGTTTTTCCATGATAAATAGTTAAAAGTTTGGTACATTTTTCTTTTTCCTGACGATAGAAATTTAATTGCATTTCAACTTCGTTGCGTTGCCTTCGATGTTCATCTTGAATATTTTCTTTGTTAGTCTGGGCTTCCTGAAGTAGCTTGGCGGCTATTTCCGGTGTTTGAGCTCTTTTTTTCTTATGACCAATCATGAAGTGTTTGATTGGTAATTTTTCGACTATCGTAATCCTATTATTAATCTCCGATAACCATTCTTCATAACTCTTTATCGTGCCGTTAAGATATTTATCGTATCTGGCTAGATGAAATGAAAATTTCATGAAACGTGGATAAAATATAATAGCGATGACTGAAGATATAAAAAATAAAACAGAAAAAAACAGCGTGAATTGACGAGCTGTTGCTTCACTATCCAAAAAGAAGAGCAGCACATTGAACAGAATCAAAAGACCCATAGATAAAAAAAGTCTAGTAAACAAAAAATGTCTTGCGTAATTGTTTAAGTGATTCATATTTTTAAGTTTTTAAGGTTCGTGTCCCAGAATTTTACATCTAAAGCCATAATATAGCAATAGTGTCAAAAAAGACCCCTTTTTCCAGTTTTTAAACCCTTTATGCTATAATAGTCTTATGAAAAAAATTGAAACAATCACTAGTCCAGTTAATTCTAAAATTAAGGAGTTAGGGAAGTTAGCCCTAAAAAAATATCGATTGGAGGCCGGTAGTTTCTTAGTCGAGAATTTTACGATTATTAAAGATGCCCTGGCTAGTTCGTATGATTTTGAGACCCTATATGTAACTGAGGATTTTATTAATAGATATCCTGACAAATTTGCTTATCTGGAAGATAATTCTCAGGCGTCTTACTTTGTGATAGCTGAAAAAGTAAATAAACATTATTCTCAGCTGGAGACACCATCAGGAATTAGTGCTGTTTATAAGATAAAAGAGCCAGAAACTCTGGCGGCCGGCTCAGTTATTTATTTAAATGGCCTAAAAGATCCTGGAAATCTGGGTACGATTATGCGTAGCGCCCTAGCTTTTGGTTTTAAGAATTTAGTGCTCGATGGTAATTGCGTGGATGCTTATAATAGTAAAGTAGTCAGCGCAGCTAAGGATGCTATTTTTAAACTCAATCTTATGACCGACGCTGATGGTAGTTGGCTGAAAGCTAATAAGTTGCCGTTATATGTCACCAGCTCACACGATGGCGTTGATTTATCTGAGTTTCTGGTTGACGCTGAATTTTGTTTAGTGCTGGGTAGTGAGAGTCATGGAGCTAGCGCAGAAATAATGGAGTTAGCTGATCAGAAAATAAAAATTGAAATGTCGCCAGAAATTGAATCACTTAATGTAGCTATGGCAGCTACGCTACTTTTTTATAAATTTCGCCGTTTAAATTAATAATAATATGTCTGATGTTTATCAAGAGTCGGTAGAGTTACATCTTAAAAATAGAGGTAAGTTAGCTATTGTCAGTAAAGTTCCCTTAAATGACAAAAATGATTTAGCCCTAGCTTATACACCGGGAGTATCTGAAATTTGTCGGATTATTGCTAAAGATAAGTCTTTAGCTTTTACCCACACCATGAAAGGGAATATGGTCGCCGTTATTAGCGATGGGAGCGCTATTTTAGGTCTAGGTAATTTGGGTCCAGAAGCAGCTTTGCCAGTGATGGAAGGCAAATGTATTCTTTTTAAAGAATTTGCTGGCGTTGATGCTTTTCCGATTTGTTTAGATACCCAAGATGAAGAAGAGATAATTAAAACTGTTAAATATTTGGCGCCAGTTTTTGGAGGTATTAATTTAGAAGATATTTCAGCACCACGCTGTTTTAATATTGAGGCCCGATTGAAAGCGGAATTAAATATTCCTGTGATGCACGATGATCAACACGGCACAGCTACGGTTGTCTTAGCTGGTTTAATTAATGCCCTAAAAGTTAAAGGTTTAGCCAAAGAAGAGGCTAACTTAGTGGTAAACGGAGCTGGAGCGGCTGGATTAGCTATTACTAGTTTATTATTAGGTTATGGTTTTAAGAATATTATCGTTTGTGATAGTCAGGGAGCCATTTATGCCGGTCGAGAGGGGCTTAATAGTGAAAAAGCACGAATTGCTAGCTTGACCAATCTTAATTGCTTAAGAGGCGCTTTAATCGAGATTTTACCAGGCGTCGATATTTTTATTGGTGTTTCAGTGGCCAATGCTTTGAGTATTGAGATGCTGGCTCTGATGAATAAAGAACCAATTATCTTTGCCCTGGCTAATCCTGTGCCAGAAATCATGCCTGATGTAGCTAAAGCCGCCGGAGCTTTAGTAGTAGCCACTGGTCGTAGTGATTTTCCTAACCAGATTAATAATGTCTTGGTTTTCCCAGGTGTTTTTAGAGGAGCTCTCGACCATCACGTGACTCAGATTACAGATGTTATGCTGGTTCGAGCCGCGGAAAGTTTAGCTAAGCTAGTTAGTAATCCAGCAGCTGATTTAATTTTACCTAATCCTTTTGATAAAGAAGTGGCCAAGGTGGTGGCCGCTGCTATTTACTAAATAGACTGAATATTTTCTAATTTAAGGCGTATTACTTAGAGAAAGATAAAATCATGCTTAGCACCCTAGATATAAACAAATTAAGTGATGAAGAATTGGTTCATTTAACCCTGAAAGATCAGGATAATTTTGCCTACCTAATTAACCGTTATCAAGATAAGCTTTTTAACTATATTAGACGCATTACTAATGTTAGAGATGAGGATGTTCAAGATTTATTGCAAGATATTTTTTTAAAAGTCTATCTAAATCTTAATGATTTTGACGATGGTTTAAAATTTTCATCTTGGGTTTATGCTATTTCTCATAATCAGGTTATTAGTAATCATCGTAAGGTGCAAGCTAGAGTCGAGGGGCATAGTGTTCCTTTAGAAGATGGGAGCGCTAAGAAAATAATTTCAGGTTTTAATATTGAAAAAGAGTTAGACAGTAATTATTTGAAAGATAATGTTTTCAAGGTTTTAGATGTCTTAGATAAAAAATATCGAGAAATTTTAATCCTGAAATTTTTGGAAGAAAAAAATTATCAAGAAATATCTGATATTATCAAGAAACCAATCGGTACAGTGGGTTCAATGATGAATAAAGCCAAAAAAATGTTTAAAGAAGAATTATCAAGACAAGATTTAAAGATATGAATACACTAAATCACGATAAATTTGGAGAGGATATTCTCCAAAAAATAAAAACTGATAAAATTGCCCCTAAGCCGAAATGGTTTTTTCGCTTAAAGGATTCTTTAGTGTGGACTTTAGGTGTTTTTTCTTTATTGCTGGGAGCTATCGCCACTTCTCTCATCGTCTATTTTTCAGAAAATGAAAGTTTACATACTTACAGACGGGCTGGTGGTGGACTTATTAAATCACTTTTAATGATGATTCCAGCTTTTTGGCTTATTTGTTTCGTTCTTTTTGGAGCGCTAGTTTATTATTATATCAGACACACCAAGAAAGGTTACAAATATTCTAAGTGGCATATTGTTTTGATGATTTCAGTTTTTATTATTTTTTTGACGGCGATGTTTAGTGTTTCGCGCTTGAATGAAAAAATTGAAGAGGTGGTTAGCCGCACCGCACCTTATTATGATACTTTTATTAATCCTAATTTAAATTTCTGGTCTGATCCTGACGAGGGTCGCCTTAGTGGACTAATTATTGAAAAAATTAGTGATAATCATTATTTATTAGTTGATAAGTCTCAAGAATCTTGGACAATTATTAAAACTGTTGTTATCAGTGATGATGATTTGCAGATAGGTCGTCCAGTTCGTTTATTGGGTGATAAAATTAGTGATAATGAATTTTTAATTAAAGAAGTTTTATCAATGGGGCCTGGCCAGGGGTTTTTAAAAAAACCAGGCGGATCTGGGTCTAGTTGTAAATTTAGTAAGCGTCAACCTTGTCCGCCATCAGTTCCACTTCTTCTAAAATAATTTCAAAAAACTCTCTTCTATTAAGAGAGTTTTTTTTGAAGAAATAAAAAAAGCTTTGCGTATTACTAATTAGAAACACGTGTAGAGAGTTAGAGGCCTCTAACTAAAACTAACAAATTAAATTTACAATTTATGAAAAAAACTTATATTGCCTTAGGTGCTTTAGCTCTAACAATTATTACTACTGTTGGTTTAGCCTCAGCTACTATGGCGTCTGGTAAAAATATTAATTATGGTTCAAAAACTCCGATTAATCAGGTTGACCAAGCGACTAGAGACGCCAGGCTAGCAGCTATGAAAACTAAGAGTACAGCTGTCGAAGCAGCTCTAACAGCTGATGATTATAATGCTTTTGTGAAAGCCGAAGGAGAAAATGCTTCAATTCTGAAAAAAATAAATGCCACTAATTTTCCTCGTTTTGTTGAAGCTCGTAAACTGCAGGACCAAGCTCGTGTAATTATGACTGAACTTGGTTTAGAAAATGGCCAGGGTAAAGGTATGGGTCAAGGAATGGGCCTTGGTTTGCATCAAGAGCTGAACAAATAAAAGTATTATTTAAGCCCAAAAGAGGTGGTCTGCTCATAAAATTTGACAGGCCATCTTTTTTGTTTTAGACTTTTTTTATACTTCACGTTGGAGTATATAAAAAATGGAGGTAAACATGTTTGAAAATTTAACTGATGACGAGTTGCTTTTACTCTTGGATGATGGCAAGACATCACAGGAGAAAATTTTGGAAGCTCTTTTAAGCAGGGATATCAAGAAAGATATCTTATTGTATCTGATTGAATTTCATTCTCAAGTCAGAAGAAGAGCTTGGCAAAAATATTTGCAGCAAATTCCCAGTAATTACGAATTGCGCTATATCATAGCTAATGTAGAGTCATTGCGACCTGAGGCAGTGATTAGATTATGTAGCCGAGATCTTAGTGAAGAAGATCTAGACACTATTATGTGTTACTCGGAATCTAATCGGCAGGAAGCTCAGGAAAGACTGCTAGATCTTAATCATAACAGGTATCAGGACATCTGTGCCTAAAAAAATAGAAGCGCTTGCACAATGCAGGCGTTTTTCTTTATAATGAAGAAACTTAATTATGGTGCGTATTAAAGTTATAAACATTAATTACAAATTTTAAATCTATGGAAGACGATAAAAAGAGTTGTTGCGGCCTTAGTAAAGTTGGTAAAGTCGGTAGAGCAGTTATTATTGGTTGCGGAATTTTTGCTATTTTGTTGGTTGGTTTTAGTTGTGGAGCTAGATTTAATCATACACGAGGAATTAATAATTTTCAAAACGATAAATACAATCGCTTTGAGGGTGGTTGCCGTGGTAATCATGTTGATCGTGGTCGTGAAGGAGGCCGTGGTATGCAAAATCAAGCAGGTGGTTGTGGTATGAATACTCCAAACATCACACCAGCCGCTGGCACTAATTTTGAAAGACAGATAAATAAAAATGGTATTCAATCAGATGCAATTGTTGTCCCATCAGTAGTAACAAGCACAGATACAATTATAAAATAAGATTTTTAAAAACACCTCAAATTAGATTTTGGGGTGTTTTTTTTGATTGTGATATAATAGTCAATATAGCTAATTAAGAAAGCATGTTTTATTTTTTAACTTTTCCTGGTGTCATAATTCACGAATGGTCACATAAGACTTTTTGCCGTTTATTTGGTCTAAAGGTTTTAAAGGTAGTTTATTTTAAATTTGGTCATCCCAGCGGTTATGTTATTCATGAAGCTCCTCGTGAGTATTTACAGTCGTTAGGAATAGCTATCGGTCCGCTAATTTTTAATTCCATAATTAGTATAGTTTTAGCTTATTCTGTTTATTTATTAAAATCTAATTCTTGGCGTTTAGCTTTTTTATGGCTATCATTTTCTATCGCCGCTCACGCTTTTCCCAGTGATCAGGATTTGAAAGGGGCTTCCTCTGATGGCTTGTCAGCCTTAAAGACCGGAGTTAGTTTGTGGCCGATTATTGCTTTCCCCTTTATTGGACTGATGTATTTAGCTGACCATCTGGGGTTAACCTTTCGCATTGTATTTGCTATTTTGCTGATGATTGTTGGGCTAGTTTGGTCAGGGCTTTTAGTGCTATAATAGAAGCATAACTATATGAAAAAAATATTATTATTAGTACCAGCTTTAATTCTGGTCGCCGCTTGTTCTTCTCCGTTAAAAAAAGAAGCAGTATCCATACAAACTCCAATTCTTAATACACCAGCAGTTTGTGCTGTGAGTACTACTGCTGCTACTACTACAACAACAACTAATCGTGAATTATTACCGCCAATTAGTCAGGAGGAAAAGAATAAAACCTTTACTTATGAAGATGAAGAATTGGGTGTTAAATTAAAATACCCAGGATCATGTTATTTTAATAAAGGTATTTTTCAGTGCTCCAGCTTTACTATGAGTATTTGGCCAGCAGAAAATCAAGTGCAAAATATCACTAATCCAGAAATTACCTTTAAAGATGGAGAGACACAGTTAGTCTATTCCTTTAATAAAAATAATAAGACCTATCAACTCCTAGCTTGGTATGATGGACAAAATAAAATAGAGATAGATGCGGCAGTTGATAAGATTGCTAAAACTTTTACTTTTACTAGATAACATAATAATTTAAAAAATCTATATAAAAAAGACTATTCGGCAATAGTCTTTTTTATAATGAGAGGGGAAGTCGTATTTTTGCCATTTATTGACATTCTATTGTAAGTATGTTATTGTAAACAGTTATTGTACGTTGACAAGTAATTACTAATAATAGGTCATATTTATTGAATTTTCTGTGTTTTTTAAACAAGAACAGAGAAAATTCAATAAATATATTAATCTTTTATTAGTAACCAATAAAAACTGTCGAAATGTTAGAAAAAAATCAAAAGATTATTCAGAAATTTCAAAGGTTCCTGACTAAGCAACTGGAAAAAGTCGCCGCTACGAAAGAAGAATTAGTAGCTTTTCCGTACCGTAATCCAGCCCAAAAACAGGCCATGATAACGGCTTTAATGTTCTGGCGATTTATCAGAACTTTTTCTGCTAAGTTAGCTTGTGACGATGATAGAAAGCTTAACTTTCTTTCGGATTTTTTAGCTAATGATCCATTGGCCATCGAAAATAGCTACTTGAGAATAGTGGCTATGATTGAATCTTTACCAACCACAGTTTGGCGTAAATTGCTTTGGCGGGAAAACATTGATTTTTCCGACTATGAACCGTGTTTGAGACGCTTAAACGATGAACAAAAACAAGCGTTGGAAGACAATTACAATGATCTTTTTGGCGCTGTCCCAACTACTCCACGAGTTTTGAAGAAATCTTGGCGCGACCGCGTCAAATTATTCTTCGGAATTATGTCGGTGGAAAAAATCCAGGCAGAAAAATATGAGCCCTTGAAAAGAAATGCCAGTAAAGGTGCTTATGCTTTTAGCCTACTTGATTTGGATTTTGGTTTCAGTTTGTACCCCCAAGGAGACAACAATGATACCAAAATTACCAATAAAAAGTACACACGATTTTTCTCAGTCAAAGAGCACATCAATGACTTTGTAGTAAATCAGGAAGATGGTAAATACTGGTGGTTGTATAAAGCTGCTAGATCAAATTATGCCATTAATCCTAAGGGCAAGATTGAAATGAAAACTCATGTCTGCCCTGGTTTCTGGTTAACTTTAATGTTGCACACTCTATTTTGGATTGTGTCGCCAATTGCTTTAGTTGTCACTGGTTTAGTGGTTGCTAAAAATGGTTTGAGTATATCTTCTTTCTGGCCGGTTATTTTTGCCTTCACTATGATTATTTGGAGCTTTATTGCGATTATCAGAACGATAGTTAGTGTGCTGGTAAAATTAACTGAAAAAAGCAAAGTAGCTAGAATAATTTTGGCGGCTATTACAATTTTAGTGCTTATTTTTATTGCAGGTATGTTCCTGTTTGTAATTCTGTTTGCTATCGGAAATTCTATCAAAGGTCTTACGCCAGTTTGTGGACCATTGTTATCAACTTTATTTGTACTAACAGCAGTTTTTTATATTTTTTTCTTTATATTTTGTGCTCAAAAAGATAAGCCATTGTTTAAGTATAAAAAGATTCCGGCCTTCGTTCGTTTCTTAATGCACGCCACTTTAGCCGCTTTTGTCATTGTGCTGTTTGATAAATTTTTAGCTGAGACAATTATTAACTTTACCGTTAAAATCGCTAAAGATTTGTGGCATTGGTACACTGGCAATTTATTGCTTACTAACTGGTTTATCCTCTCAATTCCTTTCTTTACACTGTTTATTTATTTCTATGACATGTTCTTGAGAAATGAAGAGAGATTTGCTAGTTTGCGCAAAACTTTTACCTGGTTAAGCAAGGGCTTTTTAACTATTACTATTGTTGCCTTTATCATTCTTTTTTGGAAAGCTAGAAGCTTTGATGTAGTAGAATTTGGTTATATTCCTAGTTTTGCCTTAGCCTTTGTTTTTCTAGCGTTTGCCGCTTCCATTATTATGCTGGATCAAGTAACGTTAGAAAACATCGAAGAAAGAATTAAAGCTTCTCATTTTATCTTTAAAATTAGCAACGGAATTAGCGGACTGCTTTACAAAAGTTATGTTGATAAAGTTGTAAAAAGTAGATGGTTAAATTTATTGGACAGAAATGAAAAATGGGTTATCATCGACAGAATACAAGATTTAGCCTTTTATCTTTTCAGAGATAGTATTGATTATAGAATTGACTTCACTGAATTACTAATTACGAAGGGTAGTTTAGATATTATCAGTCTTATCGAAAATGATGTAGATAAAAGCGATCTCGCCGCGTATAGTGATAAAGAAATTTTTAAGATGATGGAGATAATAGTAAACGGCAAAACGGTTGAAAGTGCTTTGGCTAAAATTGAAGTTAAACATAATTTTAATCAAAAAACATTTAGTCGTGCTAAGAGTTTTGGCCTGATTCTTGCCTTTCCTTTCATTCTTATTTACAAAATTTTGGCCTGGATAATTAAAAAAATAGGCCAATTCTTTGGCACAATCGCCGATTTATGGATTTTCTTAAACAAAAGATGCCCATTTATCGCTAAATCGCGATATCTTGGTTAAAAAATAACGCGATACTATCATAAAACTCGGTTCAAAAGAATCGGGTTTTTTTCTTAAACAAAAAATGATTAAAGTTATTTTTTTAAGAGGTCTCTGATTTCAGTTAGTAGTTCCTGATCTTTGGTGGGCTGAATTTCTTTAGTCGGTTCTTCTTTTTCGGTAATTAATTGTTTTTTTAGTTTGACTAGAATTTTGACCATTAAAAAGATAACAGTCGCTATAATTAAGAAATCAATAATATTTTGTAAAAAGAGGCCTAGATTCATAATTAAAGCTGGTTTAGCTTCCATAGCTGGTCTTAAAGTAACTTGCCAGTCGGCAAAAGTATTGCCACCAATCATTAAGCTGACTAGAGGCATAACGACATCGGCCACTAATGAGGAAACAATTTTACCAAAAGCGCCACCAATGATAACGGCAGTGGCTAATTCAATGGCATTACCTTTGACAGCAAACTCTTTGAATTCTTTAACAATTTTTTTCATATATTTTGTCATTCATTTATATTATAACGATAAATATAGCAAAAAGGAAGTTGTTGTAACTTCCTTTTATACAAAGGTTAATTTGTTTTTTTGTTTTGATGTTTAATGATGAAAAAAATAGTAGCAATTGCTAGGAAAAGACCAGAGCATAACCAAGTAAAACGAATAGAAAAAGAGTTGGCCACTAACCCACTTGCTATTAGGCCAATAAAGGCACCAGCTTTATTAAACATGGAATCTAGCGATGATAGAGTGGCTCTTACCTCTGAGGGGAATCTATCATTAGTATAACTTTCCTGGAGAGGATTAAACATTCCGCGGCTAAATTCATGCAATAGAAAAGTACTGATTACTAAATAGCTATTAGTTAGCCTGGAACAAATAATAATAGCTAGAGCGGTAATTAATTGAGGAATAATTATAGCCAGCACTTCATTTTTTATAATTTTATGAAAAAATTTAGTGCTCCAACTGCCGATAGCTAAAATTATAGATCCAGCAGCAAAAAATAATCCTAACTGAGATGAACTGAAATGGTAGTTATTTTTAAATAATATTGGCCATTGCATATTTAAGGCTTGTATGGCTAAAGTTAACATAGCTCCGAAACTCATGATATAAAGTAATTCGTTATTTTTAATACCGATATGCCAAGCACTATGTATTTGTTGAAACAGTCCACTGTTTTGACGATTTTGAGACATGGTTTGTGCGTAATTTTCTTTGATAAAAAATAAGACAAATAGGGCAGTTATAATCATGACTACGGTTACACCTAGCCAGGCAAATCTTAAATCAATGTCTCCTAAGATTGAGCCAGAAATAGCACCAATAATAATTCCAATAGTTTTAGCTGATTGTTTTTTTCTTAAGACTACTTTTTTAAAATCATATTGATTTCTAGCCTTCAGAGAGTCAATCATCCAAGCGTCGGCAGCGCCGGAGGCAAAGGTTTGTCCAATAGCTCCAATTGATTCAGCTATTAAAAACATAATTAGAGATCCTGAGAAGTAATAGACCATGCTACTGACAGCTAGTATCAAGCAGCTAGCAATCAAGCTTTTGTGTCTACCGAAGCGATCTGCATAGCTACCTGTTGGCATTTCTGCTATAACATTAACTATCATAAAACAAGAATTAATGAGATTTATTTTAAATAAATCCATACCTCTAGAGATTAAAAATGGGGCATAGGTAGCAAAAGAGAAACTCATAGCAAGGGAAAATAAGCCAGTAAATAGCAAATACTTGGCCATAATTGGATTAATGGTTAATTTTTTCATGGTTTTTTAAGTTTTTAAAGTACAGTGAATAATCAATATATAGAAAAATCCCTCGGTTCTGTGATGAGCCGAGGGATTTAGCTGTTTAGCAACATTTTGTTTGTTTACCTGGGATTCCGTCCAGGATTATGTGAATCAGTAACAAGTTGTTGATAATTATCATTAGCTAAAATCCAATCGGCGCGATAATCGCTGACGATGCCTAACGCAAATAAGCCATTGGTCATGACTTCTTGATGAGAACACTTGGGTTGTAAGCTGTTGATTTTTTTCATATATTTTTTACCTATAATAATACGTAAAAAATGGCAATTTGTTACACTTATAAAATATTTGCTTTATTGGTAAAAATTGATATAATTTTAATACCTTAACATTAATAAGAAAGGAGAACAAAATGATTACCTATCCAGGTGAATGCTATGATTTGGATGAAGCCAGAATGGCAAGGTATTTATTAGCAGAAGATTTTGAAAAAGTTCAAAAAGCCCGCATTGAAGCTTTTGAAAATGCTTTTCATTTCTTTACATCTCTCGTCAGCAGAATCTTCAAAAGGAAGGCTGCATAATGCGTTGCGTATTGCTATTTTTTAGAAAAAGCTACCTCAAGGGTAGCTTTTTAACCAGTTTAATCTTCTTTACTCCAGAAGAAATATATATTATATTATAATTTGATAATTTTAATGAAAATATTATGTTAGAAAAGAATATCAGTATTTTGGTAGATGACTTAAAGAAGAGTCTAATAGACCTGAAAACACTTGATGAAGCAGGTGCTGTTTGGCGTAAATACTTTGGGGATAAAGGAGAATTTAAATTAATTCTTAAAGAGATAAAGGATTTACCGGTCGAAGAAAAGAAGACAAGGGTTCCTGTAATTCAGCAATATTATAATGATGCTTTAGCACTTTTTAAGGAAAAAGAAAACTATTTAAAACAAGAAAAGCTATCTGAAGATCTTAAATCTCAAGCTGAAGATATTAACTACTATTCAACAAAAATTGGTCACTTACATCCTATATCCAAGACAATTAGAGAAATGAATAAATTGTTTGTTAGTATGGGTTTCAGTATTATGGATGGGCCAGAAATAGAAAAAGACGAATATTGCTTTCAAAGATTAAATGTTCCTATGGATCATCCGGCCCGTGATATGCAAGACACCCTTTATATCAAAGAGCCTGATTTATTGTTAAGAACACAAACATCTTCTATAGAATCTCGAACTTTAGCTAATTTTCAGCCACCATTTAAAGTTGTATCTCCGGGAAGAGTTTATCGAAATGAAAGTGTTAATAAAAGTAATCATTTTATTTTTCATCATTATCAGGGGTTAGTGGTAGTAGAAAAAACTAGCCTAAAGGATTTATTTGGTGTAGTTGAGGTGTTATTTAAAAAAATGTATGGACCGGATGTGATTATTCGATTTCGTAATAAGTATTATCCTGAAGTGGAACCAGGTGTTGGCCCAGATATGCAATGCTTTAACTGTCATGGCGTTGGCTGTCCTTTATGTAAAGGCGTAGGTTGGATTGAGATGGGTGGCGCCGGTATTATTCATCCTAATGTGCTAGAGAGAGCAGGAATTGATCACACAAAATGGATGGGCTTTGCCTTTGGACTTGGTCTTGATCGATGGGTAATGGCCAAGTACAATATTACAGATATTAGAACGTTATTAGGTGGTAATTTAGGTTATAAATATTACGAAAATGAAAATATTATATAGTCAAATCAAGGAATTAATTCCTAGCTTGGAAGCAAGCCCAAAAGAGGTAGGTCAGGCCTTAACTTTAACTGGTTTTATGATGGACAGTTTTGTCGAAATTTCTTATAACGGCAAGACTGATTATTTAATTGGTCTCGAAATAAGACAAAATCGTGCTGATTGTTTGTCGGTTATTGGATTAGCCAGGGAAGCAGCTGCATATTTTAATATTCCAGCTGTTATACCAGAGATCAAAACAGTTTTAGCTAGTCATGAAAATCTGGATATAAAAATAGATGCCCAAGAATATATTAAAAGAGTTTTAGCTGTTAAAATAGATGGCATGATAAATAAAGAATCACCGATTTGGTTAAAAGATTATTTATCTTTCTATGGTTTAAATAGTATTAACTTGTTAGTTGACTTATCAAATTACGTGATGATTTTTGCTGGTTACCCATCACATTTAATTGATTGTAAAAAAACTAGTGGTCAAATTTCTTGGACTTTAAATAAGGATTTTGATGAAGTAGTAACTTTATTTGGTTCAGCTGTGAAATTGCAAAAAAATAAAGAACTAATTATTAGAGATAATCAAAATATTATTGCTTTAGCTGGATTAGTTGGTGGTCAAGCAGCCGCTATCGATTTAGATACTAATTCTATCATCGTGGAAATAGCTGTTTACGATCGTTCTATTATTAGAAAAAATTCTAGGAGTCTTAATATTGTAACTGAAGCTAGCCATCGTTTAGAAAAAGATCTTGATCCCAATAATGTGGAGTATGCCATGAATTTATTAGTTTCTTTGATTATTGAATATGGAGGAGGCCAGGTAACTAGTAATTTTTTTGATTATTACCCTGAAAAATATATACCCGCAACTATAGAGTTTGATACTAATCTATCTAGTAAGATAGCCGGCATTGAAATTAGTGAAGCGGATACCTTAAAGATATTCCAGGGTCTTAATTTTAAAGTAGATAAAAAGGATGAGGTTTTATTCGTTACCCCGCCAACTTATCGTTTAGACCTTTCTATACCAGAAGATTTGGCGGAAGAGGTGATTAGAGTTTATGGTTACGATCGTATTCCTACTGATGAAGTTCAAAAAGTGGAAGTAGTAAAAGATATTACCCCTAAAAATATTATATTAGCTGAACAAATTAGAGATATTTTAAGTACACTAGGTTTTGACGAAACATTGTCTTGGCCATTAACTAAAAATGGTGATAATGATCTAGTTAATTATTTAGACTGGGAGGAAGTGGCAACTCAAAATTCAGTTAATGATGTTTACCCTAACCTTAGACAATCAATGATTGCTGGTTTATGGAATCAGCTAAATGAATATTCCAAAAAGAATGTTGATTTTATAAATATCTTTGAAATTGGCAAGGTATTTGGCAAAAAAGAAGATTCTTATCAAGAAAAAGAAATGCTTGGCATAATGGCTACAGCTAATAATAATTCATTTACATTATTTAACGATAAGGTCGAATCCTTATTACGGTTACTAGGTATTTTTGATTTAAAATATTTGAAAGCTAAGTCTATACCAAAAATGGCTAATCCTAATTCATGTTGGGATATATATGCTTCTGGCCAGTCATTAGGAATTATTTATAAAGCTGCTCCCCAAGATATAAACTTAAGCGTGTACGTTGCCGAGCTTTCTATCGATAAAGTTATAAAAATATTAGCCTCTCATAGCAGCAACCCTATAGTTGAAATTACTCAGAAATTAGTTACCTTGGATACTAATATTGAGTTAGATGAAGGTATATCTATTTTTGAAAATTTAGAAATACTAAAAGGTAAATTGGTCGCGGACAAAGATTGTATTTGGAGTCTTAATATAACTGATATTTATCCGTTAGAAAATAAAATAAGATATACGGTTAGAGTTACTTATAAAGAATTATCAGACCAAGAAGCTAAGGATATACATAGTAGGATTTTTGGTTCGAAGTAATTATTATGTATTATTCCATCAGGACCTAGAGGTTACCTTAGATTATTTTAGATAGCTTATAAGCATGAAGGTTGATTCAGTAACCATAGCTATTGAACAATTAATGGAGTTTGTTTTTATCTGAATTTTGGCCAAATTAAAAAGTTTCTACTATTGACAATAAGGATTTAAATGGGTATATTGAAGAGTTACGGAACGCAAATAGAACAAAAGTTGTTAGGGATAAAGGAATTGATATTAAATATACTTGGGACTGAACATGTCAAAAGATAAACAAAAAATTTATTTTCAGAAATCATTACTTTTCAGAAAAGAGCATTTTGGAATTTTGGCTTTACTGTGCGATGGTAGGAGATATCAATTGGATAATAACTATTTTGAGTCGTTAAAATTTTTATTTAAGAAACATACAATTAATAACTGTCCCGGTCTTTCTGGTGAAACTGGAAAGGCTTTTTTAGATTATTTAATTAATAAGAAAATTGTTGGTTTTGAGGATAAAAAGGCTAAGCCAAGATTTATTGAAAATAATTATATTTCTAAGGACTGTATAACTTTTCCTAGAACAGTCTATTGGGAATGTTCCCGTAAATGTAATTTTAATTGTATTCATTGTTATTCTTCATCAGAAAATATCTTATTTGATGGAGAGTTGTCATTAGTTCAGGTTAAAAAGATGATTAGAGAGCTAAGTCTTCGAGGTACGGAATTTCTTAGCATTGGAGGCGGTGAACCATTAATGTATTCGCATATTATTGAAGTTATTAAGTATGCTACTAAATACTCAGTTTCAATTGAAATATCTACTAATGCTTCGCTAGTGACAGATGATTATATTCTTCAACTCAAGAAGGCTGGTTTAATATTTGTTCAAGTTAGTTTAGATGGTGCTAGTGAAGAAATTTATTCAAAGATTAGACGCGGGGGAAAGTTGTCTTTAGTAGTTGAAAATATTAAGAAATTATCTAAGCACTTCGTGGTATCTACTTGTATGGTTGTAAATAAGATTAATTATGGGGAAGTAGAGGCGGTTATAGATTTATCGGTTAGTTGTGGTGCTACCTATTTCCGTCTCATTCCTTTTATGGAAGTTGGCAGAGCGAGTACTATGCAAAAATTGCAATTAGAAAAAAGTGAATTTCAAAAAATTTATCAGATGATTTTATATAAAAGAAAGGAGATTGGAACAAAAATTTATATTCAATTAAATGAAAATTTAGTCATACCTAATAAAAAAAATATTAGCTGGATGCCTGAAAATCATTATGGTTGCTCTGCTGGCAGAACCACTTGCGGGATTGATCCTTATGGTAATGTTTATCCTTGTTCTTTTATGATTTTTGACAAATTAATTTGTGGTAATATAAAAGACACGACTTTATTGGAAATTTGGAAAGAATCACCAGTTTTAAAGATGCTTAGATCAATTTCTAAATTAAAAGGTAAGTGTGCTAAATGCCAGCATCTGGATTTGTGTCGAGGAGGCTGCCGTGCAGCTGCCTACTTAAAAAAGTGTGACATTAGAGACGCTGATTATATGTGCTCTATAAAATAAATAAATGAAAAATAAATTTTATCAATTTAAAGATGGTGTTATTTGGAGAAAAGAGCAAGGATCTCTTTTATTTTTACATTCACAAGAAAAAAGATTATTAATTTTTAATAGTGATATAGCTAATAATATTTCAGATAGTGGTCTTATTAAAACAAGCAGTACTTCGTTAAATTTTATAAATTTTTTAAATGAAACAAAAGCTATAGAAGAGGCTTCTCCTGATTTAAATTGGATTTTTCCCACCGAGTCATTAACAATCATTTCGGCGCCGCTTAATGTTACTATTCAGATAACTAATAAATGTAATCTTAATTGCGTACATTGTCATAATGATAAGGAACAAATTCTAGAAACTATGCCAATGGAAAAATTTAAGAAACTCATTGATGAATTGTCATTTCTAAAGGTTTTTAATATTAATATTTCTGGAGGCGAACCATTGCTGATCGAAGATATTATTAATATGGTTAACTATGTTACAAGTTGTGGTATGAGTTGTACAATGTCAACTAATTTAACATTACTTAATGAAGATAATTGTATTAAGTTAGCACGGGCTGGTTTAAAAAAAGTACATATCTCTCTCGATTCCTTTGATTCGGCAATTCATAACAGGATTAGAGGAGTAGCTAATTCTTTTGAAAGGATGATAGGCAACCTCCATCTTCTAAAAGAAAATGGAATACAGTATACAATGGTTACTACACTAGTTGATCAAACTCCAGAGTATTATGCTAAAACTATAGATGCTGCTTTCAATTTAGGAGCTAGTGCTCATAAAACTAATACAGTTGTTCCGCAGGGTAAATCAAAAACTTTAGATATAGGTTATTATAATAACGGAGAACACCATATAAATGAATATATAGATATTTGGAAAAATAAAAAAAAGGAGTTTATTGGTAAGATGGTTGTATTAGCTGAGACTATGTTTTTGATTCAGATGGGAGAAATTGACGAAGGTGATGATGTTCCTGAAATCTTAAGAGTTGGTTGTCCTGCTGGTATTTTAACTTGTGCTATAAATGAGTTTGGCGATGTCATGCCTTGTTCATTTTTTACTGGGTTAACTTTGGGAAATATATTTAACCACAAATTTGCTGATATTTGGAATAGTGATGAAATGTTGAATTTTAGAGATAGGAAAAAAATAGTAGTTTGTGGTAGTTGTAAATATTGTGATCGTTGCGGTGGTTGTCGCGCTCGAGCCTTTGGTCAAACAGGTGAACTTAATCGTGAAGATCAACATTGTTTTTTAAATATAAAAAAGAATTAAAAATACATATATGCCAAGTGAAGTTAAACTTTGTAAATCTTGTGTTAGAAATATCAATTCTAAATATATAGGAAGTAGCGGCGGTGAATGTGTATATTGTCAAAAATTTCATGAGCACGAAGAAAATATTAAAGGGCGCCTTAAGAAAATAGAAGGTAGTTTTAATGATAATCTGGCCAAATTTAAAGGTAAGGGGCGTTATGATTGTTTGGTTATGGTTTCTGGCGGTAAAGATTCTCTCATGACTTTATATAAAGTAAAGAAAGAAACTAATTTACGTCCTTTGGCGTATACTTTAGATAATGGATTTGAACCAGAACAAGCAATCGAAAATATAAAGACGGCCGTAGAAAAACTAGAAATAGATTGGATTTTCGATAAGCCGGCTTATATGCTTAAAACTATTAAAGCTGTTATGATTGAGCAAATTGAGATAAGTTTTTGTCGTTTTTGTTCATATATTATGGTAAATCGTGCCATTGAAACGGCTAAAGCTTTGCACATTCCCTGTATTATCACTGGTTGGAATAAGGGTCAATCAGATCGTGAGCCAAGCAGATTTCCTTTATGGAATATACCTAAAAATGATATTGATAAATTGGTTAAAAAATATCCATTTATGGAAGGAATAGGATTGTACGATGGAGAAAAAGAAAAAATAATGGCTGAAGCAGATATAAAAATTATTTCTCCTTGGATTTATCAAAAACGTGATAACGCTAATAATATTAAGGTTCTTAAAAAAGAATTAGGCTGGAAAATGACAGAGCATAGTTATCCTAGATATTCGACCACTTGTTATTTAAATTTATTACAAGTAATTTTGTCCCGCAAACATTTTGGATATACACACTATGACTGCGAAGAATCATCGTTAGTAAATTTTGGAGAAAAAACTAGAAAAGAGGCTATGACAACTAATAATTTTGATATTAATGTAAAGAAGGTTAATGATATTTTAAGAAAATTGCATTTAAAGCCGGCTGATATAGGCTTAACAACAGCTGAGATAAAAAAATATTCTAAATTTTACTTCTAATATGAAGATTGGTTTGATAATGATGCCTGAAGAATATTGGAGCCTGCAAAAATTAACAGACGAAGTCTTTTATAATCTTAAGAATAATTACGAAGTGCTAGCAATTTCTTTATCTAGTAATAATCAAGAGAATCAAACTAATATTGATAATTTGTATAAAGAATGCGATGTTGTGATTTACATTGCTAGTAAGTTAGCAGGGTTTAAGCGATTGTCAGACAAACCCACTATATTCTTTGCCCATGCTTGGATGGATCATGGAGCTGGAATAAATTTATATATTAATCAAGGCTCTTTTAGAAGAGACGATATTTTATTGTTTGCCAGCTCTTCGGCTAGAAATAAATTTAATCAGGTCTATACTACTAATATTAAAACAGTAGTATTTCCTTATTTTACCGATATTCCAGAAATATTATTAACTAAACAAGAAAAAGAGTTAAGAGTACAATATGGTTTATCTAATAATTCTAAAATATTAATTTATTTTGGAAGACTTTCTCCAGAAAAAAATATTGAAGGTTTATTTGATTTAGCTAAAAAGAATCAGGATAAAGACTTTATTATTTTAGTGGTTGGTGATTTTAGCAGCATTTCAACCTTTGGTTTTGGGGAAAATTATATGGCTGATTATAAAGATGAGATAAAAAAAGCTATTTTGACTAACACATCTGGAAAAATAAAATTTATTGATAGATTATCTGAAGATGATTTAGCTGAACTTATATCTATTTCATATTTAACTATAAATTTATCTCTTTGTTTAGAAGAAGATTTTGGTTTATCTATTGTAGAGTCTATGGCTATGGGGGTACCAGCTATTGCTTCTAATTGGGGTGGCTTTAAAGATATAATAACCAGTAAACAAGATGGTTTCTTGGTAAGAACTTTTTTCTTGGAAGATAAAAGATTAGCAATCGATATTAATGAGGCAGCTATTTATATAAAGAACCTCCTGTCTAACGAAAAAAAGCGCAATGAATTGGCAATAAAAGCTAAAAATAAAGCTCAGCAACTATTTTCTTCCAAAAGTTTTATCATTAATCTTAATTCACTACTAACCAAGATAAATGACGGCAGTATAGTGAAAGATAAATTATTTTTTTACCCTAAAGATAAGTATTTAGCTGTTTATCAGTCAGCCTTAGAACATAAAAGTGTCAAAACTATTTATTTAGATAATTTATGGTTGTTTCAAGATTTATATAAATATTATTTATAAACTGATATGAAAATTGAAAGATTTGGAACTGGTAAAGTTTTGTTTAATATTATAGTTGGTGTACATGGTGACGAAAAATCACCAGTCAAAGGCCTGTCTTTATTAAAAAAATACTTAAAAAATAAAAAAATTAATAAAGGCTTTCAAGTTATTATGGCTAATGAGGAAGCTTTACGATTAAATAAAAGATTTATTGATAAAGATTTAAATAGGTCTTTTCCTGGGAGTAATAATGGATGTTTAGAGGAAAAATTAGCTATTAAGTTAAGAGCCGAAACTATAAAAACTGAATATAATTTTGATTTTCATTCTACGCCTACTCCGATAAAAGCTCCATATGGTGTATTTTCAGTTTATAGTAATAAATTAGGTAAAATAATGGCTATTAGTGGAGTAAAAAATTGGGTTTTTGATGCTAGTGAAAGTTTAATTAAATTTGCTCCTGAGGCTTTTGCTATTGAAGTAGGTTGTGAGGTTGATTCTAAATCTGCCCAAAATGCTTTTTTAATAATGAAAAATATTTTAGTTTATTTTAAAGTTTTGCATGAAAAAAATAAAGGCATATCTTCTAATCCTAATTTATTTTTAATATATCATTTTATAGCCGTTAACAACCTTTTATCTTTAAATAAAGAGGTGCAGGATTTTAAATATATTAAGAAAGGGCAGATTATTGGTTTATTAAAAAATAAAAAACCACTAGTAGCTAGTGAAGGATTTTACCCTGTTTTAATAAATCATGATTTAGCCATTAAAAAAGCGAAAAAAATAATTATTAAAGAATAAAATTTTTAATATGAAAAAAAATAAAAAAGAAGATATTTATTTTCATTATGCCAATTCGATTGATTCTCCTTTTATTTTTAAGAAATTAGGCCTTAATATACCTAGTGATATTTTTTATCTCAAAGATGAAAAGGGCGAATATTTTTATGTTCCTACTTTTGAATATGACTATCTTAAAAAATATAGTAAATTTAAGAGGATAAGAGATCTTAGCGAACTGCCGGGATTTGAAAAAAATTATTTTGAGGCTATTATTAATTTTTTAAAAATAAAGAATAGACCAGTTAAGGTTCCAGCCCTTTTTCCGGCTTGGTTATTTTTAAAAATGCAGGTAATAGGAATTGATATTAGAGTAGAAGATTTTTATTTTTTTAAAACAGTTCTTTATAAAAATCAAGAAGAGATAAAAATGATTAAGAAAACTGCTCGAGGTGTGAAAGATTGCTTTAAAATGATAGAGTCAGTTTTTAATAAATCTATAATTAAAAATAACAAGATTTATTATCAGAATAAAAGCTTGTCTTCTTGGTCATTATCATCTTTAATTAACGAATTTCTTTTAGTTAAAAATATAAAGGCGGAATTTGTAGTTGTGGCTAGTGGAAAATATTCCTATTTTTCCCATTGCCAAATTAAGCACCTATTAAGACTGGGTGAACCGATTATCATTGATTTAGGGGCTTGTGATATAGAAAATGGTTATTATGTGGATGTTTCTAGAACTTACTGTGTGGGACAACCCCATGATTTAAGGCTTATTAATTTATATAATACAGTCAAAAATGCTAAGAAAAAATTAGAAAATAATGCTCAAGCAGGAAAATTAATATCTTCCGCTTATCAAGTAGCTGTTGATTTTATGACTAAGCAGGGGGTAATTATGACTAGATTAAAACCAGAGTTTAATTCTGATAATAATTTTATTTGCAATCATTCTTTAGGACATGGTGTTGGTCGTGATCTGCATCAGTTACCAGTAATTAATGGCAATGCTTCTGTTAATTTTGAAAAAAATATGGTTTTAGCTATGGAGCCAGGTGGTTATAATATTAAAACTGGTGGAATAAGATTAGAGGATACTTATTTAATTACCGATAAAGGGGCTCAAAACTTGACCAAGGGTAAATACAATTTTTTAATTATAAAAAAATGAAAAATATATACGTATTAGGTTTGTGCTATTCGCATGATGCTTCCGCCTGTTTACTAAAAAATGGTATACCAATAGTAGCAATACAAAAAGAACGCCTCTCTAGAAAAAAACACGATGGATTAATTACTGATATCGATTTAAAAGATTGTATTAATTATTGTCTTGAAACTGAAAATATAGATATTTCTCAAATAGATTTAGTGGTGGAAAATAGTCCGACTATTATGTATTGTAAGGAGCGTGATAATATTTTAGGTTTTAAAAAAGAACGCTTATTAGATCAGCTTCCAGATAATAAAATAATTCAAGTTTCTCATCATTTAGCCCATGCTTATTGTGCCTATGGTTTAAGTAAGTTTGATGACTGCGCTGTTATGATAATTGATGGACAAGGCAATTACAAAGAAGATTTAACGGAAAAATTAAATGATGTTTTAGTTTATCCGGATAATTCAGAATCTTCCTATATCGAAAGAGAATCTTTTTATTATTTTTCTAATGGTAAATACAAAGTTTTACGTAAAAATTTAAGTACTGTACACAAGAGTTTTGTGAGATTTAGCGGTTTAGGTCATTTATACGAAATTGTCTCTTCTTATGTTTTTCGATCAAGGTTCGATGCTGGTAAGTTAATGGGATTAGCTCCTTATGGTCATGAAGACACAGCTTTTAATATGTTAGAAATAAAAAATAATTCTGAAATCGTCTATTACAATGATTGGGTGAAGAATTTCATAAAGCCTAATCGTAGTGATAACTCCTTAATTGAAAATTTTCAAGAATATGCTGATTTAGCTATGAAAACTCAGAATGAATTAGAGCGAGCTTCTTTGGCTATGGCTAAGTGGTTAAAAACTGTTTCGCAGTGTGATAATTTAGCTTATTCTGGTGGTGTGGCGCTTAATTGCTCTGCTAATACTAAAATTATAGTGGACAGTGGTTTTAATCATGTGTTTATTACTCCTCCAGCTTCTGATTGCGGTATTAGTATCGGTTGTGCTTTTTATGGATATTTAAACATACTTAATCAAAGTAAAAAACAAATTGATTATTTGGATTATTTAGGGAAAAATTATTCTGATTCAGATATTGTTAAGGCCTTAACAGATAATAATGATAAAGTAAATTTTCATAAATCAATTAATATTTTTAAAGAAACAGCTCAGCTTATTTCCGGAAATAAGATTATTGGTTGGTTTCAAGGGGGGAGTGAGTTTGGTCCCAGAGCCCTTGGTAATCGTAGTATCTTAGCTGATCCGCGTAATTTCGAAATGAAGGATAAAATAAATTTGCTAATAAAAAAGCGAGAATCTTTTAGACCTTTTGCCCCTAGCGTACTAGAGGAAAAGGCTGGAGATTTTTTTTCTGTCGCCATTAGTCCTTTTATGCTTTTAACTATGTCTGTTAAAAATGATCAACGTTTTAAAATACCAGCTGTAGTCCATGTAGATGGCACTTCTAGAATTCAAACTGTTAATGAACAGCAGAATTCGCGATATTACAAATTAATCAAGGAATTCTATAATATTACTGATGTGCCGATGGTTTTAAATACCTCCTTTAATAGTAATGAACCAATAGTGGAAACTCCAGAAGATGCAATTAATTGTTTGTTAGAAAGTGGATTAGATGCAATTTGTCTGGGTGATTATATCGTTAAAAAAAACTCTTAATTTATTAATAAAGTGTTTACAAAAATAAATCTAATCAAAATTGTTAAAAGAGAAAATATTATTGTATTTGGAGAACCAATTTTGCTTAACCATAATGATTATGGACAGGTTTATCAATTAGATTCTGATTCAGGTAGATTAATTGTTAAGATTGGTTTTAAAGAAGGAGAAGAAGCTAAAATTCCTGGTTTAGGTAGTCATAGATTACGAAATGAAATTTCTTTTAATAATTATTTAAATAAAAATAAACTTACCCCAAAACTTATTGGATTTGGAGAACTTAAAAAACCAATAAAGTGCTCATATTTATTATATAAAGAAATTGATGGTGATAATTTAGCCAGGTTAATTGAAAAAGATTTAATTAATTTTAAGATGTTAAAAATATTTTATTTTAGCATGGGGCAAAAATTAAAAATAATACATAAAATTCGTCTTAGTAGTTTTGGATCCTTAAGTAATAGCTACAGTGATCCAAAAATTAATTGGTATGATTTTATTTCTGAAGTTTTAACTAAGTGTTTGGCTCAAATGGAGTTAGGATGTTTTGCTGATAGTATTCCGGTGTTAAAAAAATATATAGATATAAAAATTAATTTATTTAAAAACGTTTCCATTACTCCTAGGTTACTTCATGGAGATTATGAGGCATGGAATATTATTGTTAAAGGAGAAAAGATTAGAGGAATTATAGATGGAGAATTTGCTTTTGGTGGTCATAATCTTATTGATTTAGTTCCAGAATTACCATTTAATCTGAGTGATAACAAGAAAAAAATTTTAAAATCAAAATTTCTTAGTGGCTATTTTGGAAATAGTAAATTATCTGTTTGGGAAAAACAATGCATTGATTTCTATTATAATATTAAAATGATTACCCATCGTATGGTAGTTTGGGAATATTTTATGAAATCAGCTGACAGCCAAGAATTAAAAATAGAAAGAAAAAAAATTGATATGATGCTGAAAGAGATTAAAAAACAGTTAAATAAAAGCAATATTTAATATTTTATGATTAATAATAAAAAAGTAAAATTAATTAAAAGCTCTACTATGAAATGCCGTCTGTGCCAAGACGTTAAAAGTTTAAAATTTAATGCACCAGCAGGTTCAATTGGTAAGGTTATTTATCAAAGAGAAGAACGAGAAGGTGAGTTATTATTATTAGAAGATTTTTCTATTCTTAAAAATGTGAAGAATAATAATAAAAAAATTGATAATGAGTTAGTGCAAAGATTTAAAACCCCGATTAGTATTAGATGGGACATTACCTATCAATGTAATTTTGAGTGTCGTCATTGTTATTCGGCTTGTTCGGCAGTTGGCAAGAATATTTTAACCACTAAAGAGGCTAAAAAACTTTTAGATATTTTTGAAAAGGAAAAAGTACAGTTTGTGCAAATTCTTGGCGGTGAACCTATGGTTAGAAAAGATATCTACGAATTAGTAGAATACGCTCTTAATAAAAAATATATCTTCTCATTAAATAGCAATGGTTATTTATTGGATCAAAAAGCAGTTAAGCACCTCGCTGATTTAGGTTTAAAATATATTCAGATAAGTCTGCATGGTTTTGAAAATGAACACGAATATTTAACTACTAGGAGAGGGTCATTTAAAAAAGCGATAGAAGCAATTAATTTATTAATTAAATCAGGGGTTAGTGTCAGTGTTTCTTGCACAGTTTCTGATATTAATGCTAAAAGTATAATTTTATTTCTTAATTATTTGATTAAGATAGGGGTTAAAAATATTCAACTTTTGACGCCGCTAGAAGAAGGAAGGGCTAGAGTTGATAAGATTAAATTATCTAAAAAATATACAGATACCTTAAAAAAAGAATTGATAAATTTTAAGAGTAATCATCAGGACATTAATTTAGATTTACCAGGTTTTGATATTGATTTAATTGATGGATTAGTTAATGAATATAAAAATGACCCTAGTTATGAGTTTATGTTTGGTTGCAGTGGTGGTGTAAGTAGTTTAAGGGTTAATCCTGAGGGTAAAGCTTGCATTTGTGTCGGTGATGCTGGTGATCCGATTGGAGATTTGTTACATGAATCTATGGAACAAATAATGAAAAAAATGCATGACTGGCGACTAAAAAATATTCCTAAGATGTGTTTAGGGTGCCCTGATTATTTAAAAGAATGTCAGGGTGGTTGTTATTTGCGATTTAAGTAGTTATTTATATGGATATTAAAAAGAATTGTAAAACTTTTTGTATATTACCTTGGATACATTTGCATATTTTACCTGATTCACGAGCAGTTTCTTGTTGTATGGCAAATTTTGATCAGGAATATGGTTATTTAAATAAGCAAAGTTTGCAACAATTAGCTAATAGTCCCAGAATTAGAAGAATGAGAACAAATATGCTTGAAGATTTGCCTAGTGAGGAATGTGCTCGTTGTTATGAATGGGAAAAAAATGGTGAGTGGAGTTTAAGACGAGAAATGAATAAAAAATTTTTCAAGTATCAAAACTTAATAGAACAAACAAAGAAAAATGGTTATATTGATAATTTTGTAATGAGATATTTTGATGTTAGATTTAGTAATGTGTGTAATTTTAGATGTAGAAGTTGCGGGTCTTATTTAAGTAGCGGCTGGCAAAACGATGAAAAAAAGTTGTTAAAGGGTGAAGCTGAATTTCCAATTTTAAAATTGAATAAAAAGGTTAGTTATTTTGATAAACACTTTAGTTCTATAGAGGAGTTTTATTTTGCTGGCGGAGAACCACTAATTTCTGAAGAGCACTATGAAATATTAAATAAATTAATTGTCTCACATCGAACAGGGGCTAGATTAATCTACAATACAAATTTAAGCACTTTAAATTTTGGACATTATAATATTTTAGAATTTTGGAAAAAATTTAAGTATGTTTCAGTAGCGGCTAGTTTAGATGACTATGGTTTAAGAGGAGAACTTATTAGAAAAGGACAAAATTGGAAAAAAACAGAAGAAAATATTAAATTTTTAAAAAAAACTTGTCCGCATGTTAAATTTTCTATTAGTCCAACTGTTAGTATTTTAAATGTTTGGCATTTACCAGACTTTCATAAATACATGATGAAGAAGGGCTTCATTGGTATTAATAATATTCATTTGAATATACTATTATTTCCACCTGAATATAGGGTTCAGGTTTTGCCAAAAAAAATTAAAAACGTTGTTAATAAACGCCTTGTTAATCATGTTAAATTTTTAGTTAAAAACGGTGGCAGTAAAAAGATATTAGCAGAATATGAACAGTTGATTAGTTTTGTGAAAGAAAGTGACTTATCTGATAAATTTAATGATTTTTTAAAAAAGAATAAAGAAATTGATAAAATAAGAAATGAGCATTTTATTGAAATATTCCCTGAGTTTAAAGGCTTTTATTAATAATTGCTAAGTATTTGGTTTATTTATAACTAGTTTTGCATATTGACAAAAATTTAATAACTTTGTTATAATATAAACAATTAGTATTACTATTAGTATTATTAATTATTAACCATAATTTTATGGAAAAAGAAACAAAAGTGAACGCTGAAGAAGTTAAGGACAACAAAGAAGCTGGCAAGGACTACTATGAAGCAGAATCTTGGCAGTTCTCAAGTTGTGGAGACTAGGATAACACCTTTCTTCAAATAACATCCCTCACAAGGGGATGCTATTTGTTATTTGAACTATATAGGGATGAAAATAATCTTTTTTGTAGATGAGAAAAAAATTTCTTTTTTTTCTAAATTATTAAAAATAGAAAAAAAAGATGATTTAAAAGAAGCTAAAAAAGAACTAGTTAAAATAGAAAATTTTTGGCGTCAGAATGAGCCTTTTTTAGAAGGTCTTTTTTTAAAATTATTTAACGAAGAATTAACGGGAGAAATAAAAATTTTTATTTTTCCAAATGATTTTTTAATAGGAGCTTCGGAAACCGTTGGTCAAAATATATTATTCGGACAACCATCTAGAACTACAAATTTTTCGTTGGCTATTATTACTCATGAAATTTGTCATATAATTTTATCAAAGAATAAAAATAAAAGGCCAATTATAGTTGATGAAATTATTTGTTTAATGCTGGAGGATTATATATATTCTGTTTTAGATAAGACGTTATTATCTGATGTTTGGAAAGAATCAGAATTAGATTTTTTTCACCTGAACGCTATGAAAGTTGCAATTGCGGAAATATCTGAAAACGGCCCCATTATTAATAGAAATATAAATAATTTAATAGATGCTTTAAGTAATAAACTGAGCGATAATATTTTAAATATTAAACCCCCTAGTGGTTTAATTAATAATCTTGGTATTAAGTAAAAAGCCGTCCTTTGTAGAACGGCTTTTTATAAACGAATTGTTCGTTTATTTTCCAATATATCCACCAGTGACACTTTGGTCAACGGTGCGATACATTTTATTTCTCATTTCGTTAGCCTCTTCATGCGTTAGAGACCTTTCAGGGGACCTGAGAATGACTCTGATCAATAAATTCTTCTGATCAGGTCTAATTCCTAATCTTTCGATGGCTTTGACCGGTAAGGCTTCGTAAGGAGTTTCTGACGTGATAGTAATTTCTTCAATTACTTCAGAATCAATACCTAAAGCATCTTTTAGACTTTCGCAAATATCCTCTTCGTTAGTTTCCAGAGAAACCGAGACAGACATATCTTGTCTGATTAAAGGATATTTGGAAACCAGTTGGTACGGAGATAGATTGGCCATTTGTTTTTTGATTCTGGAATCTTCGGAGCGAAGAAGCCGGATATCATCAATGCTTTTGATAAGCATTGCTAAACGGTCTAATCCAATTCCCATAGCTAACCCTGAGTAATTTTCTGGGTTTAAACCAGAATTTCTCAAAATTTCGGGATGAGCTTCACCACATTCCAGTAGCTCCAGCCACTCTCCGTTGTTTCTTAAAACTTCTACCTCCAAACCATTAATGGTGTAGGGGTGAGTAGTTTCATTAACCCGGTATGTCATGCCAGGTAAAAGAGTAGAAAGAATCGAATCAATCATTTTTAGTAGATCTGGTCTTTCGAGCCGAATAATATTTTTAGTAATCCGCCAGATGTCCATTTGATGGGGCTCAGCACAATGGGTTTTATCAACCACATCGCGACGGTAACAAATTCCAGGACACATTACTAAATAATCATCAGTTTCTGCTGGTAATTCATCCAGTAATTCAGGAATCATCTCAGAGGTATGAGTTCTAAGAATTAATTCGTCTGATACATATCTTGTGTATCTGGAAGATCTTCCAGCATTGTCGGCTGGAAATAGAAGTCGGTCATAATTTTTTACTGTTGTTGTAACTGGGTGACTTCTTTTAATTTCCGGTATTGGCCATCCTGGTACTGCAACTAGGCAGTTATAGATTTTTTCAATTGCCAAATTGATAACGTGTAGCCCATTCTTGGGGTCCGTTAAATCAAGTATGGCCAGGGAGACTTGTAAGCGCTCCGGCGACATAATTTTCTTTTCCATTGTCTATAGTTTTGCGCCTTATCTCATTTTGATGCGGCTGGTTTACGATTTTAAAAGGACTTTTTTAGCAAAGAATAAAAACTTTGTTAATATATTATTATACATCTTTTATTGAAATATGTCAAATATGTCAAATGTATAGTCAGTTAGTGCTTATTTTGTTAGACTAATTATAATATGTTAAACATCACAATTATAGCTATTGGCCGAGTTAAAGAAGCTTATTGGCGAGAAGCGATTTTAGAATATCAAAAGAGACTACAACCTTACGCCCGCCTTAAAATAGAAGAATTAAAAGCTGAGTCTTTTTCTGATTCAACTAAAGAAAAAGCTAAAAAAGATGAAGCTGATAATATTGAATTATATTTAAATAAGAAAAAAAATGCTGAGATATATCTTTTATCTGAACATGGGGAATTATTCGATTCTCCATCTTTTGCTAAGAAAATTGATAGTAACCAAGAAATAGTTCTAGTAATAGCTGGCGCCCAAGGTTTTACTAAAGATTTAGCAGTTAAGTACCCAAAAATATCACTATCACCTTTAACCTTTCCCCATGAATTAGCGAGAGTAGTTTTATTAGAGCAATTATATAGAGCGGCTACTATTATCAATAAAAAAGATTATCATTACTAAAGAAAAAAGCCTTCTTTTATAGAAGGCTTTTCGTATGAGGTTAGAGGGTGGGTGTTTGAGAAACTGTATCTCGGATTAAAGTTAAAACTTTAAGCAAGATTTCAGTTATCAAATCACTTACCTCGTGGGGAAGAGCAAATTTCACGATTACTAGAATTAGCATGAAAGCTAGGATTTCCTTAAACATATATTTATGTGTTTAAAGAAGGGAAACTCAGGTGACCAACCCTGAATCGTGAAAGTCTTATGACTATCGCCCTTCCAGAAACTGATTAGCTTGAATTAAGCTAAGCACTTTCCGGAAGGTATAACCAGATTGTTAAGGTTACTTCAGATAGTATACGTAATTAAATGTTAAGTGTTACACCTATGTCTAAGTTAACTGAACTAATTAAGTGCACAAAAAAGTTGTACAGTCAGGAGCGGGCTGAACATTCTAAATACTTTTTTAAGATTGGACCTGGTCAATATGGCGAAGGAGATATTTTCTGGGGTTTGAGCGTGCCAGAAATGCGTCAAATTGCTAAAGAATACCAAGATTTAGAATTTGATGATTTAAAGTCTTTATTAAGTGATAAGGTCCATGAATTACGTTTAATTGGGTTAACAATTTTAGTAAATAAGTACCAGCAAGCTAAAAGTGATGCTATCCGTCATAAAATTTATCTTTTTTATTTAAAAAATAGAGCAGGTATTAATAATTGGGACTTAGTCGATTTGTCAGTTTATAAGCTGATGGGAGATTATTTAGTACGTTTTCCAGAAGAAAGAAAGATTTTAGAGCGCTTCATTATATCTAAAAATATGTGGGAAAGACGTTTAGCGATGGTGGCAACTATGGCTTTTATTAGACAAGGTGAAAGTGCCATAGTTACTTATTTAGCGGAAAAATTACTTAATGACAGGGAGGATTTAATGCATAAGGCTAGCGGTTGGATGTTACGTGAACTCGGTAAACGTCAAAAAGATAAATTATTAGATTTTTTAGATACTCATGGTGTAAAAATGCCAAGAACGATGTTGCGTTATGCCATTGAAAGGTTAGATGATAAAGAACGTCAGCACTATTTAAAAAGTACTAAATTTTAGGGACTTGAAAAAAATAAGATAAGAGACTAGGATAAAAATATAAATAGAACGTTAACATTTTTTAGTATAAACCAAAAAGGAGGATGAAATGGTAAGAAACAACCGAAATGCTCATACTGCCGCTAAAGCAGTTGAGCCTATTAAGGAAGAAATGGGTAATGTGATTATGGTTGACACCAACGTCTTAATCAATGACCCTAATGCTATTACGGAGTTTATCAAAGGTGGCAACATTGTTGTTATCCCCAAAACAGTAATTTTTGAACTTGATAAGCTTAAAATGAAAGCAGAAATCAAGTTGGAAGTTAGAGCGGCCATTAAGGCTATTTATAACTTTCGTAAAGAAAAAAGTGACAAATTATTTATTTCCTGGAAGCAAAATTTTTCCAGATTAGAGTTAGATAAAAGTGTACCAGATCATCAGATTATCGCCACCTTTAATCATACTCTTCAGGATAAAAGATTCGCTGGCTATCGGAAATTTAAGTTGATAAGTGATGATGCTACTCTGCTAATTATTGCTGGTGAAATTTTTGCCAATAATCCGAAAGTAGAGATAGAACCCTATAATCACATCAGGGTTAAACTTAAAAAAACACCAAAAGTTTTGAGACCTGTTATCTTAAAAGAGGAGGATTATCACGACGGTAATTATTACATTTTTAGACCTCAAAGATTTAAAGGACTTAAGGAAAATGGTGGAATACTTCTGAAGTACGGAGATACTCCGGAATTTATGGCTATTAGGAGGAAAGATAAACTCATTCCTTTGGATATAAATAATTCTATCTGCGGTATTAAACCAATGAATGAAGGTGTAAAAAATTGGAAACAAGCTCAATTTATTGCCCAGTTAATCGATCCAGGTATTAGTGTCGTGTTAGTATCTGGGGTAGCTGGAACCGGTAAAACTTTATTGGCTTTAGCCGCCGCTCTTCATCAGCGACAAAAGTATAGTCAGATAATTCTGACTAGACCAGCGGTCCCTTTGGAAGATAAAGACGACCTTGGTTTTTTACCGGGCGATTTGAATGCTAAAATGGCCGAGTACATCGTGCCTTTTGCTCAAGATTTAGAAGTGATTATTGAGGCGAATGAAAAAAATCAGAATTTTTTCATGAGAAAAATAAAAAATGCCACCACTAGTCAGCTCTTATCAGATCTAAGGAAGGATAGTTTTGCTTTTTTAGGTAGTTTGGGTGTTAAAGTAAATGCTGTTCAACATTATCGTGGACGCACTTATCATAACACTTTTATTATTGTTGATGAAGCTCAAAACCTATCGCCTCATCAAGTTAAAGCTATTTTAACTCGAGCTGGCCATAATTGTAAAATTGTCTTAACCGGCGATTTAGAGCAAATCGATAAACGTTTTTTAAACAGTGAAAATTCTGGATTAGCCTATGCGATGGTTAAAATGGAAGGAAGTCCAATGGTGGGCGTCACAGTATTAATACACACTGTACGTTCCGAAATTGCGGCTTATGCTGAAAAAGTACTCTAGAGCACTACTAAAGTGCCACTAGCTAAAAAGCGAGCTCACAAGACTCGCTTTTTTTTATTGTCTATTATGATATAATTATCTTAATTAAATTAATTTAAAAAATATATGGAACCAGAAACTAAAAGACACGGAGCTAAAGTGGCCGTGATGATAATAGCTATTTTAGCCGTGACCGCTATTACCATAACTTCTATTTTACGTGATCGGATTGTTAATCAACAATTTCGTCAGGTGACGGTGGTGGGACAAGGTCGTGTGGCTTATCAACCAGACATAGCTATTTTAACTTTAGGCGTACAGATTGATAAGGCGACTACCTCAGAAGAAGCGCTAAATAAGTTAAATGAAAAAATTACAAAGATTGTAGCCGCTGTTAAAGCTGAAAATATTCCAGATACTAATATAACTACTTTAAATTATTCTCTCTATCCCCAGTATGATTATAAGGATAATATTTCCCAATTAACTGGTTATAATGCTAATCAGCAGGTAACTGTTAAAGTGGAAGCTTATGATCAAGATAGAAATCATTTAAATCGTGTCATCAGTGCCGCTGCTAAAGCTGGAGTTAATCAAGTCAATAGTTTATCTTTTGATTATTCAAAAATGAATGATTTAAAACAGATGGCTCGCCTCAAGGCTATTACCGATGCTCGGGATAAGGGAGTCTATATGGCGAGTGCTGCCGGAGTAGAACTTAAAGAAATTTCTGGTTGGTCTGAAAGTTTAATAGTTAATCCCAATACTTATAGCTCCTATAATCAAGGTGGCGGAGGTATGGGGGGCGGGAGCTATGTTTCGTCGCAGACGCCAGTCGGTTCTCAAGAAGTAGTCATGGAAGTTAGTTTAACCTACAACTTAAAATAAAAAGAAAAAAACCGGTGAATTACTCAGCGGTTTTTTTTGGTTTGTTCCATGATTAGTTGGAGGGTGTTAAGACTAAATCATCGATAGTTTTTTTAAGCATTTCCGATCTCAATGGTTTTAGAAGAAAAACATCGCAATAGTCAGTAAAATTAATTTCTTCAAAGATAGCAGCGCTCATCATTACTATTTTGCAGTTACTATTAACCATTTTTATCTGTTGAGCAATTTGAAAACCATCGATGTGAGGCATTCGGCAATCAAGCAAGACCACCTCGGGGTCAATTTCTTGAAAAACCTCTAACGCTTTACGACTATCAGACACCTGAAATGTCGAGTATTCTTTAAGAATTGCTGCGCATAGAATTAGAGTGCTGCGATCGTCATCCACAATTAAAATTTTCATAATCAGATTGTTTTAGAACTGAAAATAATATAACAAAAAATTGTAAATAAGTCAAGGCCTTGGGGGTTATTTTAGAATAGTCTAATCTTTCCCCTTTGTTTATTGGCAAATATTTTTGGGTATGCTATAATACCTTTGTAAATAAAGGTTAATTGAAAATTTGAAAATTAAACCAAATTTTTAATTTAATAATTTAGGCAGCAGTCATCCTTAATTTATTTTTTTAAATTAATTATTGATGTCGAAAGCCCCATGCAAAACTATGTCTAAAATGACTAAGGCTCAAATGGTAGCAAGCTTAGCTGAAGCTACTGGCATGTCAAAGAAAGATGTTAATGGCTTCATTGAAGCTATGACTGACATGACTTACAAAGAAGTTAAAAAGAACGGTGAATGTATCGTTCCTGGCTTCGGTAAATTAGTAAAAGCTAAGAGAAAGGCTCGTGAAGGCCGCAATCCAGCTACTGGCGAAACTATTAAAATCCCAGCTAAAACTGTGGTTAAGTTCCGTCTAGCTAAGGCTGTTAAAGATGCTGTTCTATAATTTTTAGCGCATCATAACTCTATATAAAAACCACCTACGGAATCAGGTGGTTTTTATTTTTTTAAAAAAACTAAAAATTAGGTCTGGGGCCTAATTTTTTTATTAAGTCAAAAGTCCCAAGTTTTTAATATAAATAGAAACCTTTTTCTTAGTTCTTTCTTTAACTATTACAAAGGCTGGCTTTAACCTCTATTTGTTAAACTGTTTGTATTAATAATTAAGTTAATACATGTTTATGAAAAAAATAAAAAAAATTTTAAAAGGCGCTTGGGGTTTAATAAAAAAACATTATTTTATAAGTATCAGTTTTAGCTTGTTTGGATTGGTATTTATTTTATTGTCACCACTTCTCCATACCAGTTGGCTAGCTTACCCGGAATCTTTGAAAGATAAAATTGCTTTAAAAAAGTTTGTGAGTTTTTTTAAGGATACGGGGTATTGTCGTGAAGATTGTGCGGCGGCTCGTTCTTTTTATGCTGAAATTATAGCTAAGGCTCTAAATTCTGATAGTAATTATTATTTAACTGTCGAAAAAGAGATTATAGATCATGATACTTTAGATGAGACACGTTTAGCGTTATTAAAATTATGTAAAACCAATAATTCGCCCGTCTCAGTTGATATAAAAAGTTTCTATGCTAATTCCAAAAATGATTTTATGATTAGGGCGGAACTCGCTAAAACTTGGCCAGAAATAAGTAGTATATCGTTGGTATCAGAAATTATTGGTCGGTATAAAAATAGTAGTTCGGTTACAGAAAAATTGGCTTTATTGGCTTTATTAAATGGACGATCTGATGAGTTAGTAATTTCTCTACTCTGGGGGATTATTTCTGACAACGATGGCAATGACTTAAAGCAAAAAGCTTTTTCTTTGTTATCTAATGTTGAAAGAAAAGATTTGGTTTATAAAATAACCGACTTAGATAACTTACAAGCCATCTTAGATGATGACAGTTATCCAGCTCGCTTAAAAGATTTAGCCATTTGGTTATTAAATGATTATTATCCTTATTTTCCAGGACCAAGTGAAAATATTTTATTTAAAATAGCTGGGAGCGAGCGATTTGATAATTATCAAAAAACTTTTGCTATTAATATTTTAAATCATCAAAAACCAGCTAATTTAAAGTTGCCAGAACTTAGTCTGGCTGATTGGAATTCTTATTACAATAATTAAATAATTGGCACCCCCCTCGGCCAGAACCACTATGAAAAAGAAAATTATTATGGCGCTGGGATTGTTAACTATTTTTTTACCAGTAGTTAGTGTTCGAGCTATGCCAGTTGGGACACTCCTGTATAGAACCTCTGGTGATAATAAAATGTATGGTTTTAATGCTTCGGATTTAATCGTGTCTGAAAAAGGGAAATTAGCTCATATTTATTCTGGACACGCTGCTATTTATGTTGGTCAAGAGGCTGGTATTGATTATATAGTTGAAATGCAACCGAAGGGGGCTATTAAAGTGCCAGCTAAATATTTTATTAATGAAACGGCTGGTGAAAAGCTAATTGGTGCTAAGTTGCCGGAAAAAGCTACGCCCTTGCAAATCGCTACGGCTGTAGCGATTGCTAAAAATTTAGCCTTGAATAACACGGCTTATGATTTTGATTTTAAAAAACAAAAAGGTCCTAATAGTGGAGAGTGGACTTGCGTTGGTTTAACTGAAAAAGTTTATGAAAGCGCTAACGTTAGTAATCCAACTAATTTAAAATCCTTAGAATACAATCAGAATTATTACGCCGTTGATATTACTCCTGATGGTTATGATAATGTTAATATTTATAATGCTAGCGGTGATTGTTTTGCTGACTCTTTGGAATATTCTAAAATATCCCCTAAAAGAGATATGTTGCTACCAGCTCCAGAATTAACTGGTTATGACGTCGGTTTGGAGCAAGGTGGAGAAAGGTATATTTTCCTGCCTTACACTCAATCCATTCAACCTGGTTTAAAAGATGTATCAGTTGATATAAATTTATCATCATCTTTTCCCGAATCAGAAATTAGAGGTGATTCACCTATTTTAGCTTTGATTTTAAAATGGAGTTTAATTAATAATCCAATTTCGACTGTTAAAAATTTAGCTAGAAAAATTGGCAATAGTTTGGTGGCTATGAAGGAAAAAGTTTTTCCAGATAATAGCGTGGCTTTAGCTGATTACTCGGTAGTGACTGACAATAAATCAGTTTATGATAAATCTATTGCTACTACTAGCATCAAAACTAGTAAGGCTAGCTCGACTAAAGTTAGCACTAGTAAAACAAGTGTTAGTAAGAGTTCTGTTGGCTCGATTAGTTCGAGTAAAGCCACTAGCACTGCCAGTAAAATAAGTGGTACTAGTATTTCTAAAAATACTAGCCCGTTAAGTGTCACGAAAAACACTAGTCAAACTATGACTAGTTCAACTGTTGCTAAAATAGAGAGTGTTGATAGTAATAGTCTTATTACTAAGGCCACTGTTCCCAGAACAACTATTAGACCAATAATTAATACTCCTGTTAGTACAACAAATAAGACAAGTGTAAATAACCTTTCAACTAGTACTATAATTATAACTCCAGTAAATAATCAAAATATTTCAAGTAGCACACCAGTTATTTCTCAAGCTACTACTTCAGTTGTAATCGTTAGTCCACCCCTAGTAGTTACAGAAGAACCAGTCACAGAACTAGAGCCGGAGAACCCTATTGCTTTAATTGTTAAAATTTATAGTAATGAGAATGATGATTGGTTAGAAATAGTTAATGCTTCTGGTTATGATTTTGATTTGGCGGCAGCTGGCTATCGTTTAGAAAAAGCTAAAACGGGGAGCGACCCCACCTTGGTAATGAGAATTGGTGATGAAAATGATGGAATTTACCCAGGTGGTACAATTATTAAAGCTAGTAGTACTTATTTAATAGTTAACGACGAAGCCTCTCCGGAAATGTTGGCTAAGGCCGATGCCATTGCTATTAAAGATACTTTTTCTTGGACAGAAGATTCCTACACTATTTATTTAGGAACAGCTTCTATTTCTTCGGATTCAGATGTTGATATTGTAGATAAGCTGGGTTATGGTGAGGCTAAATATTTCGAATCTTCACCAGCCCCAGCTCTTAAAAAAGGTTATGCTTTAGAAAGGAAAGCTAATATTAATTCAACTTTAGAGTTAATGATGAAAGGAGGTCTGGAAGAATTTTGGCCTAGATTATTTGATAGTAATGATAACAGTGAAGATTTTATTTTAGTACCATTTGATGAAGCCTTAATAGCCTCGGAAAATAATACTGAAGAAACACCAACTGTAAATAATCCAGATTTATATCAAGCACCGAGTGGCCTTGATTCAGAAAATATAACTCAATTATGGCATTTTGATGAATGTTATGGAACAACTGCTTTTAATGAGTTACAAATAAGTGGACAAAATCCAGTTGATTTTATTAGACCAGAGAAATGGGTGGTGGGACAGTGGGGTTGTGCTGCTAGTTTGAGTTATAGTTATCCTAATACTAAAGCTATATTTTCCGAAAGTCTTGATCTTAATCAGGCTACGATGAATTTTTATTATCGTAATCATGATGAAAGTGTAGGATTTTCAATTGGTTTTTATAATCCCGAAGAAAATGGACGTAGTGCTTCTTTAGAATTTACTCCTTACTATACGGGCATCAACGGTTTTCCTGGTCCGACTGGACGCTTAAATGATGTGAAATGGCCTAATGATAATAAATGGCATCAGGTTAGTTTAGTAGTTGACAGAAATAGTGGTTATTTCGCTTTATATTTAGATGCTAAAGAAGTTTATCGCTATGAATATGATGGTATTATGCCAACCTTTAAATTTATGGATATTAGCGGGGGAACTGTTAATGAAACAGATTTTGATGAATTATCTTTTTGGAATAGAGCTTTGCCTCTGTCAGAATTAAAAACCATTAATATTTTAGAACAACCTTTTAATCCTTATTCATGGCCAAGTCAGCAAAAAGAGGTTCAGTTGCTTCATCATTGGAATTTTGATGAAAATATTGGCTTAGTGGCTAAAGATAATTTAAGTCAGGAAGAAATGCCAGTCAGTTTAGAACAGTGGAATATGGAGGGAAAATTTAATAGTGCCTTAACAATTGGTAAAAATACTGAAGCTAGTTTTATGGCCAGCCCCGTAACTGATTTATCTTTATCGTTTTGGTGGCGTAATATTAGTAGTGGAAATGAAGGACGACTCTTACTTAGTTTAAATGGCCAAGGTAGTTCAATTATGTCACTAAGACCTACGACTTTTAATGCCAATTTTGGTTTTAATGGTTATGGAGATATTTTTATTCGTTATCCCGACACTTATATTCCTAATGATAAGAATTGGCATCACTTCGTTTTGACTTATGATTCTTATCGTTATTTATTAAAATTTTATGTTGATGGTGAAGAAAAATATCAAAGAGAATATGTTAAATTAAAAGATGGTACTAAGATTGATGGTTTTTCAATTGTTCAGGAAAATTGGCCATCAGCCATTGATGAATTAAAGATTTGGGATGGTGTTTTATTTCCTAGTCAAGTTAAAGCTGAGTACGAAGCTATAAAATAAGCTTAGTATTCATAATTATTTTTGATATTGTTGGCCAGATAATATATAGTTGCCCGAGCCTAGTCGAGAGACGGTGAAGGAAAAAAAGAGGTTCTATTAGAGCCTCTTTTATATTTTATTTGACAAAATCAAAATATAATTGTAATATAGATGGTTAATAAAAAGAACATTTACAAATAAATATAAATTAAAAAGGAGGATTAAAAATGAACAATCTTGCATTTATTCATGAGAATTTTATTAGTTCGCTTTTTTCAGCCCTGGAAGTTGCTGAAAAGATGAAAGTGAAAGTGGCAACTTTTCCGGATCTTGTTAAAATGCGAATTAATAATGACACAGAAAGTTTTGTTTGGAATCGTTGGCTTACACCACTTACAACCATCTATCTCGGTAAATATCAAGATAAAAGACTGATTGTGGTGGCTCATCACCTTGGTCCGTTAACTACCAAAGAACGTATGTTGGAATGGTCAGTGAGCGGTAACAAAGATGAGGGTAGCACCAGAGAAAAATATGGTTATGAAGGTTTACCCAAAGTTACTCAACAGGAATTCAATGATTTGGTTGAAGGTAAATTCGGGGAGGTTACGATAATTGATTTTGAACCTTATCGTCAGAAATTTTTACCTCACCTCAAAGGTCATCATGTTTTGGCAAAAAATGCTTTAAGAGACCCGGTCTTAAGAGCCTTATTTGGAGTAGAAACAGAAGAATATGTTGCCAAACATCTTGAAATTTCGACGGCTTATGCCATTGAAGGACATAAAGAAGTTAATGCCGGAGAGAAAATATTTGAATTTGGTCTTCGCGACAGATACGGCTGGCATGTTTTTACTGAATCAAAAGGTAATTTTCCTGATGAGCAACCAATTGGTTTATTTTTAACTTTTGGCAACCCTTCTCACTATGCCAATCATGACTTGAGTATTTCCACGGAAATAAGAACTCATGAAGATTTGGGTTATGCCAGGTTCGTGGTTTTAAATAGTGAAAATGGGGTAAGCGATGACATTATGGATGTGGATTTTAATTCTAAAAAACATTGGAAGCAATGTTTGGTAAAATCAGAAGAAGTTGTGCCTGATTTTTTCATTTTGTCAGAAAAGGATAAGCAATTATTTACTGTGTATCCTAAAGATGGTAATCGCATGGATGATGATCAAATAATGTTCAAGGTTACTCATTCTAAGCGAATTGGCAAACCAACTTCTTTCAAAACTCTAACTTATGGATCGCCGTTTCTGAAATATCACATTGATGAAGTAAAGGTAATAGCCCCCGTTGGAGCCAATGCTTATATGATTTGTGGTGATATTGCACCAGGAGAAATTGCGACAGTACCAGTTAAATTCTATAAAGTGGAGATTGACCAAGCCTTACGTGTTTTACGCGATGAAGAAGTAATCAATGATTTGCCGTTATTATTGAAAATTAATGATATAACTGTCTAAAAATACAGTAATTATCAGTAGAATGAAAGCCAGAGGATGAAACCTTTGGCTTTTTTATTACTATTTAAAGCACCGTTTGTCAATAAAATTATCCTTGATTTTTTAGGCTTTTTATTGTACGATAAGAGCGTTAATGAGGGTAAGCGGGCGATCGCTATGTTTATATAGAGGAAAGTCCGGACTCCATCAAAAAAGGCAGTGGATAACGTCCACCAGGGGTAACCCTAGGGAAAGTGCCACAGAGACAATACTAATTTTAGCTTGCTAAAATGAAAGGTGAAAAGAGAAGGGGTGTTGATTATATCGGCTACTTTTCTCGGCTGGCGGTGACGCCAGATTCGCGGTAAACCCTGCCTGGAGCAAGGACAAATTCTTATTCGCAAGAGTAAGAAAAAAAGTGGTCCGCCAGACTTTATTGGTAACAATAAGGCTAGACAAATGGTCGCCCTTCTTATACCTTCGGGTATCAGAGGACAGAATCCGGCTTACAGCTTACCCCTGTTAACAAAATAATAAATTTATAAAATATGAAATTAAAAAGAGTTGAACTTTTTTTCGCGACCCTGTTAGTCCCCATCGATTTTTTGATGGTAATTGCCGCTGGACTTAGTGCTTACTACTTACGTTTTTCAGATTATTATGTCGGCATCAGACCGGTTATTTTTAATTTGCCACTACATAATTATGTTTGGTCTTTGATTTTTATTGCTCTAATCATGATTCCGGTATTTTTCTTGTCAGGGCTGTATAAGATATCTAAAACTTCCAATCTAGCTAAGGAATTTGCTCGTATTATTTTAGCCTGTTCCACCGGCCTGGCCTTAATTGCTATTATGATCTTTTTTAAACGCGAATTGTTTGATTCGCGTTTTATTGTTTTAGTCGGTTGGGTCATAGTTATAATTTATTTGATAATTAGCCATGCTTTTTTAAGATGGCTACAAAGAAAGTTATATGTTTATGGTGTTGGTGTTTCTAAAGTTATTTTAGTTGGTAATAGTAAAACAGCTGATAATTTAATTGCTGAATTCTCTTCGAACGCTTATTCTGGTTTCGAAGTCGTGCGTCGAGTTAGAGATTTTTCTTTAGAAACAGCTCAGGAAACAGCCGAATTTATTAAAGACCACGAAATAGATGAAATTATTCAAACTGATCCTAACTTAAGTAAAGCGGAAACTTTACGTTTGTATGATTTTGCTACTGAAAATCAAATTACTTTTAAATATGTCGCTGATTTATTAGAAATTAAAGTTTTACGTCATGAAGTAACCGAGATTATTGGTATTCCTGTGGTTGAAGTTAAGCGTACCACTTTAGAAGGTTGGGGGCGAGTAGCTAAACGTATTTTTGATATCATTGTTTCTATTATAATGATTGTTATTTTGTCACCAGTATTTTTACTGACAGCTATTGCTATTAAAATTAATTCTCGTGGTCCAGTTTTCTTTTCGCGCCGTGATGATGGAACACTTGTGACCAGAGTTGGCGAAGGTGGTGTTCCTTTTCATTATTTTAAGTTTAGATCAATGATTGATAAGGTAGATAGTATGCGTTACAATGAACTGGCTGATCGTAATTTACGCAGTGACGGACCGATGGTAAAAATTAAGGATGACCCTCGTGTGACAGCAGTTGGTAGTTTTATTCGTCGCTTTTCTATTGATGAATTACCAGAATTATTTTTAGTTTTAGTTGGTAAGATGAGCTTAGTTGGTCCTCGTCCTCATTTGCCGGAGGAAGTAGCTAAATATGAACATCATCATAAAAAAACCTTAACCATTAAACCAGGTATTACCGGACTCGCTCAAGTCTCTGGTCGCAGCGATTTATTATTTGAGGAAGAGGTTAAGCTAGATGTTTACTATATTGAGAATTGGTCATTGTTATTAGATTTTTCTATTCTTCTTAAAACTCCTTTTGCGGTTTTAAAACACCGAGAAGCTGAGTAAAAATAAAACATGAAAGTTGCTTTGATTCACGATCACTTAGCCCAAGATGGCGGTGCCGAAAAAGTCTTAAAAGTTTTTGCTGAAATGTTTCCCGATGCCGTTATTTATACGTTGTTAGCTGATAAGGTTAAAACTGATAAATATTTAAAAGGACGTCGCATCGACACTTCTATTATTCAGCGTTTGCCGGGGGGAGTTAAACACTACCGCTGGTATTTGCCATTTATGCCCATGGCGGTAGAATTTTTTGATTTGCGCGAATATGATTTAGTTATTTCTGATACCAGTTCTTTTGCTAAAGGCGTTATTACTACTCCTGATACTCCGCATATTTGTTATTGCCATACACCAACTAGATATTTATGGAGTGACACTCATCAATATTTGAATGAACTTAAATGTAATAAGTTTGTTAAAAAAATAGTCTCTTTATTATTATCTAATATACGTCTTTGGGATTTTGCTGCCGCCGCCAGAGTGGATTATTTTATTGCCAACTCTAAAACAGTGGCCAAGAGAATTAGTAAATATTATCGTCGTGATTCTCAAGTTATCTATCCGCCAGTTGAAACTAGTCATTTTTTTCTCAGTGACTTAGCTACTCAACAACCAGAAGAAAAATATTTTTTAGCTGGTTGCCGCTTGGTGCCTTATAAGAGAATTGATATTGTGGTTGAGGCTTTTAAGAAATTAGGCAATGATTATAATTTAAAAATATTTGGTGATGGTGTTGATTTAAAAAGATTACAAAGTATTGCTGGTGAAGCAACTAATATAGAATTTTTGGGTCGTGTCAGTGAAGATGAAAAAGCTGTTTTATATAGCCGAGCTCAAGCTTTTATTAATCCTCAAGAAGAAGATTTTGGTATTACGCCAGTTGAATCGATGGCTTCCGGTCGTCCCGTTATCGCTTATCAAAAAGGTGGCGTAACTGAAACCGTTATAGAAGGAGAAACTGGTGTATTTTTTTCGGAGCAAACGGCTGATGCTATAGTTACCGCGGTGAAAAAATTAGAAGCAATTAAATTTAATTCTCAAGATATTCGTCAGCACGCTGAAAAGTTTTCAGTAGAACGTTTCCAACAAGAGATAACAGAGTTTATTAGTGAGGTAAAAAATAAAAACTCCAATTAACATGAAGATAGCTGTCGACATTCGGGTTTTAATGGATAAACATTACAGTGGTATTGCTGAATATACTGATTATCTTTTGCGGGAGTTATTATCTAGAAATGATGGCAATGAATATGTTTTTTATTACAACTCTTTAAAATTACCACGGCACTTACTTCAAAAGTGGCCGGATAAAAGAGTGGTCTTTGTGCGATCAGCTTGGCCGAATAAAATTTTTAATTATTTTTTACAGAAAATTTGGTCTTGGCCGAAATTAGATTTAATGACGGGGCCAGTTGATATTTTTTGGTCGCCTCATATAAATTTTTCTTCTTTTGGAGCACCAGCTACTAAAAAAATAATTACCATTCATGATTTATCGTTTTTGCGTTATCCGGAATTTTTTAATTGGCGTAAAAATTTATGGCATAAAAGTTTGAACATTAAAAAGCTGTTGAAGCAATATGATGAAATTATTGCTATTTCTGAGAATACTAAACATGATTTAATGGAGCTATTGCAAATACCAGAGGAGCGTATTACTGTTATTTATTCTGGTCTTAATAAAGAAGATTGTGAGCCCCAAAAGATTAAAAAATTGGCTTCTACGCCCTTTATCTTATATTTAGGCACCATTGAACCTAGAAAGAATGTGGGCGGTTTAATTGAGGCCTACAACTTACTGCGTGATAGACATTTACCCTTAACTAGTCATAAATTAGTTTTAGCTGGTGGTAATGGCTGGAAAAATAAAAGTATCTATAATAAAGCTAAAGACTCTCTGTACTGTGATGATATTTATTTTTTGGGTTATGTAAGTCGGGAAGAACGTGAATGGTTGTATCAGAAGGCTAAATTATTTGTTTACCCTTCTTATTATGAAGGCTTTGGATTTCCGCCCTTGGAGGCAATGTCTAAGGGGCTTGCGACTATTACTTCCGATGTTTCATCTTTGCCGGAAGTAGTTTCGGACGCGGCCTTAACGGTTAATCCCTATTCTAGTTTAGATTTAGCCAGAGCCATTGAAAGTATGCTCTTAGATGATGATTTAAGGTCCAACTATGCTAAAAAAGGAACGGCCAGATCATTAATTTTTACCTGGAGTAAAACAGCTCAAAATTATTTAGAACTATTTAATAAAAAAATATGAGAGCAGTGATTCAAGTTGTAGATGAGGCCAGCGTTAAGGTGTCTGGAAAATTAATTTCCGAAATAAAAAAAGGTTATTTAATTCTTATAGCTATTTCTGTTAGTGATACCGAAGACAAAATTATTAAGATGGCTGACAAAATAAGTAACTTAAGAATTTTTCCTGATGAGAATGATAAGATAAATTTAAACATTAAAGAGGTTAACGGAGCCATATTATTAGTTTCCCAATTTACTTTATATGGTGACACTAAGAAAGGGAATCGCCCCAGTTTTATTGAATCAGCTAGACCGGAACAAGCTGCTTGGTATTATGAAAAATTAGTTACTAAACTTACAGAGCAGAATATAATAGTTAAAACTGGTAGTTTTGGTGCTCACATGAGTGTTTCCCTAATAAATGATGGACCCTGTACGATAATTATTGATTTATAAAATGATAAATAAAAATATAAAAAAACCAAAAGTCTTAGTAGCCATGTCCGGAGGAGTTGATTCGTCGGTGGCTGCTCAGTTGTTAAAGAATCAGGGCTATGATGTTACTGGTATGTTTTTGCATTTTTGGAAGGATGAGAAATTAAGTGCTAAAGCTGAAAATAAATGTTGTTCTTTAGAGTCTTTACTTGATGCTAAAGCGGTGGCTAATAAAATTGGCATTCCGCTTCACACTTTTAATTTTTCTAAACCCTTTAAAGAAGCGGTTGTTGATAATTTTTTAGAAGAATATGCGGCCGGTCGTACACCTAACCCTTGTGTGGTTTGTAATAAGAAAATAAAAATAGGTTTATTATTAGAGTATGCTTTAGAATTAGGGTTTGATTATGTGGCTACTGGTCATTATTTAAAAATTAAAGACTATCAAGGTAAAAGAAGATTATATAAAGCTAATGATGCTAAAAAAGATCAATCTTATTTTTTGTATACTTTTACTCAGAAACAATTAAAACATCTGATGTTTCCCCTGGGCGGTTATCATAAACCCCAAGTTAGGGAACTAGCTCAAAAATATGGACTGACTACGGCCGCTAAACCAGATAGTCAAGATATTTGTTTTTTATCAGGTCCTCATAATGATTTTTTAAAACGTTATTTAAAGTTAAAACCAGGTCCTATTAAATTATTAGACACGGATCAAGAAATTGCCACTCATCAAGGTTTACCGCTTTATACTATTGGTCAGCGTCGAGGAATTGAAATTGGCGGTGATGGCCCTTATTATGCTGCTAAGTTGGATTATAATACTAATACCCTTTACGTGGTACGACAGTGGAATGAAGATATTTTTTATCAAAAAGACTTTTTAGTTAAAGGCGTTAATTGGTTATCAGGTTTAGAAAAATTGCCTTTAAAGTGTTCAGTCGTTATTAGATATGGGCATGAACCAGTGCCATGCACGGTTAATAAGTATAAAAAAGATGTTTTATTAGTATCTTTTAAAAAATCGCAGCGAGCGGTGACTAGCGGTCAAAGTGCTGTTTTTTATGATAAAAATAGGGTATTAGGTGGAGGCATAATTGATGTGTTATAATACTTTTCGTAATCAATCTTAATTTTATAATTACCTATGTCTCAAAATCTTAATGAAGTTTTTAAACGCATCCAAGACAAGAAAAAAGAACAGCGCGAATTAAAGAAAATGTTCCGTGATGCGCTCTCAATTAATGGCGAGTATCAAGAGGCCTTGGAGGAATTAGAAGCTTTAAAGCTGAAAAAGAAAAAAATTGAAGTTGGCGTTCAATCAGATTTTAAAGAAGAGATTGATAAGATAGAAGGTTTAAAGCTACACATTGCTGGTGACAGTCAAATGTTATCAGATTTAGCTCTAACCCAGCTGACTAAGGGTGAAGAAATTAAAGTTATTGATGACAATAAAGTAGAATATGAGCCAGTTTTTACGGTCAGATTCAAAAAAAGTCAATAAATATCTGAAAAATCCAGTTTATAAAGCTGGATTTTTTTATTGACTAAAATGATTTAACGTTGTAGGATGGCCTTAGACAGTTCTTAAACATAAACCTATAAAATAGACGCCATGGTGGAAACTAATGATGTTTTAGATGACTTAGGAAACTTCAATTATAATAATTTAAGTTCCTTTCAAAAAGCCTTTATACAAAGAAGTATAATAGGTTTTCTGCTAAATCTGATGGTGATAGATAAACATAATCGGAAAAAATATCTAGAAGTGCTCTGGCGTATCCCGGCAAGTACATATCGTGCAGTAGATGTGAAACGCTTGAGTGTGGCTGAGCCATTTTTTATAACAGCCAAGTTATCTCGAATCAAGCTATCAGTGTTAGCTATAGTGGACGGAGTGAATTATCACTACAATCAACACACCGGAGAACTTCCTAATTTTTGTCTAGAAATCTTTAAAGCCACTTGGGATGAAAATTTTCAAGAGCTAAAAAGATTACTTTTTTCTAATGATAAAAGGGAACAAGATTTAGCTTTTTTGTTCTTCATGTCTATTAATAAAGAAAAATTAGACATAAAGTTTTGTCAAAACTTTGTTGATTCGCATGTTTTATATGCTGAATTAGTCGGCCGAGCTTTAATTTTGGATAAATTTAAACCTGAAACAGAGTTGCTTGATGAAAAGGAATTATGGTCTTTCGTGATGTCATCTATTTATAGTAACCCCCAAAGACCAATTGCCCATTATTATTATGGACTCATGAAACGCATTACTCCCGAGCAAGCAAATTCCTATTTGCTGCAAAAAATCTCTTATCGTGGCTTTAGTCGCGAAAGTCTACAAAATGGTGTGAAACTTTTAAAAAGTTGTTATGCTTAAAGACTTAATTTGTTAAAAAGCGGACATACAAATGTCCGTTTTTTTCTTATAAAAAAAGCGGATACTTATGTACCCGCTTTTATCTACTTAGATTTCGTTTAACCGAAATAAGTCATCACTCGCAACTGTTTTAGTTGAATTAATAGTTTTTGATCTTAATGTTTCAATCATTCCGTCAGGAATGGAATAATATTTTTCCATTTCATAGGAAAAGTTATCAAGACAAAAAATGAAAGAGCGTTCAGTCTCAATAATTGGTATGATGTTACTACTTTTTATATTAATACCGACGTGTAAGGTTTGATCTAAAATACGACCACAAAAATCATGATAAGTAATAGAGAAGTCATCTTTTAATAGAGTATAAGGACCAAATTGCCAAACCCAAGCAATTCGCCCTTTGGTTTGTCTAGCTATCTCCAGTGTTTTATTAAGCATAGCTCTGTAATCATCAAAAAAAGGTGACTCGTCTAAACTTATTTTTACTAAAGATTCTAGGTTATTTTTTTCCCTAAACTCATTTTTCAATTTTGAGAAAATTCGCGAAGGTAAAAGTTTACTAGGGTGATTAGTGAAAGATTTTTGCCATTTATCCTCTTCTACTTCTCTAGCTTTATTTTTTTTATTAACAAGTATGAATGAGGCAGGTAGAAATATTAAACCTATTAAAAAATAATTGTTAATATATAAAAAAGCAAAAAATGATAAGACAACCAAAGTTAGCATTGCGGTAAATGGTATTAAATAACGCCATTGTGGATCTTTAGGTTTGGATTTAAAGAAAGAATCATTAACTTTAATATAAGTTTTACCGTCGTCGTCAATTGGCCTAAAAATAAAGAAGGCTTGCATGAAATTGAGGCAATTAATAAAAAAGTTTTTTTCTAAAACTATTTTATTGGGATCATTTTTAAACCTTCGCCAATCTTTAGAATGTTGGCTAATGTTTTCTCGCATCTGATTCCATTCTTCGCGGGAAATGTGATTACTAACGGAGTGAACACTTGCGCCAGCGACCTTATCTGGTAACTGACTGATGTCTTGTTTTTTAACTCTACCAATACATTCATCCTGAATGTCTTGAAGACTTTTTAAGAAATTTTTCATTGTTAAATAACTTTTTTTACTTCCTACTCCTATATTTATAGTCCCGTTCGGTTTTGGACTTGAGCTCAAATTACCATTATACGTTGATAAAGTCAATGTTTAGTTAATAAAAAAAGAACCTAGAAAAAATCTAAGTTCTTTTTATGAGTGCCGCGAGAGGGAATCGAACCCTCATGGTTGTTACCACACGTGTTTGAGACGTGCGCGTCTACCAATTCCGCCATCGCGGCTAATCCCCCTTATTATAATATATAAAAGCGAATTGTCAAACACTTGTTTGCTAGTGGTTTTTCCGTTATAATCTAAATAGAAATATGGGAAAAATTATTGCTGTCGTCAACCAAAAAGGCGGAGTTGGTAAAACAACCACTTCCGTTAATTTAGGAGCCTTCTTGGCCCATTTGGGTAAGCAGGTTCTTTTAGTTGACCTCGACCCGCAAGCTAATGCTAGTTCTGGATTAGGAATTGAACATAGTAAGCTAGAATTTGGGATCTATGAGGCCTTAATTGGTCAGAAAAGTATCTTTGAAGTTATTAAAAGAACTCTGCAGAAAGGTTATAATGTGGCTCCAGCCACAGTTGGCTTAGCTGGCGCTGGCATTGAGCTAGTTTCCATGGAAAATAGAGAATATCTTTTAGCCGAATTATTAAATCAAGTTAAAAATGATTACGACTATATTATTGTTGATGGTCCGCCATCTTTAGGATTACTGACTATTAATAGTTTAGTAGCAGCTGATGAAATTTTAATCCCGACCCAAAGTGAATATTATGCTCTAGAGGGTTTAGGACAATTATTAGCTACTATTAATTTGATTCAAGAAAATTTAAAACCAGAATTAAAAATTATGGGTACCGTTATTACGATGTTTGATAAACGTAATAAGTTATCAACTTCAGTTATGGAGGAACTTAAAAAATATTTTCCAGGTCGCGTTTTTGAGACTGTTATTCCACGTAGTGTGAGATTAGCTGAAGCCCCTAGCTACGGTCGCAGTATTTTACAATATGACGCTAAATCAGCTGGCGGTAGAGCTTATGAAGCACTAGCCAATGAAGTAATGTCTTTAGAGTTGCTATTAGATACAAATGAAAAATAACTTATAAATTATGCCACATGGTCTAGGTCGGGGACTTGATTCGCTTATCCCTAAAAAAATAATTACTGCTGTTCCGGTTAGTGCTTTGTCAGAAGCAGGTACCGCTCTTCTGGTAAACGATGAAGATAGAATTAGACGCGTGGCGCCTAGTCGTATTGCTATTAATCCTTGGCAACCTCGTCAACATTTTTCGGAAACTCATTTGCAAGAACTTATCGAGTCAATCCGTGAACACGGTATCATTCAACCTTTAATAGTTACTAAGAAAGGTGATGATTATGAATTGATTGCCGGGGAAAGACGTTTGCGTAGTGCTAAGGCCTTAGGACTAAAAGAAGTGCCAGTTATTGTTCGTGAAGCTAGTGAACAAAAAAAATTAGAATTTGCTATTATCGAAAACTTGCAAAGAGAAAATTTGAACCCCTTAGAAACGGCTTGGGCTTATCAGAAGTTAATAGATGAATTTAATATTTCTCAAGAAGAGGCGGCTAAAAGAGTGGGCAAGGCCAGATCGACGGTTACTAATTGTTTACGGCTATTATCATTACCAGATGAAATAAAAATTGCCTTGGCTGAGAAAAAAATCAGTGAAGCCCATGCTAAATATTTATTAGGCCTAGATAGTGAAGCCAAGCAAATTAATATTTTTCGAAAGATTCTTAGAAATAATATGACGGTCGCAGAAACTGATCGTGAGATTAAACGATTAGGAGGTACTAAAGAAGCTCGCATTAAAGATTATGCTGACGAAGAAAAGGAAAGAAAGATTGAATCCGCTTTAGGAACTAAAACTGTTATTAAAAGACAGGGTCGTGGTGGCAAGTTAATTATTGATTTTTATAGTGAAGAAGAGCTTCAAACTATCATAGATAAAATTGCTTCTTTATAATATGCAAAAAGCCTTAAAAAAAGTCAGGTCATGACTCTTTTTTTGTTATTTGTCTAGATTGATGATTAGCTTGAAAATTGTTATAGTAAAAGGACTAAATATTCTCAAGAATACTTAAATTTTTTATGTCTTTTGTTCACCTCCATAACCATACCCATTATTCTTTGCTCGACGGTCTGACTAAGATTGACGAGTTGGTTAAATATGCCAAAGAGCAAGGTTCTCCGGCGGTAGCTATTACTGATCATGGCACGATGTACGGTGTGATTGAGTTTTATCAAAAATGTAAAAAAGCTGGCATTAAACCAATTATTGGAGTAGAAACATATTTAGCACCCAAAAGCCGTTTTGATAAATTAAACCGTAGTGATGCTAAAAATTATCACTTAGTGCTTTTGGCTAAAAATGAGCTTGGCTACAAGAACTTAATTAAGCTTATTTCCGCGGCTCATTTAGAGGGTTTTTATTATAAACCTCGGATTGATTGGGATCTTTTGGAAAAATACCATGAAGGTTTAATTGCCTCCACGGCTTGTTTAGGTGGTGAAATTGCTCAATATATTTTAGCTAGTGATTTAGTGGGGGCTAAAAAAAGAATTTTAGAATACAATGAACTTTTTGGCCAGGATCATTTTTATTTAGAAATGATGGATCATCCAGAATTACCTGGTCAAGAAAAAGTGAATAAGGCTTTAATAGAATTATCCAAGGAAACAGGCGTGCCTTTAATTGCTACTAATGATATTCATTATTTTAAAAAGGAAGACGCTGAGGCTCAAGATATTTTATTATGTTTGCAGAATAAGAAAAAGATTAATGATAAAGATAGAATGTCGATGATGGGGCATGGTGATTATTCGATGCGTTCTAATGCTGGAATGATCGAAGCTTTTAAAGATATTCCAGAAGCTATCGCCAACACTTTAAAAATTGCGGAGATGTGCAATTTAGAAATTGATTTAGGTAGTGTTCAATTGCCGCATTTTGAAGTTCCTGACGGTTATAATGGTAATTCATATTTAAAACATATTTGTGAAATTGGTTTAAAATTACGTTATCCTGATTTAAAACTAGATAGCGAGGAAGCTAAAGTAATTCTGGATCGGATGAATTTCGAACTATCAGTAGTAGAAAAAATGGGTTGGCCGTCGTATTTTTTAATTGTGGCTGATTTTGTTAATTGGGCTAAAGATAATGGCGTGGTGGTCGGTCCAGGGCGCGGTAGCGCAGCTGGCTCTTTAGTCTGTTATCTGACAGGAATCACTAATCTTGATCCGTTGAAATATGATTTGCTTTTTGAACGTTTTTTAAATCCAGAACGTATTTCTATGCCCGATATTGATATGGATTTTTCTGACATTCGTCGTAATGATGTGCTTAATTATGTGACTGAAAAATATGGAGCAGATCACGTCTCGCAGATTATTACCTTTGGAACTATGGCGGCTCGGGCGGCGGTGCGTGATGTCGGTCGAGTTTTGGATTATCCTTATGATTTTTGTGATAGTTTAGCTAAAGACATTCCCATGTTTACTAAGCTCGACGAAGCTATAAAAACAGTGCCGGAACTGAAGGAAAAATATGCTAAAAATCCGGAGGCTAAACGAGTTTTAGATTACGCTTTACGCTTAGAAGGCGTAGCTCGCCATTCTTCGACTCATGCTTGTGGCGTGTTAATCACTAAAAATCCTTTAACAGATTATACCCCGATTCAATATGCTTCATCTTCTGATAAAACTTTAGTTTCTCAATATTCTGCTCACCCGATTGAAGATTTAGGATTACTTAAAATGGATTTTTTAGGTTTGAAAAATTTAACTATTATCGAAGCCGCTCTTAAGATTATTAAAAATACCAGAGGCTTAAAAATAAATATTGATGATATTCCGATGGCTGATAAGGCCGCTTATGAATTATTTCAAAGAGGAGAAACCACCGGGGTGTTTCAGTTTGAATCTTCAGGCATGAAGCGTTATTTACGTGATTTAAAACCCACCGAATTTGAAGATATTATTGCGATGGTGGCTTTATATCGTCCAGGCCCAATGGAATGGATCCCTGATTATATTGCCGGTAAACACGGTGATAAAAAAGTTGCCTATCTTCATCCTAAACTGGAACCAATTTTAGCCAAGACTTACGGCGTGGCTATTTATCAGGAGCAAGTTATGCAAATTGCTAGAGATTTAGCCGGCTTTTCCATGGGTCAAGCTGATGTGTTGCGTAAGGCCATGGGTAAAAAAATAGTTTCCTTGTTAGCTGAGCAGAAAGAAAAGTTTGTCGATGGTTGTGTTAAAAATAGCATTCATAAAGAGTTAGCTGAAAAAATATTTTCTTTTATTGAGCCTTTTGCCGGTTATGGTTTTAATCGTTCGCACGCCGCTTGTTATGCCATGATTGGTTATCAAACAGCCTATCTTAAGGCTCACTGGCCAGTCGAGTTTATGGCCGCTCTGTTATCTTCTGATCAACATGATACTGATCGCATCGCGATTGAAATTGATGAATGCCGCAATATGGGTGTTAAAATTATGGCCCCTGATGTTAATGAATCTTTTAACTCTTTTACTGTGGTAACGACCGGGACAGCTGAACAAAAAACAGTTACGGAAGATGAAAAAGTTGATACTATTCGTTTTGGATTAAACGCTGTTAAAAATGTCGGTGAACACATTGTGGAAGTAATTATTCACGAACGTAAAGAAAATGGTCCGTATAAAGATTTATTTAATTTTTTAGAAAGAGTTTCAGATCGAGATTTAAATAAAAAATCATTAGAAAGCTTGATTAAATGCGGTGCTCTTGATCGTTGGGGCGAACGGGGTCAATTACTTTCCAACTGTGAACGCTTACTTAATTTCAATAAAGAAATTAGTAAGAGCAAAGATAGTAAACAGGGAAGCCTCTTTACTGATTTAACCGGAGCAGCTACTACTCCAAAAATAACGCTCGATGATTACGCTGATATCCCACAAGCTGAAAGACTGTCTTGGGAAAAAGAACTTTTAGGTCTTTACATTAGCGAGCACCCCTTTAATATTTATAAGCCATATTTAGATACTTACTCCATACCAATTATTGAATTACATAGGCATAAAGGAGCTGACTCGATTATTGTGGCTGGCATTATTAGCTCAATTAAAAAAATTATTACCAAGAAGAATGAGTCGATGCTATTTGTTAAAATGGAGGACGCCTTGGCTTCAGTGGAATTATTAGTTTTTCCGCGTTTACTCAAAGAAACTCTAGCTATTTGGCAAGAAGGAAAAGCCATTATTGGTTCCGGTAGCGTATCAGAAAAAGATCAAGATGTTAAAATACTACTTAATCATATTAGCCTTCTTGATTCCAATGACCCGCAGTTATCAATTGATGAGTTTAAAAGAAAAATGATGAGTGCCAAGGAAGGTGCCGGTGGAATTAATTCTTGGCGTAAAAAATATCAAATTGGCAATGGTTATTCAGCTACACCAAAAGTTAATGTTCCCAGTGAAAAACCAATACCTATTAAGTCGGAATATCAACCGCTTAAAATAGTTTTTAATATCGAACCTTCAGCCGATGATTTAGGTCGACTTCGTGATTTGCTGATGAGTCACCCTGGCGAATCTGAAACTTATTTTAAAATTAAGCAGGCTGATAAGGATTCGATTGTTAAAACTGGTTTTAAAGTGAATAATTCCAGCGAACTTAGCTCTTTATTGCGTGAAAAATTTTCTGACGTTTTGCAAGTCATTGAAAACTAAATAATAAGATGAAAAAATTATTGTTTTCATCAAAAAATTTTGGTATAATGAATTAAGATTAACAACATCTTTATATAAAGTTTTTTGTCTCGCTACTAACGAGTATCAAAGACGGGAAAAATAGTATGCCAAAAATTATTAAAAAAACACTTAAGAAAAAAACCGAAACTAAAAAGAAAAGTCCGGTCTCTAAGGTAAAACCCCCTATCACTTCTAAAACTAAAAAAGTTGTTAAGCCAGTTAAAACAGCTAAGGTAGTTAAACCAATTAAATTAGTTGAAGAAGTTAAGCCAACTGAATCAATAAAATCGAAAAAGATTTTAGTTGACGTGATAGCCGATGATGATAATTTTTTAGCCAGCGAAGAGATAAAAGATTCTTTACCTTCTTTTTCTACTTGGCCTAATTTAGAAAAAAGCCCCGAAGAAAATAATTTTAAGACTGAAGCGAGCGAAGTCGATAATTCTCAATCAGTGGACGATGAAGTGGAGGATGCTGCCTATGATAAACAAAAGAAATTTTTTGCCGATTGGGCTAATTCTGTTGCTCCTCAAGCTGGTGAAGCCAAACCAAAATTAGCTCCTGGCAAATCATTAGGACTTTATCGCCGAATGGCTATTAAGTTTATTATCGCCACAGCTGTTTTACTTCTTTGTATTTTTTATTTTTTCTTTTCTAAATTAACAATTTCTATTACTCCTCAAAGTGAATTAATCAATGATTCCTTTTCTTTCGTAGTGGGTGCCGATACCGCTACTACTACTGCGGAGGCCGACGTTCAAGTTGAAAAAAAGATAGTTGGTGAAGTTAAAGAAATTACCGTGACGGCCGAAAAAACCTATCCAACTAGCGGTGAGGAAGTAGTTGGCGGAGAAACTATTAATGGTCAAGTTACTATTTTTAATAAATATAATAAAGCTCAACCATTAGTAGCTAAAACTAGATTATTATCTCCAGATGGTAAATTGTTTAGAATTAAAGATTCAGTTAATGTTCCAGCTGGCGGCGAAATCGTAGTCGCAATTTATGCTGATAAACCAAGTGCCGATTCAGCCTTAAGTGCTGGTACTCGCTTTACTATCCCTGGACTATGGGCTGGCTTACAGGATCAAATTTATGCCGAAAATAAGGAAGACTTTTCTTATCAAACAGAAGTAAAACATATCCTGCAACAAAAAGACATTGATTTAGCTAAAAGAGATATTAATGAAGTTCTTAGTTTAAAGGCTAAAAATGAAATCGATAGTTCCTCTCAAAATAATGTGACGGTTTATGGTGACGTAGCCGATTCCTTAGTTAATGAGATTGATGCTAAGCTAGGTGATGAAAAAGCTCAGTTCACCGCTAAAGCTTCCAAGAAAATTGTTATTATTAGTTTTGCTAAAGAAGCAGTAGCTAAAATGGCTGAAGCCAGATTATCACTATTAGTGCCTGATGATAAGCAATTAGCAGCTTTTGATGGTAATCAAATTACTTATAATTTAGAAGATTATAATACTGATACTCAAATTGCTACTATCAAAGCTTATTTTGGTTCTTCTATGTTCTTAAAGTCAGATTCTTCTTTGTTGGATAGAAAGAAAATGGTGGGATTAAATCGCAAGCAAATTTCCCAATATTTAGATAGCTTCCCGGAAATTAAGAGTTATGAATTAAATTTTTCCCCTTCTTTTGTTACTAACGCTCCCAATTTACCTGATAAAATAAAAGTTATAGTTCAGCCAATTAATTAAAAATAGTTTACTAAAAAGCCCGATTTAATCGGGCTTTTTTATATTTAAGCTTTATTAAAATAATCCTAGAAAATCACTTTTACGTTTTCTTTCTATTTTTTTATCACCATGAAAAACAGCCAGAGCTTCTTCCAGGCTGGCTTCATGATTAATAATCAGAGCTAAGGCGGTGGCGAGTAAAATAGCCTCTTTAAGTGGTCTTTGATGAAGATTGCGACCAACAGCTAAACCAGCTACGCCAGCCACTTGTTTATGAATCCAAGCTTGTTTAATTAATTCTTCAGAGTTTTGTTTGGCACCACCGACACAAATAACTTGGCAAGCACCAGCGGCACTAACTACCTCTTGAAATTTTTCTGCCACTTTTTTATCTTTGGATTTATAAGGATATTTAACTTTAACAAAATCAGCTCCCAGAGAGGCTGCTACACCAGCTCCGCCGGCAATGATATGAATACTCTCTTCATCAATTTTAGTACCACGAGGATACATCCAAATTACTGCCAGTAGTCCTTGAGCATGGGCTTCTAAAATAATCTCTGAGGCCTCTTTAAGCATCTTGCTTTCATTTTCTCCACCTAAATAAATAGTATATCCGACTCCTAAAATGTTTAAGCCACTTTGTTTTTTAAAAAGAATAACGTCTTTAACTTCCAACCAAGCTTTACTTAGTATGGTGTCAGTATTTTTATAAAGATTGCTGCGGCCATTCATTTTTAACAAATAGGGAATTTTAGGATACTTTTGACCATAGGCCGCGATTAAACCTAAATGAGCCGCAAAAACTCCAATCGGTGAGGCGGCCGCAATTTGAAATAAATGTTCCGGACTGGCGTCTTCTAGGGAGATGCCTGGGCCGTAAAAATCATCGTTTAAATGTTCAACTTTTTGATCACCAGCAAAGAGTAACAATGAACCGCTCGAGGCTGTGGCTTGGCGCCAATTTTTTAAATAATCAGCTCGTTTAGCCGCTGGAACGTTAGCGGGAATTTTTATTTCCTTCATAAATATGGTATTATAATGATGTTAAAACTTTTAATATTATATTATATCATATCTATGAATAATGATAAAATACCTATTGATAAAAATAAGCTTAATCAGACAGCTGATAAAATTGATATCAAAAAATATAGCGATCCCATAGGACTAAGTGCTAAAAATTTGGATTTAGGATTATGGTTAGCTGGTCATAAAAGAATAATAATCAGAACCATAATTATTATTTTATTCGCGATTGCCGCTTCTTTCATACTTTATGCCGCTTATGGCTACTTTTATTATTTTTCATTTGGCCGTGAACAGCAAATGATCTTAGACCAAAGCAATTTCGGAGTCGACTTGGTTAATTATCGGCTACAAAATATAGCTAAGCCGCTAGAAGTTTTAACCGTTAAAGTTTTAAATAATCGTAACGGTTATGATTTTATTGCCAAAGTAAAAAATCCTAATAGTAAACACTATGCTAGTTTAAATTATTGTTTTACTTTTGATGGTGGAGAAAAATGCGCCACTTCTTTCATTTTACCTGGTGAAGAAAAAAATATAATTTTATTTAATCAAGTTATCACAGGAGTTGTTAATAATGTGAGTTTTAAAACAAGTGACATTCTTTGGCAAAAATTAAACGCTGGTAATATTGCTAATTGGGATGTTTACAAAGGAGAGAGATTGTCTTTTGCAACTAGTGATGTAGTTGCTCCAACTTATGACGGTGGCCTTGATTACTTAGAATTTACCCTTAGTAATAATTCGGCTTACGCTTATTATGAGGTCCCGCTCAACATTACGGTGGAAAACAATGGAGAAATTGTGGCTGTTAATCGTTATACCGCTCAAGATGTAAATAGTCGTGAACAAAAATCTATCCGTCTTTATTGGCCGGGCATCACAACTCTAGGAGGAACAATTAATATTGTACCAGAGCTAAACATTATTGACAGTAGTATTTATAAACCTTATCGCAGTAATTAACCTATGTATTATCGGATTAAACTTTATTTAAAAAATTTCGACTGGATAATTTTTTCAGCCGTTATTTTATTATCAGCTTTTGGCTTGATGGAAGTTTACAGTGTGGCTCTGGGCCTAGGTAGTCATGATCTTATTAATTTTTATAAGCAATTATTTTTTGTAGGCTTTGGTATTTTCTTAATGTTTATTTTCACTTTTATTGATTATCGTTTTATTAAAAGCTTAAGCCGTTATTTATATTGGTTTGGGGCTTTAATTTTAATAGCCGTTTTATTTTTTGGTCAAACAGTTAACGGTACTAAAGGTTGGTTTAATATTGCCGGTTTTGGTATTCAGCCAGTTGAATTTATTAAAATTATTTTGATTATTTTTTTAGCTAACTATTTTTCCAATTTAGCGACTAAAGTGAAAACACTGAAACACTTTGTTATTTCGGCAGTCGGCACTTTATTGTTAGCTTCTTTAATTATTTTCCAACCTGATTTTGGTTCATCTTTGGTTATTTTAGCTGTTTGGTTAATTATGGTAATTATGGCTGGTTTTGATAAAAAATATTTTATAGTTATTGGTCTATTAGGCTGTTTACTAACGGGAGTAGCTTGGTTTAGTTTTAAGGATTATCAAAAAGAACGTATTACCACTTTTTTGAACCCTGGTCAAGAATCGTGTTCTAGAAATGAGTGTTACAACAGCTTTCAGGCTATTATTGCGGTTGGTTCAGGAGGCCTAACTGGTAAAGGAGTAGGGTTTGGTTCACAGTCACAGTTGAAATTTTTACCAGAAGCTCAAACTGACTTCATTTTTTCGGTTATTGCTGAGGAAATGGGTTTTTTGGGTATAGTATTAGTAGCCAGTTTCTTCGCTATTTTATATTTTAGATCATTTTCATTACTCAAAAAAATCAAGAATGATTTTGGCATTTATTATATTTTAGGCTTGTTGGGATTGATTTTTACTCATATGTTTGTTAATATCGGAATGAATATTGGACTACTACCAATCGTTGGTTTGCCTTTGCCTTTTATCAGTTATGGCGGAAGCTCGGCCCTGTCGCTTTTTGTGGCTATTGGCATTATGCAGAACATTATTATTAAGTCAAAAATAAACTATTAGTTTAACAAAATTCCGCTTCTTACGGTGACATTAAGAGGTAGATAGACACAAGTTATGAGTATTATCTTAGAAGCGCAATCACGCGAAAAAAAAGAGAAGCTCGCTCCTGATTTATTGCCAGCCGTTGTTTACGGTAACAACTCGGATAGCCACAGCTTAAAAATTAAAAGAGCTGACTTAGAAAAAATAGTTCGTTTGGCTGGTGAATCAAACCTAATTAGCTTAAAGATAGATGACAAGGTTAAATCAGTTTTAATTAAAGAAGTCCAAAGGGAAGGTCTTAGCGGTAAAATAAATCATGTTGATTTTTTAGAAGTTAATATGAAAAATAAAATTCATACTGAAATTCCTTTACACTTTATTGGTGAATCCAAAGCTGTTAGGGAAATGGCTGGTTCTTTGATTAAAGATGTAGATGCTTTAGAGGTAGAATGTTTGCCGGAAGATTTAGTTGATCATATTGATATCGACATCTCTGTTCTAAAAGAGTTTCATAATCATATCGATACCAGTGATTTAATTCTGCCTAAAGGTATTAAATTGTTAAATGAACATGACCATATAATTATTAGCGTTATTCCACCTCGTGTGATAGTTGAAGAACCAGTAGTAGAAAAGAAAGTAGAAGAAAAACCCAAAGAGGAGGTCGCTAAACCAGCTAATGAAAAAAAATAAGAATAATTTATCCAAGAAGTGGTTAGTCATAACTAGGCTGTCAATTATTATTTTGACAGTCTGTGTTTTTATTCTGTTTTTTTATTTTTTTCAGCCAGATTTATTTCAAGTTAAATCTAGTAATCCAGAAATAAGAAAAGAGGAAATAGCTACCACGACTATTTCTCAAAAATGTTCAGATTGTAAACCAAGGCGTTTTGATGGCGTCTTGGATGCTCCACAATCAGAAAAATCACGCCCCTTTGCTGTTATGATTGATAATTATCCAGCTGCTAGGCCACCATTTGGCTTAGCTGAGGCCTCTTTAGTTTATGAGGCGCCAGTGGAAGGCGGAGTCACTCGTTATTTGGCTTTTTTTTTGCCAGAAACTGCTCCAGCTAAAATTGGTCCTATTCGTAGTGCTCGACAATATTATATAGATATTGCCAGAGAAACAGGGGCTACTTATGTTCATTGCGGCGGTAGCCCGGAAGCTTTATTGAGCGCTAAAGAATTAGGAACAAGCGATTTAAATGAATTTTTTAAAGGTGCTTATTTTTGGCGAGAAGGAGCTAGACCGGCCCCTCACAATGTTTTAACTTCTGGAGACAATTTAAATAAGTATCGACTTGATTTCCAAGAAAGTAATGGTGATTTTCCAGCCTGGCAATACAAGGCTACGAGTTCCGTCACTCAAACAGTTGTGCCTAAAATAGATATTAAATATCAAGCAGAATATGCTGTTTATTGGAAATATGACCAAGAGAGTAATAAATATCTGAGATTTTTAAATGATAAAAATCATCTTGATGCTAATGGTACCAAAATAACAGCCGATAATCTAATAGTTCACTTAAGTTATTTTAGCGTGGTTGATGATAAGTTGCGTTTAAAAATGTCAGCCGCTAATTCCGGTCAAGCCTTACTTTGTCAGGATGGAAATTGTATTTTAGGTAAGTATAAAAAAAATACGACTGAGGGCCGTACTAGATATTACAAACAAAATGGTGAGGAGTTTATTTTTAATGCCGGAATAACTTGGATTGAAATGATTAGTGATTGGACTGACTTGAAATATTAATTAAACAAAAACGAACCTGATGGCTTAAATCAGATTGAAAATTGACCTTAGCTTTAGGAAACTTGGCTAGAGCCATTTTTTTAATGGCCTTTTTTTGTTCAGGATTTATTTCGCAGTATAAAGATATATCTAAAGGAAATTGGCTAGTTTTTAAATAGGTGGCCAGTTGGGTGAGTAGCCTTTGATAGTGCCAGAGACCAGTCTTGCCAGACAGGAGAGCGCTAACTGGTTCTTTTTTAATACTAGGCTCCTTCATTTGGGCTGGCGTCAAATAGGGCAGATTAGCAGCTATAATTAACTTGTTTGGTTGTTTTTTTTGTAAAATAGACAAATAAGGTTGAAACAAATCCCCAGTTAACAGCTTGATAGGTAAGCGATTTTTTTTTATATTATAAGCAGCTACTTTTAAAGCTGGGACAGATTTATCAGAGGCATAAAAATTATGCTGATTATTTTTTCTAGCCGTAGCTATAGCAATAATAATTGCTCCGCTACCAGTACCAATATCGATAACTGTGTCACCATCTTTTATTTCATTTAGAATATTATCAACCATTACTTCTGTTTCTGGACGGGGGACTAAAACATTAGCATTAACGAATAATTCAGAGTTATAAAAGTTTTGATATTTTAAGATAACAGCTGATGACCAACCGTGTAATCGTAATTTAATATTTTTTAAAAATTCCTTTTGGGCAGAGAGACTGATTAGTTGCTCGGGATGTGTCATCACGAAAACCCGGTCTTTTTGTAAAGCTCGGGCCAGTAAAATTTGTGCTTCAAATTCAGCCTCTTTAATTTGGTGTGCTTTTAAGAGAGAAGAAGCTGTTAGTAAGAGTTCTAATATTTTATTCTCCTTTTTGTCTTTGTTCTTTGACGGCATTTTTAAGGGCAGTTAAAATTGGATTTAAATCACCTTCCATAATCATATTAATACTATGCCAAGATTGACCAATGCGATGATCAGTAATTCGGTCTTGGGGAAAATTGTAAGTGCGAATTTTATCACTTCTATCGCCACCTCCCACCTGACTTTTTCTAGCACTAGAATCATTAGCTAATCTTTCTTCTTCTTGTCTAGCGAGTAAACGAGAACGCAAAACTTGCATGGCTTTATCCTTATTTTGGTGTTGAGATTTTTGATCTTGGCAACTAACTGTAACCCCAGTTGGTAAATGGACAATTCTAATAGCTGAATAAGTTGTATTAACACACTGTCCTCCCGGACCACTAGAACAAAAGGTATCAATTCTTAAATCAGAAGGTTTAATTTCAATATCGACTTCTTCGGCTTCAAATAAAACTACTACAGTGGCTGTCGAGGTATGGACGCGTCCTTGTTTTTCAGTTTCAGGTACACGTTGTACGCGATGAGTGCCGGCTTCATATTTAAGTAAACCATAAGCACCCTGGCCAGTAACAGAGAAGATAACTTCTTTGTAACCACCAATACCAATGGCACTGGAGTCAATAATTTCAAGTTTTAAGCTGTTTTGTTCGCAATATCGGGCATACATTCTAAATAAGTCGCCAGCAAAGAGGGCAGCTTCATCACCTCCAGCCCCCGATCTAATTTCAATAATGGCGTTTTTCTTATCATTAGGGTCATCAGGGTGTAATTCTTCTTCAATTTTCTCTTTTAGGTTGGCACTTTCTGCCTCTAATTCTGGTAATTCTGAATTAGCCATTTCTCGGAGTTCTGGGTCTTTTTCGTTGGCTAATATCTCTTTATTTTGACTAATATTATCTAATATTTTTTCATAAGAGTTAATTAACGATATTACTTCCTTTAAGCTAGCATGCTCTTGAGAGACTTTAATCAGGGCTTTTTGGTCACCAAGCAAAGATGGATCGACTAAGCGATCCTCAAGATTTTTAAATTGTACTTTAATATCTTCGTACATAAATTTGGCTTTATTAGCTAAATGGTCTTTTGGCTCTTGACTTATATTTAAATCGTGTTATAATTTATTGGCTTTGTTAATAAGAAACTGTTTAGGGTTATCAAATCTGAGTTAGAGATCCTGAAGTAGTATGGAAACGAAATGTGCCATAGAATTGCTATTTTAGGTCATCGGGCCTCCAATCTCGCATTAATATCTCAGAGGAGATAACTCTACAGTTTTTTTAAGCAAGAAGATGCATAATGCAGCTTCTTTTTTTTATCCAAAAAAATAATCAGTCATTATAATTCTTAAATACAGCCTGCGCTGAACCTAAGTAATGACTGATTACTTTACAAATTTTAGCTATTTTTTACCCAAGGTTACTTGAGCGATTTTTTTGATATCTTTAGTCTTAACAACTACTTCTTTTTTAGCACGAGCTTCAGCACGAACGGCAGTTTTAACTTTCTTACCTTTGCGAATAGCGGCCACTTTAGCAGTAGTGTCAGTTTTAGCGATAAACTTCTCAACACGACGAGCAGTATCTACTAATTTTTGTTTACCAGTATAGAAAGGGTGACAAGCTGAACAAAGTTCAACTTTAATTTCTGGTTCAACTGAACCGGTGGTAAAGGTGTTGCCACAAACACAGCTTACCTTGCAATCAGTATTATACTTTGGGTGAATGTCTTTTTTCATACGTCTATTTATCTTTATATTATTTATATTTACGCATTAAGATGCTATCATAACTTCAAAAATTAATCAAGAGCTGTTATAATAACTTACATGACTAAAATACATAATATCGCCAGAAACACCTCTTATTTAACTTTAGCCCTGATTCTCCAAAAAATCATTTCCTTCACTTACTTCATTATTTTAACCAGAGCTCTGGGAGTGGCTTCCATGGGTCAATATTACGCTGCTATCTCTTTTACGACCATTTTCGCCATCTTTATTGATTTGGGTTTCGCTAACACCTTAACTAGGGAAATCGCTAAGGACCAGGTTAAGGCCACAGCTTGGCTGGGTAATGTCGTAGCCTTAAAGATTCCTTTAAGTCTATTAACTATCATTTTAGCTCTTATTTTTGCTGTTGTTTTTGGTTATGATAGCTTAAGTTTTCAACTCATTCTTATTTCAGCCGTTTCGATGGTGCTTGATTCCTTCACTGGTACTTTTTTTGCAGCGGCCCGTGGTTTTCATAATTTAAAATATGAAAGTATCTCTTCAGTTATTTTTCAATTGATTGTGTTAGTTTGCGGCTATTTAGCTTTGCTCAATGGTTATGGCATTAAGATGGCCATGGCTGTACTCGCCTTAGCCAGTGTTTATAATTTTATCTATAGCTTTTTTATCATTAGATATCGCCTTAATTTAAAATGGCAACCAGTTTGGCAAAAAGAGTTTATTAAAAATATTTTTAGAATCAGTTGGCCCTTTGCTTTGTTTGCTATTTTTCAGCGCCTGTATACTTATTTAGATTCGGTTATGATCAGTGTGTTATCTGGTTATCATCAAGTGGGAATTTATCAGATTGCTTTTAAAATTATTTTTGCCTTACAATTTTTACCTATGGCTTTTACGGCTTCGCTATATCCGGCCATGAGTTCCTATTGGTTACATAATCAAGAACAACTGGCCCTATCTTTTAAGAGAGCTGTGAATTATTTAATTATTATTTCCATGCCGATTATCGGCGGAGTGATAGCCTTGGATGATAAAATAGTTGGTTTATTTAAAGCCGGACCAGAAGCCATTTGGCCACTGCGAATTTCTATTTTAGCCTTGTTTTTTATCTTCATTAATTTTCCGATTGGATCATTGCTTAATGCTTGCGACCGACAACGCAAAAATTTATTATTTATGTCCATTGTTACGGTTGTGAGCGTGGTGGCTAATTTATTTTTAATTCCACGTTATGGGGCCGTGGGCGCTAGTATCACCGTTTTAGCTACTACTGCTATTATGTTTTTCTTAGGCATTATGGAAGTCAGACATATCATTATTTATAAGGCTAAAGATAATTTAGCGACTCTGGGTAAAGCTTTGTGGGCTGCAGCTTTAATGGGTACTATTGTTTATTATGGTAAAAATTATTTACCAATTTTGGTCGCTACTATTTTAGGCGGTCTGCTGTACTTTATTTTTATGTATTTAGTGGGCGGTTTCAAAAAACAAGACATTAGAAGTGTTTATTTATCTTTTCGTCGTTAAGCCATGAAAACTTTTTTGCTCACATTAGAATATTTACCCTTTAAAGGTGGTGTAGCTAATTATTACAGTCACCTAGTTAAGTATTGGCCTGGTGAAATAAAAGTTGTAACCGGACCAGAACTACTCCAGAAAAAATATTTAATTCCTTGGCTGGCGGCCTTTTTTAAACTAAAAGCTATTTTAAAGAAGAATCCAGCAGCTTTAATTTTAATCGGACAAGTCTTACCGCTAGGAACAGTAGCCTGGCTTAATTATTTAATTAAACCTTATAAATATGCAGTTTTTTTGCATGGTATGGATTTCAGTTTTGCTTTAAAAACTGGTCACAAAACTTATTTGATGGATAAAGCTTTAGCTAAGGCTGATAAAATAATTTGTGCTAACTCTTATGTAGCCGACTTGCTTAAAAAATGGCGGCCAGCGTATACTTCAAAAATTTTAATTGCTAATCCGGGAATAGATGATCAAGTAGTAGTAACAGATACTTTATTGCGGGAAAAATATCACAGTACTGGCAAGACTATTTTACTCAGCCTAGGACGATTAGTTGAAAGAAAAGGAGTTGATTATGTTTTAAAAGCTTTGGCCTTGCTTGATGATGAGTTAAGCGACCAGATTCTTTATCTCGTGGCTGGAACCGGTGAAGCCGAAAAACGCTTAAAGAGCTTAGCTTTAAATCTTAAAACTCAAGTTATTTTTACCGGTGAAGTTAGTGAACCAGAAAAATGGGCCCTTTTAGATTTATGTGATATATTTATTATGCCGGCTCGCGAGATAAATGGTGATTTTGAGGGCTTTGGCATTGTTTATCTAGAAGCTAATTTGTGCGGTAAGCCGGTCATTGCTGGCCGTTCAGGCGGTGTTAGCGATGCCGTGAGCCATAATGAATCAGGTTTATTAGTTGATCCAGAAGATATTTCAGAAATAGGGGCGGCTATTAAAAATTTAGTAGCTAGTAAAACCGAGCAAGAACGTTTAGGAACACAAGGTAGGCAGCGAGCGCTAGCCGATTTTAAATGGTCAAATCAAATAACTAAACTCTATAATGATTTATGATTTCTATTATTATTCCAGTCTATAATCAAGCCGATAAACTATTTGCTACTTTAAATAGTATAAATTTGCAGACTTATCGCGACCTCGAAGTAATTATTGTTAACGATGGTTCGACTGATAACCCTGAAAAAACTTTTACTGAGTTTTTAGATAAGACTAAGTCTGATTTAATTTTTTATTTCTTAAATCAGGCCAATGCCGGTGCTCCATCTGCTCGTAATCGCGGCTTTAGAGAGTCTAAGGGTGATTTTTTATTTTTTTGTGATGCTGACGCTACGTTAGAACCGCAAGCTTTGGAAATATTACTTAATAATTTATTAGCTAATCCTCAGGCTAGCTATGCTTTTTCAGCCTTTAAATGGGGCTCTAAAATTTTTACAGTCGGTGATTTTGATACGGAAAGATTAAAAAGAGAGCCCTACATTCATACGATGGCTTTAATTCGTCGAGTAGATTTTCCTGTGACTGGTTGGGATGAAAATATTAAAAAATTTCAAGATTGGGATTTATGGTTGACCATGTTAGAAAATGGGAAAATGGGGGTGTTTGTTAATTATATTTTATTTAATGTATCGCCAGGTGGTACCATCAGTTCTTGGTTGCCGTCGCTTGCCTATAAGTTATTGCCATTTTTGCCAGCTGTTAAAAAATATCAGCGGGCGATGGTTATTATTAAAACTAAGCATCAATTATTATGAAATTAATTACTCGCCAAACAGGTTTAGTTCTAATTATTATTTTGGCTTTTGAAGCGCTGTCTTTTGCTTCTTATTATTATCCGCCACTTAAATTAATTAGTGGTATCGGTCTGGCTATCTTGGCTGGTGTTTTAGCTTGGCGTAATTTAGAATTAGGCTTACTCTTATTATTTGGGGAATTAATTATAGGTTCCAAGGGGCATCTGATCGAGTTGTCTTTTGTTTCGGGGCGCATGCTGATTTTTACGGCGGTAATGTTGGTTTATTTAATTAAATTATTTAGTAAAGAAGAAAGAGTAAAATTAATCGCCGCCTGGTTAGAATTTAAGAGTAAAAGAGCCCTAGTGGCTTTAGCTTTTTTTATTAGTACGGCTTTAATCATAGCCTTAGCCAGTTCTACGCAGTCAGCTGATATTTTTTATGATTTTAATAGCTGGCTCTTCTTCTTAATTATTTTTCCCATGGCTTCTGTTTATTTTCAAGCTAAACCAGAAGTTTATAATAGATTGGCTATAATTTCAGCTGCTGCTTTTTTGTGGCTTGGTTTTGAGACTTTTTTAATTCTATATTTGTATTCTCATAATTTACCAATTATTTCTGATCTTTATTTTTGGTTACGTCAAACCGGTGTAGCTGAAATTACGGCTACTGGAAGTAGCTGGCCGCGCATTTTTATGCAATCCCAAATTTATGCGGCAGTGGTAATTTTAATTAGTACTTTTAGTATCAAGCTTAAAAGCAAAAGTCTTTGGGTGCTAACAGTCTTGGCTTGGGGTGTTATCTTTTTATCAATGTCCCGTAGTTTTTGGTTAGGGCTAGCTATCTCTTTATTGTTAGGTTTAATTCTTAATTGGCGTCAGCTACTTAAAAATCTATTATTTATTATTCCGAGTGCTTTAATGGGAGCGGTTTTAATCTTTTTAGTAGTTATTTTTCCCATTCCCAGATCTGGTTCTTTTTCTTTAACTTCTTTTGCCAGTCGAATTAATTTGACTAGTGATGAAGCAGCTGTAGCTTCGAGATGGTCGTTATTGCCAGTGTTAGTTCAGGAAATCAAGCAAAGCCCTATTGTCGGACGCGGTTTCGGTTACAGTGTGACTTATAAATCAAGCGACCCCCGTATTTTAGCCAATAATCCGAGCGGGGAATATAGCACGTATGCTTTTGAGTGGGGGTATCTAGGTTTATGGTTAAAATTGGGTATTTTAGGCCTTATTAGTTACTTATGGCTGTTAGGTAAAAATATTTATGTTGGCTATAAACAGCATACTTTCTTATTTTTATCATTAGTTTTTATTGGACTTATTCACATCTTTACACCTTATCTCGATCATCCCTTGGGAATAGCTTTAATCCTGATGATAGTCGTCTTGACGGAGTCTTGCTTAAAACTAGAAAATAACGTATATTAAATTGCATAAATTCAAATAAATAAATTACTATGCCCGAACAAATTATGACCCAAGAGGGTTACGACAAATTAAAAGAAGAACTTGATCAATTAAGCAAAATTAGAAGAAAAGAAATTGCTGAACGAATTGAGCGCGCTAAAGAGTTAGGTGATCTCTCGGAGAACGCCGAATACAGCGAAGCCAAAGATGCCCAAGCCCTTAATGAGGGTCGAATCATGGAACTTTCTAATACTTTAAAGAATGTCACAGTAGTAGAAAAAGCCACGGGTAGTGATCATATTGTGATGGGTTCCAAAGTAGTTGTTAAAGTTAATGGTCAAGAAAAAGAATATACTATCGTTAGTTTTAATGAAGCCGATCCGTTAAATGGTTTAATCTCTAACGAATCGCCACTAGGAGTTGCTTTTATCGGTAAAAAGAAGAATGAAACAGTTGATGTCGAAACTCCTCGTGGTTTAGTACAATATAAAATAGTCAAAGTAATCTAATAATTATATGGACAACGCCAATTTAGTTCTAAGTGCTGGCAGCGAACGCGAAGATCGTTTGCATAAGCTGGAAGAACTAAAAAAATTAGGCATTGCCACTTATCCAGCGGCTGTTAAGCGCGATCATACTATCGCTGAAGTTTTTAGTGATTTTGAAAATTTATTAGAAAATAAAAAAGAGTTTTTTATAGCCGGCCGATTACGTTCTAAACGTGAGCATGGTAATTTAGCTTTTGCTAATTTAGAAGATGCTTCCGGTAATATTCAATTAGTTTTTTCTAAAAAAGATTTAGGTATTGAGAGTTATAAGATTTTTATTAAATTAATTGATACGGCTGACTTTATTCAAGTTAAGGGCTCAGCTTTTTTAACGCATAAAGGTGAGAAGAGTTTATTTGTGACGGAGTGGGGCTTATTAACCAAGGCTCTACGGCCCATTCCTGACGCTTGGTACGGCTTAAAAGATGAAGATGATAGATTACGCAAACGTTATCTCGATTTGCTGCTTAACCCAGAATTACGAGAGATATTTTATAAGAAAGCCAAGTTTTGGGAAACGGTTCGTGATTTTATGAAGCGCCAAGGTTTTTTTGAGGTGGAAACGCCAACTATTGAGGTGACTACGGGCGGGGCCGAAGCTAATCCGTTTAAAACTCATCATGATGATTTTGATATTGATGTTTATTTAAGAATTTCAGTTGGTGAATTATGGCAGAAAAGACTCATGGCTGCTGGTTATGAAAAAGTCTTTGAAATCGGTCGTGTTTATCGTAATGAAGGTTCAAGTCCTGATCACTTACAAGAATTCACTAATATGGAATTCTATTGGGCTTATGCTGATTATGAAATGGGCATGAAATTAACTCAAGAATTATTTCAAGAAATAGCTATTAAAGTGTTTGGTCACACCAACTTTACTACTAAAGGTTTTGAATATGATTTAGCTGATGAATGGCCAAAAATTGATTACCGCGAGACCGTTTTAGAAAAGACCGGCATAGATGTTTTAAAAGCTACGGAAGAAGAAATGACAGCTAAGTTAGAAGAATTACGTGTTAAATATGAAGGGGCTAACCGGGAACGTTTAATGGATACCCTTTGGAAATATTGCCGCAAGAATATTGCTGGACCAGTTTTTTTAGTTAATCATCCTAAATTAGTTTCACCTTTATCTAAAGCCAAAACTGATAATCCCGAATTGACTGAAAGATTTCAAGTTATTATTGCCGGCTCAGAACTGTGCAATGGTTTTTCTGAATTAAATGATCCAGTTGATCAACGAGAAAGATTTGCTGCTCAAGAAAAATTAATTGATCGTGGAGATAAAGAAGCTATGATGCCCGATTTTGAGTTCGTGGAAATGTTAGAACATGGTATGCCACCAACTTGTGGCTTTGGTTTTGGTGAAAGATTATTTGCTTTTATGATGGATAAACCAATTAGAGAAATTACTTTATTTCCTTTAATGAAGCCCAAGAGGGAAGAATAAAATTATAGTGATTGCTATTTTAAAATAACTGGTCATGTTATAATCACATTATGATTAAGAAATTTTTGCAGGACATAGGTTTAAACGAAAAAGAGGTTATTATTTACCTAGAATTATTAAGGGTTGATAAGAGCTCTGTTTTAGATTTAGCCAAAAAGACAGGTATTTTACGAACTTCAATTTACTCGATTATAGATTCTTTAAAAGAAAAGGGTTTAGTGATAGAAACTGAAGTAGGTAAAAAAATTAATTTTCAAGCTGAACCACCAGAAAGAATTGCGGCTTTTATAGAATCACAAAGACTAAAAGTAGAGGAACAGTCTCAATTAGCTAATGAATTTATTCCTCAATTAAAAAGTCTTTCCAGGGAAACAGGAGAAAAACCTATAGTTAAAGTTTATGAAGGTCGCGAAGGTATCGTTAAGGCCAATGAAGAATCTTTTGGTTATGGCAAGCCTAATCAGGGCGAGACAGCTTATTTCATTTATCCTTACGATTTAGTAGAGAGTTTATTTTCTAGTCAGGAAATTAAAAAGTTTAGTAATCAAAGACTTAATCGACATATAAAATCTAAAGCTATTTATACCTATTCTAAAGGAGACCGACCAAAAAGCGAAGATTCAATTAGAGTGAAAATAGATGGAGACAAATATCCTATCAAATGTGACGTTAGTATTTTTAATGATATGGTTCGTATTCATACCCTAGGCAAGTCAATTTCTTCTTTAGTTATTAAGAGTCAAGATATTGCTGATACTTTTAAATCTCTGTTTGAAGCAGTTTTTGATAATCAGAAAAAAACTCAGAAATAAAAAAAGAGGCCGCCTGCTTGAGCAAGACGGCCTTTTTGAATCAATTTTTGCATTTTTTTTCGCCTGCTTATGCCAGGCATTTTTCAAAAAAAACAGAAATTTTGTTCATTAATTTAATAATTTTTTAATTAAATTTAGAACCCTTTAACTTTTTAATCATACATAGTCAACTCCTTTCTTTGAAGCGCAAATTAATACTAATTACCTTAACTTATATTGGAAATGGCTGTTTAAGACCCTCTTAGGGTGAAGGTGGCACTGCTACAGCGCCAACCTCCCGATAAGTCTAGTCTTGCATGGCTCCTCCGTTTTTAAAGTTAGATTAATATCTTAACATAATAAAAAGTAACTGTCAATCATTTGTAAAAGAGTTATGGTATTTAGACTAAAATATAGTATTAATTGGTTTAATATTAAATAAAAATATATTAAAATATATAATTTTGTCAAAAGTTATCCACAGATAGTGCTAAAAAAACCAATATTTTTAAATAAAATAATTTTTTATCTAAAAAAGTAAATAATTTAAAACAGTTTATTTTATAAAAAGGCCTTTAAAATAGGTCTTTTTTGATGTAAATTTTAAAAATTGACAAATAGTATTGACAAATATTTCAATATGACTTAAGCTCTCTTTACAAGTAACTTAAAAATCATTAAATGGAAACACGGCAAATAGAAGTTAGGGTGTCTGGTTGGCAAAATCGCCGACAAGTCATCGAGGAAGAGCATAGGGTGCTCTTTGAAGTAACGGTTGACGAAAGTCATTGTCCGATTTGTGCCGAAAGAATGAAACACATTCGAACTGTCTTGGACAGGAAAAAGGTTGAGGCGGAATTTCTACGTCGCAAAAACAACCGTATGGAGTTAGTGACTTTTGTCGCCATTCCACCGCGTCCTGAAAATTTGGGATTAGCTTACTATGTAGCCACTACACTGGAATTACCTATTAACACTTAATTTATACCTGAGTCTTAATATGTCGCAAGTGTAGTATTTTTGTCTTGGTTTGTCACGATGACAAACAGAAACTCTTAAATTAACTAACATTCTAAAACCTTACTTATGGACAAGAAAGAATTAAGTGCTTTAGCTGACAAGTTGTTACGCCAAAGCGGCTACGCTTCCGATGGTTCCAAAGCCAAAGACTCTTCCAAGAGTCAAAGGGCTTTCGAAAGAGTCACAATTATTAAGACTCCGATGGGCAATCGCATGCGTTAGCAGTTTAATTATTAAAACCTCACGTTCTTGAGGAATTGACTAGAGTCATGAACATAGTGTTTTGTCCCCGTTTGTCACAGTAACAAATGGAGAGTCACCAGAGGAAGTAGAACCTCTAGGGCGGATAAAAATTATCCGCCTTTCCGTCGCAAAGATACGCTTTGCCTGATGAGTCAAAATGACGAAACGGAAAATTAAAAACTAAAAGAGGGAGTTGTCAATTCCCCTTAAGGAGAAATCTAGGATACTTTTTGGGCAAGCTGTTGCTTATGATGTGCGCACATCTCTGCAATAGCCGGGTATCTGAATGTCTTGGTGCTAAAAGAGGGCCCACGATAGAGTTTAGAAGTTTTTCCAAAACTTCTAAGGCCTTGATTTCAGGTTAAATGGCAAAAAGGTGAAACACGCGGTTCTGGTGGAGTCGTGCACTTAATGTTTCAAGAGCAAGTCTGGAAAAACTTGCTCTCTTTAACAAGATTATGACCATTGGTCGTAGTTTTGTAGAGAGATGGCAAATTAAAAAACAGCAAAATTTCTTCATGGTACCTCAACACACGTTTGACCCAGTGAAGATAATGCCAGGCTTTAACAGTTATTAATACAAACGGAGTATTAATAAAGCCTCCCGGGCACGCAATTATTAGTTATCTGAATAAAAACCTATCCGTCTTGCTGAGCTTGATAGCTACAAGTAGGTTAATATCTCAGATACTTCTTTGAAATCATATTTGCTAATAGTGCTGCAGATATTATTTCAAAGAGGGTGCGAGGAAAAAGGAAACACCTCGCTAGTCCGGAAACCGATGTGCTGGTCGGAAACTGTTTTCTTGGGGCAATCAAAATGATTGCCCCTCTACTTAAGTTTCTAAAATGTTTAGAAATTTAATTAGAGTCTGAACCTTAAAAAATAAATAATCATGGAACATAAAATTAGCCGTGTGGAACTGCGCGATTTATTTCGCGATCAGCTTAATGATTTAAGTAGATTGGGTTATCCAGTGGAAATAATCAATGAATTTAAGTTGAAAGAAACTGAACTACTGGATAAATCAGAAAAGATTAATATTCCAGAAGGACACCTACCTTTTATACCAGTTGTGCCGGAAAGTATTCTATCTTATCGTGATCAGGCCAGTTTTGTTTCCCAGATGTCTTATTTAAAAAGCACTCTGGATGTTAGAGGGCAGCGTTATTATTTATTGGATAAATGTAGAAACACTTATGCTCCAATTTTTGGCAGCAAACCTTATTACTTGATTGATGTAGCTTTAGTGAACGATTCAAAACTCAGTGGTTATCTGAAAATAAATCATGAAGAAGGTTTTGCTATCGCCGCTTTTAAGCAAGAGTTAATAATGAGTAAGATTGTTATTGCTGCCACTGCTTGTACCTGGGAAGGTCAGGAAACGGCTATCATCCATTTAGACTTTTTAGAGTCTGGCTTTGGCCATCGCTATACAGCGGCTGATTGGGGAATGGTTAATACTTATTCTTCCGATTTTGTTTATGGTTTCTGTTTACACAGATTAATATGATAAATGTTGCCAAGTATTTTATACTTGGCAACTAAATAGATATTAAAATATATAAACACTTAAAACCTTAATCATGAAAACATTATTTATTTTAGTAATTTGTTTGTTTTCTCTAAGTTTATCAGCAGAGAACCAAGCTTTTTTAAAAAGCTTTCAACAAACTGTTAAGTTAAATGCCGCTCGCTTTCGAGATGTTAATTTGGTTTATCCTGGTGATACCGTTATGGTGGTAAAGGATAAAATTATACCAATTGTTATTTTGTCAAAAGATAGTATGCCAGGATATAACGATTGTATGTGGTATGCTGTGGGACGTGCTTTTAATAATGACTATAACGTAAAAAACCAAATTAAGATTGATGTTAAAGAAAAGTTAATTAATAATTTTAATCTTTCTAGTTTTATCAATAAGTATTTGGCGGAAATAATAGTTTCTTTGTTATCAGCAATGTTTTTATTACTTTTAGCTTTATTGATAATTGCGGCCCTTAGACGACCAATAACTATTAATAATAATTTCTCTTGTACCCACCCGTCTGCTAATAGGACGGAAAATTAAATAGATTAGGGTGGGGCGATACTTAGTCGCCACCCCATTCTTAACAGTACAATTAATCGATAAAAACAATCAAAAATGGAACAGATTAATATTTTAGTGGTTGATGATAGACTTGATGAAAGTTTAGAATTAGGTGCATTCTATGAATTAGAAAAAGCTAGACAGCAATTTGCCGGAAAAAATGTTAAGTTAAGATGTATAATTGGACCACTAGCAGCTGCTTTAGTTCTGACAAGCAAAGCCAAGTTCGATATCGTTTTAACAAGTTTAATGATGAAAGGGGAAAACGAAGGAATGTATGACTATGTGCGAGGTGACCGACCAGATGTTCCTTCTGGATTAGCTGTGGCCATGATTGCTAAAAATGAAGGTGTGGAACATGTAGCGATTCTAACCAATATGGATCTTCATTCTGATCCAATTGCCTGGTCTTTGCATTATAATATTGGTCAAAATAATTGCATTAGTGTTTTTAATGACCTGGATTGGTTGGCAGCAGCTAAAAAATTCATGGAAATTAAAGATGTGCCGTCTGGAGAAAAATTAACCAGAAGTAAAAAACGAATGATGTTAGCCGGTATTAATGACGATTTTAAAGAAAGCCTTAAAGTAGATTTACCATCTGATTGGGATGTTATTTTTGTTAAAGAATCGGAATCAAATCAAGCTTTTGATATCTTCTTATACGGCGAGCCGGAATTTTCCATTCTGGTGGGAGATATCTCTGACCAAAGAGAAGAGCATAGTATTGGCCATATCTTTCGTGATATGAATAATGGGCGAAGGCCTGAACAAAAATTTTTAGCTCTAGATTGGGCCGAACATAATCATAGCAATTTTCTGCGATTACCATGTTCAAATGCGGATATATTAGCTAAGTTGCAAGAAGGTGATGATTAAACCTGCTTACTTGAAATGATAGATGGTTAAGCTTAAGAAAAGAAAATGAAGTTTTTCGATTCAAATCCGGAACATAAAATGGTTAAGACTTTAAGTGAGAATAATAAGAAAGGAGGTAAAAGACAAGCTTATAGTCGAGGTCAATAAAATATCCACTTCTAACGTTAGGAAGAAAAACCTTAATTGCGCAAGGCGTCAACACAAAGTTGACGCTTTTATTTTGTTTCTTGAATCTTTTAGATTTAAATGTTATAAATAATACATAAAAATAATTCGGGGATCGTCTAATGGTAGGACTCATGCCTCTGGCGCATGGTATCTAGGTTCGAATCCTAGTCCCCGAGCACACACAGAAATAGACTAATTTTAGTCTATTTTTTGTTATATGGTTGACAAAAGTATGCTATTTATGCTATCATTCTGGATTAGTTAGTAATTTAATAAACAGACCAAATTGGATTATTCATTAAGCCCGACAAGTATACTTGGTTGATTTAATTAATAATCCAATGTTTAATCTTATAAAATAAATGTAATGGCAAAATTAGGTAGCGTTATCAGGCATTTTAAGAATCATTATGTATTAATTATTGATTCCGAAGGAAAGAAATATCTAGCAAGGGTTGGAAGAACCGACATTTCTTCTTGCACAGTTGTTTTCAAAAGACCGATTAATAAATATGTCTTGTATAAGACATCATTTAAAGAAGGTGATGAAATGATTGGCTTTGAGATGAAAGATGTCAAATCGGGTCAGGTGTTTATATTCTGGTGTCCATTGCCGCAAGAAGCAAAAGAAAAGATATTATCAGAAGGGGAATATCGATTAATGAAGTATTTACATGTTCCCGGAACTGACTATAACGAAAAATATGCAACTTGTGATTGGCAATGGAAGGGAAACTTTGTTGATATGGCTATTTCTTATCCCAGATCAATGGCCGATTATTTTTCTTGTGACGATTTTGATACTCATACTTGGTTGGAAAAACTAACATCCGAAGAATGGATCAAAACCGCCGACTTAAGACCGACTATAGATTCATTGTAGCAAAAAATTGTTACTTAGCTCATCCAAAGAAGGATGAGCTTTTTTATTGCCAAAATGTTAAAGATTGAAATGAATAGATATGGCTTCATAAGATAATTATTAAATAGAATTGAAAATCAAGAAATTGTGAGCCACCTGGAATAATTGGGCGGTTCTTTATTGCAAAAAAGTTCCAATCTTATCCCAGTCTCCGAGCCAACATAGATTAAGCGAGGTTAAAGCCTCACTTTTTCTTTGATATTAGATATGTAAATGTTAAAAAATATGATAATATTAAATTATCTGATATGAATGTTAGAAGAAAAATTATAAAATTAACTTTTTTTAAATATCTTTTTATAAAAATAACTATTTTTAGGTGTTTAGATTTAAATACCTAAAACAATTAAAAAAAATGAGTAAAAAAATATTATTTTTATCGCTGGCCATAATAATCGGCATTAGTTTTTTCGCCAGAGGCCAATTCAGTTTGGCGTCTGATACTTCCGGGGCTGCTGTAATCTCTTCTATTCAACCATCCGTCACCATTTTGAGCCCGAATGGAGGGGAAAAATATCAAATCGGAGATACAATTAATATTAGTTGGAGCGCATCCGATGTTCCCGCGGATACGACTGTGGGTCTGCAACTTATGTATAATCTAAATGGCAGTATTTTTGAAGACGTAATTACTCCTTCAGATTCATCGCTTGATTCAAAAGACGAATATTCATGGGTTATACCGGCCAAGTATAGTGGTAACGGCATGAAGTCTGATTGGTTTAAAATACGCGCCATTCTTTCTGGTCCTAATCTTCCCAGTTTCAATTCACCTCAAGATTATAGTGATTTTTATTTCACCATCGGTTCTTCATCCACTCAACCTTCCGTCACTATTATCTCGCCGAACGGCGGAGAGACGTATAAGAACGATGGCAATCCAATTACCGTAAAGTGGCAGACGAACAATGTCCCGACCTCTCAAACATTTGACATTATTAGACTTCGAGCTTATCCGAATGGTCAGGAATATAACCTAATTTATGATGTTTTAAATGACGGCCAAGAAGTTATAACCATACCGTCTTCCGTTCCCGTTGGCGCTTATACTCTTGAAATTAAAACATATGTCAACGGAGCTCTAGCTATGGATTCAAGCGATAGTTATTTTAAGATTGTTGATGTTTTTCAAAACCAATCCCCCATCACCGCTTCTTCTACTGATGTTAATGTTAAAGAACAAGTAAAATGCGTTTTTAAGGGCGCTACTTCTGAACAAAAATGTTATACTGCCACCGATAGCTCCAACCCTTATTCGGGCTATGCCTGTAGCGGAACAGAATCCTGCGTCATTGATATGAAAGGAATAAATGGTGATAAAATAACTTGGAAAAGTTCCTGCGGCGGATATGCTTATTCGGTTATGGATGGATCAAGCGACTATGCTATATTTGATTGCGCGGTTCCGGTCATAGATCCGTTCACGACATCCACGACAGCCACGACACCAGTGGCAGTTAACCCGACAGCAACGGCAGTTGAAGAGAAAAAAGAACAAATTATAGATATTAATGAAAAATCAAAATTATTATCTAACAATAACTTTGATTTTATTTTAGCCGAACTGAACCAGCTCCGAAGTATTATTAAAGAGCAGCAAACTGAAATAAAATATTTAAAGTCGTTAGTAACGGATGTTAAGGATTTATCAGAAAAAAGCCTGAGCGCGATTAATAATTTTATTACTTACGGTGTGGATCCTAATACCGAGAAGCTTGGTGCTGGTGAGAGAGCGGCGGTGATAAATTCGTATAAAGCCGCTTTTGACAAACTGCCGGAAACGGAAGCTGAATTGGCTGATGCCATTAAAATTGCCAATGGCAGATTTCCTTCAGTTACCAGTGATGAGGCGGAAAAAATCGCTAACGATCAATTCGTTAAAATATATAAGAGGGTCCCTGATTTAAGTGACGCTAATGATAACGCGGCAATTAAAGTTATGGCTTACGGCTTAAGACAGAAAGCGGAAAATAGAAATTTAAACAGTGAGAAAGCGGGAATACAAATATTCAAAAATATTTTTGGCACCGTTCCCAAAACTACCGAAGATTGGAATACTATGCAGGCAATTACTTATTCAGGAGCGACTAGGTAGAAAAAAATTAAAGAAGTAGTTTGAAGAGGACATATGCAGCATGTGTGTGCCTTTTTAATTAGTTAGGAAAATCAGCTATTTTTAATTTTGTTCCAGTCCTTAAATTATTGACAAAAATATATCTTTATGCTAAGTTTTTTGTATTCATTAACAAAATAATAACTAAAACATAGGAGGTATAAAAAATGGCAATTTATTTAATTATTTCATTTGTATTAGGAACTCTGTCTATGTATATTTTGACAAGATTTTTTCCTAACAATCTGATTAGTGCAAGCGTGATATATCGGCCAGGAACAGGACAAATAACTAAAGAATTTTTTGGCGCAAAAATTGGCAATGAGTCTGCTCTTAGATCTGCTTTTAAAAATTATAATGGGGGAGGCAGTTCAATTATGAAAACTCAGCTTACAGCAAAATTTGCAAGAGTAATAAATGTTAGAAAATACGAAAACAATGAGCCAAATATGACTACGGACACATTCGAGTACACAATAGAATATTGGGAGAAGTAAAAACTTCTATACTTAGGATTATTAGTTAAGTTAAAATCGAACAACGATGGAGCCAGCTATGAACAAATAGCTGGTTTTTATTAACAAAAAAATTCCAATCTTATCCCAGTCTCCGAGCAAAATTTGAACCCTAATTTATATGGGTTATTTGTATTTTGACACCGCCCTTATTTAGATGTAATGTGGGAGAAAAATAGTATGAACTAAAAATTTATAGTAATGGAAAAGGAAAGGTTGATATTTTGGTTTATTTACACCAATGACGGTTATACCAATGAAGCAATAAGCAGAGAATTGTCTTCAGAGGATACAGTCGATGGTGTGGAATGTTCTGATGGAATTACAAGAAAGTTATGGAAGTGTGATGGACAATTTGTCACTAAAATCCTCAAAAACAAAAAACAAAAAAATTTCGATTTTGAAATTTTCAAAAAAGAGGGTAAGCATGGATCTATTCAGAAGGCTAGTTTTTTGGAAAAAAAGAAAAAAATTGTAATTCAAAAGTAAAAACATGTAACCGCTAGTCCGATAGAGGAAACCCCTACTTGCTAGCGGTTTTCTTTTTGTCTAATTAAGGTTCCCACTTCGTCCCAGTCCCTGAGCAAATTATTTTTTGGTCTGTTTTTTGGCTTCTTTTTCCATCTTGAGTAAACGAGTGAAGTAGTCGGGAATTTCATTTAGATGTGCCAGCGCAATCTTACCGGTCGTTAATAAACGGTCATTACTAATATTTGTCAGTGTTTTAATAGTTCCATGCTCCAATTCTACTTCCATGCCAATTTTAAACTGATCAACATTAAATTTATCCCATTTAATCCCTAATCTCTTACCTGTGAGTTTTGCTTCTTCTATTGTAATATGTTTTTTAGTTGTCATATTATCATATTTTAATAAGTTAGATTCCAATTATACTCTATTTTG
>Ga0209125_1000166_pt1 | contig 107945 bp, 92 predicted proteins | sample BarGraIncub1131A_FD_184503 | JGI IMG/M metagenome (GOLD analysis project Ga0209125, IMG submission 184503) | Arctic peat soil microbial communities from Barrow, Alaska - Barrow Graham LP Incubations 11-31A (SPAdes) (version 2) | ecosystem: Environmental > Terrestrial > Soil > Wetlands > Peat...
GTTGGACATGCTAAACCCTGCTAACACTGCCTATTTGCATCACGTAGAGACGCAATATTTTGCGTCTCTACAACAGAAAAACCGCTTCCGCCCGTTCTTGAACTCCAATTGGAGAAAATTTAAACAGTTTCTAAAGGTAAGGTTGTATTAGTTAAATCCATAATTTTGTAATCTAATTTCCCGGAAAATTATTCACAAATGAAATTAATCCTGTTGATAAGTGGTGGGGCATTGGGAACTTTTCTACGCTATACCGTCGTAGAGTTTGGATCCCGGTTTAATAGTGGCAGCTTCCCGCTCGGAACATTGCTGGTTAACCTAATAGGAAGCTTCCTTATCGGTTTATCATGGGGTTTGCTGGGGAAAGAAGAGATCAAACCCGAAACGAAAGCATTTCTTTTTATAGGTCTGTTTGGGGGATTTACAACATTCTCATCATTCGCTCTCGAAAATTTTCAGCTGATAAGAGGAGGCGATTTCCGTACCGCCATTACTTACCTTACGATTAGTAATATCGGAGGTATCTTTTTGGTTTTTGCCGGTTACATTTTTTCACAAACCTTGCTGAACTATTTCCGCAAATAAAAAATCATTCCCAGTGCACGATCTTGAACCTTTTTATAACTGGCGACATCTTTATATTGCTTCTGAGGATGAACGTTCCCCATTCTATGAACGCAATTACAATGAATTTGAATTTACACATCAGATTTATAATTACCTCATTCATCCTCAATGGGACCATTTCGGGTCAGACACACTCTATTGCAAGATCTTGTTTGTCAACTATGAAGAACATTTTTGTGTCATCGAAATGTTGGGAGAGTGGAACGACACTTTGTATAATGACATCATGTTTTTCAAGCGAAATGTTATTGAACCACTTGAAGGAGAAGAGATCAATAAATTTATATTGATTGGTGAAAACGTCTTGCTCTTTCACTCCTCAGATGATGCCTATTATGAGGAATGGTTTGATGATATTGAAGACGGCTGGATTGTTTTTATCAACTTTCGGGATCAGGTGATTCAGGATTTCAAAGACGCCCGGCTCGATTATTATATTGCAATGGGTGATCCGTTCAGAGATGTCACATGGCGTCGATACACACCTGCCCATTTGTACAACAGCATCAATGAATGGTTTTCAAAACGATTGCCTGCATAATTCATTGGATGAAATAACTTATTTGAAACCGACATGAGGAAACATTACAATATAACGGTCAAAGGACGCGTTCAGGGAGTCGGATTTCGCTATAATGCACGCAGACAGGCTTTGACACTTGGGCTGGATGGATTTGTAAAAAACATTTCGGATGGCAGTGTTTATGTTGAGGCCGAAGGCTATGAGTCAGAGCTTGATGAATTTGTAAATTGGTGCCGGAAAGGCCCTTCAGGCTCACGGATTATGGATGTGATTATCACTAAAAGCAATCTGGAAGGATTATCTGGATTCAATGCTTTTTAGATCAGTTTTTGAGCTCTGGTGATCTCTCGTTTGCCTTTCGGACCCGGAAGATTTTCTACAGTAAAGCCTGCAGATTTTAATGCCCGTTTTACTCGCCCTTTAGCACAATAAGTCACTAAAATTCCTTCGGGTGCCATTACACTGAAACATTTATCGAATACCTCCTGTTCCCATAGTTCGGGTTGTGCCTCTGGAGAAAAAGCATCAAAATAGATTAAATCAAAACTGTTATCCGCTAAATTCACTTCCATAAAACCAAGCTGTTTCTTCGTGAAATTGAAAAACGGATTTATCATATGCTTTGTTTCCCATTCACATTCATGCATTGCTGAAAAAACCTGTTCACTCTTTTCTGAAAGCAGTGTACAATAATTCAATTGCTTCAAAACATCTTCCTGTACAGGGAAAGGCTCAAGTCCCGTGTAACCAACTAAAATATTTTCCTGAATAGCTTCAATGCCGGTAAGTAAAGCATTTAATCCTGTGCCAAAACCAATCTCAAGAATTCTGACTGAACTTTTATAATTTATCCGTTTCTTTTTTAATACTTCTTTAAAACCGGCATCTATAAAAATATGTAAACTTTCATTGAGTGCTCCATGTATACTGTGATAACACTCGCCAGCTTTTTCAGAAAATAATGTATGAGAACCATCCTCACAAAGTCGCAAAGTTTTATCCATGGTGCAAAAGTACAAAGTAGTGGAATGTATTGGTTAAAAAATCTTAAAAGTTCATCAAAAATGACTTTCAACTGACAGAATACATGAGAGATTTAAATTTAAATTATACTATATTTGCCGGATTAAACCGCAATCAAGAAACGGGCATCATCCTAAACCATATTAAAAGGAGCTGATTTTGCACCCCTTTCCATTGACTTCAAAAAACAAAAACAACTATTACAGATGAAAAAAGGTATTTTATTATCATGTATGATGAGTGTTGCTCTTTTGATGAGCAGCACAACATTTGCACAAAAAAACAAAAAACAGCCAGTTCCAGCGCCTGTTGTAACTCCAACAGTAGCTGTTGTAGCACCACCTGCTCCAACGTTTACAAATCGCATGGACACAATCAGTTATATTCTTGGTGCTGACATTGCTAAGAGTTTCATTAAAAATGAAATGAAGGTAAATCAGGAAAGAATGTTCAAAGGCTTTAGTGATGGTATGGCTAAGAAAGACACTTTATTCACAGAAGCTCAGGTGACTGAAATCATGAAAACTTATCAGGATGAAATGATGAAGGTTATCCAGGCTAAGGCTGATGCAGCTGCTAAAATTGCTTCTGAAACAGCTAAGGCGTTTTTTGCTGACAATAAAACCAAACCGGGGATTATTGAACTTCCAAGTGGTATTCAGTACAAAATCATGAAAGAAGGAACCGGTGCTTTTCCTCTGGAAACAGATAAGGTAACAGTTCATTATAAAGGAACTTTACTTGACGGAACCGTATTTGATTCTTCCATTGATCGTGGAGAGCCTGTTACATTTCCATTGAATCAGGTCATCAAAGGATGGACAGAAGGAATGCAGAAATGTAAATTGGGTGGTAAAATCCAGTTATTCATTCCAAGCGAACTTGCTTATGGTGACAAGGCTACCGGCCCAATCCCGGGTGGTTCAGCCCTTATTTTTGAGGTTGAATTATTAAAGATTGAAGCTGCAGCCCCAGAAGTTGCACCTGCTGCTGATGTTAAAGCTGCCCCTGCTAAAAAAGCTCCAGCCAAAACTGCTGCTAAGCCAACCACAACATCAAAACCTGTTGCTAAACCAGTAGCTACGAAAGCTGTTGTTAAACCAACCGTGAAGAAATAAATCTTAACATTTCATAAGTAATAACCCCCGAAAACATTATTCATTATTTTGTTTTCGGGGGTTTGTTTTATACTGCAAATCATACTTTATTCGAATTCTCTATTATATGCTTTTCTCATTTTATTCTACATAGGTAAATAGAATCAGAAATACACCTTTTAATGAAATTTTTGACCGGAAAAATCGCACACAAAATGAGTTAATTCAGACTTTAACGATACTTTAAGCTTTCCATTTTAAACCAATGTCACTTCCGAATATCTTATTAGAAAAGAAAAACATCTAAGTGTTATTTAAACGTTAATAAAAAATTAATTAACAGTCCTTTAAGATTTAAATCTCATTTATTGTTATAATATTGCAACGTAAACCTCTACAAAACCCAACAACGTGAAAATCAAACATCTACTTCTTGCAGCGATTTTGAGTGTTATAGGTATTCTATCCACTCAAGCACAGACAAGAACAGCTACAGTAACACTTAAGGGCGTCGTAACCGACAGCACTACCACACAACCAATGGCTTTTGCAACAGTAACTCTTTTAAGTTTAAAAGATTCATCTGCTGTCATTGGAGGCCTAACCAATATTAAAGGAGAATTTAATATCCCAAATGTAAAGACCGGAAGCTATACACTTAAAATTGCTTTCATGGGATATAAAAATATCCTAAATCCGTTAATCGTAAAAGCGAGCACCAAAGAGGTAACAATAGGACCATTTTTCATGACAAACAATCTCAAAACACTTGGAGAGGTTGTTATTCTTGGTCAGAAAGCGCCGGTAGTAGTAAAAACCGATACGATAGAGTTCTCAGCTGTCAATTTCAAGACTGAAAAGAACGATGTTGTAGAAGAAATGATTAAAAAACTACCGGGTGTTGAAGTAGATAAAGACGGAAATATCCAGTCTCATGGAGAGGCAGTTACAAAAGTAATGGTTGATGGAAAGCCATTCTTTGGAAGTGACCCAAAACTTGCTACCCAAAATCTTCCGGCTGAAATGATTGATAAAATTCAAGTAATCGATCAAAAATCTGATCAGGCTCAGTTTACTGGAATTGATGATGGAAACTCAGCAAAAGTAATCAACATCATTACAAAGATGGGTTATAAAAGAGGAAATTTCGGAAAACTCTCTTTAGGTGATGGTAGTTCTGTTGGTTCATCAGCCAAAGATAATCGTTATGACCTAAGCGGAATGTTCAATTCGTTTAAAAATGATCGTCAGTTCTCGATCATTGGAATGTCGAACAATGACAATATTACCCGTTTTACTGCTGACATGGGCGCAAGTTTCAATTCAGGTGGTGGAAATCGTGGCGGCGGCGGTGGTGGCGGCGGTGGCGGCTTCTATGGTGGTGGCGGAAACGGAATCAACATTACCAATGCTATTGGCGCCAACTTTAAGGATAAAATAGGTAAAGTTGATTTTGCAGCGAGTTACTTCTATAATGGAAGAAATAATGACAACTCTTCAACAGCTCACAAAAATACGTTATTAGCAGATAGTAGTTTTCTGACAAATACAATAAACGCCAGTAATTCCACCAATCAGAATCACCGGTTCAATATGCAGATGGACTATCAGGTAGACTCTTCATTTTCTATCCGTTTTATACCTGCTATCAATGTTGGAAATACCAGCGGTTCTACAGAAAAAAGTGTAAGTTCAACTGGAAGTATAAATCCTGACTTTCAGATTAACAAAAGTGTATCGACCACTAATACTACAGGAGACAACATGTATGTCGGTGGAAATCTTTTACTTAGAAAGCAATTCAGAAAACCAAGAAGAACACTTTCATTAAATATCTCGGGAAATACAAGCAAGAACAATTCTGATGGATTAAATGGATCAACTACAAGCTATTTTTCTCAAACAAACCAACCTCCAAGAGCAGATTCAGTAATAGTCATCAAACAGGATAACATTACAAAAGCAAGTAGTAATAGCTTTGGAGCAAGATTGGCTTATACGGAACCTATTACTAAAACAGCAAGTTTTCAGTTGGATTATTCTTATAACTACAGTTTCACCAATTCAGATAAGAGAACACTAGATTGGGATGGTAATGATTATACGATCCTGAATCAACGTTATACCAATCATTTTGAAAACACTTACTTAAACCAACACGTTGGTTTAAGTATTCAAACCCGTGGTTTAAAATCTGATTACACATTTGGTGTTGCTATGGAGCCTACAAGTATTTCGAGCAAGATGATGATTAATGGCGGTTTTATTTATCCTAAACTGAATGCAGTTAATTTCGCTCCTTTGGCAAGTTTAAACCACAAGTTCTCGAAAAACACTACATTAAGGGTTGATTACAATGGACGTGCAAATCAACCTGACATTTCTCAGTTACAACCTATCGAGGATAACTCCAATCCTTTGTTAATCACTAAGGGTAATCCAAACCTCAAACCGGAATTTCAAAATAGTATTCGCATGAACTTTAACACTATGAATTACACCAACTTCACAAGTTTATTTGCCAATGCACAGATCAGCAACACAATGAACAGAATTACCAACATGAATTCATATGGCCAGGGTGGTGTTCAGACAACAATTCCTGTTAACGTAAATGGAGGTTATAATTCCGTGCTCATGATTGGTTTAGGTCGTCCGTTTAAACAAAACATGTTTGTATTGAATACTTTTGGTAGATTAAGCTACAATAAGAGCATCAGTTTTGCCAGCAATAGTCGTGTACCTGCGGGTGGTACTTCAACAGACATTCTTGCAAATATGCCTCCCCAGAATTTAACCACTACCCTGTCAGGCATGTACAATTTAGGTTTTACAATTAACATTAGAACCTTTACAATGACATCTTCACTTCGTGCAACATACAGTAAAGCAGCATACAGTATTTCAACCTCGCAAAACACGGAATACACCAATTATGCAGCATCAACTGATGCCCGGATAACTTTATTCGGTAGTCTTCGTCTTGCAAGTGATGTTTCTTACTCAACGAACAACGGTTTATCAGCTGGTTTCAATCAGAACACTACAATGTGGAATGCGAATATCACAAAAGATTTCTTCAAAGATAAACGTGCTCAGATTAAAATCCAGTTATATGACATTCTTGGACAAGCTGTAAGTATCAGACGTACCACAACTGAAAACTATATTGAAGACACACAATCTAAAGTACTTACACGCTATTTCCTTGTAAGCTTTATTTATAATTTCAATAAGTTCCTGGCAGCTCAGAAAACTCCGGCTCAGGAAGATCGTCATGGAATGCCAGGTATGCACGGTTTTGGCGGCCCAGGCGGTTTCCAAAGAGGTAACCATGGTGGCGGTGGCCCAGGCGGAAATGATTTTTAAATCAGAATAATTTTTTTAATGAAATATAAAAATCCTTCCATTTACATGGAGGGATTTTTGTATTTTTGGCAATATGGATGACCTGTCACAACCTTCCGGAATTAATCCTTTAGATTTACCGGATAACAAGAAAAAGTTTGGGCGAAGAGTACCCTCAACACAATTAATTCCAGAGGCTGGAAAGATTCCACCTCAGGCTCTTGACCTCGAAGAAGCAGTTCTTGGAGCGTTAATGCTTGAGAAGGATGCCCTCACTGAAGTCATCGATATTTTAAGACCTGAAGCTTTCTATAAAGAAACTCATCAACGAATATTCAGAGCCATTACGAATCTGTTCCGTAAATCTGAACCTGTAGATATTCTCACTGTCACCAATGAACTCAAGACAAGTGGTGAACTGGAACTTGTAGGTGGTCCATGGTATATCACCAGACTCACAAACCGCATTGCATCAGCTGCCAACATTGAATATCACTCACGTATTATCATCGAGAAATATATTCAGCGTGAGTTAATCCGTATCTCCTCCGACATTATCAAAGAAGCTTATGAAGATACTTCAAATGCTTTCGATCTGTTGGACAAAGCAGAACAGGGTCTATTCTCAGTCAGTGAAACTAATCTCAGACGCAGCTTTTTAGATATGCCTACTTTGGTTCAGGAGGCTGTCAAGATGGTGCAGACTGCCAGTAAGAAGGATGGTAACTTCACAGGAGTTCCTTCCGGATTTACAGAACTCGATCGCATTACTTCAGGATGGCAACCCAATGACCTTATTATTGTTGCAGCCCGACCCGGTATGGGTAAAACAGCTTTCTGTTTAACTACCGCACGAAATGCCTGTGTAGATTATGGAAAAGCAGTAGCATTTTTCTCATTGGAAATGTCAGCCGTTCAACTTGTCACCCGTCTAATTTCAGGGGAATCCGAAATACCGGCCGAGAAGCTGCGCAGAGGAGATTTGGAAAGCCATGAATGGCAACAACTCTTTTCTAAAATGAAGAGTCTGGAAGATGCAAAGATTTTTATTGATGACACCCCCTCACTCTCTATATTTGAACTCAGGGCCAAATGCCGAAGGTTAAAGCAACAATTCAACATTGACATGGTTGTCATTGACTACTTGCAGCTGATGCACTCAGGAACGGACATGAAGGGCAACCGGGTTGAAGAGATCAGTATGATTTCAAGATCGCTCAAAAGCCTTGCAAAGGAATTGCGCATTCCCGTTATTGCATTGTCTCAGTTGAGTCGTGCTGTGGAACAACGTGGAGGAACAAAAAAACCTGTCCTATCCGACCTTCGTGAATCAGGAGCTATCGAGCAGGATGCTGATATGGTTATCTTTATCTATCGTCCTGAATATTACAAGCTTGACGAGGATGAAACAGGTAATTCAACTGCCGGTATGGCCGAGATATCTATTGCAAAACACCGTAATGGTAGTTTGGCAGACATCCCACTTCGGTTTATTGGCAAGTTTGCTAAGTTTACAGATCCGGAAGATAATATTTTTGGGAATATTGGGGGAATGACTGATGCTACTATTCCTCAGAATCATGACTTTGATTATTCTCCTGCTTCAGGAAAGCCAAATATGCCAAATACATATACACTGCCCAGTAAGATGAATGATGATTCTTTCGATACCCCTTTCTAAGAAAGAGGTATCGATTAATATCATTTTACTCTTCCTTTAAGAATTGTCACGACATCTTCTATGCCTTTGTTTTTGGCTTCCAATAAAATCATCAGGTGAAACAGAAGATCTGCAGATTCATTTAAAAACAGATCGTCATTATTATCTTTTGCTTCAATCACGACCTCTACGGCCTCCTCGCCTACCTTTTGAGCAATTTTATTGATTCCTTTTGAAAACAATTTTGCTACATAGGAAACATCAGGTGACTGACTGCGTCTTTGATGTATTACTGCTTCAAGTTGTTTCAGGAAATCAAGGTTCGAAGTTGTAGCTTTTTCTTCATCCCAACAGGTATAACTACCGGTGTGACATACCGGACCAACAGGGTTTGCTTTTATTAATAGCGTATCTCCATCACAATCGGCAGCCATGGATACAAATTTCAAATAATTTCCGCTGGTTTCTCCCTTGACCCAGATCTCCTGGCGTGAACGACTATAAAAAGTAACTAAGCCACTTTCCTGGGTCTGTTTTACAGCTTGCGTATTCATATATGCAAGCATCAATACCTGCCCACTTAAGGCATCCTGTATAACCGCAGGAACCAAACCGGTTTGAAGATCAAATTTTATTTCCTTCATGATATTCTGACTGGGATTTTCTTGTTAAATAAATATTGTTTTAGATCAGGGATTGCGACTTCATGATAATGAAATATTCCTGCTGCAAGAGCTGCATCTGCTTTTCCTTTTACAAAAGCATCTGCAAAATGTTCCATGTTTCCTGCCCCACCAGAGGCAATCAGTGGAACTGAAAATCTTTGTGACATTTCTAAAAGTGCTTCATTGGCAAATCCGTTCCTGGTTCCATCATGATCCATGGACGTGAAAAGAATCTCACCTGCTCCCCGTTCAACGGCTTCACTCACCCAAGCAAATAATTCCATTCCGGTAGGAATTCTACCTCCATTCAGATAGACTTCCCAACCATTTTCTGTTTGTCGTGCATCAACTGCCAGGACAACACACTGGCTTCCAAATCGGTCAGCCAGTTCACTGATCAATTCCGGTCGACGGACAGCAGCAGAATTAACAGAAACTTTATCAGCACCCGAATGCAAAAGCACTAAAGCATCTTCAACTGAAACGATACCTCCACCAACAGTAAATGGAATATTAATGGCTTGTGCAACCCGAGAAGCAAGTTCAGCCAATGTTTTTCTTTTCTCGTGAGTAGCTGTAATATCCAAAAAAACGAGTTCATCAGCACCTTCAAGTGCATAACGGGCAGCAAGCTCAACAGGATCTCCGGCATCGCGAAGATTCAAAAAGTTAACCCCCTTCACTGTTCTTCCGTTCATCACGTCCAAACAAGGAATAATTCTCTTACATAACATAATAATCCTTCATCCCTACCTGTACGATCTTTGGTAGATTTATTTTTAAACTATAAACTTTCTTGTTAATTCCTCTAAAGATATTTTTCCTTCATAAATGGCTTTACCTATAATAACAGCAGGTATACCAATTTCTTCCAATTGATCCACATCTTCGATATTACTGATTCCACCACTGGCAATTAATTCAATGTGTGGGTAATCATCTTTGATCGTGGTATAGAGTTCAAATGCCGGACCGGAAAGCATTCCATCTTTTGAAATATCGGTACAGCATACTTTTTTAATACCGCGCGAAGCCCAGTCCTCAAGAAACGCCCAAAGACTTATTGAAGCCCCTTCAGTCCAACCGCTAACGGCAATACTTTCATTTTTGACATCAGCACCAAGAATGACGCTATCAGACCCAAAATGATCCAATATTATCTGAGCAATATGAGGATTCCTGACCGCCATACTGCCAAGATTAACCATCTTAGCTCCTGCATTGAATACGGATTCAACATCTTTGAACTCCCTGAGTCCACCTCCAAAATCAATAATGAGATCTGTTGATTTTGCTATATCCTCGAGTACTTTCAGATTTGTCACTTTTCCTGTCAGGGCACCATCGAGATCAACAAGGTGTAATCTTTTGATGCCAGCGTCTGCAAATCGTTTTGCAACTAAAACAGGATTCGAGTCATATATTTTACTGGTAGTAAAATCGCCCTTTTCTAATCTCACGCAGTTCCCTGCGATAATGTCAATTGCCGGAATAATTTCGATCATAATTATAAATCAATAAAGTTTTGAAGTATCTGCGCTCCAATAGTCCCACTCTTTTCAGGATGAAACTGTACCGCATAAAAATTATCTTTTTGTAAGGCCGCACTGAAAGCAGTTCCATAATATGAAGCAGCCACAGTATGAGTAGAAATCGGTACATAGTAACTATGAACAAAATAAACAGAACTATGATCAGTAATAGTCTTAAATAATGGTTCAGAAATTTTAAAAATAGTATTCCATCCCATATGCGGTACTTTAAGACTCTTTTCAAACTTTAGCACATTGTCAGAAAATATTCCTAACCCTGCAACATCACCTTCGGCAGAATGATTGCACATGAGTTGCATCCCAAGACAAATCCCCAAAACCGGACACTTCAATTTGGGTATCAAAACATCAAGCCCCTTTGACTTTAATGCCATCATAGCAGCAGCAGCATGTCCTACACCGGGAAAAATCACTTTCTCAGCATTTAATAGTATTTCAGGGTCAGAAGTCAAAACAGCTTCTACTCCCATCCTGGCAAGTGCATATTTTACGGAAGCTACATTGCCTGCTCCATAATCAATTATTGCAATTTTTTTCATAATAGTCCTTTCGTCGAAGGTAAGCTTGCATTTTCAAAATCAGTTCTGATAGCCATTCTGATGGCACGGGCTACTGATTTAAAAACAGCCTCGATCTTATGATGTTCATTATCTCCTTTAGCCTGAATATTCAGATTAATCTTTGCAGCATCACTAAATGATTTAAAGAAGTGATAAAACATTTCTGTTGGCACATCGCCAATGAATTCTCTCTTAAATTTAACTTTCCAGACTAACCATGGCCTTCCTCCAAAATCTATGGCTGTTTGAGCCAGGCAATCATCCATAGGCAAACAAAAACCATATCGGGCCATTCCTTTCTTATCGCCAATAGCCTGAGCAAATGCTGTTCCAAGGGCTATTGCAGTATCTTCAACAGTATGATGTTCATCAACATCGAGATCACCTTTTACTTCGATATTTAATTCAACACCTCCATGCATAGCAATCTGATCGAGCATGTGATCAAAAAACTTAAGACCGGTACTGATTTCTGATTTTCCTGTACCATCAAGATTCAGGTTAATCCGGATATCGGTTTCCTTTGTTTTCCTGACAATTTCTGCCTTTCGCATATTACCTGCCATATATTTCCATACCCCTTCCCAGGTTGGTGTTTCCAGAGCAATAACATGTTTCAGATCATCAGGAACAGTAAAATCCATACCCGATTGATCAGGTGGAAGAAGACGAATTGCCTTACAACCAAGATTCTTTGCTAACTGAATATCTGTAAGCCTGTCTCCAATTACAAAAGAATTTGCTAAATCTATATTTCCATTGAGATATTCTGTCAACATGCCAAGTTCCGGTTTCCGGGTAATGGCATTTTCTTCCGGAAAACTACGGTCAATATGTACAGCCGAAAAGTGTATACCTTCATTTTCAAGCGTACGCATGATCAGGTCATGGATAGGTAAAAATATTTCCTCGGGATATGATTCAGAACCAAGACCATCCTGATTTGTAACCATCACCAGATCATAGTTCAGCCAACGGGCGATTTGCCCCAGGTATCTGAACATTCCGGGGTAAAAAGTAAGCTTTTCAATGCTGTCTATCTGATAATCGAAAGGCTCGATGATCAATGTTCCATCACGATCAATGAATAGTATTTTCTTCATGCTTCTAATTTATGAAGTGCTTTTATAAGTTTTCTGTTTTCTTCAGGAGTACCAACTGTAATACGGAGACATTGCTCACATAGAATAACCGTAGATCTATTGCGTACAACAATTTTCTGTTCAATTAGTTTACGATAAACCTGATCAGCATCCTGAATCCTGACCAATACAAAATTAGCATCAGAAACAAAGATCTTGATAACCGATTTCAATTCTCGCAATGCATTCGTTAACCAAACCCGTTCAGCCAGCAGAATATCAACTTTACTTATCATCGACTGATGATCAGACAGGGCTGCTACTGCGGCTGCGGCATTCAAAACACTGATGTTGTATGGCGGCTTTATATTGTCCAACACCCGGATCAGTTCGGGACTTCCTATTCCAATACCAATTCTAACGCCTGCTAACCCCCATGCTTTCGATAATGTCTGCATAATAAAGAGATTTGGATATTTTTCAAGTAACCCTGTTGAACTGGCAGAGGGACAAAAATCGATATAGGCTTCATCGACAACCACAAGACCCTTAAACTTATTCAACAGCTCAATAATAATCTTTCCGGATACAAGATTTGCTGTTGGATTATTAGGAGAACATATAAACAACAGCTTGCTCTTTTCGTCAGCTCTAGCTAGTATTGCTTCTACATCAGGCTGAAATGAAGAAGTGAGTGGAACTTCACGGACTTCAACATCGTTGATTCCTGCACTTACACCATACATCCCGTATGTAGGGGGCAAAGTGATAATATTATCTACACCTGGATTACAAAACATGCGCATCAGCAAATCGATTACTTCGTCTGATCCATTGCCTGTAAAGATCATTGTAGGATCAACACCTTTCAAATCTGCAAGTTTTCTCCTTAACAAGCGTTGATGAGGATCAGGATAACGATTCATTCCGTTCTGGAAAGGGTTTTCATTTGCATCAAGATAAATATCTGCTTCGCCACTAAACTCGTCACGGGCAGAAGCATAAGGTTTTAACCCTTTAATATTCTTTCTTATTTTATTTTCAAGTATAAACATCGACGAAATAAATTATTGATTTGATACTCTTAACTCTACTGCTCTCCTGTGTGCTTCCAGTTTTTCCTCTTTTGCCATTGCCATGATAACAGGAGCGAGCTGTAACAATCCATCTTTGCTAAGCTTTTGGAATGAAATCTTTTTAATAAAAGAATCAGTTGAAACGCCACTATACATGCGTGCAAAGCCTGCAGTCGGCAAAGTGTGATTGGTACCGGATGCATAGTCACCTGCGCTCTCCGGAGAATAATTTCCGATAAATACAGACCCTGCATTTATAATCCTGTCACAGAAATATTCCTCATCATTAACTGACAAAATCAGATGTTCGGGTGCATAACTATTGATACAGGAAATTGCTTCATCTTTGTTATTCACTTTTACAAAAGATGAGTTTTCAAGTGCCGTTTTCGCAATTTCTTTACGTGGCAACGACTCTACCTGTTTATCAATTTCTGCAATAACTTTATCCAACAAACCATCTATCCATGTAATCAGCATTACCTGACTATCGGGTCCATGTTCCGCTTGTGAAAGTAAATCTGCGGCCACAAAGGATGGAATAGCGGTCTGATCAGCAACAACCATCACCTCGGAAGGTCCGGCCGGTAAATCAACAGCTATACCATAACGGAAAGCTTCAAGTTTAGCTGCTGTGACATATTGATTGCCCGGCCCAAATATCTTGTAAACAGCAGGTATTGACTCGGTTCCCAGTGTCATTGCTGCAATGGCCTGAACCCCTCCTACTTTGAATACCATTGAAACTCCGGCAACCTTTGCTGCAAAGAGTATTGCCGGGTGGATAGTCCCATCGGGAGAAGGTGGTGTACAAAGCACGACTTCTTTACAACCTGCTATTCTTGCCGGCAAAGCAAGCATAAGAACTGTAGAAAACAAAGGGGCTGTTCCGCCTGGAATATATAATCCCACTTTTTCAATAGGAGATGGTTTTTGCCAGCATTTTACTCCCGGAGTGGTTTCGACTGTTGAAGAATTGATGGTTTGTGAAGCATGAAAAGTTTCAATATTTGCTGCTGCTACCCTTATTGCCGCTTTCAGATCATCATCAACAAACAATTCAGCATTTTTAAATTCATCGGGTTGAACCAAAAGATATTCAGGTTCGGCACGATCAAAATAGCGGGTATATTTCCTGACCGCCACGTCGCCTTTCAATTTCACCTCTGAAAAGATACCTCTTACCAATTCATCCATTTTTGCTATATCAACGCTGGGTCTGTTTACCAGTTGATTCCAAGCTTCTTTATCAGGATTATATACTATTTTCATAACGATTTTGGATTTAAGATATCAACTGATTTTTTTAACTTTATTGTTTCCCAAACTATCTTTTATAAAACCATTTTTTCAATAGGCATAACCAGAATACCCTGGGCTCCGCATGCTTTCAATTGATCTATAACTGCCCAGAAGTCAGTTTCACCAATCACAGAATGTATTGAACTCCACCCCTCTTCTATCAATGGCATAATCGTAGGACTTTTCATTCCTGGTAAAACCTTGATAATATCTGGTATTCTTTCATTGGGCGCATTCAGTAATATATAGCGATTATTCCTTGAAGCAAGAACTGAACGAAAACGGAATAACAGGTTATCAAGAATTTCCTGAACTTCAGGAGAAATATTTTTACCTGCAACCAGACAAGCCTCACTTTTCAATATTACTTCAACTTCTTTGAGACCATTTGAAAAGAGGGTGCTTCCTGTACTTACCAAATCACAGATAGCATCTGCCAAACCAATATTCGGTGCAATTTCTACTGAACCAGATATCTCATGAATATCGGCTTCAAGATTATTTTGTCTCAGAAAATCGGATAAGGAATTGGGATAAGAAGTTGCAATACGTTTACCTCTGAAGAATTCAGGTCCGTCATAATCAACTCCTTTAGGCACAGCCATTGATAACCGGCATTTTGAAAAACCAAGTCGTTCAATCAATCTGATGTCTTTGCGTTTCTCTATTACAACGTTCTCACCCAGTATGGCTATGTCTGCAACACCATCTGCAACATATTGAGGAATGTCAGAATTACGCAGATAAAGAATTTCTACAGGGAAATTACGTGCAGAAGCTTTCAGTTGATCACCTCCACTATTGATTGAAATACCACATTCTTTCAACAGTTTGAGAGAGTCTTCAGTCAGTCTGCCTGACTTTTGAACAGCAATTTTTAGTTTTATAGGCATTTGATTTGTTTTATGCCCTTCTGAAAACTTTCGGGGAAATTAAAAACCCGCCTGTTTTCAGACGGGCGGGTTTTTAATGTATATCGTTTAAAACAGTACATACTATCACCAGCTCGCCTTTTTGCAAGTATGATGATGGTGATGGAACTGTACAAGTAAATTCATTTGTTTTTATTTTGAGACAAAAGTAGTATAAATATGAATAGAAACCACAAATTTCTATTATTCATCCAATTTTTAACGATAAATGCCTTTTTTATTGAAATTTCTTTGCGTAGAAATAGAATGGCTGATAATAGTTTTTATTGAGATAACTTTGAGCGTATATTGCTCCATCGGCATCACAGGCATATGTATAACCCGAATAGTTAAAGCTAAAATCAAAAGCCATATAACCGGTCAGTATATTGTTGATCTTTATTACTGAGACAATGCCCCCTGCATTAAAGTAATTACAATCAGAAGTTATCTGAAGCTTTTGAACAGGAATTGAGTATAATTTGTAAACCCATTGATTTGCATCGGTAGCATTTATTTCGACTGAATCAAGAACGTTAGTGCCCGTAGAAAGATTAAATTTAGAAATAACCCGGCCATCGTAATTAATATTCTTACTGCCGTATCCCAAAAGTTTCCCACCATGCATATTATAACGGGTAACAACATACCCATTACTTATTCCTGAGGAAATAATTGTATCAGTTCCGGAAATTAAACTCTTCCCGGTAATAAGATTAACGTAGGTGACCGCACAATAGGAACCGTTAGTTCTCATTTTCCCGGTCAATTTTAAAATCATCTTTCCGGTGTATGATTTTGATGTATCTGTTCCAAAATCAACAGTAACTGTCTTAGGAAATGTGACTGTATCAGCAGGAGAAACCGTAAAATTGATATATCCTATCTTGAAACTAAACGTTGACTGATTAATGTTTCTCGCAACAATAGAATCGCGTTGTAATCTGATAGCCCTGTCTGCCTGAAGAAACACATCTAAAGGCGCTTCGAGAAGTTGTGTGGAATTAACACCTGTTTCAGTGACATTATAACCGGCATCAGGAGCTTTTGATTCTTTAACACAACTGTTCATGGAAAATCCTGCAACAATAAGAACTGCTAGTAAAAAGAGTAATTTTTTCATTGTATTTATTATTCATTTAAAAGTGAAAACTAATTTTCATCAATTTGATCGCGACGAATATACTCGCATATATTAAATGCATATGCATGCCTTTCGTCGATAGGGTGAACGGTTTCATTAACTTTTATCCACTTTTCATTACTGATTTCGGGAAAGAAAACATCAGCATTAAATTTATGTTGAATATGGGTTAAAACTAAACGATGAGCAATATCAATAAATTGTTTGTAAACCTCTGCACCACCAATTATGTACATTTTTTCTTCCTCAGCACACGACCTGAGAACATCATTCATTGACATAGATGCAATACTCCCTGTATAAGTTGCATTGGCGTCTCTGGAAAGAATAATATTTTTCCGGTTGGGTAGAGGTTTCATGGATAAAGATTCCCAGGTTTTACGCCCCATTACTACTGCATGACCGGTAGTTAGCTTCTTAAAATTCTTCAGATCATCGTGCAAATGACACAACAGGTGGTTTTGAAAACCTAATCCATTGTTTTGATCAACTGCAGCAATAATGATAATTTCTGTCATATGTTTATTTTATCAAACCGCAACTGATGCTTTTATTGGAGGATGCGGATCATATCCTTCAAGCTTAAAATCTTCAAACGCGAAATCATTAATATTGCTGATCTCAGGATTAATCTTCATCTGAGGCAATGGTCTGATATCCCTGGATAGTTGTAATTTAACCTGCTCCATATGATTTAGATAAATATGTGCATCTCCCAGTGTATGAATAAATTCACCCGGCTTTAATCCCGCAACCTGTGCAATCATCATCGTTAATAAAGCGTAAGAAGCAATATTAAAAGGGACTCCCAGAAAAATATCGGCACTCCGTTGGTAGAGTTGGCAACTAAGTGTTCCATTTGCCACATAAAACTGAAATAAAAGATGGCAAGGCGGTAATTTCATTTCCTGCAACTTCCCCACATTCCAGGCACTGACAATCATTCTGCGTGAATCCGGGTTATGTTTGAGGGTGTTTATTATTTCGTCGATCTGATCGATACTATGATCTTCAGCATCCCATGAACGCCATTGATGACCATATATGGGTCCCAGATTTCCATTTTCATCAGCCCATTCATCCCAAATAGTCACTTTATTATCATTGAGATATTTAACATTTGTATCTCCTTTCAGAAACCATAATAGTTCATGAATAATGGATCTTAAATGTACTTTCTTGGTCGTCAGCAACGGAAAACCATCCTGCAGATTAAACCGCATCTGGTATCCAAATGTACTAATCGTTCCGGTCCCCGTGCGGTCATTCTTCTCCACACCTTTTTCCACTACATACTGCAGGAGATCGTGATATTGTTTCATTTGAAAAAATTATATTACATCAATATTCCTGCTAAAGCAGCAGAAAGATAATTTGTCAGCGTTCCACAAATAAGTGCTGTGAATCCTAACTTTGCCAAATCTTTACGTCTGTCGGGCGCTAATTCTCCAATACCACCAACCTGAATGGCGATGGAACTTAAGTTTGCAAAACCACATAACGCAAAACTTGCAATAACCAATGCTTTTGGAGAGAGGGTGGCCTTTACTGCAGCCAGGTCGGTATAGGCAACAAATTCATTGATGACAAATTTGGTTCCCATGAATGAGCCTACAGTATGTGCTTCGCTCCACGATACTCCCATAACAAAAGCAAACAACGAAAAGACACTACCCAATATACTTTTCAGACTTAAACTTTCAAGATTGATACCTATTGCATTTGTAGACCATCCGGTGTTGTGAACCAAAAGACGTCCACCCCAACCCAATACTCCATCTATAAGTGCAATCAATGCAATAAATCCGATCAACATGGCAATTACATTGAGAGAAACCCTCCAACCATCTCCGGCCCCGTGAGAAATTGCATCAAGCAGGTTAGCATGAACCCTTTTAACTTCAAGCTTCACGACTCCCTTTGTTTTGGATTCTTCTGTTTCAGGATATACTATTTTTGAGATCACCAAAGCAGCCGGGGCAGCCATGATACTTGCTGCAAGCAAATACTCGGCAGGAACACCCATTGAAATATAAACTGCCATTACACCTCCTGCAATACATGCCATACTTCCTGTCATTGAAGCCAGGAGTTCTGACATCGTCATGGTAGAAATATATGGCTTGATCAGGATCTGTGCCTCGACCTGTCCTACAAAAGCACTGGACACATTGGATAAAGCTTCAGAGCCACTGATACGCATGATGAAATGCATCCCTTTGGCAACTACTGCAACAATCCTTTGCATGAGTCCGATATGATAGGCTATTGAAACCAGAACACTCACAAGAATAATTGTGGGAACCAGTTTAAACATAAAAATAAAACCTTTACCAACACCAAATACACTGGATAATGCTTTGTCATCCATCAATATTCCAAATACAAAATTACCACCCATAGTGGCGTAATCAAGTAATTTTGTAATTCCAAAACCGATTTTAGAAAAAAGCATTTGCCCAAAAGGCACCTTTAATATGAAGACTGCTAAAGCAACCTGGAGTAGTAAACCTGACACTACAAGTCGGTAATTAATTGCTTTCCGATTGTTTGACATCAGGAAGGCAATAATTAAAATAACGGCGATACCAATCAGGCCGAAGAATCTGTCCATGAATAAATTTTTATGAAAGTTAGAGTTTTTTTCTGCGATTTATTTCATCCCTTATATGTGAAGCGCGTTCATAATTTTCTTCTGTAACTGCTTTTTGCAATTCATCATCAAGAGATGTGAGTGTAAGTGATTCGAGTGGATTATCTCCAACTTCCTGAGGTTCTTCCTGTTCTTCTGTCCCCTCTTGTTGTTCGGTCTCTTCCTCAATTACAATCGCTGCATCATTCATTACTTCAGGAACAGCAAATATGTCGCTACCAAATCGAATAGCCAATGCAACTGCATCAGAAGTCCTTGAATCAATGCTTAGCTCCAGTGTATCATTCGCACACAATAGTTTTGAATAAAACACCCCTTCAGAAAATTTATATATCGTTACTTCCAACAATCTTACACTAAAAGCGTCAGCAAAGCTTTTAAATAAATCATGGGTCAATGGTCTGGCAGGTTTTATCTTTTCCAACTCCATTGCAATACTTTGTGCCTCGGCTCCACCGATTACAATTGGAAGTCTTCTTTTACCATCCACTTCGCCCAGGATTAAAGCATAAGCTCCACTACTGGCCTGACTGTAAGAGAGTCCTTTTATTTCAAGTTTAATTTTATCCATCGTGAGGTATTAACAAAAATGCATAACGCATGTTTTGGCAAAGGGTTTAACCCATTCACAAAATTAATTCCAATTTTGTCAAATGCAACAAAAAAAATGAATAAAGAGGATAGTTATGGTATGATTGTAATTTTGGACAGAGATAACCGGGAAATTCGTTATTTAAAATAAGTCTACTTAAAAATATTTTTAACATTTTTTATGTAAAAATACATACCCTGTGACCTATTGGTAAATATATATAAATACCTGTCAACCGATTACCATACATATTCATTATGTAAAGATGAAATCATATTCATTTATGTTACATATTTAAACACAACGTAGTAATATTTTTTTCTTGGTTGTAATTTTAATAGTTACTAAATTTGCCACTTTGGTTAAATCCTTATATAATAAATTTAATACCATGAAAAAAATAATTGCGCTCTTCTCGGCTCTTTTGCTACCAGTGATGCTGTTTGCAAGTGAAGCCGACTTGAAAATCCCCACGTTCTCAGACAGCCAACAGGGCTTATTGATGTGGGGATTTTTAATTTGTGTTTTAGGTCTGGTTTTTGGACTGTTCCAGTTCATTAAAGTAAAAAACCTCAAGGCACACAGTTCTATGCTTGATGTTTCCAAAGTAATCTTTGAAACATGCAAGACATATTTGATTCAACAAGGTAAATTCCTTGTGATTTTATTTATGTTCATCGCCGTATGCGTTGCCTTCTATTTCGGGTATCTGCAGGACCAAGGCGTTGGTGGGGTATTACTTATCCTGTCATGGACCGTCATTGGTATCCTGGGTTCTTATGGAGTAGCCTGGTTTGGTATCAGAATGAACACATTGGCAAACAGCCGTATGGCGTTTTCTTCTTTGGAACGCAAGCCGCTGAAGTTATTACAGATACCTTTAAATGCAGGTATGAGTATTGGTGTTGTTCTCGTTTGCGTAGAACTCATCATGATGCTGATCATCCTTATTTTCATGCCGGGTGATAAAGCAGGTGCTTGTTTTATTGGTTTTGCTATCGGTGAATCACTGGGTGCTTCTGCACTTCGTATTGCCGGTGGTATCTTCACTAAAATTGCTGACATCGGTTCAGATTTAATGAAGGTAGTATTTAAAATCGGAGAAGACGATCCACGTAACCCTGGTGTTATTGCAGATTGTTGTGGCGACAATGCTGGTGACAGTGTTGGTCCAACTGCCGATGGTTTTGAAACTTATGGTGTAACAGGTGTTGCATTGATCTCCTTTATTGTACTTGCTGTAGGCCTTTCTTTCCCTGAAGAAACCAGAATGACCCTCGAAGCTACATTCCTTGTTTGGATCTTCGTTATGCGTATCCTGATGATCATCACATCGGTAATTGCATTCTGGATCAACAGTGCAATAAGCAGTGCATTATATAGTGATACAGATGAACTCGATTTCGAAAAACCGTTAACACATCTGATCTGGATTACTTCTATTCTTTCAATTATTGTAACTTTCATCGCCAGTTATTTCATCATTGGCCCAGGTACAGAAATTGGAAACTTATCTACTAATCTTTGGATTGTTCTTTCTACTATTATTAGTTGTGGTACACTTGGTGCTGCGCTGATTCCAGAATTCACAAAGATCTTTACAAGTCCAAAATCAGCACACGTTCAGGAAGTAGTTTCTGCTTCACGTGAAGGTGGTGCTTCTTTAACTATCCTTTCCGGTTTGGTTGCAGGTAACTTCAGCGCTTTCTGGCAAGGTATGGTATTTTTCGGCCTGATGTTTATCGCATATGTCGCAAGTACCTTTGGGTTGGATCAGTTTATGATCTATCCATCTATCTTTGCTTTTGGTCTTGTTGCCTTTGGCTTCCTTGGTATGGGTCCGGTTACTATCGCTGTTGACAGCTATGGTCCTGTTACCGACAATGCACAATCAGTTTACGAACTTTCATTAATCGAAGATGTTCCAAACGTAAGTGCAGAAATCGAAAGAGATTTTGGTTTTAAACCAGATTTCGAAAAAGCAAAACATTATCTGGAAGCTAATGATGGCGCAGGTAATACCTTTAAAGCTACTGCAAAACCAGTACTGATTGGTACTGCCGTTGTTGGAGCTACTACGATGATCTTCTCTCTGATCCTGGTTATCAAGAACAAACTGGGTGTTGAACCCGAAGCTATTCTGAACATTTTGAACCCATACACAATCCTTGGATTTATCTGCGGTGGTTCTGTTGTTTACTGGTTTACCGGCGCTTCTATTCAGGCTGTAACAACTGGCGCTTATCGTGCTGTTGAATACATCAAGAAAAACATCAACCTTGATCCTAATGCTGAGAAAAAAGCATCTATCGAAAAATCAAAAGAAGTTGTGAAGATCTGTACACAATATGCTCAAAAGGGTATGTTCAACATCTTTATCGCAATCTTCTCATTCGCACTTGCTTTCGCGTTCTTCTCAGCTCCTCACGATGGGAATAATGCACCAGTTGCCTTCTTTGTCAGTTATCTGATCTCAATTGCAGTATTTGGACTTTTCCAGGCCATGTTCATGGCAAATGCCGGTGGCGCATGGGACAATGCAAAGAAAGTTGTTGAAGTTGACCTGGGAGAAAAAGGTACTCCGCTACATGATGCAACCGTTATTGGTGATACAGTTGGTGATCCTTACAAGGATACATCATCAGTTGCTTTGAACCCTATTATAAAGTTTACCACTTTGTTTGGTATGCTTGCAATGGAAATTGCTATTTCTGAAGGCTTCAGAGATATAGCCCCAATCGTTGGTGGTGTATTCTTTGTTGTCGCCCTCTATTTTGTATATCGTTCATTCTACAATATGAGAATCAGAAGTTAAAATCTGTTTGTTAATATCGATTAAAAAAGGCCGTCCCAAAAAAGACGGTCTTTTTTTTTACATTTACTATATTCGGAATACAGCCACTAGTTCATTTTATCTTTACTCCAGCTCTTCAAAGACCTTTATGATCTCTTCTATGGGTTCGGTACCTACAGAGATCCTGAGTAGTTCGGACTTTAAACCTATACTTTCAAGATAATTTCTACCTTCGGGATTGTGCAACAAATCAAAATGTGCCAGGTACACATATGGCATGGCCAATGTAAACTCCGTCCCAAAGCTTGGTCCCTTAGGCAACCGAAGCTGATCGTAATAATGATGCAACTTTTTGTCAAACAGGATAGAAATCAATCCCGGCATGGCTGTATCGCTTTTTCTAACCTTCAGAAAATTATCGAGATAATCCGGATTCAGGGCAGAATAGATCGAAGTAATTCGTTTTGACTGCCCGAGATAATCCAACAGCGCAATTGTATTGTGCGAAATCTTCTCAACCCTTGATTTGTAATCTTTTATAGTAAAGGCCAATCGTTGAATATCCCTGATATATGGCTTTTCAACAATAGCCGGGAACAATTCCCCACAAGCCATTGCAATCTCGCTATTATGATTCAGCACTATGGCCCCCATCATCACATCCCCATGTCCGCAAGTAAATTTTGTTAGACTGTCAGTCACGATATCTGCATACGCCAAAACCTCCATGTTAAACGGAGTTGCAATCGTTGCATCAATAATAACCGGAATCTCATACTTTGTAGTAATCTTTCGCAATCGGGGAAGATCCAGACACTGAATCAACGGGTTATTGGGTACTTCTGTAAATAACCCTGCAACTTCATGATGGTGAATTGCAAGCCAACTCTCCAGTTCATCCAGACTGTTAGAAGTGATTTGAAAATATTTATCGTTGCTGTATCGCTTGATGATCTCGATCGTATCCAGATAAAGCCATCCAAGCTGAACAAACACCGTCCTCCCCTTTCGTGATCGGACTTTCTTAACCGCATCATATGCTGTATAAACTGCGTTCATTCCGGTATTGCAAAGCGTTACATTATCCTTCGATTTTACCTCATACGCCTCAGCCAGATAATCCTTAATTATTGACTCAGCAGTCAATGCGCTTTCGCTTTCTTCAACAAACGCTTCAGAAATCACGCACTGGTTTAACAAATACTCTTCAGCCTTGCGTGAAGAGGGAATCAACCCGTTATTCTGAATAAACGATTTAATCCTTGCAATTTGATCAGATGATTTCTCAATTTTAATAAAATCAAACCCTTTTTCACTCAAAGTCTGAAGTTCACAGTCCAGCTGATTTGCAATAAGCGAAACGCCATGTAATGATGAAACCGGTATCAGATCAAAATCTTTTGAAATATTCTCCTTTTCAAAAAAATCATCCCGAACAGACTGCACGAACTTATTCATAAAGAAACGCGGATATCCCGACTGCATCTTTCGCATTACATAGGACAGTTTATCCTCATAACCAATCACATCAGCAATCGTGGGCAAACTTGCCGACACGGCGTGAGGATTTGCAGTTGGTATTGAAAAGCCACATGGAATATGTTCAGGAATCTCTTTCATTCGGGCGTTGTTTTGAATATGCAAAGCTACACGAACATTTTTAATTCAGGATGATCAAAAATCAGATTACACAAAACCGATAAAACCGTTAACTTTTGGTTCCCCCCATTCCATTGATCGTTTTTCTATACTCAGCGACTTTTATCAACAACGAATCATCAGTTTTCGACCCTTATTTTAAGACCGGCATAACCTGATTATAACCTCCCCATACGCACCAGAAAATAGCCAGAAAAGCACCCCATAAGAAGTCTCTTCAAAACCAATATAAAACCAATGTAATACCAATTCAATACCATCTTAAAACCAATCTATAAACTTGGTTTTGAAGTGGTATCAAAGAGGTTTTGATGAAGTTTTATTTTGGTTTCATTAAAGAGTCATTTAGACGATATATTGGCTGCTTTTCGGGTACGTATGGGGAGGTTATAATAAGGTTACTTTTGAATTTTGCAGCTCCTCGAATTGAGTAACCGTTTTGTGGTTTTTGATAAATAAACAGGATATTTTTTCAAAATCATTTCCTTGTTTTTTAGAAACTGTTTAAATTTAGTTTCCGTTTATCCGTTGGACATACAAAAACATTCTAGTGCTGCCTATTTACATCACGTAGAGACGCAATATTTTGCGTCTCTATTTACATCACATAGAGACGCAAAATGTTGCGTCTCTACAACAGAAAACCCGCTTCCGATGGTTCTTAAACTCCATTTAGAGAAATTTTAAACAGTTTCTAAGTAAATTTATTCAAGCATAACGGGCGCTTTTAATTTAATCCAATAAATGCAGATCGAAGAAGCCATCAATCTGTTCAGGAATTATCTGAAAAACATCATAGCCTTTAATGCTGATGAATTCGATCTGGCTTTACCCTATTTTGCTATTCGTGAATTAAAGAAAGGCGAGCATTTTATTGAAGAAAACAAGACCTGCACACATTTTGCCTTTATGGTTTCGGGATTGGTAAGGGCGTATTACAATGCTGACGGGGAAGAGGCCACGGTTTGTTTGTGTGGCACGAATACATTTGCCACCTCCACAGTCAGTTTTATCACCCAAACTCTATCCAATACCAGCACCCAGGCTCTGGATGATGTTGTTATACTGACCATCTCGTATCACGATTTGCAAAATCTCTACACCGTTTCAACTTTCTGGCAAAAAGTCGGACGGATCATTTCCGAAAAGGAACTTATGTTTATGCAGAAAAATGAATGGCGCAACAGTAAACTTCCCGCAATCGAAAAATATCAACTCCTGCTCAAAGAAAACCCCGGCATTGTCAACCGTGTTCCCCTTCAATTCATTGCTTCCTACCTGAGCATCCAACCCGAAACGCTCAGCCGTTTAAGAAAAAAACTCGTCTCCCGCATTTCTTGAGTAGTTTTTAGAGAAATCTATCATGTCATCTTCAATTTTAAATTTGTGATTAATTGCTACATTTTTGTCCAATTCGGTTGATAATCTCACTTTATATACTATTATACAGCGCAATACAATGTTTTGATTTGTACATATTTTCCATAACCTGTTTTCTAAATAAGCAAGTTTAATTAAGAATAAACAATTATCCTTTTTGTAATTATTACGATTATAATTATTATATTTGCAATAATTATAATCGTAATAATATGGCATCTAAAAATCCATTTGTGATCAGAGGTTATTTATCACCTTATTATTTTTGTGATCGGGAAGAAGAGTGCAAACAACTGAAACATAATATTACTAACGGTCGTAATGTTGCAATTACTTCAACCCGAAGAATGGGGAAGACAGGACTGATTAAACACTTTTTCCATGATAGTGAAATACAAAATCATTATCATACATTTTTTATCGATATCTACGCCACAAGTAGTACCCGTGAATTTGTGTTTGCTCTGGGTAAAGAGATCTTTGAAGAATTGAAACCTAAAGGAAGAAAATTCCTGGATCAGTTTTTTTCAATTATCACCTCTTTACGTGGCGGATTTAAACTAAACCGCGATACAGGTGAACCGTCATTCGAACTAGGCTTAGGAGATATTCAAGAGGCTAACAGCACTTTGGAGGAAATATTTCGATATCTTGAACAGGCCAATAAACCATGTATTGTTGCTATTGATGAGTTTCAACAGATTGCACATTATGCCGAAACAAATGTGGAAGCGACTTTGAGAACTTTGATTCAGCATTGTCAAAACACATGGTTCATTTTTGCAGGAAGCCAACATCACATCATGTCAAATATGTTCCAAAGTCCGGCCAGGCCTTTCTACCAAAGTGTCAGCATGATGCATCTTGATTCCATCGCTCTTGACAAGTATAAATCATTTGTTTTGATGCATTTTGAAACCAACAATAAAATGGTTGATCCTGATATAATAGATAAGGTTTATGAAAAGTTTGAAGGCCATACCTGGTATCTACAAATTATGTTTAATGAACTGTATTCTTTAACATCGACTGGCAATATTTGCAATTTGCTGATGTTTGATGAGGCTTTAACAAATATTATCGCAACACAGGAATTTACTTATCAGGAAATATTGTCCCGTCTTCCCGAAAAACAGAAAGAAATCTTAATTGCCATTGCCAGAGAAGAAAAAGCTTCTGCAGTTACTTCCGGGGATTTTATACGAAAATACAATCTTCATACACCTAGTTCTGTTCAATCGGCGCTTAAATATTTAACAGAAAAAGATTTGGTAACACAAGGAAATAAAGTAATTCAGGTTTATGACCGTTTTTTTGGTATCTGGCTAAAGCAAAATTTTTAACTCCTATTCAATGAACCGAATCAATCGTTCTGGGATATGGTTACGATGCGATATTAGGTATTTTGCGTTAATTGTTTTGGAAGGAGGATAACAAACGTTGTACCCAATCCGGGTTTACTTTCAACTTGTATGCTTCCTTTATGAAGTGTCACAAAATCGTAGACAATTGTCAATCCCAACCCGGTACCCTTTTCATTATTGGTACCCGGTTGAGATTGGATCTGACAAGAATCAAGCAGATGTTTCTGGATTTCTTCGGACATACCAATACCGTGATCAACTACTTTTATTTCGACCATATCGTCTGATGCTTCAAGACAACTGATCGAAATCACACCACCCTTTTTACTATATTTAATTGAATTGGAGAGTAGATTTCTTATGATAGCCTGAATCTGATTATTATCTGCAGTTATAGTGATATCGGCTAAGTCAGTTTCGAGATGAATGTGTTTCTCATCAATATTTCCCTTAACCGCTATAATTGCATGTTCTACTGTAAGCAAAAGATTTACAGGTTCGGGATTTAGTTTCAGTGCACCATTTTGTGTCATCGACCAAAGCAAAAGATTTGAAAGTAAATCATAGAAATTACTGGATGACTTTTCAATCTTAGAAATCATTTCATGACGTTGTGTATCGTCTAGCTCATAATAATATTCGTTCAGATAATTGGCTATTCCTATTAAGCTATTAAACGGACTTCGCAGATCATGAGCAATAATTGAAAACAAACGATTTTTCGTGGCATTCGATTTAATCAGTTCATTGTTGATTGTTTCCAGGTTTAAAGACTGCTTTGATAACTCTTCAGTCCTTTTAGAAATTTCTTCTGTCCTTACTAGCACTTTTTCTTCAAGCTCAGCATTATGTTTTGTTAATTGCCTAAATCGTAGACGAATAGCAATTGTAAGTAAAGCAACAAAAAGGAAAAAGGCTAAAACTTTAAACCAAGTTTCTTTCCACCAAGGTGGTAAAACAACAATGGTTAGTGTAGCTGCTTTATCATTCCATAATCCATCATTATTAGAAGCCAAAACTTTCAAAACATACGTTCCAGGGTCAAGGTTTGTATAAGTTACTTTTCTTTCAGTTCCAAGGTATCGCCAATTTTTTTCAAAGCCCTCAAGTTTACATTTGTATTGATTTTTTTTTGGTTGCGTAAAATTCATTCCAACAAATTCTATTGAGAATAAGGACTGTGTATGGTTTAGAATAATTTTTTTTGCCTCTGATATATCACTTTTCAAAGGAGAATCTTTGGCATTTGGCGTCATTAGAACATTAAAAATCGAGAACCCGGTAAAGACAACTTCCGGTTTGCGGGTGTTATAAACAATTTCCTGAGGTTTAAAATAATTAACTCCATTTACTCCACCGAAGTATAATTCACCATTTCGACTCTTGAAAGCCGACCACATATTAAACTGGTTAGCTTGTAACCCGTCAAAAACATCAAAATTCCTTTTCGTAAAAGCTAATGAATGACCTGTATCACTGACAATAAATTTTGAAATACCATTGTTAGTACTAGCCCAAATGGCTCCTTTTTCATCTTCAAGAATTCCGAAAACATCACCATTATCTAATTCATTAATAATTACTGGTTTCAGCTTTTTATTTAAGCGATCATATAAATTTAATCCCTGCCCACGGGTACCAATCCAAAACCTACTTTTAGAATCTTCATAAAAACTCAGAGCAAAAACAGCGCCAACTTTATTTGGGGCCTCATTTAGACTCAACAAAAACGACATTTTCCCTGTTCGATAATCAAATTTATAGACTCCATCAGGGTCTATGGCCATCCAGATGTCACCACTTTTATCTTCGTATAGTCGAAGAATAGAAACAATGAAATTAATATTCTGACCTGCTTCGCTCTGCTTAAAATGAATGACTTGTTTTAAATCAGGATCAATCCGATTAACACCCTCCTGAAAAGTTCCTATCCAAACATTTCCTCGTCTATCTGCAAGCAATGAAAAAATATTATCAGAAGTCAAGTCACGAATACCATTTCCTTTTTTTAAATGAATTTTCTTACGCGATTTAAAATCGAAAATATCAACCCCACCTCCCCACATACCCACAAATAATCTACCTTTTGAATCAAAAGCAAGAGCTATAACCTTTTTATTAGTTAATTTCCCAAAGGTTGCATATTTAGAAAAAGGAGTAACCGTTTTATGATCTCTTGAAAAAACATCAATCCCACCGCCATCTGTTCCAATAAAAATCTCACCCTTCTCATTTTCAACGATACTTGTTGAATTATCATGACTCAGTGACTTTGAAGAGCCGGGTTGCAAATACAAATGATTGAAGCGCTTGATTTGTTTATCATAATAATCAATGCCGCCTGACCGGCTACCTATCCAAATACGCCCTTCTTTATCTTCATAAAAAGTTGTAATTATATCACTTAAAATGGACTGCTTATCATAGTAATGATGTGTCAGATTGATAAATGAATAGTCGTGTGCAGCTACTTTCCATGCAGGCAAAACATTTACCCCGACATTCGTACCGATCCAGATATTATTTTCGGTGTCAGCTTTTATAAAACTCAGATCATCATTGGTAATGTTACTGTTTCTACTATTCACCCAATGAACAATCCTGTTTTCTGAATTCAGAATAAAAAGACCTTGTCCGGCAGTAGCTATCCAGAAATTTCCATTTTTGTCTTCACAAAAATCATTGGTAACTATCTGTATTGCTTTTCCTTTATTATCATGAAAAATAATTTTAATAACCTTTTTTTTCTGAAAGTCAACTTTAAAACATCCGATTCTGGCTACAATCCAAAGATTACCCTTCGAGTCCTTATTAATTGCATTAATATCTATCCCTTTCAACAAATGACGATCAGTAATACCTTCGAGTCGATTTTCAATTTTGTGCGTGGTCATGTTGTATTTAACCAATCCATCAGAAGTATCAATCCAAACAGAAGATACTGAATCAAATAAAAAATCGTAAATGAAAAAATTATTCAAATAAGCAGCTTCGCCCTGAAATTTATAACGTATAAACCGATCATTAACCCTGTCATACCAATGAAGCCCAATCCGGGTTGTGACCCATAATCGGTTTTGGGAATCAACCCTCAAACGAATGATCATGTCGTTTGATATAGAAAATGGATCATTTGGATTGTGATGATAGGTAGTAAAGGAGTATCCATCGAACTTATTCAGTCCATTTTCAGTCCCGATCCACAAGAAGCCTTTATTATCGCGGGTTATTGAAAGAACGCTTCCCTGTGACAACCCCATATCTGGAGTAAGATGTTGAAAATGATATTCCTGTCCAAAAGCCCTACAAGCCAATAGAATGAATAAAAGACCAACCCATTTTTTGATTTGTCCGGTCATTTAGAAAAAGGTTAAAAAATTTTCATAAATTTATAATATAATTTTGAAACATTTCTGTTTTTTATTTTCTTAAATCAGGTCAACCTTTAACTGTTTACAATATCTCCTCTATTTGTCATATATATTAAAAAGCATAATTTGGAAAATATTCAGTGTGACAATGTTTGTATTCTTGCCATTTTTTCAGGGAGCCTTTTTTGAAACATCAAATCCGATTATACTTCTAAATGTTATTAGTATCTAATTGTTTGGGAAGTATAATGATAAACGTTGTACCCAATCCGGGTTTACTATCAACCTGAATGCTGCCCTTATGAAGATTAACAAAATCGTATACGATCATTAATCCCAATCCGGTACCTTTCTCATTATGGGTTCCGGGTTGTGATTTGATATGAGAAGCATTAAAAAGTTGCTCCTGAATTTCTGCTGACATTCCAACGCCCTGATCGGCTACTTTTATTTCAATCATATCATTTGATGTCTCTTGGCAACTAATTGAGATCAAGCCCCCCTCCTGACTATATTTACTAGCATTAGAGAGCAAATTTCGAATGATTGCCTGAATCTGATTGTTATCGGCTGTTAACGTCACATCAGACAAATCAGTTTCAAGAACGATGTTTTTCTTGTCGAGATTTCCTTTGACAGCCAAAATAGCCTGTTCGATAACGAGTGAAAGATTCACATTTTCGGGATTGAGTTTCATCTCGTCTTTCTGTGCCATCGACCATATTAAAAGATTTGAAAGTAAATCATAAATATTTCTGGTTGACTTCGCAACCTTTGCAATCATATCCTGTCGCTGTGCATCATCTAACTCCTGATAATAATCCTTCAAATAGTCAGTAATACCCAATAAACCATTAAAAGGACTTCTCAAGTCGTGCGCGATAATCGAAAACAAACGATTCTTCGTAGAATTAGATTTGGTCAACTCATTATTGATATCTTCCAGATGAGCAGCCTGAGCCGTAATCTCTTCCGTTCGGAGTGATACCTTATCTTCCAGTTCAGCATTGCTTTTTTTCAACTGTCTCAAACGCCAACGAAAAACAAGATAGACCAAAAAGATTATGCTCAACACCATTAACAGAATAAACCAGGTTTCTTTCCACCATGGTGGCAAAACACGGATGGTTAAGGTGGCGGCCTTATCATTCCATAAACCGTCATTATTTGAAGCCATGACCTTTAATACATAGGTGCCGGGATCAAGGTTTGAATAGGTAACTTTATGTTCAGTACCAAGATAACGCCAGTTTTTATCAAACCCCTCCAGTATACATTTATATTGATTTTTAAGAGGTTGTGTGAAATTCATCCCTACAAATTCAACAGAGAAAAGCGACTGATCGTCATTTAAAACAATTGTTTGGGATTCTGAGATGTCTTTTTTCAAGGGTGAATCCTTGGTATTGGGTTTACTCAAGACATTAAAAACATATAACCCGGTAAAAACAACTTCCGGTTTATATTTATTGTCAATAATCTCCTCGGGTTTAAAATAGGTAACACCAGACACGCTGCCAAAGAAAAATTCGCCGGAACGACTTTTAAAAGCAGACAATAAATTAAACTGGTTTGCTGACAATCCGTCCTTTACATCATAGTTCCTAAATGTACTACTCATCGAATTTCCGATACCGGTCGACTTCAATTTATAAATACCACAATTGGAACTTAACCAAATGGCACCATTCTTATCTTCAAGGATCCCAAATATATCTTGGTTAATAATTTTGCTATTCAGATTAAATGTGATCAGTTTGTTTTTTGCACGATCAAACAAATAAAGACCTCTTCCGCGTGTTCCGATCCAGAATCGCCCATCCCTGTCTTCAAAGAAATCCAAAACAGAAAATGAACCAAGCGTCTTTTGGGTCTCTCTCAGACTAAGAAAATAAGATAATCCTCCGGTGTGGTAATCAAATTTACAGATTCCCTCAGGATCAATAGTCATCCAAATGTCACCCCGCTTATCTTCGTATAATTGGGATATCGAAATACTGGCATTATTATTTATTATTGGACTCTTTTCGAGTCGAATAACTTGACTCAAGTCGGAATCAATCCTGTTAACGCCATGTTGAAATGTTCCGATCCATACATTACCATGTCTGTCTGCCAGTAAGGAAAAAATTTCATTAGAAGTCAGATCCAGTTTGCCTGTTCCTTTTTTTAGATGAATTTTAGTATGCATTTTAAAATCGAAAATATCTACACCACCACCCCACATACCCACAAACAATCTTTTCTTTGAATCAAACGCCATAGAAATAACTTTTTTAGCGGTTAACTTTCCAAAGAGTGCATACTTAGAAAAAGGAGTAACAGTCTTGCGATCTTTAGACAACACATCGATTCCTCCACCATCTGTACCCATAAAGATCTCACCCTCTTCATTCTCAGCAAAACATGTGGAAGTACTATGACTCAATGATTTTGGTGATCCGGGGTTTAAAAAAAGGTTATAAAACTTCTTAATTTGATTATCATAAAAATCAGCTCCTCCAGCACGACTTCCGATCCAGATGCGCCCCTCTTTTTCCTGATAGAATGTGGTAATGTCATTACTAAGAATCGAATGACTATCATAATATTCATGTGTCAGGTTGATAAATGAAAAGTCATATTGATCAACCTTCTGAGCGGACAAGACATTTAAGCCATTGTTTGTACCCACCCAGATGTTATGATCTGTGTCTGATTCTATAAATGTCAGATTATCGTTTGTAAGGTTGCTGTTTCGGGTATTCACCCGACGTATTATTTTGTTATCACCGTTCAGAATAAAAATACCCTGCCCATTTGTAGCCACCCATGAATAACCATTTTTGTCCTGATAAAAGTCAGTGGTTTCCAGGTTTAATTCTTTCCCTTTTTCGTCAAATAAAAGTATTTTCTGGACCCTCTTTTTTGAAAAGTCAACTTTAAAACATCCATTTCTGCTCAAAATCCAAAAATCACCTTTAGAATCCTTCCCTATAGTATGAACATCCAACCCGTTTAATAATTGATGATTGGCAAAATCTTCTAACTGATTTTCTATCTTTAAGGTATTCAGGTTATATTTCACCAGCCCCGTACTACAATAAAGCCACATAATAGACTTTGATTCGAATAAAAAATCATAGACAAACAGATCGTTCAAAAAAGCAGCTTTGCCTTGAAATTTATAAGTACTAAACCGGTCGTTATCTCTGTCGTATAAATGAAATCCATTTCGGGTGGAAACCCATAATCTGTTTTGAAGATCTAGCTTTATATAATAAATCCAGTCATTTGCTAATGTAAACGGGTCTTTAGGATTGTGGTGATATGCTGTAAAAGAGTAACCATCAAACTTATTCAATCCGTTCTCTGTTGCTATCCACAGGAATCCTTTGCTATCACGCACTATTGAGCTGACATTACCCTGCGACAACCCTATATCTGTAGTAAGATGTTGAAAAGAATATTCCTGTCCAACTACCCTATAAGTCAATAAGATAAATAATACACCTACCCATAATTTAATCTGACAATTCATAAGAAAGGCGATTATTAATTCCACATAAACTTAAACAAAAATCTCGAATTACAAACTTTATTTTCTTTTTTTTAAAAATTAATTTACTTACCTATTTTGAAACTATGATGTCTTTATTTGAAAGATACATCAGGTTGCACAATTTATAAATAATCCTGGCTCCCACGTTGGCATCCCACTCATCATTGCCGGGTGCTACTTCAGAAACATCAAATCCAATAATTTTTCTACCGGATTCGACGACCTTGCGCAACAAGTAAACTGCCTTCTGAAAGCTTAATCCACCGGGTACAGGTGTTCCGGTATTGGGGCAAAGTTCGGGAGCCAATCCATCAATGTCAAAACTGATATAGACTCTTTCAGGAAGTTTACTGATGATTTCAATACATTGTTTGCCCCATGTTTTTCCTTCGAATTCGGCGGCAGTCATCAGGTAATCATCAAACTGAATTATTTTGTTATTGGACGCTATAAAGTTGATCTCATCTTCACATTCATCGCGTACACCAACTTGCACCAATTTCCTGACTCCATTGATTTTCAAAACATTAAACATTATGGATGCATGTGAAAAAGTAAATCCTTCATAGTCCTCACGTAGATCAGCATGAGCATCAATGTGAAGTATTCCAAAATCAGGTTGGTGATCAGACAATGCTTTAATAAATCCAAAAGGGATACTGTGATCCCCACCAACAAGCCCAACTAGTTTTCCTTTTTTTAGTAAATCCGTTGTTGTCTTATAAATCTTTTCATTCAGGATGGCAGATGCATTATTTACCGCTGCAAGTTCTTCATCTACCTCAACGGGATTGCCTCCACTTTCAAGATGAGCGATTACCTGTTCGGCCAGAGGGCGCATCTTACTATTTAATTTTTTAATTTCTTCGTCAATGGGTAAGGTTCCAATCCCGATCTTCCATGCATCGGCAACATCAAAATCATAGAAGTCGAGTTGAGAAGAGGCTGTAATAATGGCTTCAGGTGCATTTGCTGTTCCGGAACGATAGGATGTTGTCACATCCCATGGCACTGAAACAATGACTATTGGGGCTTCATCTACCTTAAAGGGCATTCCAAAATAGTTTCCGTTTGCCACTGCCGCCGCATTTGGATTGAAATTAGTTTTATCCATTATACATCTCTTTGATACTGCAAAGTTAAACATGTATCTGTCAGAATAATGAAGAACTTAAAAATCAGATAAAAAAACACGATAAATGATTAACTTTGCAGTGAAAAGTCTTTTATAATTATTAAAAGCTCCTATTCTATATTTTTATTTTAACACACTGATAAATAAATCCTTATTTTGAAAATGGGAAAAGTATTAATCATTGGTGCAGGCGGTGTAGGAACTGTTGTTGCACATAAAATAGCAGCTAATCCAGATGTCTTTTCTGAGATATTACTGGCCAGCCGTACCAAGTCAAAATGTGATGAGATTGCTCGCGCTATTGGAAGCGATCGCATTAAAACTGCGTCCATTGATGCTGAAAATGTTCCGGAACTGGTTAAATTAATCAAGTCATTCAAACCTGAACTGGTTATTAATGTTGCCCTTCCTTATCAGGATCTGGTAATCATGGATGCATGTCTTGAAGCTGGTGTCAGCTATATGGATACGGCTAACTATGAGCCAAAAGATGAGGCAAAATATGCCTATGGCTGGCAGTGGGCTTATCATGACAGATTCAAAAAAGCAGGATTGACCGCTATCCTGGGTTGCGGTTTTGATCCTGGCGTGACGAGTGTCTATACAGCTTATGCTGCCAAACATCATTTTGATGAGATCCAGTATCTGGATATCGTTGACTGTAATGCAGGAGATCATCACAAGGCCTTCGCAACCAATTTTAACCCCGAAATCAATATCCGCGAGGTTACACAAAAGGGAAAATACTGGGAAGATGGCAAATGGGTTGAAACCGAACCACATGAAGTTCATAAACCATTAAACTATCCTGAAATAGGTCCTAAAGAATCATATGTCATTTATCACGAGGAGTTGGAATCTCTTGTAAAACATTATCCTACACTGAAACGTGCCCGTTTCTGGATGACTTTTGGACAGGAATATCTGACACATTTGCGTGTGATTCAGAATATAGGAATGGCAAGCATCGAACCGATCATATATAATGGTCAGGAAATCGTACCGATCCAATTTCTGAAAGCTGTATTGCCAAACCCAGGTGATCTTGGCGAAAACTATACAGGCTGGACTTCAATCGGATGCCGTATTAAAGGTATCAAAGACGGAAAGATTACAACATATTATGTCTATAACAATTGCAGTCATGAAGTGGCTTATAAGGAAACCGGCACACAGGGTGTAAGTTACACAACGGGTGTTCCTGCAATGATTGGCGCCATGATGTATATGAAAGGACTTTGGAATAAACCGGGCGTCTTTAATGTCGAAGAATTTGATCCCGATCCTTTCATGGCTGAACTCAATATTCACGGATTGCCATGGGTCGAGTTGCACAACACTGACCTTGAGCTCTAAATATTTAAGCATTGAATGCCCGGCCCACGTCCGGGCATTCTCTTTTTAAGAAAGAATTGATTTTAAATGGATGCTCATTTTTTCCTTTAACAATTCACTTTAAAATCAGAATTAAAAGAATAAGATTTATAACTTTGCCACATAGCCAATTAATTAAATTACTTCCAATTTATAAAATATAACCAAATGATAACCAACAATTTTGTTGAGCGCCACCTCGGGCCACAACCAGAAGAGGTTGATTTAATGTTAAAGAAAATCGGCGTTTCATCACTCGGACAACTGATTGATGAAACAATTCCGGCAGCTATCAGACTAAAAAAGCCGCTTGATTTACCGGTTGGATTAAATGAATATGAATACCTCCAACACATCAAAGCATTGGGGGCAAAAAACAAGATCTTCAAAAGTTATATTGGAATGGGTTATTACAACACCATTACCCCCGGTGTGATTACCCGCAACATTCTGGAAAATGCAGGTTGGTATACCAGCTACACGCCTTATCAGGCCGAGATCTCTCAGGGCCGGCTGGAAGCGCTGCTTACTTTCCAAACCATGGTATCAGATTTAACCGGGATGCCGATGTCGAATTGTTCTTTGCTGGATGAGGCTACTTCGGTTTCTGAGGCGATGATCATGGCCTTTAATGCACGTTCAAGACAAGCAGTAAAGAATGGCGCTAACCTGTTTTTTGTTGACAATGATATTTTCCCACAGACCATTGATGTATTAAGGACCCGTTCAGCACCTCTCGGAATTGAACTGATATTTGGTAAAGCCGATGATATCACATTTACAGATAAGTTTTTCGGAGCGGTCGTTCAATATCCAAATCTCATAGGTGATGTTAAAGACTATTCTGTCTTTGTCGAAAAGGCACATGCTGTCAATGCACTGGTTGCTGTTACAGTAGATTTACTGAGCCTTGCTCTGCTTGCTCCACCCGCTGAATGGGGAGCAGATATCGTAACCGGATCGGCACAACGTTTTGGTGTTCCAATGGGTTTCGGAGGGCCACATGCAGGATTCCTTGCTACCCGTGATGAATTTAAACGCAATATGCCTGGTCGTATTATTGGTGTTTCTATTGATGCACAAGGCAATCCGGCATTGCGCATGGCACTCCAGACCCGTGAACAACATATCAAAAGAGAAAAAGCCACTTCAAATATCTGCACTGCACAGGCATTGTTGGCCATAATGGCCGGGATGTATGCTGTCTATCATGGACCTAAAGGGATCCGGAAAATAGCACGCCATATCAATATATTAACCGGTGTACTGTCCAATGAAATTGCGAAATACGGTTTCAAAGTGCTAAATTCATATTGCTTTGACACATTATCGATTGAAGCTCCTTCAGTAGATATCCTGAAAACTATTCACAAAGAAGCGCTGAATGCTGAAATGAACTTCAGATATATCAATGGTACGACTTTTGGAATCAGTATCGATGAGACCACTTCACTAACAGACATCAATACAATTCTTGAGATTTGTGCACTTGCAAATAATAAGGCCTTTAAAACATTTGTCTGCAATCCTGCCGAATGTGAACTAATCACAACAATCCCGGCTTCATTGCAACGCAAGAGTCCTTATCTGACGCATCCGGTATTCAGCCGCAATCACTCGGAAACTGAGATGATGCGCTATATTAAGAAGCTGGAAGAAAAAGACCTTTCACTCAATCGTGCTATGATTCCTTTGGGTTCATGCACCATGAAACTGAATGCTGCAGTTGAATTATTTCACCTGAGCTGGCCTGAATTTGGAGCAATCCATCCTTTTGTTCCTGTCGATCAGGCTGAAGGTTATCACTTTATCATTGAAGAGATGAACAGGTTGTTTTGTGAGATCACAGGGTTTGCTGCAATCTCATTCCAACCTAATTCAGGAGCTGCCGGGGAATATTCCGGATTGATGGTAATCCGCCAATACCATATCAGTCGAGGTGAGGGTCACCGCAAAGTCTGTCTGATTCCATCATCTGCTCATGGCACTAACCCTGCCAGTGCTGCAATGGCAGGAATGGAAATCATCGTGGTTAAATGTGATGAGAATGGAAATATTGACCTGGTCGATCTACAGGCAAAAGCGGAACTTCACAAAGATGACCTGGCTGCTTTAATGGTCACCTACCCTTCTACACATGGTGTTTTTGAGGAAGGAATCCTCGAAGTTGTTGATATCATTCACAAGCATGGTGGTCAGGTTTACATGGACGGAGCCAATATGAATGCACAGGTTGGTTTGACCAATCCGGGAACTATTGGTGCTGATGTCTGTCATCTGAACCTTCATAAAACTTTTGCCATCCCTCATGGTGGCGGTGGTCCAGGCATAGGACCGATTGGCGTAGCAGCTCATCTTGCTCAATTCCTTCCAGGACACTCAGTCATCAAAACAGGTGGATCTAAAGCAATTACGGCTGTAGCCGCTGCTCCATTCGGTAGTGCTTTTGTACTTCCTATTTCTTATGCTTACGTTTTACTGATGGGTGGAGAAGGTTTAAAAAGTGCTACTGAATATGCAATTCTGAATGCCAATTATATCATGAGCAGTCTTTCAGATGATTACAAGATTCTCTATACAGGAAAGAATGGACGTTGTGCCCATGAAATGATTCTTGATTGTAATGCCTTCAGTCTGAGCGCAGATGTGAGTGTCAGCGACATTGCAAAACGATTGATGGATTATGGATTTCATGCCCCGACAGTAGCATTTCCCGTTCACGGAACACTGATGATTGAACCTACTGAAAGTGAGCCACTGAGTGAAATTGATCGTCTGATCAATGCCATGATTTCAATACGTAACGAGATTCGTGAGATCGAAGAAGGCAAAGCAGAGAAAGGCAATAATGTATTAAAATTTGCCCCCCATACAGCTAAAGTCGTGACTGCTGATGAATGGAACCGCCCTTACAGCAGGCAACGTGCGGCTTTCCCGATGGAACACGACGATAAATTCTGGCCTTCGGTAGGGAGATTGGACGATGCTTATGGAGACCGCAATTTATTTTGTACCTGTCCTCCTATGAGTTCTTTCTGTTAAACTGGTTTTTGCATTTAATATAAATTAAGAATACTTTTTTAAAGGGCATCCCAATATTTGGGATGCCCTTTACGTTTGGAATAACATACATTAAATGTTGATACATTTTTTCTCAATGTGTAGCTCAAATGCATATAAATACCATATTTAATAACCAAATAAATCTTTACTCTATATTGAGATTTCAACAATCAATTAATTATCAATCATTGATCATGTTATACATACTGCATCATCATTATTGTTTCTTTCACATGAAATATTATAATTTTTGTTAATTAAAGTATTCCACTACTTGTTTCAGTAAATAATTGTAATACTTTAGCAATCTAAAATCTACAAAAAATGAAAAAAGTAATAGTAAGTTTCAAATTTGCAGTAACATTATTGTGAGCAAGTGTCGTTTGTGATTTTCATCAAATGATTCATGGATATTGTTCAATTTGTTAATTAAATTATTATTTAAAACTCAAATTCCTAAACGAATGAACCAATTCAAAAAGCTTGCAACAGTAGTCTTTCTATTACTGTCCACTTTAGTGGTTAACGCACAGGATACAACAAAAATCCAAAAAGACAAACGACCGGTAAAAGATATTTTTGGAAACGGGTTAATATTTGATCAACAGACAGTAAGAACCGCTTTACCAGGGGCTCTGGAATTTGTAATTCAACACCGTTTTGGTACTATAAAAAACGGAATCCAGGATTTATGGGGTGTTTATTCCTCATCAAATGTACGTCTTGGATTGAATTACGGGATTACCAAAGACCTGACAATTGGAATAGGTACTACCCGATACTATAAACTTCAGGATTTGAACTGGAAGTTAGCCATTTTAAAACAAACCCGTTCGGGCAGTATGCCTTTTTCTTTAACCTATTATGGAAATGTTGTATTGGATGGCAGAACAAAAGACAACTTTGGTCCTCCTGAAACATATAAATATATTCACAGGTTATCATTTTTCAACCAGTTGATTTTGGCAAGGAAGTTCAACAATAATTTCTCCCTACAGGTTGCACCTTCAATGTCTAATTTCAATGCAGTCAATCCCACTTATAGTAACACAAATTACAATATGTCTTTTGGTGGTCGTCTGAAAATCACAAAGAAAATGGATTTAATTGTCGGATACGATCTTCCGGTCCTTCCATCGAAAGAAGCCACAATCTTCAAACCCAAATCCAATATGTCTTTCGGTCTTGAAATCGGAAGCCCAACGCACACTTTCCAGATATTTGCTACAAACTCTGACTATTTGGTAAATCAATATGGTTTAGCTTACAACACCAATAGCTTTAATAACAAAGGGATTCTTGTCGGATTAAACATAACTGTTAGATTCTGATGGTTAAATACGGATTAATATTATTTTGTCTGTTTGTTTCAGTGGTTTCTGTTTCCGGACAAAAAGCGAGAAACAATCCTGCCATTCCTGAAAATGCGCCATGTATTAAATGCCATGGACAGGCAGTTTATACTACATTTTCTTCGGATGGGAAGAAACATCTCAGGCTGCCCATGACCCCTTCTCGTGTCGTTCCTGAAAAGAAATTTGAGAAAGCGATACATGGAAGCTTGAAGTGTGTTGACTGCCATGCAGAAGGATACAGCACCGTGCCCCATCCCTCAGCATTAAAATTTGATACTATTTTTTCATGTATTGACTGTCATGCAGGAAAGAGAAAATTCAAGAAATATCATCTCGATTCAATTGTGGGCGGTTATAATAAAAGCATTCATGCCAAGGCAATGGGAAACACATTCAATTGTTGGAAATGTCATAATCCCCATTCTTTTATAACTGCACAATCCGATTCGCTGGAAATTAAAGCAGAAATAACATTGAGTAATTCAACATGTTTGGAATGTCATAATAGTGCTGTTAATTATAAAAGAGTTTCCGACAAAACCCAGATCAGTCTTTTGAAGAGCCATGACTGGTTGATACATCCGGAACTCCATTTAAAAAACATTCGCTGTATTGATTGTCATACCGCAATGGGTCCAGATAGTATTACTTCACATAACATATTACCGGCTTCAAAGTCTATCAGGGAGTGTGCCGAATGTCATTCGCAAAAGAGCATGCTTTCAAAAAATTTATTCCGATCGAGAAATGTAAATGCAGGCTTTTTGAAATTCTCGAATAACAGGATTATGGATTATGCATTCATAATGGGGGCTAACCGAAGCATCACTTTAAATATTATCAGCACCGTCCTGTTTATCTTCGTACTGCTTGTCATATTTGCTCATATGATTTTCTTACTCCGTTATCGTAAACACCATAAAAATGAATAAACTCAATCAATTATATCCGCTCTGGCTTCGTTTTTGGCATTCTATAAACGGGATACTGTGTTTTTCACTGGTCATTACAGGACTTATGATGCAATATGCTCCACCTGAAAAAATCCTGATATCCCTCGGTACGGTTATATATATTCATAATTTCTGTGGTATTGTTTTGATCATCAGCTGGATTTTTTTCATTCTGGCCAATGGACTTACCAATAACGGAACCTATTACTGGCCAAAGATGGCGGTATTAAAAGAATCAATCATACAGCTCAGATATTATGCATATGGCATGTTCATAGGTGAGCACAAACCTTTTAAAGAAGATAAAACCCGGAAGTTTAACCCGTTGCAACAAATTGCTTACTGGTCTACAATGTACATCTTCGTACCATTAATGGTTATTACCGGGTTTGTCATGTACAATATTGAAAGATTACTGATTGATGATAAAAGCATTTTTGTTTATCAGATTTGCGATTTCATTCATCTCACGGCCGCTTTCATGATCTCAGTTTTCCTCGTTATACACATATACCTTGCCTTCATTGAAGGCATAACCAATTTCAAAAAAATAATTTTTAAAACTAAAACCTATGAAGAAGATAACTAAATCAAGAATCGCCTTAGCTTGTTTATCTTTGGCATTCCTGCCAATGGCAACATTTGCACAAGCGAAAGCGAAGCCATGGCCAGTACCTGCTGAATTTAAAAGCAAAGCCAATCCGGTGAAATCTTCAGCTGCATCAATTGCTGATGGGAAAGAGGCCTATGATGCGAAATGTGCATCCTGTCATGGAAAAAAAGGGCTAGGTGATGGTCCAAAGGCTAAAACGCTCGACACACCTTCAGGTGATTTTACAACAGCAACTTTCCAAGCCCAGACCGATGGAGAACTCTTTTGGAAAACAAAAACAGGCAGAGAAGACATGCCATCTTATAAATCAAAACTTACGGATGAAGAAATCTGGAGTACAGCTGTCTACATAAGAACACTCAAAAAATAAATATTTATTAAAACATATTTATAATAAAAAAGGATGGCCGTTATGACCATCCTTTTTTAGCTTCTTATTATGGTAGAGACGCAATATTTTGCGTCTCCCAATATTAACAGATCAGTTTAGTCCTGAGACGCAAAATATTGCGTCTCTACAGTTATAATTGATTGTCAATCAACTTTCAAATTCTTCAAAAACCCAATCAACTTTTCCGTTGCAATCCCACGATGACTGATTTTATTTTTCACTTCCATATCCATTTCGGCAAAAGTCTTATCATAGCCTTCGGGTACAAAAATAGGATCATAACCAAACCCTTCTTTACCTTGCCGTTCCGAAAGCAGATTTCCATTTACGATTCCTTCAAAATAGTATTCTTTACCTTCAATGATCAAACAGATCACTGTCCTGAATCGTGCCTTACGATTTAAATTGTCCGCCAGTTCATCCAATACTTTGGATAAATTTGCTTCCGAATTCTGATCTTCTCCTGCATATCTGGCAGAATAGACGCCCGGTTGACCATTTAAAGCATCAACTTCCAGTCCTGTGTCGTCAGCAAAACAGTTTTTTCCAAACTTTTCCCATACATATTGAGCCTTTAATGCTGCATTGCCTTCGAGCGTATTGGCAGTTTCAGGAATATCATCAAAACAATTTATATCTTTCAGACTGAGTAAATGAAATTTATCTCCTGCTAACTTACTCAATTCATTTAACTTATGCCTGTTATTTGTTGCAAAAACAAGTTCTATCATGGTGTTTCCTTTTAAGAATTCAAAGATACGTTTCTGTTTTGAAATGTTTTTTTTTGTGATAATTGTTTTTGAAATAAATTTCTGACTATTTTTGCAGAGTTATTGTAAATTTATGCACAACAGTCAACTTTATAATTTCCTCCTCAGCAACCTTCTACTCCATACTTTGGGGCAAGATAGTGGCTGTTTGTAAAAATACTTCACACAATAAGTGAAAACATTCAAGCGGGCCACCTGAAAAAGTGGTCCGCTTTTTTATTGTCTCTAAAAATTAAATCTTATGAATAACAGAGTGTATGTTTTCGATACCACGCTGCGCGATGGTGAACAGGTTCCCGGATGTCAACTCAACACGATTGAGAAAATTGAAGTAGCACGTAAGCTTGAACTACTCGGTGTTGATGTAATTGAAGCTGGATTCCCTGTATCAAGTCCCGGTGACTTTAAATCGGTCGTTGAAATTTCAAAAGCAGTATGCGAGCCGGTTATCTGTGCCCTTACCAGAGCAGTTGAAAAAGATATAGAAGTTGCAGCAGAGTCACTTAAATATGCACGCCGTAAACGTATCCACACAGGGATAGGAACCTCTCCTTATCATATATTCAATAAACTGAAATCAAATCCTGAGGAGATCATCGAACGTGCAGTAGCAGCGGTTAAATATGCTAAAAGATTTGTAGAGGATGTGGAATTTTACGCCGAGGATGCAGGACGTTCAGATAATGAATATCTCGCCAGAGTTGTGCAGGCTGTCATTGCTGCCGGTGCTACTGTTATTAACATTCCAGACACTACAGGTTATTGTCTCCCTGAAGAATATGGAGCTAAAATTCTTTACCTATGTGAACATGTCTCCAATATTGACAAAGCGATTCTATCTACCCACTGTCACAACGATCTGGGGATGGCTACAGCCAACTCAATGTCTGGACTGATCAATGGTGCTCGTCAGGTTGAAGTAACGATGAATGGGATTGGTGAACGTGCAGGAAACACATCACTTGAAGAGATTGCCATGATCTTAAAATGCCGTTCACATCTGAACCTGAATACTGCAATACAGACCGAACACATTTATGAAACCAGCCGGCTTGTATCTAACCTCATGAGAATGCCCGTTCAACCTAACAAGGCCATTGTAGGTCGTAATGCATTCTCACATTCTTCAGGAATCCACCAGGACGGGGTATTGAAAAACCGTGAAAACTACGAAATCATAGATCCCAAAGATGTTGGCATCAGCGAGTCTTCAATTGTCCTCTCGGCACGAAGTGGGCGGGCGGCATTAAATCATCATCTGGAACTTCTGAATATAGAACTCAACACCGATGAACTGAACGATGTCTACAATAAATTTCTCAAACTTGCCGATGGAAAGAAAGACATTACCGATGAAGATTTATATGTATTGGCAGGAGTTAAAAAGGCATTGCTAAACCGTAATATCAAGCTCGAACATCTTCAGGTAATGTGTGGACAGTCAATGATTCCAACTGCAACAGTCACATTAAACATTGAAGGTGAAAGTTTCACATCCTCATCAACAGGCAACGGACCTATCGATGCTGCGTTTAGTGCTGTCAAACAATTGATCCAAAAGAACATCAGTCTTGAAGAATTTTTGGTACAGGCAATCACAAGGGGCAGCAATGATCTGGGGAAAGTACATATTCAGGTCGAAAACAAGGGAAGTATCTATTATGGATTCTCAGCAAACACAGATATTATAACAGCCTCCGTCGAAGCTTTTCTGGATGCTATATCCAAAATCAGATAAGACACATTTTGATAAATCAAAAAAAGCACGACCTGTAATGGTTGTGCTTTTTTATTTATCAGGACTTTTTATTTGCCCACAGTTCATGTAGTTTCAAAAACTGCAGTATCGCATACCACGAACCAAGCATCGACATGATCAAACCATCGATGCCATCCAGGCAGCCCAGTTTGATGAAAAACCTCACTTTATAAAAGGCACTCCAGCCTCCATACTTAATCAATCGTCCAAAACAATAGGATTGAAACCTGACCGTGTAAACATCAGCAGCTGTTGGTGATTGCACGATCTTCTTAATCTCTGTTTTAAGCTCTTCTGATACCACTTCATCGGCATCAAGAAACAAGATCCAGTCACCGGTACATTTTCAATAGCTGCATTCTTTTGAAGTCCACAGCCTTTGTAAGGCTCTTCAATATATACCCTGACTCCAAGAGAAGATGCATTTTCTCTTGTTTGATCCGTGGATCCGCTATCAACCAGTATCATCTCATCAGCAATGTCTTTCACTGCATTGAATGTTCTGGCGATAATCCACTCTTCATTATACGAAACACTACAAACAGATAAAGTCATATCATGAAAATAATTGATAAATTCGACCGATAAATAAATTTTGACAAGCCTTCAGGGTGATCCAAAATTTGAGTGGAGTATAGACCCTGTGTTCAATCCGATAAATATGATCAAAATTAAATCTCCGGGGGTTCGAACCTTTACGGGTTGAGACAAACCCCGAGATCCCAGATTTCCTGATCACACTTTTCCCAAAAGCTGAATGATGACCCCATGGCCAGCAGAAGAAATTAGCATCCTTGCCCAAATGCATTTTGATTAGCGCCTTATTTAAAGCTACATCCTCAGTAATTCTCTGCTCAGCTTCTTCATCCGTTTCAAAACGTATTGTAGATATATCCCGATTCTTCAAAAAAGTTTCGGTTAAAACTATACCTTTCTCACTGTAAGCTGATCTGGTTTTAAAAACAGGATCACCTTTACGCAAATCATTGTGGTACAGATATTGGAGTTCTTTGTTCTTCAAATCTTCCTCACCGGCATACCGTATTGGTTTATTATCCGTAAAAACTGGCATATGACGATGCGAATGCAATTCAAAGTCGACCAGCCCACTATCATTCATCTGTTTAATCTGATCCCAGGTGAGGTAATCCGGATCGTTACCGATATACATTGTATTGATGAAGATGGTTGCCTTTAGTTTGAATCTTTTAAGAAGGGGAAAGGCATAATAGAAATTATCAACATACCCATCATCGAAAGTGAGGATACATGAATTGGTCTGCAGATGTAAGCCCTGGTTGTGGATCTCGAAGATCTCTGAAAATGTATACGTATGCGTTTTAGCGCCCTTCAGTATCTTAAGATAGGTTTCAAATCCTTTCGGAGTTGTGTGGAATATAAATACTGGTACTCCTTCATTGCTGTAAACAAAAAGCAGAACCAATAATACGAGAAATAAAAACAATATAAGGTACATAAATTCCATAATACCAAATTACATTTAACACCAATGATCCACTCTCTTTTTTTATCCTTTAAATATTTTCTTCATTCTGTACTTAATCATGTTCAGTTTAAGAGAAAACATTTTCATCCGCAGTTTTCTTCTCTCTTCGGGAGTAATCGTAAACAGGTTCTCTTTGATGTAAACACTGTCACTCTTATTCTTGTACCAGATCACATAATGGTTGTTCTGAAACCATTATGATATTTCTTTAATGAAGGGATTAATGTATAATTTACCATGCGTTTCAATCGAAATCACATTGGGTCTGCTTTTGATATTTTCAACCACATACCATTCACATCCCTCCGTATCCACACTCAGCAAATCAATAGTTCCATCATCAATTGTATCAAATGTTTTGCATTCAACTTCAAAGTTATCACCTTTTTTTTTGATAACTGTCGTTCACAAGGGCAGGGCTTGATGAAAGTATGCTTACAAAAGTCGATGATTCACGTTTAGAAAGCTCAATGCCCCCATTGTAATCAAATACTGCATAAGGAAACAACGAAATGTTTTCATTGTTTTAAAAAAAATCACGAATAGCTTTTACGTTTTTAGGATCAGGCTCAACCAATGTTGTCTTCACACCCTCCAAAATAAAATCCAGAATGTTTGAAGTTTCAGGTAAATATACTCCTACTTCACAAATATGATTTATATAAGGCCTTTAGATTTACATTGTTTATATAATTCATTATTAATTTTCCAATTCATAAAAACATTGTTTAATTCGGCTAATTTATAATAAATTCTTTGAAATATTAACATTTCATTTATATTTTCATGAATCTACATATAAAAATAGAGGCTATCTCATAGCGAGATAGCCTCTATGGCTAATAAATTCGTAGTTAAAGAAAATTAAAATTTCTATAAATCGATCTTCTTAAATTTAGGAACCAACAGGTGCATTACAAACCATGCGATCAGATAAGCCAAAGCACAGAATGCAAACACAATCGTATAAGCTGTAGTCATATGTTCCTGAACAATAGGCGTCTGAAGTGACTCCAATATTTTATATGAATTTGGATCAATGGCCTGAATCTGTTTAACTACTTCTGAGGGTAGTCCACTTAATTCTACATGTTCCAGATTAATGATATCGCCATGTTTATTGACAAGATTTAAAGCTCTGATTTTATCCACATAATCACTCAGGTTTTCACCTTTTGCTTCAACCCATGACCGGGCAATACCTGCATAACGGTAACCATCAAAGAGCCAACCGGCAGATTTTGTGACCAGAATACCTCCAAATCCTCCTGCCATTCCACCAATTCCAATGATACTACCCACAGCCTTTTTAGGGAACATATCAGATGCGGTAGTGAAGATATTAGCAGACCATGCTTGATGAGCTGCTGTTCCAATACCAATAATTAAAACAGGGAACCAAAAACTATAGGCTCCAAAATATTGTGCACTTAAAACCAGCAATGGAAACAGCGCAATGGTGAACATTGCTTTCATGCGTGCCTCATAGGGCTCATAGCCTTTTTTGATAAAGTACATTGGAAACCAACCTCCGCCGATACTACCAATGGATGACAAGGTATAAAGGACGGCCAAAGGAAAAACAACCTGCATACCTGTCATTCCATAACGTGCTTTCAGGAAAGCAGGTAACCAGAACAAGAAGAACCACCAGACACCATCGGTCATGAATTTGCCAAAACTAAAAGCCCAGGTTTGTTTGTATTTCAAAAGCTGAAACCATGAAATTTTATCATTGTTTGTTGTATCATTCCCAACAGCATCTCTTTCAGTATCAATATGGATATAGTCAATTTCAGCTTGCTTTACCCTTTTACTGTGCATAGGGAGTTCATACAACCAAAACCAGAAAATCAACCAAACAAAACCAATCCCCCCAATAACCAGGAAAGCAGATTGCCATCCAAAACTATCAGCAAGCCAGGGTACAGTAAGTGGTGCAAGAATAGCACCCACATTAGATCCTGAATTAAAAATACCTGTAGCGAGTGCACGTTCTTTTTTCGGGAACCATTCTGCAGTAGCTTTTATTGCAGCAGGAAAGTTTCCTGACTCACCAAAACCCAATACTCCACGGGCAAACATAAACCCACCGGTACTCTTGGCCAAAGCATGAATCATCGCTCCAATCGACCATACAAAAAGAGAAACTGCATAACCAAGTTTTGTTCCAAGCCAGTCAATCAACCGTCCTGCAAACAACATAGAAATTGCATAAACAAATTGGAATACAGAGACAATGTTGGCATAGTCTGAATCGCTCCAGTTGAATTGTACTTCAAGCCGGTCTTTCAGCAAGCTGAGTACCTGCCTGTCGAGGTAGTTAACGGTAGTTGCAAAAAACACAAGGCCGCAAATCGTCCACCTGTATTTTCCAATTTTCTGGTTGATGTTTTCCATAGTTTTCAGATAAGAAAGTAAAAATTATATTTTAACAGGATACAACTTCCTGAGCTTTTGAATTAGAATCATCGCTTCGCGAACATCCTGCTCGAGTTTATTATAATCCTTATTTTTAATGAGTTCAGATGAAATTAATTGTGATCCCATTCCTACGCATGTCACACCCGCTTTAAACCATTCTGTCAGATTGGCTTCAGTTGGCTCCACACCTCCCGTTGGCATGATGCTTGTCCATGGCATTGGCCCCTTCACAGCTGCTACAAACTTTGGTCCTCCAACCTGAGAACCCGGAAAAATCTTAACTACCTCTACCCCTAACGATTCTGCTTTGGATATTTCGGTCACAGATCCACAACCGGGAGACCATAGAATCTTTCTTCTATTGACAACAGATGCAATTTCTTCATTGATCAGAGGAGAAACAATAAAGTTTGCACCCAATTGAATGTAAAGCGCTGCTGTTGGAGCATCAATAACCGACCCAACACCAAGCATCATTTCAGGGCATTCAATTTCGGCCCATTTATTCAATACTGTAAACGTTTCATGAGCGTAATCGCCCCTGTTTGTAAATTCGAAAACCTTAACGCCAGCCTTGTAACATGCTGCCACTACCTGCTTACAAGTTTCTATATCTTTGTGAAAGAAAACAGGAACCATTCCCGTTTCAGCCATTTTTGTAGCAACTTGTATCCTGGTAAACCTTGCCATATATTATATTTTTTATTTAAAGCTAACTTCTATGAATAACCCGATTCAAAGATAAAACTTTTTTCAATTCAAACGATTGCATTGTAAAATATATAGTATTATTTCTCATCGTTTTCATGATTATGGGTTATTGAAAAAATGAGGAAATTAAGTTATATTTTATCTCAATATCTGAGTATTTATATCTTTTTAAAGTACCTTTGCAAGGAATATCAAAGGATATTTTTCATCAAATCATTGCTTATCAATACTAAAAACAACATACGATGATTTCAGCAATTCAATTTTCTCAGAAGAAACAAGGACTGGCAAATATCAAAACATATCTTTTTAGCGCTGCTTTCATAGCAGGCAACTTAATTCTTCCTCAAATATGCCACTTAATTCCTAATGGCGGAATGATACTGTTGCCGATTTTCTTCTTTACGCTGATAGCAGCTTATAAATATGGACTGGTAACAGGATTGATGACTGCTGTTCTTTCTCCAACCCTGAACTTTGCATTGTTTGGTATGCCCCCCGCAGCTATGCTGCCCATTATATTGGCAAAGTCTATACTGCTTGCAGTTGCAGCAGCAATGATAGCTCAACGCAGTGGAAAACTTTCAATTTTTACACTTGTACTTGTTGTCCTTGCTTATCAGATACCAGGCATGCTCATCGAGGGGCTTTCAGCACATAGTTTCTTCGTTGCCACACAAGATGTCCGCCTTGGTCTCCCCGGTATATTGTTACAGATAATTGGTGGATTCTTTCTGCTGAAATGGCTAGATAAACATGGAAACTAAGAGTTGGAACGACATATCGGACAGAATACGTACGATTCATTTTAATGAACAATTTGATTTTATCGTTGCCATTGCTAACGGGGGCATCATACCTGCTGCTCTCCTCAATCAGCGTTTTGGATTCGACGTACAACTTCTAAAACTCAACCTGCGTGATGCACAGCAGAACAAACTTTACGATACTCCGAAACTATTGGAAGAGATAAAGTTTGAGTTCGAAGGCAAGTCTATTCTTCTGGTTGATGACCGTATCAAGACCGGTACAACGATTGTCTATGCAAAACAATTGCTTGCAAAGGCAGGACTCATCAAGACTTTTGCGGTTAACGGCAACGCAGATTATAGTCTCTTCAATGAACCATGTTTCAGAGTTCCCTGGTTAGTCTAATCATCTTTTATCAATCAAAACACTTCCTTATTTGTTTTTCACCCTTTAACAGTTGGTGAGCAATTTTCTCTTCTTATGACAGCACTCAATTACACCTTAAGAATTAAGGCTCAATACATATTGACCTTTATTTCTTTAAGTTTTTTACCGTTTCATACTTTTGGACAGGTAAAAAAAGACTCAACAGTTATCCGGTTAAATGAAGTAGTGATCGAATCACAACAGGCAGCCGATAGTCGAAAACTATTACCCTCATCGCTTTCAGTCATCAATAAAACCACTCTCCAGACTTCGCCCCAGTCAAATATCCTTCTGGAAGCCGAACAGACTACCCCTGGATTATTCATCACCGGCAAAGGAATAATGGGTGCTGGTGCCGGCCCCTTGTCGTCCGGAAAGATATCAATGCGAGGCCTGATGAGTTCTTCCAATTCTTCAACACAAGTTCTCATCGATGGCATACCCATGATGATGGGACTTTTTGGTCACCCTTTGACCGATGCCATCGAACAATCTAATGTAGACAAGATCGAAGTTCTCAGAGGTCCTTCTTCGCTCCAGTATGGTGGAAGTGCATTGGCAGGAGCCATCAATTTCATATCCTCAAACCCGGCACCGAATACTCAAAATCTGATGGCTGCAATGCAGTGGGGATCATATGGAACAGTAAAAAGGTCCTTTTCTGCTTCCATCGGCAGAGAAAAGTATTTCCTGCAGGCAGGATATTCTCACAATGCCACTGACGGCTTTAGGGATAACTCAGCATTTACCAGCGACGATTATTTCTTTCGCTATGGGATTAATATTTCTAAACATTTTCAAAGAGTATTTTCAATCTATCGTTCAAATGCTACTACCAATGATCCGGGAACAATTGATGCTCCCATACTCAATACTACACATGTTCAACGAACACTGGCATCCTATAAAATCTCAAACAACTTTCAGGGGTTAAAAGGTGGACTCACCATGTATTATCAGGAAGGGATAAACCATTTCTCTGATGGATGGAATTCAAAAGACTACATGGGTGGTGGCCGTCTCGAGGAACAATTATCTCTTTTCAAAGGTAATTCTGTTCTGGCAGGTGCTGAAGCACGTTGGTATGGTGGAAAGGGATCTCCCGTTGGATTCCCAACTTCAACGCTCAATGATGTATGGATCAGACAAACAGAACAAGGTGCATTTGTGGTCATGCAACAAAAGGCCGGGGAACAGCTCTTGCTCAATGCAGGGGTGAGAATAGATCATCATAGTTTATTTGGTTATACAAACAGTCCTTCTCTTGGGGCAACATATTCTATATGCAAAAATACGTCTGTAAGAGGATTGTTTTCAAAAGGATTCAGAAACCCCACCATTGGTGAGTTATATTATTTTCCAATTGCCAATACAACGCTCAAAACAGAGAAAGCCGGAAACTTTGAACTGGGTGTGAACTCTAAATTATTGAGTGATCGTCTTTCTGTTGATCTGACATTGTTTTCTACAACTGCTTCAGATCTCATATTTACCGTTCCCGCTCCGGCAGGTAGTGTACCACCCGTTAAGAACCTCAATGCAAAAAAAGTAAAGAATACCGGACTGGAATTATCTACCAAACTCATGTTAGGAGAGATGAATGCTAATCCGGATGCCAACGATAAAGACAAAAAGGCAGATAATGGAGCATTTTCAACAGCACAAATCTCTCTTAATTACATGTATCTGCAACAAAACGAAACGCCCCTGCCTTTTTCACCAATGCATAAACTGAATATACAACTGCAATCGTCTGTGAAAAAATTATTAATTAATCTGGAGTATCAATACATAAGTGGCATGTATACCGATTTCCCGGCCATGACATCATCAAATTACAGTGTGATGGATCTGGCATTGATTTATCCTTTAATGCGTCGAATTCAGTTAAAGGTAACCGGAAATAACCTCTTTGATGAGAAATACCAGATCATGAAGGGCTACCCAATGCCGGGTCGCATCCTGATGGGAGGATTCACAGTAAATCTGTTTTAAAAAAAATCAAAGTTCAATCTACATTATTTAATAACTCAAACACGTAGAGACGCAATATCTTGCGTCTCAATGCTAATAAAACCAGAATTTATGAGACGCAAAATATTGCGTCTCTACACAAAAAGTGAATTATCTCTATTCAAAAAAAAAGTGCCACAACAAAATGTTATGGCACTTTTTTTATATAGAAGGTTATTAAATTATACTGTGTAAGTCGTTGAAGCAGTATCACCACCACGACCTGTCCAGTTGGTGTGGAAGAATTTACCACGTGGGCTATCAACTCTTTCGTAAGTATGAGCGCCAAAATAGTCACGCTGAGCCTGCAAAAGGTTAGCCGGTAGTCTTTCGCTGCGGATTCCGTCAAAATAAGTCAAAGCAGTAGCAAGACAAGGAGCAGGAACACCATTTGTAATCGCTGTAGCAACAACACGTCGCCAACCAGCCTGAGCCTTTTCGATTGTTGTCTTGAAGTAATCGTCAAGCAACAGGAGTTCCAGATTAGGATTCTTGTCATAAGCAATTTTGATCTTGCCCAAAAATACTGAACGGATGATACAACCACCACGCCACATCAGAGCAATTCCACCATTGTTGAGTTTCCATTTATATTCCTTAGCAGCTTCGCCCATCAGGTCATACCCTTGTGCATAAGAAATTATTTTTGAAGCAAAAATAGCATCTTTCAGATCAAGCAGGAACTGAGCCTTGTCACCCTTGAATAATTTCTCAGGGCCACTTAAAACTTTAGAAGCCTTAACGCGTAAGTCTTTTTGAGCCGATAAACAACGTGCAAATACAGATTCTCCAATCAGTGTAAGTGGAATACCATGATCAAGAGCAGTTACTGCAGTCCATTTTCCGGTTCCTTTTTGACCGGCTGTATCCAGAATCTTTTCAACCAAAGCTTCGCCATTCTCATCTTTAAAGCCAAGAATATCGCGGGTGATTTCAATAAGATAACTATCCAGATCGCCTTTGTTCCATTCAGCAAATACTTCATGCATTTCATCTGCACTCATTCCCAGAAGGTCTTTCATCAACTGATAAGCCTCACAGATGATCTGCATATCGCCATACTCGATACCATTGTGAACCATCTTAACAAAGTGACCGGCACCATTCTCACCTACCCAATCGCAACATGGTTCACCATCAACCTTTGCAGCAACAGCCTGGAAAATCGTTTTTACAGCAGGCCATGCAGCAGGAGAGCCACCCGGCATCATTGAAGGACCTTTCAGAGCGCCTTCTTCGCCACCTGAAACACCTGTACCGATGTAAAGCAAACCTTTGCTTTCAACATATTTTGCACGACGGATCGTATCTGGGAAGTGTGAATTACCACCATCGATAATGATATCACCTGCTTCGAGGTGTGGGATAATCTGCTCGATAAATTCATCAACCGGGCTACCGGCTTTAACAAGCATCATTACTTTGCGGGGTCGTTCCAGGTTAGCGCACAGGTCAGCAATTGAATGGCAACCAATAAAGTTCTTACCTGCACCACGACCGGCAATAAATTTATCTACCTTGTCTACTGTGCGGTTGAATACTGCAACCGTGAATCCCTTACTTTCCATATTGAGGACGAGGTTTTCGCCCATTACTGCAAGCCCTATCAGGCCAATGTCTGCTTTTTTCATTCTAATATTGATTTAAATATTAATTTTTTTCAAAAATTTATTCTGAATCCTAAATTAAGTAGCTTCTCAATTATACCTTTATTCACATTGCTTGTTTTTATTTCAAACACCGGAAACTCTCTTCTGACAGGGTAATCCCCACGCAGCTTTTCAAATGATTCAATTGCATTTCTCAATGCCAGATCATCATTGCGGATGTCATAAGTAGCCAGAATAGCTTCACTCAAAATCTGCTGTTCAGTTTTGCCTGTTCCGTCGATCTCAATCAATGTACATAAAGGAAGTTCAACATCTTTACACTCCCAATCATCAATCCCCAATCCGAAAATTCTACTCAAAGCCTGAACACTCATGCTTGTTCCTTTTGCCTTGCCATCTTTTGAATACCCCGCGATATGTGGTGTACCCAGATCGACAAGTTCAAGTAGTACCGGATCGATATCAGGTTCTTTTTCCCAGCAATCAATCACTGTGCCTGAAATCCGACCAGCCCTGATTGCCGTTTTCAAAGACTCTTTCACGACCACTTCGCCCCTGCATGAATTAATCAGGACAGGTCTTTTTTTGGCTTTCTCAAAGAATGCTTCATCTGCAAGATGAAAAGTCTTATCAACACCATCTGGAATTAAAGGAACATGCAGTGTTATGATATCAGCCTTTTCGAGGATTTCATCCAGCTCAACAAATGCATCAGTACCCTCTGCACGTGCACGTGGTGGATCATTCAGCAGCACCTTCATGCCAAAGATTCCGGCTAAGTGTGCTACTTTAGCCCCCACATTTCCGACACCAACGACCCCGATCGTTTTATCTGCAAGGTCAAATCCCTTTTGTTCAGCCAATACCATCAGTGCCGATGCGATATATTGTTCCACCGACTTTGAATTACAGCCTGGGGCATTCGTCCAGACGATCCCTGCCCTGTCGCAATAATGGGTATCAATATGATCAAAGCCAATGGTTGCAGATGCGATAAACTTCACGGATGAACCGGCCAACAGCTTCTCATTACAGATTGTTCTCGTACGGGTGATAATGGCATCCGCATCCTTTACCACTTCGGGAGTTGTCTTCTTCCCGGGGAGGTAAACGACATCAGCAAAGGGCTCTAAAGCCCCTTTGATATAAGGGATTTTATCATCAATGATTATCTTCATCCTTAGTAGTTGAATCGATCTTTAAAAGCCCAGAGCCCAAGTGCAGGATTAGAAATATAAAAGATCTCCTCACCATCAGGAAGTATGTTATATCCGTCCTTCAAAACTTTAATATCGTATTTCTTTGTCATCTCAGCAAGGGGAGCATACTTGAATCCAACACTTTCGATTTCTGCCTGTGTCAGATTTTCTTTCTCACCACCCGGACAATAAGTAACGCTGAAACGTCCTTCTGAAGAACCATGAATAAGGTGAGCAGCAGCACTCAGGTTGTTGCGCAACTCTTCATTCTCATCACAGGCTTTCAAAGTGGCAGGTGTACCGAAATAACCATATTTACGAATCAAACGGTCGATTTCCTTGTCCTCACCAAACTCGATAAGGGCAGGTGCCAGTACAATTAATTCACCATCGTCATCAATAGCCATGCGGGTCCTGTAAATAGATTTATTTCCCAGCCAGGTACTTTTGAATTCAGTAGGATCAAGATAAACCACGACCTTTTTCAATGGTTTGTCGAGCATCTCAAAGTTCACCAACAAAGCCAGTTTAGCTGCCTTGTCGAATACCTCAAAATCATCTCCTATAAACATACCGCGTGTCTTGATCTGACCATCAGTCTTATCCAGTCCAACAACTGTCTGAACATAAACAATCGGAAGATGATTGGTGAAGTTTTCAGAAGCATAATTGAACACCCTGCGTACCGGAGTATCGGCATGTCCCATCATCCGTTCCATACCATAGGCAGCACCGATAAAATGACTCTTGTTGATGCCTTCAACACCACCGGTACCCACAAAAATGTTTTTATTGTAATTGGCCATCCCTACAACTTCGTGAGGGACAACCTGGCCGATAGAAAGAATCAGATTAAAATTTCCATTTATCAGCAACTTGTTTACCTGAGCAGGCCAGGGGAACTCAACAGCGCCACCTGAAACCTCCTTAACAAATTCAGCAGGCACTTCTCCGACAGTCACGACATCATTTCTCCAGTCGTGTTCACGAATCAGCGAAGCGGGCATGGCACCGAACATATGTGCAATCTGGTGAGCAGTCATTGGTGAATGGGTTCCCAGAGCAGGGAGAACATCGGTCAGACGCTCTCCGTAATACTGCCAGGTGAATTCGGTCAGCTCCCCTGCACGACTGGGTAGTCGTGTATAATCGGGAGGAATAGCCAATACCTTGTCGCGCTTACCCAATTTATCCAACGCCTCAAACAATCCTTTTTTCAGGTCTTCAGCACTCAATACATGACTGACTGAACCGATTTCATAATACATCATAGTCGTTATCTTCTTACTCTTGCATTACCATTCCAGATACTCCAAACCATTTCTTCGTCAGCAGGCTGTGCGTAGTCGGTCAGGAATGTCGTTGCCAACGCTCCCGTAGCCCAACCAAACTGAGGCCATTTAACTGGTTCCCATCCTTTGAGAATACCATAAAGCATTCCACCTACAAAACCATCACCACCACCGATGCGATCCAATACCGGGATTTTCCTTGGCTCAATCACTTGCCAGTCATTGCCTTCGAGCATAATAGCGCCCCAGAGGTGTTCGTTTGAACTTACAACCTGACGAAGTGTAGTTGCAAATACAGATGCATTGGGGAAAGCAGCTTTTACACGGTTGATCATCCCCTTGAATCCATCGATTTCGGCTTCAATTCCTTTTCCACCTGCTTCAGGACCTTCAATGCCTAAACAAAGCTGGAAATCTTCTTCATTACCAATCAGGATATCAGACACAGATGCTATCTCGGTAAAGATGGCGCGCAATTCTGCTTCGCGACCCTTCCAGAAAGAGGCACGGTAGTTAAGGTCAAAAGAGATGCGGGTATCATACTTTTTAGCAAAACGTGCAATCTCTAAGCAGAAGTTACTTGTTTCGGGTGACAAGGCACCGATTAAGCCTGATAAGTGCACAATCTGAACACCTTCTTTCCCAAAGATGCGTTCCAGATCGAAATCTTTTACATTCAAAGTACAGCCTACTTCACCGGCACGGTCGTTCTGAACGCGTGGTCCACGTGTTCCAAAGCCACTATCGGCAATATTAAACTGGTGACGGTATCCCCATGGATTGCCTTGTGCTACTTCAGGTCCTTCAAAAACCATGTTGCGGCTCTTGAGGTTGCTTTTAATAAACTGAGCAATCGGACTGTCTTTCACGAAAGTAGTCAGCACTTTAACAGGAAGGCCAAGGAATGAAGAAATGCTTGCTACATTGGTCTCGGCACTGGTAGCTTGCATCTTGAAGGTATCGCTGCTGTGAACAGGTTGTCCGTTAAGAGGCGTAATTCTCACACCCATGCTTGTAGGAACAAGCAGTGAGTAAGTAAAGTCTTTTTTTAATTGTAAGCTCATATCAATTTTAAATTTTGAAAAGTCAATAATGTTAAAGGATTTCTTTTGTTTATTAAACTCCGCTGTAAGCGTTGAATCCACCATCTACAGGAATAACAATCCCTGTAACGAATGATGACAGATCTGAAAGCAGATACAAAGCAGCACCCTGCAAGTCATCAGGATCACCAAACTTACCCATCGGAGTACTGTTCACGATCTTGGTACCACGTGGAGAGAAACCACCATTCTTTTCATCCAACACCAAAAAACGGTTTTGGCTGGTAATGAAGAATCCCGGAGCAACAGCATTAACCCTAATGCCAACCTTTGCCAGGTGGGTTGCAGCCCATTCTGTGAAATTGTTGATAGATGCCTTAGCAGCTGAATAAGCAGGAATTTTTGTTAAGGGATGATATGCATTCATCGAAGAGATATTCAACACAGCACCAGCTCTCTTTGACAACATATCTTTGGTAAAGACCATTGTTGGCAAAATAGTTCCTTTGAAGTTAAGCGCAAAAACCTTGTCAAAACCTTCCATTTCGAGACCATAAAATGTCTTTTCCAGATTATCCAGATCTGTTTCTTCAATCTGTTCAACCTGAGTCGTTGCCTGTGGAGAGTTTCCACCTGCACCGTTGATCAGCAAATCAATAAGTCCAAGCTTATCGTTGATCACAACCTTGGCTTCTTCCAATGATGCCTTATCCAATACATTTCCTTTTACCCCAATAACAACTGCATCAAATTCTTCAGAAATTTCCTTGGCAACCTTCATTGCCAGTTCTTCGTTCAGATCGACAATTGCTACTTTTGTTCCAACAGATGCAAGCGCTTTCACGATCGAGATACCAATGACTCCGGCACCTCCTGTTATTACGCAAACTTTACCCTTAAGGTCATCAAACGAGATTTTTTTCATAATAATTTTTTTTTGTCTTCTTTTTATCGTTTTGGTTATAAGATTTATCCACCTTTAAAAAGATGAATAATATTCAATGTTTTCTTTTGTAATGATATCAATCGGTGTATAATTTTCCGGGTTCACCTTTTCTTTTCTCACGATATGATCAAACAATAAATTCGTAGCAACAAATCCCTGCTTCTCGGGCTTCTGGCAAATCAGAAAATCAATCTTATCCTGGATGAGCAATTCCATATTTCTGGAAATCAAGTCATATCCAATAATCTTGGGTCCTTTTGAGAGACCCTTAAAACAAGAGACTGCCTGATGAACCTTTGAGTTTGTAATAAATACAGCATCGATCTTTTCCAAATCAATTCCCTTTATCTGAAGATACTCATTCAACTCATTTTCTTTACCCGAGATCTCTATTTTTATAATGTTGTGACTTCTTTCTTTTCTGTTTTCAAAATAATCCAGAAAGCCTTTCTCACGTTGCAACAAATGGTTTGCATTTTCCAGTTCCTTCGTAATATGTACCAGGAGAATATTGCTTTGATCATTGATTCCGTAATCGATCAACTTTGCAGCCAGATGCCCACTCTGAAAAGAGTCTTGTACAACAAAGCTAATCGGATTGGCCTCTTTCAGTGTCGAATCGATAAAGACATAAGGAATACCCTTATCCATCAGTGCCTGAGTAAATTTTAACGATTCCCGTTTAGCCCAGGGAGCCAGCAATACACCATCGGGTGAAAGATCCAGAATCTTTTGGGCTTCCGTATTAAAGGTATCAGAGTCATCCATTCTGAAATAGAACTGACTCAGACTGACACTAAATTGTTTGATCTGGTCAATTGCCTTTTCAATGCCCTCCTGTGGCTTCGACCAATAGGAGTCCTTATCTGCAAACCATGGGGTCAATGAAGCAAAACGGATCACTTTTTTTGAAGCAAGGGTCCTTGCCAATATATTAGGGCGATAATTAAACTCTTCAATGATTTTGAGGATTTTTTCTTTGGTCTCCGATGCAACCTCACTCCTCTCATGTAAAACGCGATCCACTGTCCCAATAGAAACACCTGCCTTCTTTGCAATATCGATTATCCTGATATTTTTTTTCACTTCAGTATTGTTTTTTTGGGTTTTAGAATCGGAACAAAATTAATAATAATTATCTTTGTCGTGTACGAACACGGAAAAAATATTTATTACCTTTGAAGTCGTGTATAATTGTATTTTTTCACAACAGAGAGAAAGACATTTTAAAAGATATATTCATTAACTAATTTAATAACATATAAATGGAAATTGGTAAATACAGTTTAGGCATTGGTGACCGGTTTGGCCATCAGGGTAAGGCTCAGCTTCAGGCCATTCTTAATGCAGCAGCAAAAGGGATTGAAGTAACACCCGTTTGGAACAAGTCGAACAGAGAGCACTCCTACATTCATTCTAAGCCAGAAGACACCCGTATCGAGGCAGATGCTGCAGTAAAGGCGCTATCGTACAAGGGCAAGTATTTTGTCGATGCAGATCACATCAATCTGGGAAATGTCCAGGGATTTATCAACAGTTCCAATTTCTTCACTCTTGATGTTGCCAACAAGATTGGCACCCCCTCTTCAGATGAAGATATTAATACCTTCGTGGCATCCTGCCAGAAATATTCTGGCACACTCAACATCCCCGGCATCAGTCATCCTTTCCAGGTTGACAATACCTTACTAAAGGTTATAGCCGGTAAATTCCTTGCCGCTATCCATGAAGCCAGTAATATCTACAACTTCATCAAGGAGAAAAAAGGAGCAGGCAATTTCGTAACAGAAGTTTCAATGGACGAAGTTGAGTCACCACAGACTCCGGTTGAGATGTTCTTCATCCTGAAGATGATTGCTTCACAGGGTATCCCTGCACAGACCATTGCCCCTAAATTTACCGGAAGGTTTAACAAGGGAGTCGATTATGTAGGCGATGTAAGTCAGTTTGCCCGCGAGTTCGAAGAAGATGTACTGGTTATAGACTATGCCGTCAAGGAATTCGGATTGCCAGCAGACCTGAAACTAAGCATACATTCAGGTTCAGACAAATTCTCCATCTATCCCGAGATTGCCCGTATCATCAAGAAATACGACAAAGGAATCCATGTAAAGACTGCCGGAACAACCTGGCTCGAAGAGGTGATCGGACTTGCTCTTGCAGGTGGTAAGGCGCTTGAACTGGCCAAGAAGATCTACAAAGAAGGACTCAGTCGCCAGGAAGAACTCTGTGCACCCTATGCCGATGTGATCGACATCAAACAGGATCTTTTACCATCGGCCGCTGAAGTTGATAGCTGGAGCAGTGAAAAGTTTGCCAATACCCTGCGTCATATCCCCGGACAGAAAGACTATAACCCCAGCTTGCGCCAGTTAATCCATGTTGGATACAAGATAGCTGCTGAACAAGGCACCGCATATACCGACCTGTTAAAGGAACATCATGTTTTAGTTGGAAGTTGTGTCGAGGAAAACCTCTTCGACCGTCATCTAAAAAGATTATTTAATCTCTAAATCAAACAACCCGTTATTAAGTTTCTAAAAAGCCACCTGTGACATTTTACAGGTGGCTTTTTAGTTTACCAAAGAGCAAGAAATCAATATATGGAGATGAATATTTATAGTAATGAGATCACACCAATGCCTACAGCATGGCAACTTTTCCATTAAATATCAATATGTCAAAGAACGTATTCACCGGGGGTGAAAATAACAATATAAAGTTACTACCTGACCTCATCCAAAACAAGGATTCGGGGTATGCCAAACTCCGCCATACCTCGCCAAACTCCGCCAGTTTCATCAGAAGTATAATGAAAAACTAATGCTATGGTCTTGTTAATTTTAAATTGACGGACAAAGTCTCTTCAATTTCACTCTGAGGCCCTGGTGACAATTAGAACAGCCCATTAAGATCGAATTTGGGACTGATCCCATATTCATCCACCATTGCGAATTAAATTATAATTTGTAAATGATTGCATAATTAAATAACTTTGCGAATAATATCGCAACGAAATTTTTCGCAATCCATAAATATGAATAATCCATTTAAATTTGGGAGTGTAGTTGACGATCCGTATTTCACCAACCGCACAGATGAACTAGCTAAAATACAGGATATTATTAGCAGTAACAATCATCTTATAATGATTAGTCCGCGACGATTTGGCAAAACAAGTCTAATAAGAAAAGCAGTCAAAAACAACAACCAACACCTACTATTTCTCGATCTTCAATTAATAAACAGTATTGAAGATTTTGCAGCACAATATCTCCGCCGGATTTATCGAATTTTTCCTTCTGAAAGAATAAAAGAGTTTATCCGTAACTTCAGGATAATCCCTACACTTACTTTAAATCCTGTCAGCAGCGAGATGGAAGTATCTTTCCAATCCAGAGAAGCTGATCTTCCTCTTTTAGAAGATGCCTTGAATTTATTAGAACAATTAAGCAATCCTGATCAACGGACAATTGTAATATTTGATGAATTTCAGGATCTTATCCGGTTAGGTGATGGAATAGACCGTAAACTGAGGTCGATTATGCAAATGCATAAAAACATCAATTATATTTTATTGGGCAGTCAGGAATCAATGATGCGCGAAATATTTGAAAAGAAAAAATCGCCATTTTATCACTTTGGCCTTCTTTTCCCATTACAAAAAATAAATAAAAAGCACTTTACATCCTTTATCTCTGGTGGGCTAAACAAAGTTTGTGACAAACCAGATCTCATTGCAGAAGAGATTCTTAATTTTACCGATGGACATCCATATTATACACAGCAATTGGCTTTCACAACCTGGAATATTTTATATAAGGATAAAGAAGCGTTGAAACCGGTCGAACAAGCCATTTTAGAAACAGTTCAAAATCATGATTTCGATTATGAACGATTATGGGCTACACTGAATAACACAGATAAAAAAACAATAACAAATATAACGCAGCGTAAGAATAAACAAAATGTGAGTCTTTTATCAAAAAATGCCAATATCGGACCCTCAAGCACCATTTTCAGTAGCTTAAAAAGGTTAATGCTCATTGGAAATGTAATAAAAACTGAAAAAGGGTACGAGATAGATGATCCTTTTTTCAAACAATGGATAATAGACCATAGAAATTTATGAAAGAGTTTCCCTGTCGAGCCTTATTAGTATTTACAGTCAACATTCACAAAGTAATACTTCGTAGTAATGGGGACTGACCCAAAAAATTCTTCATCCAATTTGCAAGCAATTCTCCCCAGTTGAAATCTGATTTTCGATTATATATTTTCTTGAAAATAAAATAAATATCTTAGATTAGTTAGTGATTTGCACTAAAAGTATCATAAAACAATTTTTATTTGAATAAGTAAAATTCAGAACTCATCAATAGCTGCCTGGATGTCAACATAAATTCCAACAGCTTGTAGTTCTTTTAAGAGTTTTATTTTCCAAGCTCCATTAGTTTCATGCTTTTCATAAAGAATTCCCTGTAAATCACTTGGAATTTCGACATCACCTTTTACGATCATTCTCAGTCTTTCTTTTCCAAGAGCACCCAAAAAATATCCTATTTCAAGAATTACATTTTGCCTCGCTCTATTGTTTCCATTATTTGTTAAATCGTCTGGTGTTAGCAATGCAATTGCATAACCTGCAGATTCTGTCTCCCCAAAAAGTTTATCTATAATTGTTCTTCCCTTATCTGCCTTTTCATGTAAAACAACACTATTAACTCCTGCTCTTTGTAATAAGAGTTGAACTTCCGCCTTTAATCCATTATCATGACCATGAATAATAAATGCAGTTTTATTGTTATTTACTTTTTTTGCTAGTTTGTCTTCAATTTCAGGATTTGCATTTATTATTTCATCAAGAGCCATGCTCAAATAGCCAATGAATGATGAATTGAGATTATTGATATTAGCACTATAAGCACTTTGTCGGAATAAATTCAAAGCAAAGCTATCAGCCCATTGTTTATTATTTTCAGCTATACTCTTATAAACATCGTATGTAAGCGATTTTGATTCTTCTAAGTTATCTGGAAATTCCCAGTTTCTGCCTCCAAAGCTACTACCGTTTTCATCAGATGGCCATTTTTTCCATTTTTCTCTTTCCTTTTCAAATTTATCATAAACAGGATTGTCTTTTATTTCACTTGATAAATAATTGAATAATTGAGCTACAGTACTCCGAAATGTTTGATGTTCTGAGTTTGGAATTTGATGTAACAAAAATGTTACTTTTTCTGAATTTAATGCCATCTTGCTGTAAGTTAGATATAGAAATTATGGTATACAATATTTTAAAATAATTTTCTTACTGGTTAAAATTAGTCCTTGCTCTTGTGAAGCACAGTAACCCAATCTTGTTCCCTTATCACAGGAAAAAATTGGTTTAATTTATTCTTCAATATCAACAATTTTTTGTAACCTCTTAAAATCCATGCTAATTGGCTTACAATCTTCGTAGTTATCAAATTTTATTGAGTATTCTTGCCTTTCTATATTTACCAAAGTTACTAAACCTTTCCCAAACACCGGATGCAATACAGTATCGTTTAATTCAAATAACACCAAATTGTTTTCAATTATTCGGTTTAGATTTGAAATATAGCGTTGTGATTCCAGATATAGCTCTTCATCAATTTGCCCCTCTTCTACAATGAGGTTTTCTTTAATTTCTGAGAGAAAACGAGAAGGGTATTTAGTTCCGGTATTATAGTTGAATCCTTCAGATTCTGTAATATAAAGACCTTTCATTGCTCTTGTTATCGCAACATAAGTTAAACGTCTTTCTTCTTCTAATGCCCTCCCTTTTCGTTCCATTAAAGACATATAACTTGGCAATATACCTTCAGAAACTCCACACAGAAAAACATAAGGAAACTCTAAACCCTTTGATGTATGAATAGTCATAAGTTTAATCCAATCCTTATCTTCTTTGAAATCCATATCTGTATACAAAGCAATTTCCTGCAAATAGTCGTTTAATGAAAAACCTTCCCCACTTTCTTTTTCATATAAAACTATTGAAGATATAAGTTCTTTAACATTTTCAATTCGATCATCATCACCATCTTCTCTCAATTGCTTTATTATTTTACTTTCATCTAAAACATATTGCAAAAGATCGGAAACTGAGAGTTTGTTTGCTTTCTCTTTTGCATTCTCAATTAATTCAACAAAAGAAATTGCTCCATCATAGTTGATCAATTTCAATTCCAAATTCTTCTTTAAGGCAGAATACAGGGTAGTGTTTTCAATACTTGCAATTTGGGTTAGGTTTTCAATAAATTTTTTCCCTAACCCTCTTTTGGGCTCATTATAAATTCTCAAGAAAGAAATATCATCTCCGAAGGTGATTAATCTCAAATACGATAACGCATCTTTTATTTCTTTACGCTCAAAAAATCTTATACCGCCAAAAATCGAATATTTTATATCCTCCCGGATTAGTGCTTGTTCTATATACCTTGAAACGTAATTTGCCCGATACAAAATAGAAATATCTCTTAAAGATACTCCTTCGTCTTTTAACTTTTTGATGTTTGTTGCAATCCAATATCCCTCCTCTAATTCGCTCTTCCCATGAAAATGAACTACTTGAATACCATTCTTATTTTTAGTATACATTTCTTTTTCAACCCTTATCTTGTTGTTCTTGATAATAGAATTTCCAACAGAAAGAATATCAGGTGTTGAACGATAATTTTCATTTAGAATTATAGTTTTGCAAGTTGGGTAGTTCATATCGAAGTTAACCAGAATCTCAGGAATTGCTCCTCGCCATTCATAAATTGTTTGGTCAGGGTCGCCTACAATAAATAAATTCTTATGTTTCCTACTTAACATTTCAACTAGTCCAAATTGTTTTGCCGAACTATCTTGAGTCTCATCGACTTGAATATAATGTAGTCTTTCTTGCCATTTTTCAAGTACTTCCGGGAAATTCACAAAAATAAAATAGGCGTAGTTGATTAAATCACTAAAATCTAAAGCAAAATTCTTTTTTTGTTTTTTTAGGTATGCTCTAAAAATCTTATCCATTAGTGAATCATTATTTTCAGGTTCAAAGTCTTCATCTGTGTTTGCTACAAGATTAACATATTCTAATTCACCCTTTTGTCTTTCAATATATTTAATTATTTGTTTATAAGTGAGGTCTTTTAAAGTGATATTAAAGTCGTTATATATTTCCCGAAGAAGAGTTTTTTGGTCTTCTTCGTCCATGATCAAGAAATTTTTAGGAAATAATATTTTGTTGATATCCTCTCGTAAAACTCTAACACAGAAACCATGATATGTTGTAATGTAACTTGTGTCTTTCCCTTCGCCAACTAGAAATCTAACCCGATTTCTCATTTCCTGGGCTGCTTTATTCGTAAAAGTTACACATAACATATTTGATGGACTTATTCCCAATGCTTCGACTATATAAGCATACCTACTTGTTAAAGCTTTTGTTTTTCCGGATCCAGCTCCAGCTATAATTCGGACATAACCTTCTGTAGTCAACACTGCTTCTAATTGACTAGGGTTTAAATTTTTCGTTATTTGTTCAATAAATTCATCCATTGTTTTATTTCTCAAACAAGCTTTATTATGATGGTATCTTTATTTACAATTAAATCATTTGAAGAAATGGATTATTTTGGTCACATCCATTTATAAATCATTCCCTTTTAGTAGTTCAAATACTCTAAATAGATCTTTTTCCACATCCTGATTAAACTCTGGTTTAGTATCAAAATGGTAAGATACCCAGCGAGCATTTTTACTCTCCACGCTCATATAAAAATAGATTGCATTGGAATCTTCAATAAATTTAATGAAAGGTAATAACTTGACTGGCCTATTTTGATTAGAATGAGCTAAATACAGTTTTTTCTTTTCAAGACCATACAATGATTTGATTTCAATTTCCTTAAATGGTGATTTTGCTCCAACTAATTCTTTTGCTATATATGTATAAATGCCATCTTCAAGTTCACCTTTTTTAGCAGAAATAATCTTTGATTCCTCAAAACCATCTGCAATGAATTTTCTCAATTCATTTAGTAGTTGTTCAAGTGTAGTTACTCGCTGTTTATTATTTTCTTCACTTGTAATGCCGCCATGCCCTTTCCAACTGTTTCTATATCCAGAAACAGAATCAAGAATATTTATTATTCCTTTGCTTGTCAGCATGTTTAAAAATGCAGTAGTTGGATTACCATATAATGAATTACATAATTCTCTTTTTTCTTTATCTCCATAATATTCTCTGGTTGCTTTTGATAGTTTTGCGAACAATTTATTCCAGTTACCAAATGTTGCTCTGAAATACCATTCCTTATATTTCACATCGTTAGAAATCCATTTATGACATTCTTGATTGTAAAACACTTTGTCTTGAACGAAAGCACTTAACATTATCATTGAGAAAAATTCTGAAACCGCTTCAAAGAAATGAAAAAGATGTTCAACCTTTTTATCATTTTCCTTAGTAGCGTAATAAAGCCATAAAATTGAAGAGATCGGAAATGGCAAAGTATCTATCCAGTGTTCAAGTTTTTCTTCCTGGTTTATGCTTTTCAATTCTTTAGCTATTGATTTGTAACTTACTGGTCGTTTCCAAAGATTTCTTTTTAATTCATCTAGTCGAAAAGTGAATTGGTCAATTTTACTATCAATTTCAATTAATTCTGATTGTGTCTTTACATCAGGTAAATGCAAAACACAATAAACGAGTTGTGATTTTGGTATTTGCAAAATAGCCGATCCAACCTCTAAACTTTCTCTAATCTTCTTACCATTAGCACTATTTAAGTAGTTAGCCACATATTTTGAATTTGCTTTTGCTTCATCAAGTTGAATTTGAAAATAGTTTCTGGGTTTAATTTTCATTTCAGAAGGATTTGTAACAACAGGACTATTACCAACTTTAGGAAAATAAATGGAGTTTGAAATATGTTCAACCTCATCTTTATTCTCTCGTTTCATAGTAATAATAACTAATGCAATATCAGTTAAATTAATTGGCGGATAGCCAATTTGTTTAGATAATTCTTGCATTTCATGTTCGGAAACCAAGGCATTAAAAGATTTGAATTCCTTAAAATTAACTAATGCACCTAACTGAATAGCTTTACCAGTTCTTCTGTTTTTATAATTTTCAAAAATTGCTTTGTTTGCTTGTTCGTTGCTTGATATTTCGCCAACAAAAGTATTTTCATTTGGTTGCTTAGTAATTACTATAATATTTGCGTTAATATTTGTTTGAGGTAAAAATGCTCCATTTGGAATTGCAAATACCGCATCGACAAATAATCCAAGCTTATAAATTAATTCTTTGTTTTTCTCCTCAAACAAAAAAGATGTAGACATTAAGAAAACTAATTTCCCATTGTCATTTAGTAGCAAAGAAGATTGAAATAGTAACATTGATGCAAAGTTACTAGATGACCTGAAGCCATCTATTTCTATCGGTTCTCTCTTCATTCCAAAAGGAGGAAATGATGTAATAAAATCAAATTTCCGATCAATCTTATCAAGTTCCTTTGAACCGTCACCTAATCGAATTTCAGTTTTGTCGTTATTTAAAACAGTATCAATAATTTCCGCTGTTGATTGGTTTTGGCAATATGCTGTTGTTGTTCCAAAATCAAAGAAGTTACAAGGTGATGAAGGTGTTAACCAAGGATCAAGGTGTGATTTTAGATTAACGGTTTTTGAGATATCGTTGATAAAGTTTAAAATGTAAATTGGCGGAACAAGACCTGCATATTGATTTGTAAAAAGTTGAATATATTTTATATCACTCAAAATTGTGTCAAGTTTCTCTGGTCCCTTGATTTCTGCAATTAGTTCTAACAACTTAGTATCACCTAAATGAAATTGATTAGTACCCCTGAAACTATCAAGAACAGTGGATATTTTTTGTTTTATTTCAATTTGTTCAAACATAATTTGATTTTTTAAACAGGCTTTAATAGTATTTAAAAAGCAATAAATGGGGATAAATCTTCAATTACCAAAAGCATCATACATCTTCCATATCATTTAGCACATTGTATATCCCTTTTAATGTTAAGACCATTGTACAAATCGTCAAAATTAAAGTTATTCCAATAAATAGGCTGTAGAGAAATATGTAATCATTTAATATTCCAACAAAAATTATCCCTATTAAGGATATCAGTATTGTTATAAAAGCAAATAATATTGATCTTTTTGTTAACGTTTTAAGAGTCTCTATTAGTTGCTTACGTTCTTTGAATCGTTTTTCCAAATAATTTAAATCTCTTGGACCAGTTTTTATTTGTTTTTCAGCAAGAATTGTAATAACTTCAAGTATCCCTAAAATACTTTTTCTACTTATCGAATCACGTAAACGACTTAGCAATTTTTCATGATCTCCTCCTAAAATATCATAACCGGGCTCTTTATCTTTCAATCTTACGTATGTTGCATTACCATCACCAATTAGAAAATTGGTGATTTCGTTAATCCTAAATTGAGTAAATATCGCTAATAAAGCTGATATAGCTGCAAGGACTTGAGCAACAGTGCTAAAAAAATACAAGAGTGTATTGAGTTCCATCATTGTGTTTCTTAAACATGAGAATAATCCATTAACATAATTTTATTTACCAACCGGAATTTTCTAAAGCTTTTGATGTATTCCCTTCTTTAATTGCTTTTTCGACAGCATCTAAAGTGCTATTTGCCTTTTTGAATGATTTATAAAAAGCTTTTGTCATAACTGTTTTAGATAATCCATTTGGATTAATTGGAAATTCTTGTGAAACTTGAGTTGTTGAATAAGCAGGTGGTGTATTACCTCCAACTAGTTTCTTTTCATATTCTGTTAAGGTCACAATTATTCTTGCTTTACCATCTTTAACATCGACTCTTAAAATATGATAAGCATCAACATAAGTTGTTAAAAGTGAAATTCCAATATGAACATTATTGTAAATTCCTTTACCAACGATTAATCCATTCTCTTTATCCTGAGTTTGTATAACTGATTTCCCGCTTACATAATTGTATGTAAAATAATTTAAGGCTCGATTGAAAATTTCTTCTTTTTTGAGTCCTGGTGCTTCAATCACCTTAAACACCGTAACGTTTTTGTTATCATCCAGTTGCCATTTACCTTGAATTTCATTTAGCATTTCTTTGGCTGTTTGCGCATAGCTAAATGTCCCAAACAGGATAATCAAAAATAACAATAAGATTTTTTTCATAATTGTATTGATTTAAATTGTTGTTAGTGTAGATAGTTGTTAATATACAATGTGGAATAAATAAATAAAAAAGAATATAATCGTTTTTTGAATGGTTTTTCCTTTTTTGAAATATTATAAATAAGGAATCTCTATTCCATTAAGATAAACAAACCGTTCATTTAATTTCATTAATTCACTCATTTTCAATAAAACATTGTCTCCAAGAATATCTAGGTTTTTCAATCTAATTGCTGTTCCAGTCATGCAAACCATAAGCATCCCTTTGTCCCCTCCTACTTCAGAATAGTCAATATCAACTGCAACAATGGCATTACCTCCTAAATCAATTGTCTGTTTTCGAATCTGACTCATACATAAATATTCACCCCCTTTAATTTTACTGTTGTAAGCTTTAGATTGTTTACCAAAAAAATCAGTAAAACTAGATGCGAACTCAGAAAAAACACCGGTACCGGTTACCGATTGTCCGGTAACTAAACCGAGAACATCATAATTCCAATTTAAAGGAGAGTGTATTGAAGCTATAGGAATACACGAAAGTTTGCTTCCCATTTTGGAATTAATATCCTCTTTGTCCAATATCAATTTACTCCTATATTCCTGATAAAGTGTATTCCCGCATTTTTCACAAAATGCAGTACTCTTTTTTTCGTGATATTCATTAATAATTACAACTTTATCCATATTAAGTAGTTCATTTGAAGATAAAATACCTGATTTTAAAGGTTTGTTGCAGTTTGGACATGTTGTTAGTTGATTAGTTTCCATGACTCAATTTTTATATACTATTAAGTTAATAAAAAGATACCAGTTCTTGCTTCAAAATCAATAGTTATTGACTCCATTGAATGACCCCATTGATTCTCCTTTCTACCAATGTTTTCTGGTTTAATATTGAAAAACTTTTGCCCAATTCACTTTATTATTCATAATTAAAAAATTCTTGCTTTTCGCCTTAATGGAATCGTACCTCTTTGAGTCATTAGCGTATCCGGTTTTAGATATTATTTTTTTAAAATCTTTATCTATTATAAAACGTGAGACATATATTGAATCTCCAAATTCTGTTTTGCATTTATAGAAATGCACAACACTGTACCCGATATAACTTTTTGTGAATTTCCTTCTGAGCTCGTCTAGTTCTTTTTGTTTAATGTTTCTTTGTTCTTTAAAATAAGGGTCTAGTCTAATTTTTTGTTCAGGGTTCCTCAAAGAATCTAACATAATTATCGAGTCATATGGATTTATTTCTCTTAATTTTTCTTTATATTGGGGTGTGTCCCAAATATCGGAAAATGCACTGTCAATTTTATCAAATTCAAGTGATTCATACTTCCATGATTGGGGTAATTTAGTAACTATATAATCAGTTACTAATTTTTTAGATTTCTCTTCTTTGCTAGTACATGATAATAAAGCTAAAGATAGTATAAGGATAAGCATTCCATTTTTCATATTCTTTTGTCTTAAATTATAATTTTCAAAATCGTACATTTTATTAGTGTTTCTGAAATAAATTGGGTCAGTCATCTTTCATTTCAAGGAATAACATTTTATATTTTGAATGTCTTGTAAAGGACTGTTATTTTTTCATTAAAGTCAAGAAAGTGAGGAGTTATTGTATGAACCCCCCCTTTTTTTGGACGAAATCACTAAAACGACTTTTTGGGGACAGATTTTATCAATCAATTGAGATTAAATGGATCTGTAGAAAGAGTTGGGGAGTAAAAAAATAAAGTGTTTTCTTTGCATTATTCTCAATGAACCTAATTTTAATACTGCTTTGATGACTCAGAAGCACTCCTGGGACATTTCCAGAATATTGGTAGAAACTCTCCCCCTTTCGCCTACTCTTCGCTCTCCTTCCCGTTGGCTTTAGAACGCGAAATTAATGGGTCAGGAACCATTTCAAACATTAAACACTTGAAATGAGGACTGTTACCATTTACTTCTCAATGCATATCCTCAATCATAGAAATAATAGGATACACGGCATTGTAATGTTTTTGAATAAACATTGCCGCTCCCTTTTTATAAAGCCTCTCTCCCATGGCATCAACAATCGGAATCAACACTCTTTCTGTTTCACACACTACCGGAGAAATCTGGTTAAGCGTTCCTGTTGTTTGCCAGTTCAGGCAGCTGCATTTGTTATTGCACCTTGCATTGTAATCGCATTCAGCACATAAAGCAGTTTGCTCTTTCGAATCATCATAAAGCTTTTTCTGCATCTCCTTTTCGATGCCACCAGTAATCGATCCAATGCTGTAGTCTCTGTTCGAAATACCATCCTGCACAAATTGTACGCATGGATAAATCGTTCCGTCATGGGCAATGGCAATCTGTTTTTGCACAAAATCACATTGATAACATTCCATGTTATCCTGACTGATGTGACTTGCCAGTTTCATTTCAAAAGGTGAGAAGTAAAACTTTTTCTCCTGAAGAATCCATTTTTCATACAGCTTTGCAATCTTTTTGTATTGCTTTTTGATCTCTTTGATGTGATCATCATTCCAATTAATGGTTCCAGAAACCATTTTCTTCATAGATTAAGAAAAGCCAGTGATAAATTAGTTACTAGTTAGGTAACATTTCCTGATACTATCGGGGTATGCCGTGCATGGACCGCACAATCGCCCTACCTTCGCCGTACGTTCACCGTATAGCTTCATGGGGGCCAGGAACGGCGCAGGTTTGGGATAGGCTCTTTTAGAGTGTGGTGTAGATGGAAGTCATATAAAGCTGTTCTGTAAAGTTACCGAGAGTCATAATGGCGTCATTAAAGGAAAAACGTTTAATTATCATTTTTTATTTATCACACTGATATTCAATGTTTTTATACAATAGACGCCAACTTTCAGACTTCAATATCGAATGAAACCCGAAACATGAAGAGCAGATGAAAAATAAAACCAGTCCATACGCCCCATTTACAACCCGGGGTTGTAGAGCACATATTGAGCACGTATAGAGCACCTGTTCAGCACGTGTTCAGCTATAGGGGTGTGCTGAACAGGTGCTCTATACGTGCTCTATACGTGCTCTATATCAGAGAATTATATACCTTGTATTTATAGAGATTTTGGGAGTGGTCCGGGAATGATCAAAGCTGGTTTAAAACGATATTCTTTAAAATTGAAGAAATCGTTGTTTAATTTTTTCGGTTAAACAGCCTGTCAAAAAATGATTTACTACCATCCTTTTTATTAGAACCCCTGGGTACATTTTCATCTTTCGGGGTTATGTTGAACAGGCGATTGAAGAAGCCTGAAACACCATTTTCCTTGTATGGGGGACAATCAATGGCAGAAAAGCCTTCATTACTGAAAAGGAATGGCGTGAGATACTTGCTTCTTAATGCATTATCCCGCTCAATCTGACCAAGAACATTGCCGATTATAGGCATTGCCAATGATGCCCCTGCTCCGGCGCCACTGTAAAAGTGAACATCCGGTTTGCTGGCTCCTACCCATGTGCCCAAAACCAGGTCGGGAGTATAAGCAAAAAACCATGCATCGGTATAATTTTGAGCAGTTCCTGTCTTCCCGGCAAGCTCAGCTGTTATGCCATAACGACCCCGGATTCCGGCGCCTGTTCCATGATTGATGGCTTCCTGCAATATTTCCGTGATCATTTCAGCGGTTTCAGAATTTAAAACCTGTTCCGGTTTTGATGCTTCACGTTGATACAGGATTTTTCCTTTGGCATCTGTGATTTTATTGATCATGACCAATTCGTTCATCTGTCCGTGGTTGGCAAATGCGCCATAGGCCCGGACAACCTCTTGAAGCGACAAATCGAGTGTACCCAAAGCAATTGAGGGGGCACTGTTTGTCGGCCTGGAGAAGTTCAACCTACTCAGGGTATTCAACAATTTATCCCTTCCCACCTTAAAATATAAATCAACCGTTGGAAGGTTCATCGAGTTGGCCAATGCATACCAAAAGGCAACAGTACTGTTGGGTGTTGAGGCATTGTTATAGTTGTGCGGTTCCCAATCCTCGTAACCCTCGTATTTCTTTTCAGAGTTTTCGAGATATGAACAAGGCGAAAAACCATTCTCGAGAGCCGTTGCATACAAAAAAGGCTTGAAAGCCGATGCAATCTGGCGGTGCGACATGATCATATCAAAAGGCATCATCCTGAAATCATTTCCGCCAACCCATGAAATCACCTCCCCTGTTTTGGGATTAGTGATCAGCACAGCTCCGTTCAACATCTTGTAATAATGCCATAAACTGTCAAGCCGTGTGATGTTTCGGGTCTGGATGCCATCCCAATCAAACAACTCGACTTCCCTTTTCTGCATTGCCTGATCGTCATCTCTAAAAATATGCTTTTGTGCAAGATACCATTGTTTCTTGAAATTATGGCCTGTAAGTTCCTTATCGAGCAGGGGTTGCATTGCTCTTAGCTGATGTTTAACAGCTTCCTGTGCCATCTCCTGTACCTGCATATTCAGGGTCGTATAGATCTTTAAGCCATCCTTTTCCAGGTTATATTCACTGCCTGCACTGTTCTTCATTCCTTTCAGGAATTCAAGCGTTTGTTTTTTAACCTGGAAAACAAAATAGCCTGCAGGGACATTTAATCCAAGGTTTTCGTAGTTAAGCCTGAGAGGCAGTTTCTTAAGGCTGTCTGCATCTTCTGCCGACAAATAATTCTCCTGACTCATTAAAGTCAAAACCATGTTACGGCGGGCAAGAGAATTGTTCGGATTGAGTCTTGGATTGAAATATGTATTGGCTTTAAGCAATCCAACCAGGACTGCCGATTCTTCTATTTTCAGCTCACGGGTGTGTTTATTAAAATAACGGTGAGCCGCTGCTTCTATCCCGTAAACATTGTCTCCAAATGGAACTGAGTTGAGATACAGCAACAAAATTTCTTCCTTGGAATAGATTTTTTCAAGACGGGATGCAATGATGATCTCTTTAATTTTGTTTACCGGCATGCTTAAAAAACCGTGATGGTCGCGCCCATAAAGATTCTTGGCCAGTTGTTGGGTCAGGGTACTACCACCTCCCCCGCTGCTGTTGCGAAACAAGATATTTTTGAAGAAAACACGGATGTAACTCTGAAGGTCATAGCCTTTATGCGTGAAAAACCGTTTGTCTTCGGTAGCTATCAATGCATTTTTCAAGTGGTCGGGGACATCTTTCAGGGTGATGTTTGTGCGGTTCTGTGCAAAGTATTCTCCAATTATTACTTTGTCAGTGGAATACACCAGTGATGCTTCTTCGATGCTTATCGCAGAGAGTTCTGTTTTCCCCGGTAGCGCTCCAAAGACACCAGTGTAAACCAATATAACTATTAATGCAACAGCTAAAAATGATGCGGCTATAAAGAGAGCAACATATTTGAGAATTTTCTTTAAGAGAAGCTTATTCTTTTCCTGCATATATTTTTCTGTATTAGTATTCAATATAACCCGATACTGGTATAAATGTTCCCCTAAAACTGTAAGACAAAGAGAAAACTTCCCTGAAATTCACTTTCAAAGTTAGGTTACATCTTAAAGGAGTGTTTTATACAATTCCGGAAATAATTTACATTATTCACACATTGGGATTCCAATGTCAAAACGAATATAGCTGATGTAGGGAGGCCCCTCGTGGGTCTCCAGGGCAGAAGTATAGATTCATTATACTGCCCTGGAGACCCACGAGGGGCCTCCCTACATTTTCTATGATACTGCTATGTACAATATCTTATCTTGAAACGCGACCGGAACCATCGCCACCCATGAGGGTTTCGACTTCACTGACGGTTGAAAGGTTGTAATCGCCCTGGATGGTATGTTTCAGGCAGGAGGCAGCAACTGCAAAATTCAATGCACGCTGATCATCGCCTTCGTATTGAATAAGTCCAAAGATAAGTCCGCCCATGAAGCTATCACCTCCACCCACGCGGTCTACGATATGGGTGATGTTATAGGTTGGCGCCTGATATAGCGTTTTGCCATCAAATAGCACTCCAGACCATGTGTTGTGGTTGGCATTGACAGAACCACGAAGAGTGACGATTACTTTCTTTGCTCTTGGGAATTTCTCCATCATCTGGCGACAGACTGATTCATAAGCAGCAGCTTCTACATGACCACTGGTCACATCGGCTCCCTTTGGATGAATGCCAAATACCTTCTCGGCATCTTCTTCATTGCCCAGGATCACGTCGCAACCTGATACCAGTTCAGGCATCACTTCTTCTGCTGTTTTTCCCCATTTCCAGAGATTCTTCCTGAAGTTAAGGTCGGTAGAAACGGTGATACCTTTGCGGTTGGCGATCTCGATGGCTTCCTTGCAGGCAAGTGCAGCTCCTTCAGAGATGGCGGGTGTGATCCCTGTCCAATGGAACCAGGTGACACCTTCAAATGCTTTGTCCCAATCGATCATTCCGGGCTCGATACCGGCCATGGCTGAGTTGGCACGATCGTAGACTACTTTGCTGGGGCGAGCAACTGCTCCGGTCTCCAGAAAATAGATTCCCAGACGGTCACCACCATAAATGATTTTATCAACCCCTACATTGTATTTTCTGAGATCCATCAGACATGACTGTGCAAGATCATTTTTGGGTAAACGAGTAACGAAATCAGCCTGAAGTCCATAATTAGCCAGAGATACGGCTACATTGGCTTCACCGCCACCGAATGTGGCATTGAATTGTTTGACCTGACTGAAGCGTTCAAATCCGGGAGTTGCCAGTCTCAGCATTATTTCCCCAAATGTTACAACCTTGCTTTTCATGCTTTATATTTTATGATAGAATTCTTATTATCAATTCATTAACTCATTTCCCTATTACCTTGAAATCGATTGCGCAAAATTAAGATATTTTTCTTGTATTTAATTATCAAAATAAAAAAGTGTTTTAAACTTGTCCGTAGGACATAAATATCAAATAGTTGCCTCAATGTGTATTGCAGAAAATGTAGGGGCCGCCCTTGTGGCCGCCCATGAGAATTGTAGATAAATACTATTAAGATTCAAACAAATGCATTATACATGGGCGGCCACAAGGGCGGCCCCTACATTTTCAACAATAATGTACTGATATTAATTTTTCGACTTGAGAAACTTCCTTGCGCCACGGATACTTGCATTGAGTTCAAATCCGATCAACACTACAAAAGCATTGAAATTGATCCAGATCATGACAATCATCAATGTACCGATAGACCCATATAGTGTGTTGTACTTGGAGAAATTATTTACATAATAATTAAATCCGATTGAAGCAGCAATGGTCAGAATGGTTGAGAGGGTTGAACCTGCAGAGATAAAATGAAACTTATTCTTCCCGGCAGGAGCCAGATAATAAAGGAAAGAAAAGGCAAACAGAAACATCCCGATGATAACCAACCATCGGATAATGCCAATTATTAAAAAGGTAAAGTTATCTTTAATGATGCCATATTCAACCAGAAACCGTAAGACAGGTGGACCAATCGTGATAAGACTGATTGCGATGATAATAATGATAGAGATAATAAAGACCAACAACATGGCTACCATCTGTTGAATATAAAATGGTCGTGTCTCTTGTTGATGGATACTCTGGTTGAAAGCGAGAATCAGACTGTTGATGCCATTGGTTGAAAAATACATTGCCAGTACGAATCCGAGTGAGAGTAAACCTCCATGTGGTTGCTTGATCACATCGATAAGCGTAGATTGCACGGTTTGGTAAATCCGATCGGGTATTATATCCTGCATGGTCTGCATCAGGGTATCCTGAAAATGCGGAATCGGGATGTAGGGTATAATGGTGAAAAAGAAGATAATTGCCGGAAAGAGAGAGAGAAAAAAATTAAATGAAAATGCTGATGCTCTCAGTCCTATTGACCCTTTTGTTATGCCAGACCAGAAGAAACGGGTTACATCATAAAGTGGCACTCCATCAAACCCTGGAAAGATAAATAGTCTGGACCAACTTACAATTTTATTTATCAGTCGTAAATCTCCAGCTTTTTTAATCATCCGGTGATTGAAAGTCCTCATCGGAATTAGTTAAATGCCTTCAGACTCATATCAAGACTTTTGATATGATGGGTTAGCGCTCCGACTGAAATGTAATCGACTCCTGTTTCTGCATATTCGCGAAGATTATCTATCGTAATGCCCCCGGAAGCTTCAGTTTCTACCCTGCTGGCGATCAAAGCAACTGCTTCTTTCATCCTGGGAACAGAAAAATTATCAAGCATAATCCGGTGTACGTTCTTAAAGCGAAGGATCTCTTTGACATCATCCAAGGTTCTGGCTTCAACTTCTATCTGTAAATAGAGATCTTTTGATTTCAGATAAGCTTCAACTGCATTCACAGCATTGGCTATGCCTCCTGCAAAGTCGATGTGATTGTCCTTGATCAGGATCATGTCGAATAGACCAAAACGATGGTTTTCTCCGCCACCTGTCTTTACCGCATACTTTTCTAATTCACGCAATAAGGGAGTCGTCTTTCGGGTATCGAGTAGCTTTGCATTTGTGCCCTCCAACTGTTGAACATAGAGGTTTGTCGTTGTGGCAATCCCACTCATGCGTTGCATAAAGTTAAGCAGAAGTCTTTCGGCGGTTAGGATAGATATTGATGACCCTTCGACTGTAAATGCTAAATCACCGGGACTGACACGGTCTCCATCGGAAAGAATCCGTTGTATAACCAGCGTATTATCAACTTTATGCAAAACTCTAAACGCGACATCTATGCCGCAAATGATACCCGCTTCTTTGACCAACAGACGGGCCTTGCCTTTGGCAGAAGATGGAATGGTTGACAATGATGTATGATCACCATTACCAATATCTTCTTTTAAGGCGGCGTCAATAATTTCATCGATTGTCATAGTAATCCTGAAATAAGGAGCATTAATCTTTTTCTAACTGTAACTGACTGATGAGTAGTTTATTTCCAATACTCTTCAATAAGATATAGGCCCTGTAATTTTGAGCCATTGCTTTGTATGTACCTATTGCATAGCGTGATCCATCGTTACTTGTTCCCTGGTGATTGATCACAAATCCTTTGGGTTTGTTCTTATTAAAGAAATCCTTGAGAATCATTTCAGCCTGTTTGTTACTAAACGTGCCTTCATTACCCGGCAGAATGATATCAAATGAAGCGGAAAAATTCAGTGCTAACTGGGATGCATCTCCTTCACGAAAAGCTTTCCCGATATTCTCAAAAACAACTTTAGCTGCTTCTTCGCTCTGTGCATTTACTTCAATTGCTGAGAAAATGATCATCAGGAAGAATAATATTTTTTTCATGATAAAGTTTTTTAGTATTAACGAGCAAAAACCGAACCAAACACACCTTTAGGTTAATTAATTAGTTATTTGATATTCAATAAGTAATCAATTTTAACTACTTTTAGCAGAGATACCCAAAAGTTCTTGTCAAACACTAACACAAAATTAGTTTATTTTGTACGAAATTTCATACTTTAATGATTCTAAATCACTAAAAGCTTACACGCCAAGTTACACGCCATGAAAATCAGCCTGATAGTTGTTGGAAAAACTGAAGAAGAATATCTCAAAGCGGGTATTTCTCAATATGAAAAACGGCTTGTACATTATTCATCTTTTAGTTTAAGGGTCATTCCTTCGCTTAAAAACACGAAAAACTTCACTCCGGCACAACAGAAAGAGAAGGAAGCCGAGTTGATCCTGCAAATGGTTGAAGGATGTGACCAGATCATTCTTTTGGATGAAAAAGGGAAAGAGTACAGGTCTGTTGACTTTGCCAACTTCTTGCAGCAGCATATGAATTCAGGGATCAGGCATCTGGCATTCGTAGTAGGTGGGCCTTTTGGTTTTTCAGAGAGTGTATATAAAAAGGCAACCGGGAAGCTTTCACTTTCGGCGATGACTTTTTCTCACCAGATGATCAGGTTGTTGTTTGTTGAACAGCTATACAGGGCGTTTACGATATTAAAGAATGAACCGTATCACAATGAGTAGTGTGGTAAAAGTAGGGGTCGCCCTTGTGGCCACCCATGGGTAATAAAGTTATTTTATGGTTTCCGTGGGCAGCCACAAGGGCGGCCCCTACATTTCTAACATTATTGCATTAAAATTGGTCCTTTTTAGCAGGTGTAGCTGCAGGGGTTGAAGTAGTGTCAAATGTTTTAAGATATGCGGCCCAGTCAAAACTTTCATCAGTCTTAAACCAGATATCTATGCTTTGTCCAATGTTTAGATATAATCCGGGAGCATAGGCAGGACTTTGTTTATAAACCCTTGCATTGACAGTATCTTTTGTATCCATGTATATTTCGGCACCCATGTACAATGAATCAGCTGATAGAAGACTCAAAGCGGCAGAACGGGTCATACCAATAAGGAACGGTACATGAATTCGTGAACCGCCTATACCTTGGCCCAAAACCAAATCTATAATTGCTCCCTTTTCCATCATTGTTCCGGGTCTGACTTCACGGCCTTTGTACATTTGTTTCAACACTGCATTAATTCCGATATCGGGTACAAAATCGGTACGCCCCATCTGGAGACCATATGTCTGCAAAGTAGCGCTTGCCTGACGGAGTGTAAGATCTTTCAGATCTGGCATACTTACCTTCTCGGGAACACTTGCAATAACAGTAAGATATAATTTACGGTGTTGTTTAACTTTTGAATTGGGCAATGGGTCTTGTGTTACGATAGTCCCCTTCTCTTTTTGTGGATCATAAACCGAATCGACAACGACGAAATCAAAGTCAGCATAGGATGCAGATGCCTTTAATTCATTCAGGGTTAGGCCGACGTAATCGGGCACCTTGACTTCTTTGCCGTGGAAAGTATAGACAGCCAATATCTGAAACACTGCAAATAGCAATGCGACTGTTATGACCACAGAAACTAAGAATTGTCTGAAAAAGACACGCGACTTTATAAATTCACCAAAGCTCATGTTCGTATTTTGTTAATTCCCTACGGGAAAAGATGTGTAAAACAGACCATTTCTATTGACATTCATCTCCTACGGAGAAAAGATAAACAATTTCTCAATTACCCTTTACCTGATTTTAGTACAGATTGCAAATATAAACAATATCCTCTATGGGTGCGAAGGAACAATTGCACCTTATTTAAGAAACTATCATTTGAATTCATTCATTTAAGGTACTTTTGCAAAAGAAATATTTCAAAAGCATATACAATGAAAAAGAAGATTGCCCTCGTGATGGGTGGAGACTCCGGAGAATATGAAATCTCGATTCAGAGTGCCGAAATGATTCAAAAGAATATTGATCAGAATCTATATGAAGTTTTTCCAATCCTGGTCAGGGGAAGAAACTGGACACATGCAACCGACTCGGGTCTTGTTTTCCATGTCAACAAGAATGATTTCAGCCTGCAGTTCCCCGAGAGAAAGATCGTGTTCGATGCTGTCTTTATTGCTATTCACGGAACCCCGGGTGAAGATGGAAAGCTCCAGGGTTATTTTGAACTGATGGGTATTCCTTATACTTCATGCAACCTCACTGTTTCTGCAATTACGTTTAACAAATATTTCTGCAACGACCTGGCCATTCAATATGGCATGAATGTCCCGGCTACTGTTTTACTGAGAAAATCAGATGCAGTAAATCCGGAATCAATACTTACCAAAACAGGGCTTCCTTGTTTTGTCAAACCCAATAAGTCAGGTTCTTCTTGTGGGGTAACGAAAGTTAAAACTGCCGGTGATTTGAAACAGGCAATTGAAATTGCCTTTAAGGAAGATGATGAAGTACTGATCCAACAATTTATCAAGGGTCGAGAACTTGCCTGTGGTGTATTTAAATATAAAGGTGAAATAATCGTTCTTCCCTGTACTGAGATTATCAGCAAGAATGAGTTTTTCGACTACGAGGCAAAATACACAGCAGGGGGAGCAAGCGAAATCACTCCTGCCCCGTTAACACCTGAACAAACTGCAACATGTAATCAGATGACTGCTTATCTGTATGATAAGTTTGATTGCAAAGGAGTCGTACGTTTTGATTACTTTTTGACAGAAGATAAGTTTTGGTTCCTTGAAGTCAACACGGTACCGGGATTAACGGAAGCCAGTCTTGTTCCGAAACAAGCAGCTGCCAAGGGAATCGCTATTGACAAGTTTTTCAGCATGTTATTGGAAGAGACCCTTTCGGTTTAACAATTTACTAAATCAAAGAAAACTAATTTATGGCCGAATATATTGAATCAGAAGAGATTGAAGATCCGGATCTGATAACAGATGAAACCGAAAACACTGAGGTTGATGAACTCTATGAGCATTTCAGGGTAATCGTTGACAAGGGACAAGGTTTGTTGCGTATCGATAAGTTTCTGATGGCACGCATTGAAAATGCCTCACGTAATAAGATTCAAAATGCTGCCAAGGCCGGTAATATTTTAGTCAACGATAAATCCGTTAAGTCGAATTACAAAATCAAGCCCCTCGATGTTATTTCTATTGTCATGCCTCATCCTCCGCGTGAGATAGAAATCATTGCTCAGGATATTCCGCTCGATGTCTTCTACGAAGATCATGATATTATTGTCATCAATAAAAAAGCCGGAATGGTCGTTCATCCCGGATATGGTAATTACAGTGGCACACTGGTTAACGCGCTTGCATGGCATTTCAAGGATCAACCTGAAGTTCAGCCCTATCTGGTTCACCGGATAGATAAAGACACATCCGGTATCATTTTGGTTGCCAAGAATGAACTATCACAGACCAGACTGGCCCGTGAATTCTTTGATCATACCATCAACAGAAAATATATGGCCCTTGTTTGGGGTGATGTGGCTGAAGATGAAGGAACCGTGACAGGCCATATCGGTCGAAGTGCTAAAGACCGTCGCCAAATGATGGTTTATGTAGATGGCAGCATTGGCAAACATGCCATCACACATTACAAAGTGCTAAAGCGTTTTGGATACGTCACCCTGATAGAGTGTGTACTGGAGACCGGACGCACACATCAGATCCGCGCACATATGCGCTTTCTGGGTCATCCTCTGTTTAACGATGAACGTTATGGAGGCGATCAGATCCTGAGAGGAACGACCTATACAAAATACAAACAGTTTATTAAAAACTGTTATGAGATCATACCCAGGCAGGCATTGCATGCCAAATCACTTGGATTCAAACATCCAATTACAAAGGAGTATCTCTTTTTCGATTCTGACCTTGCTACTGATATGCAACTGGTTTTGGATAAATGGGAACGGTATATTGCCAACCGTGAGATCGATCCCGATGAATTAGCCAGCAACCGGGAACCTGTAGAACCAACGAATGACTTGGAAGATAAATAATACGAAAACTATTCTTCTTTAATGGAATAGACTATTTTTATTATTATCTTTATGTTGTTTAGTTTCGTATGAAAAGCTGGCAACGATATCCGTTTCTAAGATTATTCATACCATTCGTGGTGGGGATCGTTATTGGTATTTACTCAGGTATCCCTTTTATAGCAGGATTGTGGATCATCGTCCTGATCATTCCTTTTCTGTTTGTCTTTCACTATTTTCAGTTGAGGACACTGCCCTTTGGTCTGCGACATATCCAGGGACTGTTTGTGATCTTCATTTCCATCTGTCTGGGTTTAGGCATTACTGGTCTGCACAACCATCGGACTGAATCATTGCATTTTGCAAACCGGATAGGACTAAAAGGATTATATAAATTGAGGATTGAAGATGTGCCATCCTATAAAACCAACTCAGTTAGATTACAGATCAGAATTCTTTCCGGGATCATTCATAACAAGAAAATTGCTTGTAATGGCAGGGTGATGGCCTATTTTGAATCAGACAGCAATTCAACCAAGCTGAGATATGGTGATGTGTTGATTGCACGGTTAAAATTAATTCCTGTTGAACCTCCTGTGAATCCCAACAGCTTTGACTATAAAAAGTATCTGAGTTACCAGGGTGTCTATCACCGGACCTATATTGCTTCTTCAGAATGGATATTAACAAAAAAGGCTGAAGGCTTCAATATTTACAGATTAGGCACTTCGCTTCAGGAGAAATTCATCAACCTGTTTAAAATCCACAAACCCAATCCCAATGAGTTGGCTGTGGCCTCGGCACTGGTACTGGGGTATGGCAATAACATCGAACCGGAACTTATAAATGCATATACCACGACCGGAACACTGCACATATTGAGTGTTTCCGGTTTACATGTAGGCGTGATTTATCTGGTCTTGTCGGTCTTGCTGATCTCTCTAAAAAAGAAAACATTTACCCGTATAATCAGAGGAGTGATTCTATTGTCAGTGGTTTGGTTTTATGCATTAATTACCGGCCTCTCCCCTGCAGTGCTTAGATCTGCAGCGATGTTGAGCTTTATCATAGTTGGCGAATGTTTTGAAAAAGAGCCAAACACCATCAATACTTTGGCGGCCTCAGCATTTATTCTGTTGGTCATTGATCCTTTTCAACTGATGAACATTGGCTTTCAGCTCTCCTATCTTTCGGTAGCAGGCATAGTTCTCATTCAACCACTTATTAATGATTTATGGAAGCCCCGGTTTAAAATCGTTCATCTGATCTGGGGACTTACAACAGTCTCAATAGCTGCTCAACTGGCATCCAGTCCACTTTCGCTCTACTATTTCCATCAGTTTCCCAACTATTTTATCTTCACCAATTATATTGCGATCCCCCTTTCGAGTGTTGCCATTTATGCAGGGATGCTGACACTCATAACTTCTCCACTGGTTTGGGTATCCCATCAAATGGCATTACTCTTCTTTGGCTCTGTGGCATTACTTAATCATTGCATCTTGTTTTTCGGTCAGCTCCCCTATGCCGCCATGAAAAACATTAGGTTGTCTATACCTGAAACTTTAGCAATCTATACCTCCATCTTTATGATCTACCTGATCTTAATAGAGGAACGAAAAAAAATCCCGCTGTTTGGAGCTTTGTGTTGTTTGCTATTCATCGGAACATGCTATGCCACAGACAACTTCAAAAACAACCACCAGCAAACAGTGACTATTTATTCAATGAATAAAAACAGTGTTATCGAGTATTATAACGGGCATGAGGGTCTTTCATTTCAATCTTCCTTTCCGCTTTCCGAAGATCAGTCATTTACTTATCAAATCAAGGGAAACCGTATTGCATGTGGGATTAGTCAGATCCGGAAAGCATCTTTGTATCAGGATACAGTAGAAGATGTCAGGATGCGTTTCTGGAAATCCGGTCCCTTTTATCTGTTTAATCAAAAACGATTAATCGTTCAGAATGGAAACCTGGACAGACTTCAAACTATATTTGTACCGGTTGCCACGGACTATCTTTTACTGACAAACAACCCCTTTCCGGACATAGAAACACTTTTGAGCCGTTACAGATTCAAACAGATCATTCTGGATGCAAGCAATACCCCATATAATGCTTTAAAATGGAAGAAGCTGTGTAATGACAACAGAATTCCTTGTCACTACACAGCTTCAGACGGTGCTTATATTTTTAATACTGATTAATCAATCCTTATTTTGCAAGGGTATAATCAATTTTATCCCCCTTTTTCAGACCTTGTTTGGCAGCATAGCCTGCATTTACTTCGACAACATATTTGGCAGGCCCTTCAGATGGTATAGACTCTTCAGAGAGTGTTTTACAGTCTGCAGCAATGGAAACAATCTCCTTTTTGGCACTTACATAAATGATATCGAGTGGAATGTAGGTGTTTTTCATCCAGAATGACTGTTGTTCTTCCACATCAAAAACAAACAACATTCCAAGTGAATCGGCCATGGACCTACGAAACATCAGACCCTGCTGCTCCTGATCGGGAGTCAATGCAGCCTCTATGTCTATCTTACTGATCAACTTATCGGTCTTTCCGTCTAAGAATTTCAGTTCACCATCTTTTTTAAATTTAACTTCAGTCGTCAAATCATTATTATTAGTCTGGGTTGCAGTTTTCTTTGACTGGCAATTTGCCATCGTCAAAGATAATATCACTATTGCTCCCATCAGTAAACCGGTGATTCTTGATACTCCCTCTTTTTTGGAATGAGACTCGGTTGTGTTTTGCATTGATTTTTCCATTTGATAATGATTTGTTATTTTAAAATTTCACTTAAAAGATTCATTTAATCGATCAATCTGTATATTATCTGGGATAAACCAAATCAACATAAACAGGCAGATGATCGCTGTAACCATTCATATATCTTGGTCCCTGAAAAGAACGGAAAGGTTTCATGCCTCCAAATTTCTCATCGGGAACCAACAGAAATGAAGCCGCAAATATACATGCACCATCTTTAACATGCAATCCGTTCTTTTTTATTAATGCAGAAGTAACGATAAATTGATCAATCGTACTCCATTTCCCTTGAAATTTGTAGCTCCCCTTGTCTCTTTTTTGCAAAGGAGTTGCCATCAGGTTTAATTTCAATCCATCTTTTGTTATCAAAGACCGGACCACCGGTGAAGATGGAACATCATTCAGATCGCCCATGACAAGTATGCGTGCTGCCGGATTTACAGTCAACAGAGAGTCCGTTGCCCTTTTCAAGCGTAGAGCAGCAGCCCTGCGATGAGGTGCCGATATCTTTTCTCCTCCCAATTTTGAAGGCCAGTGATTGACAAACAGATGTAAGGTATCCTTATTCAAGACTACCCCTTTGACATAAAGAATATCACGAGTTGCAAAGTGTGGTTCGTCTGCCAGTTTCACTGCTAATGGTTCCGAATAAAGCAACATGAATTTATCCGGTCTGAACATGAAAGCAACATCAATCCCCCTGACATCAGGTGATTCATAATGGACCACTTTGTAACCAAATGGTGCAAGAGGATACCGTGTTGCCAACAAACGCATTACGGATTGATTTTCTACTTCGGCCAAACCAATAATTTCAGGAGGCTCCCATCCCCCGGCACTTAATATCACCTTACTGATTGACTGAAGCTTATTGAAAAACTTACCAGGTGTCCATTCATACAATCCTTCGGGCAGAAACTCATCATCCTTAGCAAGGGTATCTTTTTTGAAGTCAAACAGATTCTCAACATTATAAAAGACTACCCTTATTCCGCTTTCATTGCGTGATTCAGGATTAAAAGACACATAATGATCCGGAGTCTTCTGAGCATGGATCAAACCCGTCAGAAAATTCATTCCGAGGAACATAAAAAAAGTCAATCGTGTCATAGTAACCGGGTTACCGGGTTACCACAATCTTATATGTTTGTGTATTCCCGGTAGTCAGAACTGTGATAAAATAAAGGCCACTCCTTTGATTGGATAAATCAATTGTCACTTTGTTTGAGTTGGTTACCGTAAACTTGCTGATCTGGGCTCCATCAATACTGTTGATGATCACATCAAACTGAGGCAAGATATCTTTCGAGATAAATAAGGTAGACAACCCACTCGTTGGATTAGGATAAACCTGAGACTTTACCTGGATATATCCTTTAAGCAATAAAGTGTCTTTTTGAAAACTATTGGCTGATATCAATTGAACATCATAGTTTCCTGTTTTGGAATAGGTGATGCCCTGTGGGCTTTCAACATTGGATGTTGAAGGCACACCCCCAACAAAACTCCATGACCATTGTGTCACATTACCCAAACTGAGGTCTTTAAAGTTAACTGAAAAGTTGGGGGGTATCAAAACAGCATCAGCAGTAAACTGAGCAATAACGTTGTTGTTATTATATCCACCTGCAAAACTGTTTACGCCTGTATTGAGAGGATCTAACCAGGGGCCAAGTTGGGTTGTCACAGTTGTACCATTAAATGTCCAGTGTGCACTTACTTTTCCATAATAATCCATTGCACTGGTTTGTGTACAGTCGGAACCCCCACCTGATAACGTACCAATGACTTTACCATCCACATTGATCAGCGGTGAGCCTGACGAACCGGGTTCTGTAACGCCAAAGCCTGATTGTGTGGAATGCCAGTTGACCTGCCAATGAGTACCATTTGGACTGGCTGTCCCCCCATAAACATCTACTGCAACGGGAGAATTTAAAACGAAAGATATCTTTTTAATGTCGCCACCGGGATGATGTATGCCGATTGCACCTGGATTACTGGTAAGTTCACGACTCCATCCAAAATACCAGGCATTATAATCTAATGGTATAGCTTGGTTCAATTGAACGAGTAAAAAATCAGACTGCCCTGTATTGGAACCACTTGCAGATACCAATGAAGCCCCCGACATTGTTTTACTTGATGGTTCTAACAATGGATTGGCACAAGTTTGTGACTCATAATTAAAATAAAAAACCCATTTACTGAAATCAGAAAGTGAAGCACCTTCCTGACAATGAGATGCAGAAAGAATGTAAGGCTTAAAGTCACGCCTTGTATTATTCATCACTGAACCGGTACACCAGTATGCACTAGATCCGGAACGAATAAACATGCGTACCACGCCCTGTTTTTGATTTCCAAATGGTTGTCCTTCTGGACAAAGAACATTTACTTCGCAACTTCCTGCTTGGCCAAAATCCTTAAAATTTGCGGCAGGATTATAGCCCGGTGAACGGTAGACATAAAGCAGTTCACTGATGAACAGTTGAGGCAGATCAGTGACTGATTTAGGTTGAAAATATTCTATTGTAACCGATTCTCCCGGCAGGATCTCCGTGGCCATGATGCCGGTCGGGGTATTATTCTCAGAAGTGAAAGCTCCGATTTTCTTTTTTTGAGTGGCATCATATAAAAAGAGCTTTCCCCCTACAGGAATATAGAATCTGCCAAATGTAACAGATAACGCCTTAGCGCCAGTAGAATGAAGGATTACACGCCATACACTTCCATTTGATACTTTTGTTTGTTGAGCGGATTGAATAAAGTCATAATTGGCCCCAATAGCAATAGCAATACGATAAGGCTGCTGATTCATTGCAGCTTGATCATCTTCCAATTTTATTTGTCTCAAATCAGGTGCCGGGAATTCAACAACAGGAGGAGTTGGCAAAGCGATAGTTTCGACTAACGGCTTCCCTCCAAAACTAACCTGGGCTAAAATCACATTACATGGCAAAACGAATAAAAAAATAGTTACTATAAAAGCGGAAAAATAATTTTTCATTTATGTTCTTAATATTGACTTATACTCATTTATAACACAAAAAAACTCCAAAAGTTTAGTGCAAATTTAATGCAAATACAACTAAGAAAAATCTAAAACAAAACAAGCCGCCATGAGACAGCTTGTTTTGTTACAAAATCAATGAAATATTATTTATCAATATTCGGTAATTCAAGGCCATAACCTTTTTTCTTGTCTTCAGCTTTCAGTAATAAAGCAAAGATAAGTGCCAATACACCAAAACCCATAAAGACGATCATCGGTAATTCATAATTATAGGATGTTGTATTAACGCCATTTTTCATGACATGACCGGTAATACAATATTTTTCCAGAATCCAACCAATCAAGGCAGGAATCCCCATAAGACCAATATTCTGTACCCAGAAGATCAATGCATATGCAGTACCCAATTGTCTTTCAGGAATGATCTTAGCTACAGAAGGCCACATTGCTGAAGGCACAAGTGAAAAACCAATACCCAGAATAATAATTAGAAGAACTGCCTCAACCCACTGATTTAAGAATGGAATGGCAAATAATGCATGAACAAAGATTAAAAGACATGCACCAATAATCATGATGGTTGCACCTTTACCTTTATTATCATAAATACTTCCAAAGATTGGAGTTAAAAGTATCGTTCCAAAAGGAAGCAGTGCAGGAATTGCACCGGCAAGCCTGTCGGGAACACCAAACTTCATGACCATCAAATCCGGAGCATACTTTAAAAATGGGAATACTGCGCCATAAAACAAGACACAAAGAATGGCGATAAACCACCATGCCTTATTATTGATAATGGAGAAAATGTCTGCAACACGGAATGAATCTTCTTCAGCAGTCGTATTATTGGCCAAGTGATGAGCCGCAAGAGACTCATCAAGCTTCTTGTCCATAAAAGTGTAAATGATGAAGGCGATTAAACCGATACACAATAAAATAAGACAAAGTAAAATCGGAGCTGAAACAGATCCAAAATATCTTGCAAAAGGAAGTGAAACACCTAATGCCAATGCTGTTCCAATACGGGCAGTAGCCATCTGCATACCCATGGCAAGCGCCATTTCCTTGCCCTTGAACCATTTAACGATTACCTTTGAAACTGTAATCCCTGAGACCTCACAACCGACACCAAATACTGCAAATCCTAAACCTGCCATGAAAACCTGTGCTTTCATATCAAACCAGAGAATATGCCATACCTGACCATCTAAAGCATGGGTCGAAACAGCCCAATATTTTATTGCTGTACCGACAACCATTACAGCTGCAGACATAACACCGGTAAAGCGTACACCCATTTTGTCAAGGATAATACCTCCAAAAATGAGCATAAACAGAAATACATTAAACCAGCCATAGCCACTGGTGAAGAAACCATATTCTGCCGAGTTCCAATGAAGTGTCTCTTCCAACATCGGCTTCAATGGGGACATTACATCTGTCAAGTAATATCCACACATCATGGTGAATGATACTACTGCGAGGGCACCCCAACGGGCAGCCTTAGATTCGCTTAATAATTTGTGAGTTTTATCGATCATAAATTTTTGATTGTTTTTCTTGCCCGCAAAGCTAATTAATTTTCAAACGATACAGCAACAGATGAATGAATAAGTTATGAAAGTTAGTATTATTTAGTTTGATCATCATTCGTAGAGACGCAAAATATTGCGTCTCTACACGCCATTTCAATGTGTAGTGTACCCTTGCGTAATTTGGTAGAGACGCAAAATATTGCGTCTCTACACTAAATGTGAATCATGTATTCTGATTTTCTGCCAGAGAACCAAAGCGTTGTTTTAAACAACTAAAGTTCATCACCCAATTATCTGATGATAGATATAACGGATATCACTATCTTGTTTCAACAAAAGCGTCTGCATGCGTGTTAACCCCTGTGGGCCAATATTAATCAATGCTTTTGCAGCCTCCATTCTGATCTTCATGGAAGAATTAAACAATACAAGATCGCTTAAAAAGTTAAGTAAAGAAAGATCTTCAAGTTTCCCCATTGCCTGCAGAATCAGGAGCTGAATATGTTCATGCTCATCATTGAAAACGGGAACCAACCTTGTGGAATATTCTTTTAAGCCCATCTCTCCTATTGCCTTGATAACACTCAACCTGACTTCTTCATAGGAATGCCGTAACAATTTATCAAAATGTTCGTGGGCTTCAGTTTGTTTAAACTGACAAACCATTTCGATCGCAAAGACGACAACAGCAGGATCATAGGAATCAAACCATCTGCTGAAATCTGGCACCTTAAGATGATATTTCTTTAAAATTGAGATTGCATTTAGCTGATCTATTTTTGTAAAAGGAACTCTCAGCCGGTCAAGAAAATCAAACGGATCTGAAGGTCTTAGCCTGACAATAGCTGAAATTGCTTCGTGCCTTATTACCGGATGAGGATGATTGATAAATTCTTCAATAGAATCGGCTTCATTAAAGGCATTGAAAGCAGCCAGTTCATGAATACCCATCGCCTGGATACCCCATTTTCTGTTTTGCAGTTTCTCAAAAGAATATAAGTCAAGCTGAAGTTGAAAATACAACTCCCTGATTTTATTCCCTGATGCTTCAGAAAGTGTATTGAGTATAGAAATCATTTCATTAATCAACAGATCCTTTTTGAAATCGGTATTTGCTTCTTTAAACTGTTCCGGGACCTGAATAGTATTTGATGGCTCGGACCAATACTTTGCCAGTTCTTCAGCATATAATTCACTTAGGGTAAGTGCATCGCGCCTCTTTTTGATCTTTAGAAAATGAGAAATGATCAGGAATAAAGACAATAAAAGAAAACACGAAGCAAAGAAGATTAGAACAAACAATAACATTTTCGGGGGAATGTATTGATTGGTATCAACTGTTTTGACATGAACAATATTCTTTTTAGTTTCAGTAACTACTGGTTTAGATGGAATAGCTTTATTGTTATTTGTTTTTGCAGAACCAATCCCCTGATGTTGAACAGTAGCTGAAATCTGTTTCTTTGCATTTTCAGTAGTCGAAATGATGGTATGCTTAACCGGTTTCTTTTCAGGTTGGGATGAGATTGAATTAATTAAAATATGACTACTAACTTGTCTGGTTTGTGCATTAAAGAGCGGTTTGATCCTTTTGCCATTCTGATAAAGCACTATAAAGGCCCCTTCAAAACCCGGCATTGTTTTAATTTCCTGCACAGTCTTCAAAACTTCGGGGTACCCATTATAAGAAATAGTGACATATTTATTATATCCATCGACTTCTTCAACAATGAGCTTACTTTGTCCACAAGCTTTTTCAAGAACGTTGATATCTTTTATCTTATTTCGCAATGCACAAACCTGAACCCGGTATGATTTTTCACCCGACTGTTTTTGAGGGTCGACTTTTAAAAGGGAATCTTTTATAACTGGAGTGATCTGTGATGCAGGAGGAATTGATTGGAAAGAATAAGCATTATTTGATCCCAGGCCTACCAATACATTCACTAACAGGATAATTACTGTTAATGTGAGTGTTGTATACAGACTAAACGATACCCTGGGTAGATCTTGCTTCATTCCCTAGTTTTGATTTTATCGTAATTGAATAAGCTTAACCCAACCCATGAAAATCTCTTTTCAATTGAGCAATTGCTTTTTCACCCTGTATCTTAGCAATCAATATCAGTTCTGGTATTTCCTGATGATTTTCTTTATTCATCAGATTTATATCGATTCTTGACAATGCCTTAGCACCTTCATCCAGACCAAACATAAAAAAATTCGAAGACAACTTATGTGCTGCATTCTGAGCTGCATCATAGTCAGAATCCTGAAAGGCCTTTTCTAATACCAATAACATCGCACCGGAATTATCAATAAAATACCCGGTTATCTCTTTCAGATACGCTATATCTTCTGAAGCTTCTTTTACGATTGAAAGATCATATACCAATGACTCTTTATCATCCATTTTAAAATCAGTTTACAATTGAATTAAAACCAATACACTTTTTCTATTTATAAATACAGGAAATGATCTCCTGTACAAATTTTTTCTAAAATTAAGTAAAAGCTTAAACAGTATAATATTTAGTGCAAAATTTATTTAAAAAGGCAAGCTTGAAATATTTAGAAACTATTTAAACATATCTATTTCTTTTGCCCGTAGGGCATATATATCAATAGAAATACCTTTCTCACCTCTCTTATGCCCGCAGGGCATTAACATTAAAGGTTGATCCCCTATGGGGAAAAGATATATTATGTGATGTTTCTATTGATATTTATCCCCTACGGGGAAATTTAAACAGATTCTTAAAGATATTAGATTTGTTAATGTTAAAAAAAGAACGGAATCATTGGTTTATAAAAACCTATGTATTCCGTTCTTTTAAAAATCAACCTGTGAGGTGTACTGTCCTAACGTTAAAAACGCTACTTTTCAATATTAACGGCCGTTTCATAAGATTTAATTTAGTGCTGTGTAGAAATTTTGTAGAATAATTAATCCTTTTTTATTTTTTTCCGTTCGTTGTACCAATTTATCAGATGTTCTATTTTCTTAATAGTATCGCTGTCATCGAAATTATTATCTAATTCGTTTATCATGCTATCAATATCTGAAAAATCAATAAGATCTCCTTTAAATCCTCTCCCTTTATTTTTTATAAAACTAGACGGAACAAGATTTTCATCTTTTAATATAAATTTCAGAAAAAGTTTTTTCTCCTCTAATTGTTCTTCGACATCTTTAATTTTGTCTTGTAATCTCGAAATTTCCTTATTCAACTTATTTATTTCAGACTCTGAAACCCAACCTTTTTGAGGTAAATTAAAAAAAGCTGAAATATGGACATTTAATATTTCAGATATTTCAAATAAATAATGCGTCTCTACTGATTCTTTGTTGTAAATCTTATATAAATTCTGATAAGAAATACCCAGCTTACTTGCAATTACGCTTGAATTAAAATCAGATTTTTCAACTAAGCTTTTTATTACTTTTCCAATATGCGGATTATCAGTCATCTGAAATATATTTAAAAATAATTAATTTTTTATTGATTTTCTACTATTAGTTGATACACATTATCAAATAATAGTTTATATTTGTCGGATAAATATAAGCTATTAATTTCAATAATAAGCAAAAATAAAGCGAAAATGGAAAAATTTCCTAAAAACCGAATCAGTGAACTTCTTACAATCAATGAAGATAAACAAGGATTACGATTTAATCCAAGTCGGGATTTTTATATTAAAATTGGAATTCGCCAAAAAAGATGGGGAATATTAATCCGAAATGAGCAACCAGCAACAACAGAAGAGCTGCTTAAAATTGCTAGTTTCTTTGGATTCAAATATGATGAAATGCTAAAGGCCCTCTCCCCCAATGAATCAAATGAAGTAATTTAACTATAAAAAAATCCGTAAAGTCCTACACGACACAACCGGCATAATTAATTTATTCATCTTAAAACAAACATCATGAGCAAAATAATCATCATTACCCCGGAAGAATTAACAGATTTAATCCGTGAAGCTGTTAACAGCGCCTTTGATGCTAGGGAACCAAAAAATGAAAGAACCTATTCTATTAATGCCGTTGCTCAGATGCTTCATCGGTCGCATGAAACCATTAACAAACTTGTCAAATCCGGCGCCATCAAATCCACTCCAGACGGCAAGATCACGCAAAGTTCAATTGATAAATTTTTGACGTCTTAACTAAGCAAAAAGTTATCAATTGAACCTACCTTATTCAAATTAAGCAATTAAACAAAAAAACCGGTAATGTCCTACACGACACTACCGGCAAAATTTATTCTTCTTAAAACAAATACAAAGTTATGAAAAAAAATGTCAGAACAGTAACCGATATCCAGGAGGAAAACAAATCATTTAACCTGGGTGAAGTCGTAAGAATGAGAACCGGGGACGAAAAACCAAGGTTCACCACAAATGAACTTGAAGAGGTTAAAGTAGATCTTGAAAAACGATATCCAGATACTCCTGAATTGCTTGATTGTTTCGCAAGGCTATATGGAGCCAAGACAGGACAAGAAGTCCGGGACATTCTAATCTATGGAATGCTTAAAGAAGTACTATTTACACTCGACAAATCTTTTAATGCTAGTAAAGATGCAGCCCTGGACAACATGTCAATAGCTAAAATCCGAGATCTGCAATTCAACGCTTCATTTAAACATAAAATCAATCCTTAAAAACTTTAAATAATGATCCAACAACTTTCAATAACACTCTCCCCTGAAGAGCTTAAACAAATGATGAAAGAAAGCTTTAAAGAAGCAATCCAGGAACAAAGCCAGAAAGATATAAGCAAACTAACTTATTCTATCAGTAGTACCGCAAAATCGCTTAAAAGGCATCACGATACAGTAAAGAAGCTTATTTGTGACGGCAAATTAAAAACCACCACAGACGGCAAGAGGGTACTGGCTTCATCACTGGAGACCTACCTTCAGCACAAATAAATTAAAACACCTTTCACCAGGTGATTGCCGTAATCATTGAAAAGAACCGTTAAGCCAAACGATTAATTTACAAAAAATGAGCGAAAATAACGAAACGCCAAAACCTAAACAAAAAATGGTTTTTGCAAAAAAAGAGATTGCCGACAAAATAGGCGTATCTCCAAAATCGGTAAAGAGGTATATCGACAGATACAAAAAACAGATATTAATAATTGAGCCAGATTTCATGGATCGTAAATTGATTTCTCTAAGAATCGCATGTTTCCTTTATGGGAAATTTACTGGTAATGACTTCATCGATCAAGAGGAGGAGAATGAAAAATCAACCCATGAATAAAAAGGCCAAAGAAGGTTTAACGAAATCGCAATTAGCAAACCTGTATAATGTTTCAAGAAAAACCATGTCGAAATGGTTAAACCAACTACCGGACAGTTTAAGCCATCCTGTTTGCGGTTATTATTTTAGTCCGGAACAAGTCCAAGCCATCAACGATAAATTCGGACAACAAAGTAAATAAAAGTTCGCTAAAACAATTAACCATTTGAGTTCTTGGAATCTAAAAAGTATTCCCGATGTATTTTAAATCTATACCATTTATGAAAAAATGAAATTCATATCAATAGAATACTTGTTTGATAGTTTACATGGAAAACCATAAAGATATCCAGTAAACTACTAAGAAATCCAATTGAATATTAGGCACTTGCATATTTTGAAGGATTTTATTTCACGTAAACAGGAATTCTATAAGGCAAACTAATTGATCTACCTCGATGGCTTCTTGTAAACCTTGAGGTAGATCAATTGTAAATTAAGAACTTGCCATTTTTGAAAATTTCAAAATATGATAATTTGGGAATCCTTAAGTAAACTGATTTGTAAACCATTAAGATAACCTGAATTCACAAAGCACACATATTGATAACTAAGCGCCTTACAATTTAAAGACTGCATAATAAAATTAGGAGATCCTGTCGATGACTTAGTTGATAACCAAAGAGGCTAACTTGTATTTGGCAATTTAAGCTGTGAATTAATTATTATTTCCTAAATCATTTAAGAATCGATATCGACTATGGAAAAGAATGTTATTATCTATATCAATAAGGAACTGGGCCTAAATCAATGGTGTTTTAAAGGGAAAAACGAACACAATTGGACATGATAGAAAAAAAGATTGGACAAGATTGGACAAGATCGGACAAGACTGGACAAGATTGGACAGGATCGGACACAATCGGACAGCAGTATTTTGGAATGTATGACATTTGTCGCTGGAATTGATTTTTAACAATATAATGCAACATATTAAAATAATTTCTATAGCTCTGCTGGAGAGCAACTATAGAGAGGCCGACAGATACGCCGGAGGTAGTGAAGGGGAATAGCCGCTGGCAAACAAAAAACCCGCGACCCCTTCACTTCTATTTGTTCCTCCGGACATCGGGAGTGCCTCTAAAAAACTCAAAAGGAAATGATCATTTTGGATAATAAATTTAATGCTGAAAATTATGATTATCGTTTATTCTACATCTACAAAAACATATCACCAGGAGAAAGCCTTGGATCATGATATACCATCTCTGAAAGAATATTCCAACCTATTGTTTTTGGCAAATCGTATTAAACTAAGAATTATCTCAAAACTTGAACACCTTCGACCAGGTAAAAACAGTAAAATTTCTCATTACTCCGAAAATCAAGTTAAATTGTCTACACTCGTTTATAATGCGCTTATTATGAACTCGTTACATATTATAAAAAACACATTTACACATACAGATTACGCTTAAAAATACAAAATCGGTAACGTCCTGAAATTCCGCTGTTTATCCCTTCCTTGTTAATAAAGGAATAAACGGAAGTGAAAAGAGCCAAAAATGAAACATGTTTTTTAAAAATTTCAATACACATTCTCCTCTGATTAAATTTAGAAAACAATATCTAAACACACATGAAAACAGAAACAATATCTGAAATCATTCATCCCGCAAAAGAGATAACGGAAAGAGTTTACATCTTAAGAAAAATATGTGATGAGTTTATAGAAAAGAATACGGGAAAGATAAATCCTGAAGAAGCAAAGATTTTAAACACTAATCTATACACAATAGCACAATCTGAATATTCAATTAGCGCACTAATAAAATACATTAAAATGTTTAACATTGTGCGCAATTCAAGGACATATACCCACAAACATACTAATCAGCTTTCTGTATTAAGAAGAAAGAATTACAAAACAGCTTCAGAAATAAATAGATATATCGAATTTTCACATCCGGATACTGAAATAGAAACACACCTTTTAAGGCTTGTTGGAAATATTTCATCCTGTAGTAATATTTCTTTTTATACCAATGATCACCCAGTAGAAAATTTCACTTATATAGCATCTTACACTTGCGATAATAAATTTTGCCATGTATGCAACTGGTACAGACAAAAGCGGATCATGCGTGTTTACCAAAAATGGTTTACTGAGAATCAAACCCTTATAGAATACAGCGCAAAGGGCAAAAACAAGGTTGCCACAAACAGCCAGTACAACGCCAAGCATCTTAAAAATGAAAAAATAGGCGAACTGGAGTATGATATTATGCACCTTACATTGACGGTCCCCCATTATCCAGGAAAGGGGTACAAGGGTAATAATATTTATTACAAGGAACTGGCAACCGCATTCAATTACATGAGAAAAGAAAACGACTGGAATTTCTATGTATTTGGCGGGGAGTATGGAATTGAAACAGCCGGAGAGTCGGAAGATCTGCACATACACATTCATGCGCTTTTATTCGTTCGCAGGAATAAAGACAACCGTAATAAACTTCATCAATTCATTTTAAAAAAATGGAATCGATTAACCATCAACCCCGACAATCCCCGGGAAACAATTTCTGACAGTACATCACAGTTAATAATGAACTCAAACAAGCTCTTAACTATGGAATTCACAAAGGAGTTGAATCCAAAAGGAGCAACCCTCATCAATCTTGAAACAATCTACAATTGGGACAGTAGACAAAAATCAAAGATTAAAGAATTTGGATCTCATGAAATGTTGAAAGCTATCATGGAGACAATATCATACCATTATGAGCCACATACCATGAAAAAAGAGACAGGAGAATTAGATCTTGATATGTTAAGCCGGATTTTACCTGTAATTTATAATAATAATGGGCTGTACCGTAAGTTTGGATGCCTACAAGGGGAAAAGGAACTTAACATTCATTTTAGTCAGAAAACAGGCTTAAAAAAAGAATTTAAAGGCATTATCGATTTGGATGTTGATAAGGAAATCCAAGAGCCGGCAAACAGTCAAGACCTCACTGCTTGTAAATCTGCTTATGTTTTCCAAACACAAGAAAAAAAACATAAAATAGTATTAAGCAAACGGGCCGAGAAACTTATTCACATACTATCCCAAAGATCAGAAACCGATCAGGCACTCGACATTATAATAAATTTGGCTCTGGCAAAGGTTAAAAAGAAATCAGAAGTAAATTGAATTAATAACCCACTTAATTAACAAAAGAGGAATCAATCTAAAACACAAATAAATAAATTATTAATTATGTCAAAACAAAAAACATTTAGCGCTAAAGTTAGCGAAGAAACAGCAGCCTTAGTGCAGGGTGCATTTGAGCGTTCAGGAGCATTCACAAAAGATGAATTTCTTAGAAAGATGATCAACAATGAAAATGAGAAAACCCTACCTGAGGTTAAATCATTAACGGAACCGATAATACCAGAACCCGTAATTGAAATAACCGAACCGGAAGTATTTAAACCTTTAGTGATTGAAGTTGAACAGGAAGTTCTAAAACCTCAACTGAAGGAGATTGAACCAAAACTTGAACGAAACGAAATCCTGATATCCTTAAATCCAGAACAATTATTTGCACTTCGCGAAACTGTATTAAGTTCAGAACATTTTGCATCAGAACAAAACAAAAAGATTGACGGTTATAGCAATGAAAAAGGTCGTTTCTACTCTGAAACAATATATGATCTTGAATTTAGTGGTATATGGGTTCGTTATCAGGAAATGACCAAATACATAACCGAAGATCAAAAAGAATCAATTATCAAACATAACATGGCTGCTTTTCTTCTTAATGTATTTTATTTTCAGTTGATTGAAGGTAATTTGTCGGACTCAGTAGTTACTGCTAAATCTCTGAAAGCATATATACAGAAAAGCGCAACCGTTAAACCATTAACCTTACTCGGAAACCGGAAACCGGTTCAGTCTTCAAATGAACAGATCATTGATCCCCTTACAATTGAGGTAGAAAGAAAACTTAAATCAAACGAAATCATAATTGCTTTGAATCCTGTGCAATTGTATGCATTTAGTGAGACAGTTTTAGGTTCTGAAGATTTTGCAGCTGAACACAATAGCAGGATTGACGATATCTACAACGATAATAGACCGTTTTTTTATTTCGGTAATTTATATGATTCTGAATTTCATGGTTTATGGGTTAGATTCATTGAAATACCCAAAAACACAACCGAAGATCAGAGGGAGTTTGCTATCAAACATAATATGGTTGCCTTCCTATTAAATGTCTTTTATATTCAATTGCTTATGGGTAACACAGACTCTGTTGTTACTGCTAAAAACCTGAAAGCATATATTCAGGAAAATTCACTTACTAAACCTTCAAACTCAATTTAAAATGAATAATAGAATAAATGTCCCAAAAAGAACAAGTCCTTTTACCCCTACTACTCAAGCTGAAAAAAACATATACGCTTCCGAACAAGACAGACTTATAGCTGAGGCTAGATCAAAAGCAGTTGAGGGTTTTTTTGCTGCAGGGGATTTGGCTAAAGCAAAAAGGCTATTAGGTGAAGATGTAAAAGTTAATAATGCTAACAGCATTGATAATGCTAATGCCACTAACAGCGTTGTTAATGTAGCTGATGTAAAAAATATCGTGAATGATCCAAAAACAAAAAATAAATTACTAATTGGATCTGCAATTTTAGGTGTTCTAGTTATCACGTATTTTGTATTACAATCGACAAAATAAGTACAGTTAAGCCTCAAAGCCTACATTCAAGAAAATGCAACTGCTGAAAATGACACTAACTAAAAAGGATTTGTCATCCTGCCATAATGTGTTATTGACAATAGGCGTGTTTTCTTGAATATATGTTTACTGATTTTAAGTAAATTGAAAGCGGTTAATCAATTCCTGATTAACCGTTTTGCGTTAAAATCTGTACCGTTATAAAGTCATTGAATAATCAAAATTTAATTAACCAATGAAATAAATGTATTTATATTTGAAATACAATCATTTAACTTTTTATCGATTTCAACTGAAGGAGCTGATCAGAGTTTACCTTGGTTGACATCTCAATTTTTACGTTATAAAGTTTTAATTCTTGTTTTAATACAAATACACTGTTTTTTCATTATGCTGTGTTCCATTTTTCAATTGCTGATTTTTTTTGTGATTCTAGTACTTTAGCATAAATAAGTGTGGTTTGGATCTTCGAATGACCACATAATTGTTGGACGGCTGCAATATCATTTGAAAGTTCAAGTGTAATAGTTGCAAAAGTATGCCGGGCAACATGAAAAGATACGTTTTTTGTAATTTCGGCTAGCTTTGCTAGCTCTTTAAGTTCTCGGTTGGTTGGTTGATTAGAATAAACACGAAACACGGGAGCCGTCTTTATTTCGATCACAGGAAGTAAAGCTTTTGCCCTATCGCTTAATTCAACAGTTACTCTCCTCCCGTTTTTTTGCATTGTTTTTTCTATCCTGGTATTTTCAATAATGTGAATACCTTTAAGCTCTTTAATGTCCTGATATCTCAAACCAGTGTAGCATGCAAATAGAAAATATTGAAGTATTGTTTTTTGATATTGGGTAAGTATCCCTTTATAAACCTGTTCAAGCTTGTTCAATTCCTCTAAGGTTAAATAGACCATACGTCCTTCAATACGTTTAACCTTAACTTTTATCAATGGATTTTCTTTTATTACTCCATGTTCTATAGCCTGGTGAATAAATGTCTTAAGAGTTCTAAATGTTTTCTCAACTGTATTTTGGTTTCTGCCTCCACTTTTAAGGTAGCTACAATACCCAGCCCAGAATAATGGACTTAAATCAGTAAAAGATACTTTTTCTCTATATTTATTTAACTTATTAAGCTCAGACTTATAATTTCTGATTGTACCAATTCTATACTTGTTCCCATATTCAACAAGATAATTTTCAACAAAATCAACTATACATTTTCTGTCAACGCTGGAGTTCCTCATTAACAAGTCGAATTCGTCTATGTTTATTTTGGAGCCCTCGTGATCTGCGTTTAAAGCAAAGTTCCCGGCCTTATTCAGATAGTTTTTTATCTTATTATTGATTTCATGCCAGTTATCAGCACGCACGGAAACTTCTTGTTTCTCTGGATTCCAATGATTTGGATTTTTGATATAAGAGCGAAGAGAATAATATTTCTTAACTCCATTAATGTTAGCATACATTAATAAAGTAGATGAACCGTTCTTATTTTTCTTGTCGGTTCGTAATTCAATTCTAAAATGATAGTTGTTCATGAGCAATTTATCTTTAAAATTTGTGTAGAAATTTTGTAGAAAAAATTGCCGTAAACATTGAAAAGAACGGGTTTCAGAGTGTAAGCCAAAACACTAAAAAACCATCCTAAAGGGTTGAGATTGAATTAAATTAATTCATTATCAATCTCTTACTTGTGAGGTGTACTGGACTCGAACCAGTGACCCCCGCCCTGTCAAGGCGATGCTCTAAACCAACTGAGCTAACACCCCCTTTCGGTTGGCAAATGTAAGAAAATTAAAACTAAATTTGCAACATTCTATTCACTCAATACCGACTATTATGAAATACTTTCTTATATTACTGATTGCCTTGACTTTTCAGTCGCGCTTCCTATCTGCTCAAAATGGAACGAGAACTTTTACGCTGGAAGATATTTTCAGTAAGCCTACTTTCAGCCAGGCCGGGGTGAATGGAGTCCAAAGCATGAACGACGGGATTCACTATACCACGACTGAATCAAATGACAGTCAAATTGTTAAACACCTTTATGCAACGGGTGAAACGTTGGAGACATTGTTTAATCTGAAGGATTTCACTCAGTCGGGTATCACATCTATCGGTGAATACCAGTTTAGCAACAATGAACGTAAGCTGCTCATAACTACCGCAAGAGAAGCCATTTACCGTAGATCGTTTACTGCAGAATACTGGGTATATGATTCTGAATCAAAATCGTTAAAACGGTTATCTGAAAACGGGAAACAACAACTGGCTACTTTTTCACCCGATGGCTCTAAAGTGGCATTTGTACGCAAAAACAACCTCTATATAAAAGATCTTACTTCAGAAAAAGAATCTCAGATAACTACTGATGGGAAATTTAATTCAATTATCAATGGTGCCCCCGACTGGGTTTACGAAGAAGAATTTACATTTTCACGGGCTTTTGAGTGGTCACCCGACAGTAAATTCATTGCATTTATGCGTTTTGACGAATCAAAAGTACCTTTATATAGTATGACAATGTTCGCCGGTGCCGCTCCTACATTGGATCAGAATAAGGTCTACCCTTCCGTCTACTCTTTCAAATATCCCAAAGCCGGCGAACCAAACTCTGTGGTCAGCGTACTTTCTTACGAACTGGCTTCAGGAACGACCCGCACCATGGATATTGGAACGGAAACCGATATGTATATCCCCAGGATCTATTTCACACAGGATCCTTCGAAGTTGGCTATCTTAAGACTGAATAGGCATCAGAACAAATTGGATATGCTGATTGCAAATCCTGCCAGTGGACAGTCAAAAACTATCTACACCGAAGAGAACAAGTATTTCATTGATGAACAACAATATTCTGGAATTCAATTCTTATCAGATCAGAAGCATTTCTGTCTGACCAGTGAACGTGATGGATGGAACCATATCTACCTGTATGACATGGATGGAAAACTGGTCCGTCAGATTACTTCAGGCAACTGGGATGTAACCGATTTTCTGGGATATGATGCAGCTACCAGGAGGTTCTTCTATGTTTCCTCAGAAACTTCACCCCTCAGAAGAAATGTTTACAGCATCACCCTCGATGGTAAAAAGAAGGTGAAATTGACACAAAACGAAGGAACCAACACACCTACTTTTTCGACCAGTTTCAACTACTTTATCAATAATTATACGAGCGCGACGACTCCAAGGCAGGTGACTTTAAACGATGCCAATGGAAAACTGATCAGAACACTTGAAAGCAATACTGCCCTGATCGAGAAACTGGCCCAGTATAAATACAATGAAAAGGAGTTTTTCAGCTTTACAACTACTGAAAATGTAACGTTGAATGGTTGGATGATCAAACCAATTGATTTTAATCCTGCAAAAAAATACCCGGTATTGATGATTCAATACAGTGGACCAAATTCGCAACAGGTGGTCGACAGTTGGAGCATGGGTTGGAATGAATATCTGGCTCAACAGGGTTATATCGTTGCCTGTGTCGATCCCAGAGGTACAGGTGCAAGGGGTGAAGAATTCAGAAAAATGACTTACCTCCAGCTTGGAAAATATGAGACTCAGGATCAGATCGAAGGAGCCAAATATTTGGGAGGCATTCCATTTGTGGATAAAGATCGCATTGGCATCTGGGGTTGGAGCTTTGGTGGATTTATCTCGTGTTCATGCATGGTCAAGGGAAATGGCATTTTTAAAGCAGGCATTGCAGTTGCTCCAGTTACCAACTGGCGTTTTTACGATAACGTTTATACAGAGCGCTATATGCGGACACCGGCTGAAAACCCAAAAGGGTATGACGATAATTCACCCCTGTACTTTGCGGCTAACCTACAGGGTCATTTCCTGATCTGTCATGGCACCGCTGATGACAATGTTCACACCCAGAACACCTATGAATTCACGGAAAAACTTGTTCAGGCCAATAAGCAATTCGAAATGCAGCTTTACACAAACCGCAACCACAGCATCCGTGGCGGCAACACAACGATGCATCTATACACCCGCATGACTGATTTTCTGAAAACGAACCTTTAATAGGTAAAATCTTTAACAGATTACCCAAAAAAACATTTTACGACCATTTTTCGACCATTGAAAGAACATGAAAGGAACATTCAGGGTTGAAGGGTAAACCAGGGGTAATTGAGGAGTAAAGAACTTGTAGGTGTCTCGCACGTGTCTCGCAGGTGTCTCGCTCTAATAGGTGCGAAACACCTGCGAGATACCTGCGAGACACCTGCGAGATACCTGCGAGACAGATAGAAATGATATACCTTTCAGCTACTCCTGTTTTACCCTTCAACCCTGAATGTTCCTTTCATGTTCCTTTCATGTTCTTTTCATGTTCTTTCGATGATCAAAAAATGATGTTATAATGTTGATGTTATAAAACTGTATTTCAAAACGATCAATTTTGCATAAATTTGCTTTTCAAAACCTAAAGACATAAAATAAAATGTTTAAAACCAACGAATATTTTGAAGGAAATGTAAAATCATTGTCCTTTCAAACAGCAGATGGCCCTGCAACAATAGGTGTAATGGCCAAGGGAGAATATGAATTCGGAACATCAACGATTGAGGTGATGACCGTGACATCGGGGGAGTTGACTGTGCAGTTGCCCGGAGACAGTGAATGGACCGCGTTCAAACCGTATGAATCATTCATAGTTGAAAAGGGTGTAAAGTTTAAGGTAAAAGCCGATTCAGACACAACATATCTCTGTCTTTATCTCTGATAACGGCCTGTTCATTCAAGCAATTCATGATCATTGGGTTAAAAATCTACATTTTATTTAGAAACTGTTTAAATTTAGTTTCTGTTTATCCGTTGGACATACAAAAACCTTCTAGTGCTGCCTATTTACATCACGTAGAGACGCAATATTTTGCGTCTCTACAACAGAAAACCCGCTTCCGATGGTTCTTAAACTCCATTTAGAGAAATTTTAAACAGTTTCTAATTTCTGATGAAAATATTTTGTACTTTTGCCAGCCAAAATCATTTATTAATCAATTTAAAGAAAGAGAGTGTATTATTATGATTATTGTTCCTGTTAAAGAAGGTGAAAGCATCGACAGATCTTTAAAGAAACTGAAGCGGAAATTTGAAAAAACCGGTGTGGTTAAAGAATTGAGAGAACGTCAAAAATTCACTAAACCATCGGTAAAAAATCGTGAAGCTTATTTAAAGGCTGTTTATATTCAGCAGCTTCAAATTAATGAGGAAAAGTAATCGGGTAGAGGCAACTTTACTTGTTTAGGGAAGAAAATTTTACCTGCTTAAAGATTTTAAACTATCTTTAGCATTCAAAAAGGGGTAAATTTTTCTTCCTTTTTCTATTGTATGACGACACAATTCATTCATTATATCCGCGACGAAAAGCGTTACTCTGATCACACAGTTTCCGCTTACGTGAGCGATCTGAATCAATTCAACGAATATCTTTCCACAACGTACGAGATCGTCGACCCTGTGGAGGCAGACTATCAAATGATCCGCAGCTGGATAGTGCAGCTGAGTCAGGATAAGATCTCAAACCGAAGTATCAACCGAAAACTTTCCACCCTTAAATCATTTTACCGCTTTCTGATCAGGGAAGGAGTCGTAAAAACGAACCCACTTTCAAAAATAATCAACCCAAAAGCGTCAAAAAGGCTTCCCGAATTTCTGGACAAGTCGAAAACTGAATTTCTCTTCACACAGGTAGAATTTGAGGATACCCCTGTAGGTCACCGCGATAGAACGATATTGGAATTATTCTATGCAACCGGGATCAGACAGGCAGAATTAAGATCGCTCACTTTGGAAAGTCTGGACACAGATCGCATGAGTCTGAAAGTACTGGGCAAGAGAAACAAAGAAAGAATAATTCCGCTGGGACCACATATTGTTGAACTTTTAACGTTATTTATTAAAGAATTTAGATCTTTGATGGTAGATACTAATCAAAACAATTTTATATTTGTTACTAAGGAAGGGGACCCAATTACCCCCCTACTGGTTTATCGGATTGTACGGAAATACCTGGGATTAGTATCGAGCAGGCAAAAACGTAGTCCTCACGTTCTTAGACATACATTTGCGACTCACATGCTGGAAAATGGTGCCGATTTAAATGCAATCAAAGAAATACTTGGGCACTCGAGTCTGGCAGCAACACAGGTGTATACGCACAACACGATTGACCGTTTAAAATTAATTTATAAACAGGCGCATCCAAAAGCCTAAAAAAGGAGGTCACTATGAAGATCAACATTAACGCAGTGCATTTCAGAGCAGACAAGAAACTTGAAAGCTTTATTACAGACAAAGTTGAGAAATTAACAGTTCTGTTTGATGGAATTGTTAGCAGCGAAGTAATACTAAAAGTACTAAACACGGATACTCCGGAAAACAAGATTGCAGAAATCAGATTAGAAATCAGAGGAAATGATTTGTTTGCAAAAAAGCAGTGCAAGACCTTCGAAGAAGCAACTGATACAGCGTTAGAAGCGTTACGAAAGCAACTAGTTAAATATAAAGAAAAACTAAAAGATTAAATTAAGATAAAAAACATTAAATATTTTTCATTTAGGTATTTGGAATTCCAAAAAACCTTCTTACATTTGCAGTCCCTTTAACAAAAGGGACTGCTTTGTTGAAAAGCAGCGGTGTTCCTTGAAAAATTTAAAAAAGTCTCAATAAAATTTAGCGTTGTTATAGGAAGATTAAAGTTTTTGTCTACCTTTGCAGCCCAAAACAGCAGCGCCGGTGTAGCTCAGTTGGCCAGAGCAGCTGATTTGTAATCAGCTGGTCGGGGGTTCGAATCCCTCCACCGGCTCGGAAATGAGAATGAAAATGGGGGGTTA